>Ga0134124_10001109_pt1 | contig 21549 bp, 18 predicted proteins | sample KB304_FD_96880 | JGI IMG/M metagenome (GOLD analysis project Ga0134124, IMG submission 96880) | Terrestrial soil microbial communities without Nitrogen fertilizer from Kellogg Biological Station, Michigan, USA - KB3-0-4 | ecosystem: Environmental > Terrestrial > Soil > Unclassified ... | reverse complement strand
GACCACTAAAAAGATTCCCGTCATCTTTGTGACTGCCATGCAAAATATCGACGCTGAAGCCAGCGGGTTCGAAGCCGGGGCGGTGGACTATATCACCAAGCCGGTCAACGCCGCTGTTGTTCAGGCGCGCGTCAGGGCACATCTGTCTCTCAAAGAGGCACAGGATGCGGCGGATGACTGGAATTCCAATCTCAAGAAACGGCTGTTACAGAGCGTAGCTACCATCCGTGAAAAGACTCAGGCGCTTATGTCTGCGGAAGAGCGTGCGTCCGGGTTGCGTGGGTATTTACAGGCAGTGGAGCTGTTGTCTGGCGCTTTTGAACTGATGGAAAACCGTCACGGTGCCCATGCCCGTGCGGTCAGCGAGTTGGCAGGAGATGCTGCGCGCAGGATGAATCTTGGAGCCGTAACGGTGGCAAAGATCAGGCTGGCCGGACTAATGCACGATGTCGGGACACTGGGAACCATGCGAGATACGTCTAAGAAACACGAAACGGACATGTCGGCCAACGAACTGAAGGAATTTCACACCCACCCGGTGCTGGGACAGAAAATTTTTGAACCCCTTGAAGAGCTCCAGGATGTTGGGGAAATGGTGATGGGTCATCATGAAGCCTTCGACGGGAGTGGTTTCCCCTGCTCTCTGAATGGGGATGACATCCCTCTTGGCGCCCGACTGATAGCCATTGCCGATTTTATCGAAAACGCGGCAAACTCCGTATCGTGTGAACGTGCCGAATATTCCCTCATGAAGGCGCGCCTGCATGCCGGTACACTGCTTGATCCCAAGCTGATTCCGTATTTTACTACGATTACCCGTATCCTGTATTTCGACGGAAGAAAGTCCAATCCTAATGGAGAGGTTGAGGTTCCACCCAGTGAGCTGGTTTCCGGAATGCAGCTCTCGCGGGATCTCTCCAATGAAGCAGGGGTGCTGCTGCTCCAGAAGGGGGACAGGCTGGACTCCGCCGGAATTTCGCTCATTCGCCGCAACAGCAGGATGAGTCAGTCGCCGGAGGGCGGTGTGTGGATGCATGTAAGTGATTGACCGGGAAGGAATGATTTAACGCGATCGAACTTATCCGATCCTGACCGAGCGCATCGATATCGACCCTAGCGGCAATCCCTCGGCGAAGAACGAGACCGGCTCCCCCGGCTGCTGCAGGGCCAGGGTGTACAGCAGCGGCAGATAGTGCTCGTTGGTCGGGATCGAGAGGCGGGCCGCCTCTCCCAGAGCCTGGTAGGCCACCAGCCGGTCATGCTCGCCGGCAAGTATCAGCTCGGCGGCCTTCCGGTCGAACTCAGCCGCCCAGGGGTAGGGCTCACCGGCATCCCATTGCAGCAGGCGGAGGTTGTGCACGATGTTGCCGCTCCCCACGATCAGCACCCCTTCGCTCCGGAGCGGCGCCAGTTCCGCCCCCAGATCGTAGTGGAAGCGCGGATGCTGCGTCCGGTCGAGGCTGAGCTGCACGGTCGGAATATCGGCCGCCGGGTACATGCGCCGCAGCACCGACCAGGCGCCGTGGTCCAGCCCCCAGGAGTAGCCGTCATCCAGACGCACCGCGGTGGACGCGACCAGCGACTTCACCCGTTCGGCCAGCTCCGGCGAGCCGGGGGCCGGGTACTCCACCCGGTACAGCTCGTCGGGAAAGCCGTAGAAATCGTGGATCGTCTTCGGCTGCGTCATTGAGGTGACGAAGGTCCCCTCGGTCTCCCAGTGGGCCGAGATGCAGAGGATCGCCTTCGGCCGCGGAAGCGCAGCGGCGGCCTCGCGCCAGGCCGCGGCATAGACGGTCTCCTCGATGGCATTCATCGGGTTGCCGTGGCCGACGAAGATTGCCGGCATGGGATGCTCTGTTGTCATTTGCCTTCCTCCTGTTTCAATTCCCACACTGTCAGTTCCGCCACCGTATGCTGGAACTTGCGCCTCGTCTCGCGGATCACGAACGGCTCATCGCGCGGTTCGCCCAGCAGGCGGAAGTGCGGCGCCAGCGCCGTTTTCAGGCCTTCCAGCGACCAGACCGGTTCGCCCGCCTCGCGGTACCCCCCCAGCCACTCCTCTTTTTTGGTGAATTCCTCCAGCCAGGTGTAGGGGGAGGTGATCACCAGCAGGGCGCCCGGATTCATCCTCTCGTGGATGGTGGAGAGGAATTTGCGCGGCGAGTAGAGCCGGTCGATCAGGTTGGCGGCCAGCACCAGGTCGTAGCCGCTGAATTTCTCGGGGAGGTTGCAGGCGTCGGCCTGGAAAAACTGCACCCGGTCCCGGACTCCGTCCAACCCCAGTTCCGCCAGGGTAGTCTCGTGGAACGAGACGATCTCCCCCTCTTCAGGAAGTGTGTAGCGCAGCGACCCCTCCTCCTGCATCCGGGCGGCGAGGCGGAAAAAACGGGTGGAGAAGTCGAGCCCGGTCACCCGGGCAAAGCCGCCCCGGGCCAGCTCGAATGCCGCCCTCCCCAGGGCGCACCCCAGGTCGAGGGCGTGTCCCATGGAACGCCCCCCCATCAGCTCCAGGCAGATCCCGGCGCATGCCGTCGGAAAGTTGGCCACGCCGAAATGTTCGGGGCCGTAGTGGGCATCGCAGTACTGGGCCGCCAGGGCATCACTTTCGTAACGGTCGTCGTGGATGACGATCGGCGCTGCGCTTTCCACATAGCGAAAACCGGCGTGCTGGAAAAAGTGCCGCCGGAAGGCATAACGGGAATCCCGCGTGGCCTCGTTGCCGGTCGAAATCCAGGAGCCCCCCTTGATCAGGTTGTGGCGGGTGTCGAAGGTCGGGGTCGAGAAGTCGTCATACCAGGGGTGGATTTCGAAGCCGTGGAACGGGTAGATCGGGGTTTCGGTCCACTGCCAGACGTTGCCGAGCACGTCGAAGAAGTCGCCGCTCCTGAACCGGTCGATCGGGCAGGAGGAGGCCCACCATTCCAGGTTGATGTTGCCCGGCGCCTCGTCCCAGTACGGCTGGTCGGGGATGTTGCAGACGTCCCGCAGCCGGTTCCACTCGTCCTCGCTCGGCAGGCGGATCGGAGTGCCGGTCTGGTCGGCCTTCCAGTTGCAGAACGCCTTGGCCTCCAGATAATTGACCTCCACCGGCCAGTTCCAGGGCATCTCTAGCTCGCTGGCCATGGTGCGCAGCTGCCAGCCGTCACCGGACCTGATCCAGAACAGCGGAAAGTCGGCCTGTTTGAATTCGCGCCAGTTCCATCCCTCCTCGGTCCACCACCGCTGCTCACGGTACCCTCCCGCCTCGACGAACGCCAGGAACTCCCGGTTGGAGGTCAGGAACTGGGCGGCCTTGAAGTCCGGCACTCTCGCGGTGTGCAGGCCGTACTCGTTGTCCCAGCCGTAGAGGGGGTGATCCTTCGCCTTGCCGAGGGTGACAGTGCCTCCCGCCACATCCAGGAGTCGGTTGGCGGGCGGCTCGCCCCCCTCGCGGCAGATCTCCCACAGGGGGAGCTGTTGCACCTGGTCGAGCGGCAGTTGCCGGATCAGGACCGACGAGGTTTCCAGGTGGATGCGCTGGTGCTCGATCCCCATCATGATCCCCCAGAACGGATCTTCCCATGTGATCGGAAGGGTCAGCGGCAGCTGCCGGATCAGCCCGTCCACCAGCTCGCGGACCCGGCCGCGATACTCCTTGACCTGGCCAGGCGTCGGCCAGTCGTAATGGGCTTCGTTCAGATCGTCCCAGGACATCTCGTCTACTCCCACGGCAAACATTGATTCGAAGCGGGGGTTGATGCGGGTGTCGATGACCCGGGCGACGGTCAACTTGTTGATGTAGAAGGTGGCGGTGTGGCCGAGATAGAAGATCAGCGGGTGGCGCAGTCTGTCGGCCCGCAGGTAGAACGTATCGTCGTGCTTGAGGGTGTCGTAGAGTTTTTCGTCGATATCGAAGGTAGCGTGGAAATAGTCAAGAATCTCGGCCCTTTTCTGTTCCGGGTCCCCCTGGTTGAGGATGGTGGTGTGTGTCTTGCGCAGATCCATGGAGAGTCTCCTTGATTACGTCCCGGTGTCGTGATTAAGCAATTATACCCGAACATCTTCTGGAGACAATCAACAGGGCTTTTTTTCCGGTTCCGGCTCACGCCGGATGGAAGCGCTCTGCCTGTTGACAAATTGAAACACGGGTGTCACAAACGGAGGATGAAAACAAAAATGAAGAGCACAGATCCACTGAAACGCTGCCGTATCGTCACCGCCGCCATCCTGCTGGCCGGTTTCGGCAGCGCCGCAGCCATTTATCTGACCGCCGGGGAAGCCCCGGTCGATCCGTTTGCGGAGTTCGAGAATTCGAAGAAATTTGCCTATGAGCTTGAACGGATGGGGGGGAAAGCGGCGCTTGCCGCACATGGCCTGAATAAATGGTTTGCCGGATTATGGCAGGGTGAAACACTTGCGTACACCGTCGCGGTCATTACGATCATCATCGCCGCCGGATATTACTTCATCGCAACCAGCCTGGAAGAAGAGGCCCGGAGCAAACGGGGGGAGAACTCTCCTCACCCGCCTCAGGGAGAATGAGTCTTTTAATCAGACCCTGGCCAGAATCTTCAGCAGGTGCGGCACCATCTGCTTTTTGCGTGACATGACGTTCTTCAGCTCGTACAGGTGCGGCTCCAACTGCGGATATTCCATGACATGGGCGATGCGGGTATGCCCCTCCACCAGAAAGAGCGTCGTCTCGGTGGTGATGTCGGTCACCATCAGTCCTGCGATGAAGAGGTTGTCGCGCCGCTTGACCTCGGCCAGGGCGGCGAGCAACTCCTCCTTCATACTGTAGAACTCATCGAATCCTATCACCTCGACCTGCCCGAGTCCGATGCTGTATTTTTCATGGGTGAAGAGCTTGAAATCGGCGGCGACGACCCGATCGGCCGAGCCATAATTTTTCAGGGAACTGCTGGCGGCAAAGATATCGCGACCGAAATCGGCGGCGACGAGTCCCGAGCGCTCCTCGAGCCAGGCGGCCATCTGGTGGTCGGCTTCGGTCGTGGTGGGTGACTTGAGGATAACCGTGTCCGACAGAATCCCGGCCAGCAGCAGCGCGGCAATCTGCCGGTCAGGTTCGATGCCGTTCTCCCGGTAGCGCCGGGCCACCAGGGTGCAGGTGCTGCCGACCGGCGAGGTGATAAAGGAGATCGGGCTGTTTGAGTGGCTGTTGCCGAGCTTGTGATGGTCGATGACTTCGGCGATTTCTACCAGTTCGGCGCCCGGCACCGCCTGCCCCAGTTCGTTGTGATCCACCAGAATCAGGCTGTAGGGGAGGGGCGCGAGGAGGGACGACTTGGTTGCCACGCCGGCCAGCGTGCCGTCCCCCTCCAGTGCCAGCACGGCCGGGATATTGGCCCCCAGGAGTTTCTGGCGCAGGGCGGCAAGCGACTTGTCGACTTCGATGGCGGCAAACTCCGGTTCGGCCAGACAGGCAACCGGCGTGGAGAGCCGCGCCAGCCAGGCGGCCGTGGCGGTGTCGTGGGGGGTCAGTAGGACGGCGACCCCCTGTTTTTGCGCCACCTCTAACAGGTCATCGTCCAACTGATGTCCGCCGGTCACCACCAGAACCTTTACGCCGCGTTCAATGGCGGCCAGCTGGATGGTGCGGCGATTGCCGGTCATGATCAGGAGTTCGCGAGGGTCAAAGCCGTCGATCCTGCTGCTGAAGGATTCTTCCAGCATCGCGCCGATGAACAGGTTCAGGGTAATGGGGACATCGTCAAAGGTTCCGGTTTCAAAGCGCCCCGCGAGGGTTCCGGCAAGACCGGGCAGGGTGGTCGCAACCTGGCGGAGCTTGTCATGACAGGGAAGGAGGTAGCTCTCCGACAGCCTGAGCAGCGAGAGTATGCCGCACGGCCTGTGGTCGCCATCGATCACCGGCAGCACCCTGACGCCGCTTTTGTTGAACAGTTCCAGAGCCTCGTAGGCAGAAGCGTGCCGATCTACCGTCACCGGCTGCCGCTTGAGGGTGTCGCGTACCTTGGGGTGCACATCCGCCAGAAAAAGCGGGTCCGGAATCCCGAGGCGGTCGAGGATATACCGGGTCTGCGGATTGGGGGCGCCGGCCATGGCCGCGATGACGGAAGCGTCTCCGAGCCGCTGCTTCAGCGCGGCGTAGCCGATGGCGGAGGCGATGGAGTCCGTGTCCGGATTGCGGTGGCCGATGACATAAGTGGTTTTGATCATGACGGTCTCACGGTTGTGTTTAATTATTTTTCCAATCTCTGCTCCGGGCGGCGGACTGCCGGCCTTCCACCTCTGCGAGTATTTCCATGTAGGTGGCGTAACGCTCCGCCGGGATACGCCCCTGTTCAACCAGTAAGAGAACGGCACACCCCGGCTCGGAGCGGTGCCTGCAGTTGCGGAATTTGCAGGCGGCATCCTGATGGTCTTCAAAGCCGGGGTAGTATTCGGCCAGCTCTTCTACCGTGATATCGACCAGGCCGAAATCGCGGAAACCGGGGGTGTCCACCAGCTCGCCCCCCTTTGCGAGGGCGTGCAGCGTCGAAACGGTTGTGGTATGGCGTCCCATGCTCTTGTAGTCGCTGGTGCTCCCCACTTTCAGATCTATGTCCGGGCAGAGGGCATTCAACAGGGAGCTCTTGCCGACCCCGGTCGTGCCGACAAAGGCCCCGCGATGCCCTTTGCTAAAATAATCTTCCAGCGGTGCAAGGCCGCTCCGTCTGGCGGCGCTGATCGGAAATATCGGCACCGACCCGCCATACACCCTGTTCATTTCGGCCAGCAGTTCCGCCGTGCCGTCAAGATCACATTTGTTGACCACCAGAAACGGTTGCAACCCTGCCGAGCGCGCGGCAACAATCGCCCGATCGATAAAACCGCCCGGTGACTGCGGCGCTACGACTATGCCGAGGACATCCAGGTTGGCGGCGACCAGATGGACCCCTCCCCGGGCATCAAGCCGCTGCAGCTCCGTTCTGCGCGGCAAGCGTTTCAAGACCTCGCCCGTTACAACGACGTTGTCTCCGACCACATGCCCGGAGTTGCGCTTGACCCGCACCATTCTGCGCGAACCGTTGTCAAATAAAACCTCGACAGAGATGCCGTGATGGGCAACTATCAGGCCTTCAGGAGTAAAGCTGTTCATTGGATGCTGTTCCGTTTTCTCGAATGATTTGTCCCGGAAGAGGTTACCGGGTTGACAGCCGACAATAAATCTAGCATACAAACGCGCAATAACCTAGCACAGCCGGGTGAATGAGGCCATAATAACCTTATCGGTTGAATGATGCAGCATTAATACAGGACGTGAACAATGACCCAGAGTCACCATCCGTTTCACCGCCTGACCCCCGACCATGTCATGGACGCGGTCGAAAGCCAGGGGTTCCTCTGCGACCGCCGCGTTTTTGCGCTCAACAGCTACGAGAACCGCGTCTATCAGATCGGCATCGAGGAGGGACTGCCGCTGATCGCCAAGTTCTACCGGCCGGAACGGTGGAGCGAAGCCCAGATTCAGGAAGAGCACGATTTCTGCTTCGAGCTGGTGGAGCATGAACTCCCGATCGTGGCGCCGCTCAAAGATGCTGCCGGAAATAGTCTGCGTGAGTACGACGGCTTTCATTTTGCCCTCTATCCCCGCCAGGGTGGCCATGCCCCAGAGTTTGACAACCTCGACAACCTGACCATACTGGGGCGGCTGCTGGCGCGAATTCACGCCACAGGTGCGGTTATGCCGTTTGCACATCGTCCCACTCTGGACCTGAAGAGTTTCGGCACCAAAAGCGTGAAGCTGATCGAAGATCGCTTCATACCCGACGAATACCGGGCCAGTTATGTTGCCGTGACCGGACAGCTGCTGGATGCCATCGGCAGCATCTTTGCCGAGGTCGGCCCGGTCCACCATATCCGGACCCACGGCGACTGCCATGCCGGCAATATCCTCTGGCGCGACAACGCACCCCATTTTGTCGATTTCGACGACGCCCGGATGGCTCCCGCCGTGCAGGATCTCTGGATGATGTTTTCCGGGGAACGCCCCCGGCAGCTGGCCCAGCTTGATGCGCTGCTGGAGGGTTACCGGGAATTCAATGATTTCGATCCCCGGGAACTGCGCCTGATCGAGCCGCTGCGCACGTTACGCATGCTGCATTACAGCGCCTGGCTGGCCCGGCGCTGGCAGGACCCGCTCTTTCCGCACACTTTTTTCTGGTTCAACACCACCCGTTACTGGGGGGAGCATATCCTGGAGTTGCGCGAACAGCTGGCCGCACTCCGCGAGCCGGCCCTTGAAGTGGAGTGAGTGTCCCTTTGAGCGCCATCTGCGGTTTCCTCCGCGATAATCGGCCTTGATTCATGTCCGCCCACTTGACTAATAACGGCATTAGTGTCAAAAAGGAATACAATAAGTATCAGCAGGGGAATCCCTGCAGACCACACAATCAAAGGAGTTTTGAATGGCAAGAGCATCCGCCCGCCACATCCTGGTGGCAACCAAAGAAGAATGTGAAGCGCTGAAAGCAAGGATCGAAGCGGGAGAAGATTTTGCGGCGTGCGCCCGCGAGAATTCCAAATGCCCTTCCGGCAGGGATGGCGGCAACCTGGGTGAATTCGGCCCCGGGCAGATGGTAAAGGAGTTCGACACCGTCGTGTTTTCCGGAGAAGTCGGAAAAGTCCTGGGTCCCGTACAGACCCAGTTCGGCTACCATTTGATCGAAGTCACCAAACGCACGGCATAGGATCAAACGCCATGAAGTTACTGGATGGGAAAATATGTGCCGAAAGTCTGGTAGCGGACATATCCAAACGGGTTGCCGGGTACGTCGATTCCGGCTTGCGCAAACCGCACATGACCGTGATCCTGGTCGGGGAGCATGCCCCCAGCGAGTCATACGTAAAATCGAAGATCAAATCGTGCGAAAGTGCCGGCTTTGAAAGCGCGCTGCTCCGTTTTCCCGAGAGTATCAGGGAAGCCGAACTGCTGGCGAAGATTGCCGAGATCAATGCCGATTCTTCCACTGACGGCCTGATTGTCCAGCTTCCGGTGCCGAAGCATATTAATCCGCAGAACATCATCAACGCTATTGATCCGGAAAAGGACATCGACGGTTTTCATCCGACCAATTTCGGCCGCATGACCCTGGGGCAGAAGGCGTTCAGGCCAGCCACCGCCTACGGTATCTGCAAGCTGCTCCAGTTTTACGAAATACCGGTAAAAGGGAAGCATTGTGTTGTCATCGGCCGGTCGAACATCGTCGGCAAGCCGATTTCGATCATGCTCTCAAACGATTTTGAGATCGGCAATGCGACGGTCACTCTCGCGCATATTGAAACCCCCCGTGAGCTGTTGCTGGATGAAACGCGGCGGGCGGATATAATTGTCGTGGCGGTCGGCATTCCCGGTTTTGTTACCGAGGACATGGTCAAAGAGGGTGTAGTGATGATCGATGTCGGCATCAATCGGCTCGAAACCGGCAAGATCGTCGGTGATGTGGACTTTGAAAATGTCAGCAAAAAATGTTCATGGATAACCCCGGTACCCGGCGGTGTCGGAAGGATGACCGTGGCGGCGCTGATGATTAACACACTGATGGCGTATCAGAATAATTTCGATCTGGCCTGACCGGTTCGGATGTTCCATGTAACAAAAAAAACGGCCGTTTGGCCGTTTTTTTTTGTGTCGGGGATTGCCTGAATTTATACGCTGGATTACTGGATGCTTACCAGCTCGATCTCGAAAGTAACATCTTCACCGGCAAGGGGGTGGTTGGCGTCGAAGGTAACCTGGTCTTCAGTGGCTTCGAGTACGACTACGTCAAGCTCCTCGTCGTCTTCGTTGGAGAGGCTCAGTTCGTCGCCTACTGCCGGGATCAGATCTTCCGGGAGGTCGCTGCGCGGCACGGTGAAAACCTTTTCCTTGTCATATTCGCCGAACGCGTCGGCGGCGGCGATCTTGACGGTCTTTTTCTCTCCCGGAGCCATGCCGACTATTGCTGCGTCAATCTGGGGAAACAGTATTTCCTCGCCCAGGACGAAGGTCATGGGGCCGGCGTCATGCCCGCCGCAGCCGCATTCATCGTCTTCACACCCTTCATCGCAGCATTCCGCATCGGGGTCACACTCGGGAGCTTCGAAAGTTGAATCGAATATCGTGCCATCTTCAAGTGTGCCGGTAAAATTGATTGTTACGGTGTTGCCTTTTTCTGCTTGTGCCATTGGATTTGCCTCTCATTGCTTTGTATAGTGATATGGTGCGACTGGACAGGGTACGGGATAGTTCGCCGTTCGTCCAGAAAAATTTTTGCCGCAGGCAATAAACAGCCGGAGTAGTTGAATAAAAAGCGGTGTTGCGACGTGAGGGTGCAAAGAGATTATGTCTGAGAAGGCAGGGTGTTGAAGCGGAGGGTGTCATGAAACAGCAAGGGGCGGGCCGTCTCCGGCCCGCCCCTTTACATGGTTGGTACTTGCTCTAGTCTACCGACTTGCGCAGAAAAGTCGGAATGTCATATTGGTCCTCGTCTTCTTCAATAAATGAGACTGTCGGACGAATTCGGGTGATATTCTCGTTCTTTTCACGATCACGCTGAAAGGTCGGCCGGTCGAGAGACGTGGAACTGACGGCATGCTTGTCTGCCAGTGACAGGCTGTTTCTCCGGATGTCGCGCCCCTTCTCGACATCGAAGCGATCGCCGAATCCAGTGGCGATGACCGTTACCTTGATGTTGTCGCCCATCTCGTCATCACGGACAACGCCGATCTTGATGTTGGCATCTTCGTGAACTTTCTCGTGAACGATACGATTGACGGTGTTGTAGTCGTCCATGGTCATGGAGGCGGAACCGGTGATGTTGACCAGCACCCCCTTGGCTCCGGATATGTCGTTGTCCTCCAGAAGCGGGCTGGATATGGCGTTGTTAACAGCGTCGGCCGCGCGATTGTCGCCGCTGCCCAGGCCGATGCCCATCATGGCCATGCCGCGAACGCTCATGACGGTTTTGACATCTGCAAAGTCGAGGTTCATCAGTCCTGTAGACGTGATCAGTTCGGAGATCCCCTGTACCGCCTGGCGAAGCACGTCATCCGACGGTTTGAAGGCGTCGAAAAGAGACATGTTTTTGCTGGCCAGGCTGATGAGGCGATCATTGGGGATGATAATCAGTGAATCGACATGTTTCTTCAGTTCTGCGATGCCCTGTTCGGCGAGCACTGCCCGTGCCTTGCCCTCATACGTGAATGGCTTGGTGACTACCCCGACGGTCAGGACTCCCGTCTCGCGGGCGGCTTCGGCTATTACCGGCGCGGCGCCGGTTCCGGTGCCGCCGCCCATGCCGGCAGCGATGAAAACCAGATCGGCGCCCTTGATGGCTTCCGCCAGCTGCTCCTTGTTTTCAAGCGCCGCAGCCGTTCCAACTTCAGGCTTCGAGCCGGCGCCGAGACCCTTGGTCAGTTCCCGGCCGAGTTGCAGTTTAACTGGTGCTTTCGAGGTGCGCAGGGACTGGGCATCCGTGTTGGCAACGATAAAATCCACTTTATGTATGGAACTGGAGATCATGGTGTTGACGGCATTACCGCCCCCTCCTCCGACTCCAATTACTTTAATGACGGCACTCTGTTCAATGGTCTCATCAAATTCAAACATGCAGTTCCCCCCTTCTATATTTTATGGCCTAAATATCAATAATGAGTGACGGAAATGTAACCTCAATTCGGCCAAGAATCAAAGAAAAAAATAATATATTTTTTATCAAAATGAGGTGCCTTTATAAATCAGAGTGTTAGAGGAATCGTGCGTCCAGGCTCAGATCGGATGGGACTGCGCCGCAAAAAAACAGGCCGTTTCCCATGTGCTGGAAATCGGCCTGAAACTGCATTTAGTACTCATTTGAGCAAGGATCAGAAAAATTCACGGAACCACCCCTTCATCCGGCCGAAAACAGATCCAAACAGGTTCGCTTCCGGCTTCCCGGTCGGGAATTCGCGTGAACCGGAATTGCGGCTGCCATAGACGACAAGACCGACGCCCGTTGCATATACCGGGGACTTTACGACGTCGATCAACCCGCCGATTTTTTGCGGGAGTCCGCGCCGTACCGGCAGATTGAAGATCTGTTCGGCCAGTTCCGGTATTCCTTCCAGGATGCTGGAGCCGCCAGTGATGACGACACCCGATGCGATCGAATCTTCCAGGCCGGACTTGATGATCTCCCGGTTGACGAGTGAGAAGATCTCCTCCATGCGAGGGCCCAGAATTTCGCACAGTACGTTGCGTGACAGTTCACGGGGTTTGCGTCCGCCGACACTCGGCACCTCGATTTTGTCTTCCTTGCCGACCAGCGAAGCCAGGCAGCAGCCGTATTTCTGCTTGATCTTTTCAGCTTCGGCAAACGGGGTGCGCAGTCCGACGGCGATGTCGTTGGTAAGCTGATTGCCTCCGAGCGAGATAACCGATGTATATTTTATCGCGCCATCGGCAAAAATGGCGATGTCGGTCGTTCCCCCGCCGATATCCACCATGCAGACCCCAAGTTCCTTTTCGTCTTCGGAAAGAACCGCGTGGGATGACGCCAGCTGCTCCAGTACGATGTCCGCAACATCCAGGCCGCCACGGTTGCAGGATTTGACGATGTTCTGGGCACTGGCAACGGCACCGGTGACGATATGCACCTTGGCTTCCAGCCTGACGCCGCTCATGCCGAGCGGTTCGCGGATGCCATCCTGCTCGTCGATGATGAATTCCTGCGGCAGGATATGCAGAACTTCACGATCCATCGGAATGTTGATCGCTTTGGCGGCATCGATAACCCGGCGCACATCCTCCTGCGAAACCTCACGGTTTTTGATGGCGATAACGCCGTTGGAGTTCAGTCCCTTGATGTGCCCGCCGGCGATGCCGGCATAAACCGACTTGATCTCGCAGCCGGCCATCAATTCCGCTTCCTCGATGGCCTTGCGGATCGCACCCACGGTGCTTTCAATATTGATGACAACACCTTTGCGCAGGCCGCTGGAAGGGCTGGTTCCGATGCCGACGATATCGATACCTTCTTCCGTGACATTGCCGACGATGGCGCAAATCTTGGTCGTACCGATGTCGAGCCCAACAATCAGATTATCCCGTTTAGTTGCTGACATACTGCTCCCCCTGCTGAATATGAATAAATGTAAGTTATTAGCTCTTTTTTACGATGATTTTGTCGTTGTAATCGAGATCTATGTAGTGAATCGAAGGCATCTGCACCATCAGATCCTGGTAGATACGGGCGAACCGCTCCACCTTTGCGGAAAAGTCCCCTGACCCGACCTTGACCGGAAGCGCTCCGGCTGCGGTGAACAGGGTAAAACCGTACCCCTTATCGTAATGAATCTCCGATACATCCGCAAGGATAAATGCGCCCTTTTCACGTAATATCTTCAGGAGAAGGCAAGTGTCTTCAAGCGCCGCTTTGGTCCCTTTTGGATCGCTCCCCAGATCTTCCTCGCTGAAGCCGGTGACAACCGGAAAATCAAGCTTGTCGCCCTGATTAAGGACCTTGAAGATGTTCCCCTTCTTGTCAAGATAGTAGATAAACCCCATGTTGACGATCGCTACCGGCTCACGTTCTGTGATGACTATGGAAACCGCATCAGGAAAATATCGATTGATGCGCACCGTTTCAACCCAGGGGTTCTGCAGGATATGCTCTCCCATGCGTTTCAGGTTCATGCGGAGCAGATCCTTGCCCGGCTCTACGCCGGCCATTCCGAGAATCTCGTCACGGGTCAGATGCCTGGCGCTCGATACTTCAATCGATTTGAGGGAGAACAGGGAGACGTTCCTGATGGCCTGGTAACAACCGTAAATGATGCCGCCAACCAGCATGAATGCGGCCAGTCCGGAGAAAACCATCCTGGCCGGGCGCAGATATTTCTTCAAATCCAGCGGCTTGCGCTGGATCTTTACCTTGTTTGGCGCCACCTTTCTGCGCTGGTATGATGAATTTGCGAAGTCTCGCACCGGTTACCGTACCTTAATCGAGAGTGCTGCCGATTCAATGATACGCGCAACAAGATCTTCAAACGACAGTCCCGCTCCCTTTGCCGCGATTTCAGGCAGGAGCGAGAGGGCGGTCATGCCGGGCAGAGTGTTGACTTCCAATACATAGCACTCTCCGACAGGTGTCACCAGGAGATCGACGCGGCTATACCCCCTGCACCCCAGGGCGCGGTGGGCCGCAAGGCCGACCTGCAGGGCTTTTTCATACAGTGCCGGTTCCAGCCTCGCCGGGAAAATATGTTCTGCCATGCCGTCGGTGTATTTTGCCTCGAAGTCATAGAATTCATTCCTGGGAACGATCTCGATGGCGCCGACCGGACAGTCGTCCAGTATGCCGACCTGTACTTCCTGCCCCTTGATATACTGCTCGACCAGTATCTCGTCGTCATGGCAAAAGGCGAGGTCAAGCGCCGGGGCGAGCTGACTTTCATCCTTTACTATCGACACGCCTACCGAGGAGCCCTCCTGAACCGGCTTGACAACAAGCGGCAGGGCGAACGGCAACTCGGCAAGCCTCACGGTTTCGCCGCGTCGGTAACAGCGGAACGGTGCTGTCAGGATGCCGCTGGCGGCAAAAGCCTGCTTGCTGTAGAGCTTGTGCATGGCCAGGGCGCTGGAGAGTACGCCCGAGCCGGTGTAGGGGATCTGCAGCAGTTCCAGCAGTCCCTGCACACAACCATCTTCGCCGTAGCGGCCATGGAGGGCGATGAAGGCAACTTCGACCATTTCACGCTTCAGAACCTCGGCCAGATCGCGCCCGACATCGATTGCCACCGCGTTGTATCCCTGCGCGGCAAGCGCCAGGTGAACGGCGGCACCGCTTTTAAGGGAAATCTCCCTCTCTGCGGATAATCCGCCGAACAGAACGCCGATTTTCTTTGATTTCATCATGCCGGAAACCTTTATTGATGCGCCCGAACAAAATAGTCGTTAAATTTCGCCCACTATACGCACTTCTTCCTCAAGTGTCACGCCGGATATTGCAGATACGGCATTTTTTACAAGCGCCGCCAGTTCCTGGAAATCCTGTGCGGTAGCGCCTCCGGTATTGATCAGGAAATTGCTGTGCACCTCGGAGACCTGTGCGCCTCCAACCCGTGCGCCGCGCATTCCGGCTGCGTCGATCAGCCTCCAGGCAGCCTGGCCGGGCGGGTTTTTGAAGTACGACCCCGCGCTCGGGTAGCCGACGTTATGTTTCGCACGACGCAACTCAAGATCCTTGCGGATCTCCTCCTCGGTATGGTGCGGCTCGCGCTCATCCAACCTGAACGTGGCTGCCAGTACGATGTCGCCATCCTCCAGTCGCAGGTGGCGGTAACCGTAATCCAGCTCTTCGATCCGGAAATCATTGATCGTGCCACCGCGCAGCAGGGTCAGGTGACCGGTTCGCGCCAGGATTCCCTCTCCGTATGCACCGGCGTTCATCTTTATTGCCCCGCCGATCGTACCGGGAATGCCGGAGATAAAGCCGATCCCTCCAAGTCCCATTTTCTGGGCAAAACGGACCACTGCAAGGTTTTCGGCCCCGGCTTCCGCCTTGATCAGCGCTTCTCCAATGGCGGTGATCCGGTCAAACCTCTCCAGCGAGATGACCGCTCCGCGAATTCCCTTGTCGCGCACCAGCAGGTTATAACCCCTGCCGATCGGCAGCCAGGGAATGTTGCGCTCGCCCAACCACGACAGCAGGTTATTGAGATCTTCCGCATCTTCCGGAATCGCGAACAGATCGGCCGGACCGCCAACCTTGAGCGAAGTATGGAGGCACATCGGTTCGCTGCGCCGCAGTTCGCCTCGGAAAGATGGACAAATTTCATCGCAGGGGCAATTCATGAAATGCCCCTACTCATCGCCCTGTAACAATTTCACCAGTGCTTCCCCCTGCTGCCAGATATTACCGGCGCCAAGGGTAATGACGATATCACCTGCGCGGACAATCCCGGCCAGTTGCTCTGGGATCAACTCGCGATTGGCGACCCAGGTCACATCCTTCTGCCCGTGGCGGAGGATCTCGGCTGCAAGCCGCTCGGCGGTGGCGCCTTCGATCGGCTGTTCACCGGCGGCATACACGTCGGTCAGGATCAGTACGTCGGCATCGTAGAAGGCGGTCACGAATTCGTTGAACAGTTCATGGGTGCGGCTGTAGCGGTGCGGCTGGAAGGCGGCCACAATGCGGCGCTCGGGCCATCCCTGTCGTGCTGCCGCCAGCGTCGCCTTGATTTCGGCGGGATGATGGCCGTAGTCGTCTACCACCATGATCCCCTGCGGCTCACCCTTTACGGTGAAGCGCCGGCCGACGCCGCTGAAAGTGGCAAACCCTTCCTGAATGGCGTTGAACGGCACATCCAGCTCAAGAGCCACGGCGATACAGGCCATGGCGTTCAGCACATTGTGTGGTCCCGGCATCGGAAAGGATATTTCACCCAGCCGGTACCCCTTGAAATGGGCGACAAACGAGGTAAGAAAGCCGTCATGCCTGATATGGGTGGCGCGGATATCGGCCTGGGCCGAGAGCCCGTAGGTCATGTACCGTTTTTTGACCCGAGGCAAAATCTCGCGAATATTTTTGTCATCCAGACAGAGAACAGCCATCCCGTAAAATGGCACCTTGTTGATGAATTCGACGAAGGTGTCCTTGATCTCTTCAATGCCGGAGTAATGATCGAGGTGGTCGGCGTCGATATTCGTAACCACGGCGATTGTCGGTGACAGAAGGAGGAAGGAGCCGTCCGATTCGTCCGCTTCGGCGAGCAGGAACTTGCCCTGGCCGATCTGGGCATTGGTGCCGATGGCATTCAGCTTGCCGCCGATGACGATAGTCGGATCGATGCCGGCATGCCCGAGGATTGCGGCGGCCATCGAGGTCGTGGTGGTTTTTCCGTGGGTACCGGCGATGGCGATGCCGTATTTCATACGCATCAGTTCGGCCAGCATTTCCGCGCGCGGGATGACCGGCACGTGCAGCTTCTTGGCCTCGATCACTTCGGGGTTGTCGTCATGCACGGCGGAAGATATCACCACGACATCGACATCCTTCAGGTTTTCAGCTTTGTGGCCGATGCCGATCTCGGCGCCAAGTCCCGCCAGCCGTTCGGTGATGTCCGAGCCGCGCAGGTCCGAGCCCGAGACCTTGTATCCCAGGTTCAGGAGGACTTCCGCGATCCCGCTCATGCCGATGCCGCCGATACCGACGAAGTGAATCTTGTCTATTTTTCCGTACATGAGAGCACCTTCTTTGGTTATTTGATTTTCATCATCTCATCGACAATAATCCTGGCAGCATTCAGGCGCGCCAGGCTGAAGGCCAATTCTCCGGTGCGGCGTACAAGATCCGGGTCCTCTGCCAGCGTCCGGATGGTCCCGGCCAGTGCTTCTCCGGTCAGTTCCCGCTCCAGCATCATGAAACAGGCATCCTTCTTGAGAAGGGCTTCGGCGTTGCGGCGCTGGTGATCATCGACCGCGTGGGGAAAGGGGATGAACAGGCAGGCCTTGCCGCAGGCGGTGACTTCGGCGATGGTGGTCGCGCCCGCCCGACAGACGATCAGATCAGCCCTGGCGTACTCCGCCGCCATGTCGCTGATAAAAGGGGTAACCGTTGCCTCGATGCCTGCCGCGCGATAGGCGGCGGAGACTTCGGCGCATTCCCTTTCGCCGGTCTGATGCGTAATTGCCACGCTGCCGCAGCAATTCTTCAGCAACGGGAGCGCCTGGACCATGGCGGTGTTGATTGCGTGGGCACCCTGGCTGCCGCCGAATACGAACAGGCGGAATCCCCCCGCTCGCTCTGCTTCGGGTTGGGGAGGATTTGCCTTTCCCACCATATCCAGGATCTGCCGCCGCAGCGGGTTGCCGGTCAGCATGGTTGTAGCCGCCGGAAAATACCGGGCCGATTCTTCCAGCGTTATGAAAACCCTGCTGGCGAATCTTGCAAGCAGGCGGTTCGTCCGGCCCGGGATGGCATTCTGTTCGTGAATAAACCGCGGGATCTGCATGCCGCGGGCCGCCAGAACCATTGGCAGCGAGGCGTAGCCGCCGACGCCAAGAACCATATCCGGGCGGTAGCTCTTCAGTATTTTTCTCGACTGGGCATAGCCATACATCATCATGGCCGCGCCCTTGATCTGGCTCAAGGTCCCTTTTCCGCGAATTCCCGCCGCTGAAATCAGCTCCAGAGGGTAGCCCGCCGCAGGTACGGCCCGGGCCTCGATGCCGCGCTCGGTTCCGACAAAGAGCACCTCGTTGGCAGGATCGCGCGCCAGGAACTCTTCGGCAACGGCTATACCCGGGAAGAGGTGACCGCCGGTGCCGCCACCGGCAATGATAAGTTTCATAGGGAGCCGCCTTCACGCGCTAACGTTGTTGGCATCATGTCAATTGTCCTTGGTGGTTATGGGACTGATCTTCAGTCCCGATGATATGTTGAGCAGGATGCCGACGGCAAACAGGCTGATCAGCAATGAACTGCCGCCGTAGCTGATAAAGGGGAGCGCCAGTCCCTTGGTTGGAAGAAGTCCGGTCACGACCCCCATGTTGACCGTAGCCTCAATCCCGAACAGCACGGCAATTCCCAGGGCCAGGAACCGCCCGAACGTGTCCGGAGCGGCGACGGCGATGCGCATGGCCCGCTGCACCAGCAGAAAGAACATGCCGATGACCACGATCACACCAAGGAAGCCGAGCTCTTCTCCGACCACCGAAAGGATGAAATCTGTGTGCGCTTCCGGCAGATAGAAGAGTTTCTGTTTGCCCTCGCCCAGCCCCTGCCCGAAGAGCCCTCCGGTTCCCAGAGCAAGCCATGACTGGATGATCTGAAAGCCGCTGTTCTGCGGATCCTGCCACGGGTCGAGGAACGCCAGAATGCGGCGCTTGCGGTAGGCGACGTTCATGACCAGAAAATAGAGGAAGGGCATCGACATCAGAAATATCGAGATAATGTAGACCAGCCGCGTACCGGCGGCAAAGAGCATGATGATGGCGACCGCCGCCAGGGTCAGGGCCGAACCCATGTCCGGCTGCTTGAGCAGGAGCCCCAGCATCACGAGCAGGATCAGCATGTATGAAACAAAGCCGGGACCCAGCTGCTTGATCTTGTCCTGCTTCCTGTCCAGCGAATAGGCCATGTACATGATCAGGGCGATCTTGGCGATCTCCGAGGGCTGAAGATTGAAGCCGGGCAGCCTGATCCAGCGCGAAGCCCCGCCGGCGCTGCCGCCTATTCCAGGGATCAGCACCAGCACCAGCAGCCCGATGCATCCGAGCAGGATCGGAGCGGCCAGCTTGCGCCAGAACTGGTAGTTGATCCGCATGGTTCCGAGCATCAGCGCAAAGCCGAGCAGTGCGAACAGTCCCTGGCGCTTGAGGAAGAAGAACCCGTCGTGAAAGCGTTTGGCGGCCATGACGGAAGAAGCCGAATAGACCATCACCACCCCGAAACAGGTCAGGGCTATGGCCATCAGCATTATCACCAGATCATATTCTTCCAGTTTCTTGAACATATTACAGTGCCTTTACCGCGGCAATAAACCGTAGCGCACGCTCCTCGTAATCACGGAACATGTCGAAACTCGAACAGGCCGGCGACATCAGCACGGTGCCCCCCGCAGCCGTTATCTCCGCGGAAATGCGCACCGCATCTTCCAGCGTTGTCGCCCGGCGGGTGTCGGTCAGCGGTCCCAGCTCCCGCTCCATCCGTTCGGCCGCTTCGCCGATCAGTACCAGGTGCCGCACCCGCTCTTTTATCAGCGGCGCCAGCGGTGCGTACGACCCCCCCTTGTCCTTGCCGCCGGCTATGAGCGTGATATCGGTAAAACTTTCCAGCGCCTTCTCGACGCTCCCGACGTTGGTCGCCTTGCTGTCCTCGTAGTAGCCGACGCCGTTTACCTCCCGCACAAACTCCATCCGGTGGTGCAGCGCCTCGAAGCAGAGTACCGTCTCATAGGTTTCGGCCGGACGGCAGCCGAGCAGCAGGGCGCATGCCGTTGCGGCCATGATGTTTTCCAGGTTGTGCACCCCCTGCAGCCGGATGGCGGCGGTCGGGAAACATTCCTCATGGCCGTTGTGGCGGTAGGTGATGACGCCGTCCTTGAAGAAGATCCCTTCTTCCAGTTCGGTCTTCCGGCTGAAAGGGAACAGGGCCGCCTTGAGCCCCTGGGCATGCCGCCAGACCAGCGGATCATCCCGGTTGACCACGGCAAAATCGTCCTCGGTCTGATTTTCAAAAATACGCAGCTTGGCGTCTATGTAGGCCTGATAATCCGGGTAGCGATCGAGATGGTCCTCGCTCAGGTTCAACAGCGCCGCCACGGTCGGTCGAAACGTGGTAATCCACTCCAGCTGGAATGAACTGATCTCGGCCACCACCTGATCCACTACCTGGCGGGACTCCGCCAGCTCTATCAGCGGGTTGCCGATGTTGCCGCCGACAAAGGTATGATAGCCGTTGTGCTTGAAGATTGCACCCAGAAGCGTGGTCGTGGTGGTTTTGCCGTTGGTGCCGGTGATCGCGGCAAAAGGCGCCTCGATGAAGCGGAAGGCCAGTTCGATCTCGCTGATGATCTCCCGTCCGGCCCGCTTTGCCGCGACCAGTTGCGGCAGATCCATCGGCACGCCGGGAGACACCACGATCAGGTCGCTTTTCAGGAACGTCGCTTCGTCATGCCGCTCCAGTTCCCTCGCAATATCGAATTCAGCCAGTTCCGCCAGCGGCCCCGCCAGGGCGGTTTCGCTCCGCATGTCGGTAACGGTGACCCGCGCCCCCTTCGAGGCCAGGAAGCGGGCGCAGGCGACGCCGGTTTTGGCAAGACCGACGACCAGGATGTTTTTGTTTTTCAATTTCATGTCATTTTGTCTCTCAAGCATTAGTCAGAAACGCGATTTTTTCGCAAGGTCAAGGCGTCCAAGGAGCGACGCGGAGGCGTACCAGATACAAGGAGTCCCGCAGGACAACGCCGAGATTGCGGAAAAGGCGCGTTTCATCTCATTTTCAGGGTCGAAATCGCCACCAGCGCCAGTATGATGCTGATGATCCAGAAGCGGACGATGATCTTCGGCTCCGCGACACCCTTCAGTTCGAAATGATGGTGAATTGGCGCCATCCTGAAGATCCGTTTGCCGCGATACTTGTAGGAGCCGACCTGGAAGATGACCGACAGCGCCTCGACGACAAAGATGCCTCCGACGATCACCAGCAGGATCTCCTGCTTGGTCAGCACGGCGATGGTTCCCAGCGTCCCCCCCAGCGAGAGCGAGCCGACGTCCCCCATGAAAATCTCCGCCGGATACGAGTTGTACCAGAGGAAGCCGAGTCCCGCTCCGACCATGGCGCCGCACAGTACGGCCAGCTCGCCTGCCCCCACCACGCGCGGGATCTGCAGGTAGGCCGCAAGGGTGGCATGCCCTGCGATGTAGGAGAAGAGCATGTAGGTGGCGGCATTGATCGCCACCGGGCCGATGGCGAGGCCGTCGAGCCCGTCGGTCAGGTTGACGGCGTTGCTGGCCCCTACTATTACCAGCGTGGCAAACGGGATGAACCAGATCCAGAGGTCCGGATGAAAATTTTTGAAGAGCGG
>Ga0134124_10001108_pt1 | contig 21553 bp, 17 predicted proteins | sample KB304_FD_96880 | JGI IMG/M metagenome (GOLD analysis project Ga0134124, IMG submission 96880) | Terrestrial soil microbial communities without Nitrogen fertilizer from Kellogg Biological Station, Michigan, USA - KB3-0-4 | ecosystem: Environmental > Terrestrial > Soil > Unclassified ... | reverse complement strand
CAGCTCGTATTGCTGAGTCATCAGGCGATCGGTCGGATCCAGTTCACTGAGATCAATGGTTGTACCGGCGATACCATTTAACTTGTCGAGTAGGTAATGAATCGTCTCCCTCAATGGTGAGTCGTACAAGACATCCGCGTCTCGCAACCGGCCAACAAGGGCCTCCCAATCGAGTACCTCACCAACCTGGAAAGGTCCGTCGTCGATTTGTGTATTGATGAGTAGAGGATACTTTTTCAGACGTACTAATTGATCAGCGGTACCCAACCCCAGGCCAAGATCTTCATTCACAACAGTCTCTACTTGCCTGGCGCGAACCGTGTTCGTGCGAATGCTGACAATTCTCGGCGGGATCTCGAAAGTGCCGCCGGTCAAAACCGCTCGTAGCGCTTTATGCGTGCCGGCATCGGTTTCTGTTGGTGGTTTAAAGATCAAATCGCCGGTGCGCGAGAGACCCAGCGTGCCATCCTCAATTACATTAAGTTCGGTCCATTGTTCTTGCGTTTCGCCGGGTCCATCGTTGCGATATTCCCAGCGAACTGTTGCCGAAGGCTCGAAGCCTTGCGCTTTGAGCGATAAAGGTTGACGAGGGGGTAAGTCGTCTTCGAACAGCGTGATCTGAAACTGTGCCCTCGGCTCTTCGAACCAATCTTCAAATTCCAGGCGCAGGAAATCCCCGATTTGGGGCGAGGCTCCAAAGGCTTCGTAGTGTCCGACCTCGTTCTTTTCTGCGGTTGTCTGTACGATCTCTCGACCACTTGCCTGAGTGACCACTCTACTAACAGTTACTTTCGTCAAATATTGATCGCGCAATGTCTCAAATAGAAGACCTTCAAGTCCGATCGCGCGCATCTTTGTGCTAGCCGGAATAAGTAACGCTTCGGCCAGTGGATTGAACTCGAAAGGCACAGAGACTTCCGCACCCTGGGCGGGTTGAGTCGTCACCCCCATCAGCGAGAAGAAACGCTCATAACTTGCTACCGAAGTTCGATTGAGCCGGTAGTGCGCAATTTCCGCGAGCCACGCAAAGAGCTCAACAAACGTGATTCCCGGATCGTGAACGTTATGATCAGTCCATTCAGGTGAGGCGGCAGGGATCAATAGCCGCGCTTCCTCGACTATCCGAGAAAACTCTTTGTCATCGAGATTTGGTAACAACAACGACACGCTGGTTAGTCTCCGTTTGCAACGCTCATCGTGATCCTGTGTGGGCCGCTGGCGATAAGAGCATCAGGTCCAACAACGACTTGCTCATCACTTGGCGAAGTTCCCAAAAACAACCGCACCGGACCGACATGATCTACATCGTCGATCGCCTCAAGTAGTGAATACAGATCCGAAGCTGCGAGATCGCGGCCAAACTCCCAGCCCTCTTTGTCGGGACCACCTCTCAGCGGATGTAGAAACTCTTCGAGCTGCTGCTTTACCTGCAGTTCTGCGGACGCTACGAGGTCGAGGGATTTCGCAAAGACAGTTGTTTCAACTGTAATGGGAACGTATTCCGGAGGACCTATGACAATGTGCTCCTGGTTTACGACGGTTACATCGGCCCGATCTGACAGGTAGCGTAGGACTGAGCGACGAAGTTCTAGCGAAGGTATCGGCTCGGCGTCTTTGGAATCAGGAACAATGTGAACAGTCGTCCAACCAAGTTCGTGGAGTCCACTGGCATTCCGATTTGGTAAGCAACGCGCTTTACGAACTTCGCGAGACGCTTCCAGTGCAAGTCGCTCAAAATCGTCTGGTGTAACCGCACGATCACGATGACTGATCTGAGCCGGTCCGATCGTCAGCATGTCTTCGTTGGTTGCTGCATCGGATCCGCCACCAGCGCCTACCGGGTTGATGACTGAATCGACTCCCGCAACAGCGGTAACAGGCGTGTTGATCTCACCAGGATTTACATTGCCGCTCGCACCACCACCGGCCTGATAAACAAACGCGCGAATATTGTCGCCGCCGGCTGGAGGAATGCGCCCCCGTATTCCATCGCCAAATTCGATTTCGCCGGTGTTGCGATCCAATCTGTAGTCTCGGCTGTCGCTGTTTGAATCAAAGAACTCCAACACCTCTGTCCATCTGATCCACGTTTCAAGCACGCGCTCCTGCTGATCTCGGATTGTGAGAACCGCGTCCTCACCCCGGGCGGAGATTAATTGCTCTCTTTCCTCGTCTGTCAGAGCTTCACGTACTCTTACTTCTTCACCTTCGATTACAGGTGTTTGTTGGAACTCAAATTTCTGATTCTTTATTCCTATACTCGAGCCGAGAATTTCATCACGCACTGTCCGTGCCTGGATTGCTTCAACTGTGTTTAGAAACACGCCGCTGAACAACGGCGAACCGCTCCACGCACCCTTTGCCAGCGTGGCGCGCAACCAGTAGAGAGGACGTCCAAACTCCAGGCTGTTTTGAATGCCATCAGGAACATTCAGCGATACAAAGTCAGGCCTGGTGAAAGCTTCGGTCCCGTCTTCGGCCAACAACTCTTTCCAATCATTGTCGAATGCAAACTCCCACCTGAGCTGAGGCTTGTTCCTTTCGTCCACGACCAATTCGTCGGCTGCGAAATAGATCTTTATTGGTCCGCCTTGAATCGGTTGAACGAAGCCGAAGTACAAAGTCTTGCCGGTGTCGGTTAGTGGAACGAAAGGGAAGAAGTACTTGTTAGCGGTGAGATTGGCGGCTGTCTGATCCAGATAGTTAAGGCTGTTGAGCGTCAGGCAAACTTGCGGGTTCTGAAATTGCGTGAGTTGGTAGGCAATTCCTAGTTTAAGAATACGAGGCGGCCGAATCGGATCCTTCTCAATCTTCACCTGCCCGGTAACCGGATCAACTGAAAACAGTTCGCGGCCATAATCACCACCGACAATGCGCGCACGAATCCAGAAATTCTCTTGACCCGCCACTTCTGTCTTTGCGATGTCGTCTGGAAGCGTAAAAATTACTTTTCCAGGTACGAGAAAATTCTTCGTTGTGTCATTGAGTGAAAGATGGACCCAGCCCTTACCGTTGAAGTACTCCCAGGACAATTCTGGCCGCAACTCTGTTTGATTCGGATCACCATACGCTTGCCAGGCTTCTGACTGATTGCCGACAGTTATTCGGTAGGGCGCATTGACAGGCGGGACATCTGGCAGATCCTCCTTCAGAATTACACCTCGAATTGCACTGATGTAGTTTTGAATTTCGCCAACGACAGGATCGTGGCCAGGACCATAATCGATCTCGAGAGTCAGGCCGGTTGTAATGTTTGGTGGTGGACCAACGGGTAATGACAACACAACTCTTTTAGACGAACCATCATCAGCACGTTGTGAGGTCGCAGTGTTTCTCAAGAGAACGTAGGGATCACCGAGCTGAGGGTTGGTGGTCCAGTGTGGAGCGATTGTAGCGACGTTCGCCGCCAAATTCGTTATCTGTCGTAGTTGTCCCCGAACAAATACAAAGTCGTTCTGATTCGCGACCGTGGCGGCCTCCAATGTCACTTCATGATCATTGGCGGGAGCAGCAGTGACATTCCCTGCTTCTCTTTGTTCAAAAACGTCGTAGCGTGTGTCTGATGCCGGAATCTCATCGAGCGCGGTATCGAGAATCGCGAACTTGCCCGACACATCTGAGACCAGGCGAACAGCTTCGTTCGATGAATTGGACCCACTTCCTTGTTTGAGTTGTACATAGTGATTTGGTGGCGCAGGCGAAATAGTGTTGTCGAGACAAAGTATTCGATCCGGACCAACTACTATCTGTCCTGCGTCGACGTCCGTTCCAAGCATGCGAAACTCTAAAAGTAGATTCTTGTTACTTGTAGATAAGACAGATATGACGCTGCCATCGGCGCCTGGCGGAGCTGCAGGATTCAGAACGTTGTAGCCGAGCACAAAAGGATCTCCGGCCAGAGTTGCATCTAACCGGTTGATCTGCTGATCCCAGGTGGAGGTGGTGAGGTCAAGAATCCACAGTTGGTTGTCATTGCCGCGAACAAATGCTTGCGTCTCGTTGGTCCGTGGAAAAACAAACGGAGCAGAGTCAAGCCCAACGTTGAGTGGTGAGCTGAGATTGCGGGGCAGCACAGTGCCCGGTGGCTCTGTATTCAGAACGATCAGTTGATCGTTGGCGCTTCTGAAATAAATCCGAGCCTGAGGTTGTAGAGCAACTGTGTAAGAAACGACGTCAGGACGCGTGTTCGCTTTTGCCAGGAACGCGTCCGCAGGGGCTGGAATTTCTGCCCATAGATCTCTCCAAACGGTTCCATCGTTGACCCAGGTGTGACCGTTCTGATCTACGACGACCACCCAAACAATATTGGGCGCGACCCTGATCAATGCGGGTCTGCATGCCGCAACTGGTCTTGGCGCAGAGCCCGATGGAATTTCGACCCAGGCGATGTGAAGGTTCGGATTTGCAGGGTCAATATCGATCTCAAAAACTCTACCGTCGAAGACGCCGTAAACTTTCCACACCCCACTGGCAAGTATTGCGGCTGGGCCAAACTTCAACTCGCCTGTGACGCCCGTGGTGCGTATCTCGATCCATTGCCTGCTTACGGCGTTCTCATTTGGTAAATAGCGAAGATGCACGTGACCGTCATCAGCCTGCGAAAAGATCCCTACCATTGTGGCCGTGACGTCTTCGACGACGGAAGGAACCTGTTCACCGACAAGCCGGCGGTCGGTTGGTGACTTGTGTTGAATTGGAACTGAAACGGAAGTTAGTGGATCGATCTGAAATTCAATCAGACGGCCGGCAGCACCATGCGCAAAAGCTCGGATCTGATTCCCCTTGTAGATAGCAACTGGCGAAGCCAACAGGTCAGTGAAGTCTAGTTCGAGGTCAAGCGTGACTTCTGCCCCGGGTTTAGAAAATGCCTCTGCACTCGCGATGGAGAAGCGATCAAAGATTCGAGGTTCAGTACCGAATGGAAAAAACGCAACATCGGTTGTGAGAGGCGTGTCATTGCTAAAAGCATTGTCAGGCGCAAGATCCCTTCCGCCTGACGACACGGCCAGCGTAATCAGCTCAATCCTTGGAAGCGGAGTTGGTGGAGTTGCAGGCAAAGATTGATCGAGCCTTGCTCGGATCCAACGACTCTTCGTTCCGTTTATTTCAGTTTCTTTGATTTCACCGGCAGGCTTCGTTAAAAGAACCTGACCGTCACGGCTGAATCCCTGAGTTCCATCGGCATCAACTTGAAACTCAAACCAACCATCTCCTTTGTCTTTGAGTAAGTCGACATTGCCGAAGTACTCCCAAACGATATTCAACGGTTGCAGATTCGAATTCACCCCCGGGGCATGTTCGACGAGTAGTTTGAACTGTGCCTCACTCTTGATTGAAAAATAGTCAGAGTGGCCGATGAATAGAATGTGTTCCTGCCAGTTCTTTCCGACGAACAATTCGAACTGAGTCACTTTTTGGACCTGTGTCCCCTCGGCATAATCCCGACTCAGTGGATCTGTAACGGTGACGACAGATCCCTTTACATCAGAGACAACGAGATGCTCGCTTTGTTGTTGTTCCGTTACCTCGACAACCGGAACACACTGGTCCGCGCCTGTTCTTTGCGTCACAGTTTGATCGATACGCAAGAAGTCGCCCTTCTTCAGCTGATCGGCAGGATCCAGTTGAAGCGAGTTCGACTGTGCAGCGGAGAAGGCGGTGACCGTTAATAGTGGAAGCTTCTTTGCCGCAAGGGACAACTCGAGAAAACCCGGAGGCGGTGTGTAGATCGTGTCCTGTTCAGGGTCCACCGCAATTAATGAAGCGATCGCGCTGGGAACGACGAAAAGGTTGCTTAGTGTCTCAAAAGGTAAGTCCACCGGGTGTTGCTCGGTCGGGGGCGCGGAGACCTGGGTGCCCTTTGCGACCAGGAAAGGGAACTCAGTTCCGTTAGCCACGAGAAAGCGGATTGGTGCGTAGGCGGGTCGAGCCTGAAGCAATCGAATCCCAAGCATGTCGAGAAAGGCGAGGAAATTTCTATCAGGCGCGCGATTCAGCCGACTGATCACACCTTCGCCAATAAACGAAAAAACCTTTAACAGCGCGACACCGGGATCGTCATCATCCTTTGCTGGCCACCCAGGAGTGTAGTGAGGCGCCATTTCACGCAACGAACGGAACAAGTCGTTCGCTTTGCGCTCGTCGATCTTTGGCGGTGTGATCCTCGGACTCATCCTGCTCCTTCAGTCAGATAGAAAGGAAACACGAGGTTGAATTCAGTGTTGGTATCTCGCACCTGACACGTAAGGTTGATTTCCAACTTTCCTTTCGCCGGGTCTCTCGTGAAAACCTCGAGCTTTACAATGTCGACTCGTGATTCCCAGCGAGAAATGGCTTCACGCACCCGACTTTCAAACAGCCCCATTGTCACCGTGCTCATACTTGAGAAAACAAGGTCATGAATTCCGCAGCCAAAGTCAGGTCGCATCAACCGTTCACCCGGAGCAGTTTGGATAGCGATGTAGATCGATTCCTTGATGTCCTGCTCCATTTCTGACATGGCGATGCGACCCGTAGCGGGATCGACCTGTACAGGGAACTTCCATCCTCGACCTAAAAAAGACTTCGGCATAACTCGTTGGGTCACCCAATTAAGACCGTAGGCGCACCAAGTAGAATGGCGTTTGGCGCACCCGCTTCAACAATCTGATCTCCTTGTCGTGCGGCGGGGAGTCCGTTAATCAAAACTGTCGTACTCCCCAACGCAACAACACCGCCTACATGTGGTTTGACTCCGTCTACTAAAGGACAGACATGAAAATCGACAGTCGCTCTCCACGCGGGCATGCCGCCAATCAACACATTGACGCTACCAATCCCAGGCGTCAGTGGAGTTCCATGACTTGTTTGATCACCGAGTCTTGCGGCCGGCTGTCCCATGTTCTTAGAGCTCCGTTAGTTAATCTTTACCAGCGCACCCTGGATACTTATGGTCCCACTGGCTTTGATATTCATTGACGCACCTGCTTCGATATCGATTGTTTGCGACTTAATCTTCAGGCTGAGCGCACTTTCAATCGTTACACTGTTTCCAGTTGAGTCGATGGTGATCTTGTTCTGGCCCGCGCTGTCTTTGATCTGAATCTGGGCCGAACCCGATTTGTCGTCCATAAGGAACACCTGACCCCCGTGAGTCTTAATCTCAATGCTTTCTTGGCCCTGCTTGTCGAAGAACTTCACTTGATTACCACTGCGTGTCTTTATCAACTTCGTGTTGTCTTCCCCGTCCTTGTTTGTTTCCGGAGGTACGTCGCTTCCGTTCCATAAACCGCCCAACACGAAAGGGTGATCGATGTCGCCTTTGTCGAACGCAACCAACACCTCGTCGCCAACCTCAGGTATCCACAAACTTCCGCGATCCTTACCTGCGCCAGCTGCTACAACCCGAGCCCATTCGCTCTCCGGATTATTCTCACGCCACGGATATTTGACTTTGACACGACCCCACTCACTTGGATCCTTGTTGTTAGTGACAACAGCATTAGCCACCCCCTGGACCATGCTTGTTTCCTTCTTGTCCTCGTCCTGAAGAATATCCAGCAAGCTGCTCATATCGTTGTGTCCTTCACCTTGAACGTCGTTCGGTAACCTGAAGTGTTAATCGTGTGAGTGCTCTGCTCGACGTAATAAGTCTTGTCGAACGGTGTGCCGAGTCCTTTCAATTCGATGTTGGTGTTGGCCCGAATCTCGGGTAGTCCTATCGACTCGCCAGAACCCTGGACGAAGAGTTCAGACCGTTTCTTAAGTATTGATTCGGCGCGACGCTTTGCTTCCTGCTGAGAAAAGACTGGTGCTCGAATCTTGAGCTCGCCTTGATCACGACAAACTTGCTTTAGTATTTCCCCGCCGCTTCGCTTACCAGGGTCGCGTCCGGGCTCGTCGCCGGTAGTTGCGGTCCCGACAATCTCTTTCTTCGTTTTAATGTCCCAGCCGCGTACTTCAACCTTGCTGATCTGTTCCGCGATATTGATCTCGGGAGAGAAACTAAGCAGACCAGCACCCCATTCAAGTGATACGACAGCTTTCTCTTTGTTAGCGGGTGGCTTGAAAGAGAGTGTCTTGTCAAAAACGTACAACTCGTAACCGTTTCTTTCAGCCAGCTTCTCGAGAAACTGAGAGTCACTTTCCTGACTCTCCTCAGTCTTCGGATGTTCGACCTTCGTGTCTTCAACATCCGGTTCCAGTCCGTATTCTCTGGCGATTTGGGAAACAACGAAGCTGTCTGTTTTGTTGGTCCAATTTCGCGACTTTTTACCCTTGGTCATGCAGTAACTGAGGTCGTATCCACTAACATTGATTTGAGGGAGTCCGCTGGCAGGAAAACTTGTCTGGACCGCAGTGATCTTCCCGCGCAACATCAGCGGGAGTTTGTCGTTATCCTGGTAACCGAGTGAGATTTCGACTGCATTACCAAATGCAAACAGATCGGAGATCAGTGGAAACTGTCTGGTGAGTTGAAACTCGCGATTCTCAAAATTGAAAGCGCTGTTGACTGTAAAGGTAAAACGGTCGGCGCCTTTGAGCGTGTTATCAACTTGAACTGAAGTGATTTCAAGAAAGAGCTGTCTAAGCAGATCTTGCCCGTTGACCTTGATCTGGTATGAAGGCACATAGAAGTTCAGATGAACCTGCTCGAGTTCGACCAGTGTTTGCGTCATGAAAGTGGTGGCAACTCCAGTTGTGTACCCGGCGCAACGATTCTCGGGTTTTCAAGTTGATTGTGATCGGCGATGACTCTCCACTTCTCTGGATCGCCATATTCGTTCGCGGCAAAAAGCCACACCGCATCACCGTCTTTGAACTCGCGCAGCTTGGTCTTATCGGCAGATTGGCGTTTCATTTCCGCCAGTTGTTGCTCGACTGTTTTGTACTCTTTGAAAGTCACGTTGAGCGTGGCCCTCACCGGAGTCCCGTCGTCCAGAAAGTACGTGAACTTCTGTGAGACTTTTTCGATGATGCCCTGGAACTGAATCCCTTCCGGTGTCCCGAGTGGAGGACCCCACGTGAACTCGCAAATCGGTGGTGCATGGAGAACGGGATCGATCTCCATCAGGTTTGCAATCTTGCGTGTGTAGTGCCTTACGTCTTCCTTGAGAATGACGTTGCCATGACGTGACGATTTGGCGTAGGTATCGAAGTACAACTCCATGCTCAACGTGTCGGCATTGCCTGTTACAAACTGCGTTACCGGTGTGGCCAAACCAGGTAGCGACGTGCTCTGAAATGTGTTGCCCTTTTCAATCGAATACTCCGCAGGGTTGAAGAGCACCTCGTAAGGGGTGTTTGCGTGACTTCCGTTGATGGGCCGGATGAATGCTGGTTTGAGGTTCTTTGTCGCCACGATTAGAGCCCTCTTCGTTCCTTTTCAATTCTTAGCTCACGCTCCAATTGAGATTTCACCTGACTCGTCAATTGTTCGATTGAAGGCATCACGGGTGTCGCAACAGTTCTCGGTTCATTTTTTGACGTCCGCAGATCGCGCAAAGCACGAATGATTCCTTCAGACGTCTCCTGCTGCTGCCTCGCGAATGTCAATGCGGGCGTGGAGATAAAGTGAGCGATTTGTCGATTAAGAAGTTCTGTTTCGCTGACTTTCGATGACACAAAGTTCAAAGCGACGGTCGTTACGGATTGCGGCATTGCGTATTCATTGCCATCGAGCTCGACCCGTTTATTCGCGATCAAAAATGAATGATCGAGTCGATGGTTCATACGTGTTGTCTTTAACCACGCGTCTGAAGGTGATCGACGTTCGAAAATGTGCGGCTGCTCAGTGCTATTTGAAAGTTTGGCTGGCCGAGTCGACTGGAGAACCCCACCAGGTTTTTCGCGAAGAGTATTCGCTAAGGATCGAGTGATACGTTTTGTGTTGTGAAATACAGTTGAGAAAAGGGAAGAGAGCTGCTTTTGCAGTCCGGTGCTTAGCAAAGCAGGTGTGACGCTGGTGTTCAGAAAGGTGAACACTCGCTTGTCGCTGAAGCCCTCAGTAATATTAGGGTTCGGGTTGGTCGCCGCTGATTTAGAGTGGCCATCAACTCTGCGCTTAATTTCTTCACCGCTTAGTGTCAGCGTCTGAAATAGTCTGACGCCATCGCTCTTGAACACTGAGTTCGTGGTGTTCGCGGAAAAGCACGTCAGTCTGATCCCCGGAGAAAACATGTATCTGACTTCTCGATTACTCGATCCTGGCCAGCGCACAAGTTCAAAAGAGTTCTTTGGCTTTTGAAAGTATCGAGCAACTGGTCTGAACCAGCCCGAACTCGTAAGACCCAGATGATTGCGGATCCAACCAGCAAATAAAGGCTGAAGTGTCCCGGCAAACGGCCTCGTTGCCACCGTCTGTCCCGCGTGGCCCAGAGGTCTTGCGACTTGCGTAAACGCCTTGCTTGTACTTCTAAGATCCTTCACAGCTTTGTCATTCCATGGTGAGCGAGTTCAACGCTCTCGACAGCGACGGTGTTGCCAGTTGAATTCAAATCAGTCCCGTTCCACTTCACCGGGTAAGCGTCGCGAAAAATCCAGCGCCACTTTTCCTGGCCTTGCGCATCCAGCAGTATGACTGACACGGTCTTGCGCTCAACTTCTCCACCAACGACGCGCTGATGCCAATCCCAAAGGTCGGTCTGATCGGTAATCCCTCGTTTAAGCGTTAGATTTGGATAACGTGTCTCCTTCGCAATCTTGTGAACGTAATCGTTAACGCCACCTTCGCGTTGTTCATCGACTTCAGTCCGCACTTCGAGTCCGGTAATTTCAGAGAACCCGCCGACACGCGTGCCATTAATCTCAACTACGAACCGGAAAACTTTATAAGGGTCAGGTAACCTCATCGCCACTCCTTAGTTAGCTCGCGAAAATGTTTGCTGGTTCGTCGTTCAACTTTCGGTTAATGCGCGAAATTTCCTCACACCAACGCCGGCGTTCGCCGTGTTCGGCGTTCATTAACTCATCATGAGACCAGTGGAAGTGGTAGGCGATGAAGGCCATCTCCTCGTACAGCTGGTCGAGGGGATAGCCGTTCAAACTTCCCCCAGGACTTGATCTCCTACATCGATCTCTTCACTGCAGTTCGGACAGGCGATTGTCTTGTGACCATTGCCGTTACCGTTTGAATTGATCTTTTGGTAAAGCGATTGAAGATACGAGACGTCCGAAGCAAAAAGGTTTTCGATGATGCGGGGATTTACGTCGGGGAGTCCTCCTAGTTTTGAAACCACTCGAGACAACACGATCACTGTCAGATAAGCGGGATTGCTTTGAACTCGCGGATCCTTCAAAGGAAGAATTTCGTCAGCCGCTGTCGCGAGACGCATTACTCCTTCCTGATGAAGTGTTCCGCCCTCATCCATGTAGCCGCGAGGCAACTTGAATTCGACTTCAGTTTGAAAAGGCATGTCTTGACCTCCTTGACCTGTTGGATCACTTCACGCGCTTTACACCCTCGTTCACGATTTCGAGCATTTCGATTGAAACGTCGTTTCCTTTTGCATTCAGATCCATCGGGTCGTACTTGCTGGGCCACGCCTCAACAACTTCCCAACGGGCCTTGTCAGCGCCGGCCTCGTCTACAACGACGATAGCGATGTTCTTTCGATCGATTTGCCCGTCAACGATCCTGCGGTGCCACTCGTAAAGTTCCTTTGAATCAGTGACACCCCACTTGAGCGTGACGTTTCCGTACTTGGTTAGTCCTGAAAGCTTGCGTACGTGAGTCGGATCCGCGCCTTCGCGATAGTCAATTGCATCGACGGTTACGTCGAAGCCGCTGCACTCACTGAATCCGGCTTGTTGTATTCCATTGATCTCCAGACGAAACCGGAAATTTCGTAATGGGTCTCTCCTTGCCATGTTCCTTCTCCTCTTTTGCTAACGCGGCTGTTTAGACCTCGGTTATTTCTGAACCGCCCTGGAATTGAGCCAGACGGAAGATCACAAACTCAGCAGGCTTGACTACAGCCAGACCGATAATGCAGATAAGTCGGCCGTTATCGATGTCAGATTGGGTCATCGTCGTGCGGTCAACCTTCACAAAGAACGCTTCAGAAGGTTTGGTTCCCATCAAAGCTCCATTGCGCCACTCGGTGACCAGGAATTGAGTGATGGTCTGGTTGACTCGAGCCCAGAGTTTTTCGTCATTCGGTTCAAAGACGACCCACTGTGTTCCTTCATCGATCGATTCGCCAACGTACAGAAAATAGCGTCGGACGTTGATGTACTTCCAAAGAGTGTTTGTTGACGCTGTTCGTGCCCCCCAAACGCGAATACCACGAGCCGGAAAAACACGAATGCAGTTCACACCACGCGGATTCAGAATGTCTTGTTCACGTTTCGTGATTTGAAATTCCAACGATCTAGCGCCGACGACAACTTCATTTGCCGGCGCTTTGAACACGCCACGTTCGACATCTGTCTTGGCGTAGATGCCTGCGATGTGACCCGATGGCGGGATTCTTGAATCTTGATTGATCAAAGGGTTGAAGACTTTGATCCACGGAAAATAGAACGCCGCAAACGTTGTGTCCTGAGGGGGGAAAATGTTGGCGATATTTGCCAGCGTATCGATACCGGGTCGTGAGTGAAGAATGGCAAACCGGTCACGCAGTTGAGTGCAATGCGTAATTAATTCAGTATCGAGTGTGGCAATCTCGTGGTAGTCGGGTGCAACAACGATCGCAATTTCGTCAACCTGTTCGAAACCCAGGAGACCAGTTTTGTACACGGTGCCGTTTGGCAATGCAGGCAACGCTCGTCCCTGGTAATCGCCGATGGCCACAGCCGAACCCGCGGTTCCAGCCGTGCCGAGCGTTGAAAGCATCGTAAGCGGTAACAGCGCTGGTGTATCGGCTGCAATGCGGTCAGCTCGTACCAGACTCGAACTTGAATTGATGACTGTCTCAAAGAAGTCGATCGAACTCACATCCGGTGAGAGGTTGTCGTACACCTCAAGCAACGTTGGTTCGCGACGGTTTGGATTTGTAATTTGAAGAGGATCCGTCGGATCGACAATTGGCGCGGGCGGAGCGACATCCCAGTACATAACCGTCAGCTTGAATCGCTGCTGGGTCGCCGGAACTCCTACTAACCGCAAACTAGCTGCTTCAACTTTGCCGGCTATGCGATTGCCCCATAAGCCTGGACCAAGCGCCGTTAGACGAAGTTTGCCATCGAGTTCGCCAAGCATCGCAACAGCGTCACCAGCAACAACGCGTCCGATGAAACAGCGTTGACCACCGTTCTTGAAGAATCCATCGACCGCAAAGGGCAGGTTCGATTGGTCGATTGGAACGTATCCGCCGTATAGCCGCTTAAACTCCTCGAAGCCGGTAACGAGCCGTGGCTCTTCCGGTCCGCGAAGCGTTTCTCCCAGGAAGCCCGCAGTGCTGGTCGAGACACCCTCAATTGGTCTTGGACCAAGTTCGATCTCTTCTACATAAACACCGGGTGATAGATATTCAGGCATGTTCTTCTCCTTCTTTAGCCGACGCGATCTTTGTCGCGTCGGCACTTATCGGTTGGCGACCCTAACGTGTGCTTCCGATCCTGGTCCTTATCCAAGTCATGGTTGTTGATCCCTTCACCGACCAGTAGGGGCTGACTTGGCCACCTTGTTCAATCCGCTCTGGATCCGATCATCAAGACTCTTCACATCGGCTTCGACTTTTGTCTTGATGAAGGTGAGATTGTTCGTAGCATCCGTAACACGATCAGTGGCGTCCTGGAGGTCTTGCTTTTGTCTACGAGCGTAATCCCACGCGCAGCAAATCAGGTTTCTTAACGTTTCCTCCGTTATGGCGGAGGGGTGCCAATCACCGGGTTTGCAACCCAGATGGTTGGGTTTCGGAGGTTCTCCGTTTTGGTATTGCTGAGAACCAGGTTCCGGTGTTCCGCTTTGTTGCTGAGGCGTTTGGTCGGATTTGTCGCCGTACTGCCCAGGGGTTTGTTCTGATCCTCCAGCGCCGTCGGTCTTTGGTTCAGGCTGGGTTTCGTCTTTCTCTTCGCAGCAGAACGGAAACGGGAAGCACTTACAAAGCTTGGGAACGAATTTCCAGTAGAACAGGTAAAAGGCCCACTTTTGTTTTTGCGGATCGTCGTCGTTCAGCGCTTGCGCAATTTGGTCCTTCAAAGCTTCGAGAACTTTGAATTGATCGTCTAGCCATTTTGGAAGGTCCATCACAATCTCGAGGGCCTTGTCCGCTTTTTGCTTTTCTTTATCCGCTTGTTGCTGCTCCCAGATCAGCTTAGTAACTTTGCTGAGCTTTCCTTCCAGGTTTTGTTGACAACACTTTTCCTGTTCGAGCAGGCAAAGCTGTCCATTGATGTATTTGGTTAGATCGCCCAGGTATGAAGGCGAATATTTACTGAAGACGGTTGTTATATCTCGATGAAAACCCTTCAGGCAGTCTTCGCGACAGACAAGTTTGTGGCGCTGGTCCTTGTAGGCTTTGATAATGCCATCAAACTTGGTGATCAAATCGTTCAGTGCTGCTGCTCGCTCATTTCTTGCTTTAATGTCAGCTTCAAGCTTTGCCTTCTCGTTCTGCTGAGAAGATATGCAGTGATTGAGCGCGTCCAGCTGTTTGCGCAGATCATCCGAAGTGCAATCATCGCGGCCGGGATCATCGCATCCACCACCACCATCCCCCGGATCAGGAATGATTCCCTCGCAGGGCTTGCACGGCACACAAGTACCCTGCGGATAACATCCACAATCCCATTCTTCACAATCACATTCCTTGTTCGATGACTCGCAGCCGCAGGTGATTTTGGTCCATTTCAGTCCACAATCGGCGGAGGCCGCCTTTACACAGGGATCCTCGACTGAGTCCCAGGTGCAACATCGTCCTTCCTCGTCAGCACAACACGGATTATGGGAACAACACTCTGGCCTGATTTCCGGTGGCCCCCAGGGTGGCTTTTCGTCGCATGGATCCGGACATGGCTGCGGCGGTGGAGGCGGTTCGTAAGGATTTTTTCCCTTGTCTGTTTCGCCCTGATACTGTGGTGGTTGTGGCTTCTCGTAACTCATCGTGATTCTTCCTCCAATTAGGAGCGGTTCACGTTTTGTCAGCCGCTCACGCCGGTTGATGTCTCCGGGAATTTCAATCTCTTGAATGGCCCAGTATTACGTAAGGTCAAGGACCTGGTTCTTGAGCGTCGTACCTTCTGTAATTACTCGTGCAATTTGATCCTGGTCAGCGCCTTTTGTGGCGGTGATTAAGACAGGTTGTGTTTTCTGCGGCAGGCTCTTGAAGAAAAGCACAAATTCACCTGCGCGATCTGTCATCGTCTCTACATGAACGGGAACAGTCAGCGTCGAATCGTTTGGATCGACCTCGTTATATGTCGTGCTTACCTGCGCTACTGGCACGTCTGCGCCGTTCTTAATGACCTTTCCACGAACTAGGGTTGCGTTTGCAGGAAACGGATAGGCAGGTGTTGGCGAAAACGTGATGACCTCCAACGGCACAAAGGGATTCGGCATCGGCAAGACCACTGGACGCTCGAAAGTGTCGGTCCAGGGATCACCAACTTGCTTTGGTTGAAGGTTGTAAAAGTTGCCGGATGTGGGATCTGGTTCAACCACCAACGTGTAATTGCCACTTGGAATTGGCGTACGAACAACCACGTTGCTATCGATGGTTACAGTCTCAGTCCCTTCGAAGCAGTAGAAACCACTCTCACCTCGAAGCGGTCGGATCAGCGGCAGCTCCTTGAGCGTGATGCCGAGGCGCGCTAGAGGTGACACGTGCGTAAATGAGTCAACAATTTGAACCGCCAACGCCACATCAGCGCGACGCGAATCACCCGAGTAGGCGATGAAGCGTTTTGTAATGAAGGGACGCGTATAGATCATTGCGTTTGATTTTGTGCAGTTATCGGTACAACGTGGTCTTCATCGATTTGACGAGACACTACTCGTGCGCCCCCTCTTGTTCTGTTGGAACGCAGTCGCACCGGAGTGACGAGGTAACTGACCGAAGGTTGGAGGGCAGTTTCCGGAAAAACGCTCCAGATTCTCGTTAAGTCTTCAATCGTGATCGGTTGCAAAGTGAGACGCAGTTCTTCATCCCTCGGCAGATCACCGCGTAACAACGAACCAGTCAAAATTCCGTTGTCGAAGAACACACGCATCGCCTGGCCCAGCAACAGCTGGGAATCCAAACTTCGATTTGTAGGATCCTGTGGTGGGCTGAAGGCTGTGAGCAGATAAAAGAGATTGAGTGGCAACGATACGGGCTCATCGTCAGGCCCGTTTCCCGGAATCTCCATTTCATTTCTGAGTTCGCCGGTTGGGGCGATTGAGTACAAGAACAGCGTGAGGCGAACACCGCTCGCGTTCGCTTCGGCCGGTGACAGTAGAGCGATCTGCGCGTCAGGTATGGTGACTATTGGATCGTTTCTTAGTAAGTCGATCAAAGTTTCACCCACGTCACGGATTGCTGTACTCATGCAACCTCCGCGACTTCAAGCGAGTTTCTCGACACGTCTCTTCCGCGGTAGTCCGCGAGCGCGTCGATCTTTCCAATCTTTTCGTTTTCACGTTTCGCCGCATCGATGAGACAGTCCATTCCGATCACGCCCTGACGTTCAAGTGCGAGGAATGCGGCACGAAGTGTGATGTTCTTGATGTTTCCGCCGGTGATTTTTAGTTTGCGCGAGAGCCAGTGAAAATCTACGTCGTCGCTGATAGGAGCATTTGCGGGAAATGCCTTCTGCCAGATACGTTCGCGATCATCATCATTGGGAAATGGAAAGTTGATTATGAAGCGCATCCGGCGAACGAATGCTTCGTCGAGATTCTGCTTCATGTTTGTAGCGAGAATTACGATCCCGCTACTGACCTCTTCCATTCTTTGTAGCAGATATGCTGTTTCGATGTTTGCGTAGCGATCGTGTGCATCCTTCACTTCCGAACGCTTGCCGAAGAGCGCATCGGCCTCATCGAAAAACAAGATGGCGTTGCTGTCCTGGGCTTCAGCAAAAATGCGACTCAGGTTCTTTTCTGTCTCGCCTATGTACTTGCTGACTACGCATGAAAGATCAATCTGGTAAACATCCAGGCCCAACTCACGTCCAATGATGCTCGCCGCCATCGTTTTGCCAGTGCCACTTTGACCTTCAAACAACGCGGCGATTCCTCTGCCGTACGCGAACTTTCTTTCGAATCCCCATCGTTCGAAAACGACTTGAGATCGCTTGGCGTGCGAAGCGATCTCTTTTAGCTGGACCAGCTGCCCTTCGGGCAGAACGATGTCAGGCCAGGAATAGTTGGTCTCAACTTTTCTGGCCAACCCACTCAGGCTTGGAGTGGCTATGCTGCGAGCAGCTTCGTTCACTTTCGCGGGCGTGAGAGGCGAATTTGTTTGCAGCTCCCAAAATGCGCGGTGCTCTGCCGTCTGCACGGTTTGCTGAATTTGGCCTTCAGTAAAAGTGAACTTGCTGGAGAGCTCAACTATTTCGTTATCTCCGAAGCCTTCGGAAATTTGGTTGAGGTGTTGCCGCCAGAACTGTATCCGCGCAGTCGCATCCGGCACCGGACATTCGAGACTCAAGTAGAAGTGTCGCAGATTTTCGGGTCGCCAGATTTTTGTTCCCGACAAGAACGTGATTGGTGAGAAGTAGTTCGCTGCTTCTACTATTGCAGCCAGGTCGCGCTGTCTTCCTTCTGCCAAGAGATCATCAAAGTGTTCAATCAGAATTACGGCGGGCAATAACAAAGCCTCACGACAAAGACGCCACAACAAGTCAACTTCAGATGTTTCACCGTTCGGCAGTTTTCTAACGTCAGCAACGATTAAAGGTAGGCCAACGTGATGACTTGCTAGTACGGCGAGTGAACGTCTACCTGATCCGGGTCTGCCGTAAAGATGTACTAGCGGCCTGAGAAAGGGTCCACGCCCCGAAAAGCTGTCTTCGACCAGGCGCAGGGTTTTTTCGATCAGTTCCTGCGGTGCAGAGCAATTATTAGCCTCTTTGGTGGGTGAAAGGATCTCGACCCAGTTGACCAAACAATCATCTACTTCTGGTGTTTGAAACAAAAATGCAGCGATGCGATCATCGACCTTTAAGGTTCGTTGAGGCAGAGGTAACTGCTTATCGGAAGGTTGAGACCACAGCAGCAGTTTGTTTCTGAATAGCGTCCCATTCGATGAAAAGACGCCGCGATTATCCAGCAGCTCCTGAGTGTCGTTGCAAAACAAACGGAGCGCCAATTCAACACCCGGTTGTCGTCTCGTAACGTCGTCCTGAAGAAAAGCAAAAACTCTTGCGTAGCGGTTGTCGATCTCGGGCGCCAGGCAGAGAAGCAGGCAAAGTTCTTCAATCCTGCTTAGTCGAAAAAGTGATGTGAGTTGAGCGAGTGTGGTATCGCTCGGATAGCTTTCAGCTCGCTGTGTGAGGTTGTCTGTACGCGAACTTCCATTGGAACTGAGACTGATTGGGCTCGTCAGAATCTCGACTACGTCCTGTTCACTCAGGACAAGACCCTGGAGCAAGTCCAGCTGCTTATTCTTATGTGTGCGTTGATTGACCTCGCGCAGCAGACAGGAATTTAGCAGCTCGAGTTCTTTTCGCAGATGGTCCCAACTCGCGCCAATCATCAAGCCTCGCTGTTGCTCCCCGTTTTATTCGTCTTCCGCCCTGCGGATAATGCTGCGGATCTCGTCAATGCGATCGGTGTTAAGGCGGTAATGCTTGCGTGCATCAGAAGATTCATTTGTGAGTAGCCATTTGCGATTCACCATGTCGTCCAGAGCTCGCTGTACAACTTTTGCTTCTTCATAGATCGACTGTTTAGGAACCCACCATTCGACGATGCCTTCGACCGTGTCGGCTGCATTCGGGCGCTCCTCGAGATAACGAAGAATCTTCAACGCGACGTGCCAGCTCGAATCCGATACGCGATCCCTCGAGTCGCTCTGGTTCATATCGAGAAAACTCTCGTGCACGTGCTATTCCAACTGAATATGTTCAGGAATGTTGCGTTGAACGAGACTGTAGGTGAGACTTCGTGGGAGGTTGTGTTTGAGGTGATTGTCAGAAAGTGCTTGGTTGAATGAAACTTGCGAGGGTGGACAAATTTGTCATGACGATACGTTGAAATGTCCCATGTGCGAAAACAGTTAACCGCAAATTGCGCAGATTACACAGATTCAGACTCCATTTGATCTTTCGTCTTTGATCCCTGTTAGATTGGCCTTTGAAGCTTTGATCTCTTATCAAAGTCCAAAGACCGAAGGCCAAACGTTCAGAAATCTGCGTAATCTGCGGATAAACTACGATCACGACATTGAGCAGTACATCAGATCCACGCGAAGAGTACACAAGACGCTTACAGACACGACTGTCTGAAGCTGCGAACCATTTTCAACGCTTTCGTCGCGTTGGATTTGTTCGTCTTGGTTTCCTGGTGGTGATGGTCGTACTCCTGTTGGCTTGGGCTTTGACCTCCTTTTCTTTTTGGTGGGCCATCGTAGGGATAATAGGATTCCTTGCCCTGGCTCCTCTTCAGCAAAACATTGCCGAGGCTCGTCGACGTTGCGAACGTTCAGCTGACCTTTTTCGCAACGGTCTCGAGCGGCTCGATGACAATTGGGTCGGAAAGGGCTCGACGGGTGAACGTTTTATTTCAGGCTCTCATCCGTATGCGGAAGACATCGATCTCTTTGGGAGAGGTTCACTTTTTGAGCTTCTTTGCCGCGCCAGAACACGTGTCGGCGAGGACACGCTTGCGCAATGGCTTTTGGTCCCGTCGTCGATTGCAGTCGTACAATCGCGACAGGTTGCAGTAGATGAGCTGCGATCGAGAGTTGATCTTCGGGAAGATCTGGCATTGCTCGCCGAAGGGATACATAGCGGATCTGACGCGCAAGTCTTAATTGAATGGGCGTCGGCTTCGCCATGGAGCATCTCAAATTGGCTGAGGTTTGTATCTGTCGCACTCGCTGTTTTGTCGTTAGGCGGTTTGATTCTTTGGGCAGCGGGATTTGGTGCTCTACCGTTTTTGCTGACGTTGATTGCTGCACAGCTCTTCGCTTTTCGTTTTCGCAATCAAGTGCAAAGCGTCATACGCTCAGTTGACCTTCCCGCAAAGGATCTCCAACTAATGTCCGAGGTGTTGCGGCGCGTCGAACAGGAACGGTTCGAGAGTCCGCGCCTTGTCGAATTACGTTCAGAGCTGGATGTTGATGGCCTTTCTCCGTCGCAGCAGATTGCGCATCTAAAACGCCTGATTGAACTACTCGACTCGCGACGAAATCTCTTCTTCGCTCCCATCGCATTCATTTTGCTCTGGCCACTCCAGTGCGCGATTGCGATTGAATTGTGGCGTCAGAAATCCGGACCCGTAGTTGCACGGTGGTTCGGCGCTGTTGGTGAGATAGAAGCACTGAGTTCGATAGCGGGCCATGCTTTCGAACGTCCTGATGATCCTTTTCCGGAATTGGTCGACAAGGCGCCTTGCTTTGTCGCTCAGGATTTAGGCCATCCCTTAATTCCGGAGACGCGAAATGTCCGGACCAGTCTACAGTTGGGCCCGCAGCCTTCAGTTTTGATAGTTAGTGGCTCAAACATGTCTGGTAAAAGCACTCTGCTTCGCTCTGTGGGAACAAATACGGTTCTGGCACTGGCGGGTGCGCCGGTACGTGCGAGAAGTTTGCGTTTGTCACCGCTTCAAGTTGGCGCCTCAATTAGGATTCAGGATTCTTTACAGGCCGGAGCCTCGCGGTTCTATGCTGAAATCACTCGCTTGCGTCAGATTGTCGATTTGACCAAAGACTCGCTGCCGGTACTTTTCTTACTTGACGAAATCCTGCATGGCACGAATTCACACGACCGTCGAATTGGAGCCCAGGGAGTTGTGCGTGGACTGGTAGAGCGCGGCTCGGTCGGATTAATAACGACGCACGATCTGGCATTGACCGAGATGGTACAGGCGCTGGATTCCCGTGCAGTGAACGTGCACTTTGAAGATCATCTCGAAAATGGAAAGATGAGCTTTGATTACGTGCTCCGCCCAGGAGTGCTGAAGAAAAGCAACGCGTTGGAGTTGATGCGTTCGGTAGGATTGGAGATCTGAAGAATCTAGTCACATTGCCTGGATAATACATACGACTCTCCGCTCATGAGACAGCGCAATCTAAAAGTAAAAGGGCACGGAAACAACCGTGCCCTTTCGTTCTTCTAAAGTCTTGGGATCTCTAGTTCGGAAATCCGTTAGAAGACAACAGTCACGCTATTCGAGCACACATCAGTGCCACTCTGGCAAACGCGATAGGTGTAAGAACCAGCTCCCCTGGTATTAAGGTTGTCCTTTTGGGAACCATTATTCGCGGCAGTCAGAATCAAACTGCTATTGCGCCAGATATCGACTTTGGTTGATGTTGCGCCGGACCAGGTCAAGTTAGACGACTCCACTCCCTTCACTTTGATTCCCTTTGCTGAAAGCGAGAATGAAGGAGTAGGAGTCGGCGAAGGACTAGGAGTTGGCGACGGAGTTGGATTTTGTAATGGCGGTGGAGTTGGCGACGGAGTTGGAGTTGGTGTGGGCGTTGGT
>Ga0134124_10001106_pt1 | contig 21582 bp, 20 predicted proteins | sample KB304_FD_96880 | JGI IMG/M metagenome (GOLD analysis project Ga0134124, IMG submission 96880) | Terrestrial soil microbial communities without Nitrogen fertilizer from Kellogg Biological Station, Michigan, USA - KB3-0-4 | ecosystem: Environmental > Terrestrial > Soil > Unclassified ... | reverse complement strand
GGGGGGAGGGACCGAGGGAGGGGGCGAGCCCTACAGGCTCCTGACGCCCCGGTAAAGCCCAAAAATCGGGCAACTAGCTTTTTCACGCACCTCTTTCGTGCTTTTTCCCCTGTTAAGCAGGGAACCGTTACCATTCGATTCATGAGCAAAATTACGTCCATTCTCGTTGCCAATCGCAGCGAAATATCGATACGAGTCATGCGTGCTGCCTCGGAAATGGGCATCCGCACGGTCGCCATCTACTCGGCCGAAGACCGCTTCGCCCTGCACCGCTTCAAGGCCGACGAATCCTACGTGGTGGGGTTGGGCAAGAAGCCCATTGCCGCCTACCTCGACATCGAGGACATCATCCGCGTGGCGCTGGAAGCCGGCGTGGACGCCATCCATCCCGGCTACGGCTTCCTGTCCGAGAACCCGGATTTCGCCGAGGCCTGCGCCAAGGCCGGCATCACCTTCATCGGCCCCAAGGCCGACGTGATGCGCACGCTGGGCAACAAGGTGGCGGCGCGCAACCTGGCGGTGTCGGTGGGCGTGCCGGTGATGCCCGCCACCGGCGCCTTGCCGAAAGACATCGCCGCGGCCAAGGCCGAGGCGGCCAAGGTGGGCTATCCGCTCATGCTCAAGGCGAGCTGGGGCGGGGGCGGGCGCGGCATGCGCGTGGTGGAATCGGAGGCCGACCTCGCCGGCCACATCGAGGTGGCGCGGCGCGAGGCGCTGTCGGCCTTCGGCAACGACGAGGTGTACCTGGAAAAGCTGGTGCGCCGCGCGCGCCACGTCGAGGTGCAGGTGCTCGGCGACCAGCACGGCAACCTCGTGCACCTGTTCGAGCGCGACTGCTCGGTGCAGCGGCGCAACCAGAAGGTGGTGGAGCGCGCTCCCGCGCCCTACCTCGACGAGAAGCGCCGCGCGCAGTTGTGCGCCTCGGCGCTCAAGCTTTCACACGCCGCCAACTACACTCATGCCGGCACGGTCGAGTTCCTCATGGACGCCGATTCGGGCGAGTTCTACTTCATCGAGGTCAACCCGCGCATCCAGGTCGAGCACACCGTGACCGAGGAAGTGACCGGCGTGGACGTGGTGAAGGCGCAGATCCGCATCAGCGAAGGCTCCGCCATCGGGGCCGGGGACTCCTACCTGCCGGGCCAGGACGACATCCGCCTCAATGGCCACGCCGTGCAGTGCCGCGTCACCACCGAGGACCCCGAGAACGGCTTCACGCCCGACTACGGGCGCCTGTCGGCCTACCGCAGCGCCGCCGGTTTCGGCATCCGCCTCGACGCGGGCACGGCCTATTCGGGCGCGGTGATCACGCCCTTCTACGACTCGCTGCTGGTCAAGGTCACGGCCTGGGGCCATTCGCCCGACGAGGCGGCCCACCGCATGGACCGCGCGCTGCGCGAGTTCCGCGTGCGCGGCATCGCCACCAACCTGCAGTTCCTGGAAAACGTCATCGCCAACCCGCTGTTCCGCTCCGGCGAGTGCACCACGCGCTTCATCGACGAGACCCCGGAGCTGTTCCAGTTCAAGCAGCGCCTGGACCGCGCCACCAAGCTGCTGGAGTTCATCGGCGACGTGACCGTGAACGGCAACCCGGAGATGAAGGGGCGCGAGCCGCCCAAGGGCGCGCCGGCGCACCCGCACCGGCCGCACTTCAACCTCGCGGGCGATCCGCCCAAGGGTTCGCGCGACAAGCTGAAGGAGCTCGGCCCGGCCAGGTTCGCGCAGTGGATGAAGGAGCAAAAGCGCATCCTGCTCACCGACACCACGCTGCGCGACGCGCACCAGTCGCTGTTCGCCACGCGCATGCGCACCTACGACATGCTGGACATCGCGCCCTACTACGCGCACATGGCGCCCGAGCTGTTCTCGCTAGAATGCTGGGGCGGGGCCACCTTCGACGTGGCCATGCGCTTCCTGCGCGAGGACCCGTGGCAGCGCCTGGCGCAGTTGCGCCAGCGCGTCCCCAACATCCTGTTCCAGATGCTGCTGCGGGCGTCGAACGCGGTGGGCTACACCAACTACCCCGACAACGTGGTGAAGTACTTCGTGCAGCAGGCGGCGAAGAACGGGGTGGACGTGTTCCGCGTGTTCGACTCGCTCAACTGGGTGGAGAACATGCGCGTCGCCATGGACGCGGTGCTGGAATCGGGCGCCGTGCTCGAGGCGGCGGTGTGCTACACCGGGGACATTTTCGACAGCGCGCGGCCCAAGTACAACCTCAAGTACTACGTCGACCTCGCCAGGCAGATGGAAAAGGCCGGGGCACACGTGCTGGGCATCAAGGACATGGCCGGCGTGTGCCGGCCGCGCGCCGCCGCGGCGCTGGTCAAGGCGCTGAAGGAAGAGGTGGGCCTGCCCATTCACTTCCACACCCACGACACCAGCGGCATCTCGGCGGCCAGCGTGCTGGCGGCGGTGGAGGCGGGCGTGGACGCCGCCGACGGCGCGCTCGACGCCATGAGCGGCCTCACCTCGCAGCCCAACCTCGGGTCGATTGCCGCGGCCGTGGCGGGCTCCGAGCGCGACTCGGGCGTGAACCTCGAGCACCTGCGCCAGCTTTCCCACTACTGGGAAGGCGTGCGGCGCTACTACGCGCCCTTCGAGGCCGACATGCGCGCCGGCACACAGGGCGTGTACCAGCACGAAATGCCCGGCGGGCAGTTCACCAACCTGCGCGAGCAGGCGCGCGCCATCGGCCTGGAGCACCGCTGGCCCGAGGTGGAGAAGGCCTATGCGCAAGTGAACCTGCTGTTCGGCGACATCGTCAAGGTGACGCCCACCTCCAAGGTGGTCGGCGACATGGCGCTGTACATGGTGGCCAACGGCCTTACGCCCGAGGAGGTGGCCGATCCCAAGGTCGAAGTCGCTTTCCCCAATTCGGTGGTTTCATTGTTCCGCGGCGAGATCGGCTTTCCCGCCGATGGTTTTCCGGAGGGGATGACCAGGAAGGTCCTGAAAGGCGGCAAGCCGCTGGAAGGCCGGGCCGGGAAATTTTTGGCGCCCGTGGACCTTGAAGCCAAGCGCAGCGAGGCTGCCGCCGCCACCAAGACCCGGATCAACGACGTCGACCTCGCCTCGTATCTCATGTACCCCAAGGAGTTCCGCGAGTACGCCGAACACCGGGCGAAGTTCGGCGACGTCAGCGTGATCCCGACGCCGGTGTTCTTCAACGGGCTCAGGATCGGGGAAGAGGTATTGCTTGAAATCGAGCGCGGGAAAACCTTGGTTCTGCGCCTGCAGGGCCTGTCCGAGCCCGACGAGGAAGGCTATTGCCGGCTGTTCTACGAGCTGAACGGCCAGGGCCGGCCGGTGCGGGTGCCCAAGGCGGGCATGGCGGGCTCGGTGACCAAGCACCCCAAGATTGACGAGAAAAACGCCAACCACGTGGGCGCGCCCATGCCGGGGACCATTGTCACGCTGGCGGTGCAGGTCGGGCAGCGGGTTTCCAAGGGCGAGGCGCTGGTGTCGCTGGAAGCCATGAAGATGGAGACCATGCTGCATGCGGACAGGGATGCAGTGGTGAAGGTGCTGCACGTCAAGCCGGGCGATCGCGTGGCGGCCAAGGACCTGCTGATCGAATTAGGGTGAATCGGTAAGCACGCCTCACGAAAATCCCGCCGCGGGCGGGATTTTCGGAATCAGGTCTTGGGCGGCGGGTGGATGTTGTCTACCCAGTGCACCTCTTCGGGCTTCTCCACCACCGGGATGTCCAGGTTGACCACCACCGGGTCCTGGCCGCTGCGCACCAGCACGCAGGATAGCGGCTCGTTGTCGTTGGCGTTGATTTCCTGGTGGGGCACGTAGGGCGGCACATAGATGAAGTCGCCCGGTCCGGCCTCGGCCGTGAACTCCAGTTGGTCGCCCCAGCGCATGCGCGCGCGCCCGCTCACCACGTAGATCACGCTTTCCACCGGGCCATGGTGGTGCGCGCCGGTCTTGGCCTTGGGGTGGATGACCACGGTGCCGGCCCAGAGCTTCTCGGCCCCGGCGCGGGCGTGCGTGATGGCGGCGGCGCGGTTCATGCCGGGAGTCTGCGGAGTGTTGATGTCCAGTTCGTCGCCGCGCACCACGCGCACGCCCCTGTTCCGCCAATCCGGATGTTCTTCCAAGCCCGCCTCCGCCAACACATAAGTCAGGACCGCGAATCCAACAAGTCAAATGCTATGCGATTCGAGCCCGTTCCGCTATCGGGCCCCGTGGTGTCCTGAAGCCCGGTTTGTCATAATTCATGCTCGGGAATTCGGTTGAAGGCGAGGGAAAACATGTCTCTTAGGCGCGGTGTCTGGAGCGGGATCATTTTCGCGCTGTTCCTGCGTGGCGCTTTGGCTGCCACGGAGTCCGCCCTTTCGATTGCCGCGCCCGATGGAGTGCAACTCCCCGCCGTCCTGTTGCGTCCGGACGGCGCCGGCCCATTCCCCGCCGTTGTCATGGCTCACGATTGCAGTGGATTGGGACCGAGAAGCAGCGGTGCTCCCGCGGCCATGCCGAGGTCTGGGCCGATGCGCGCCGGCAGGTCGGGCAATTCTTTCGCGCCCATCTGAAAAACGCATGAGGCGCGCGATGGCCCTGGCCGCCGGCGCGGCCGTGGCCATGCCCTTGCACGCCATGGCCGGCTGCATGGACAGCGCGCCCGACCGCGAGGCGCTGATCCAATGCTCGAAGTACGAGCTGGTGTTGCCGGAGAAACGCGAGGAGGTTGCCCGGCAGCGCCTCGTCGATCATCTGGCCGGCGACGCCGGGGCGCTGGCGCAATTGCGCGAGGACGAGCGCCGCTGGGACGAGGCGCGCAATGCGCGCTGCACAGCCGAGGGGCGCGCCCATGCCAAGCCGCCCGACGGGCAGACCACGCCGCTCGAGCAGGAGCGCGCGATCCTGATTTGCGTGGCGCGGGAGTTCACGGCGCGTGCCGCCGAGTTGGAGTCGCGTGCACCGGCTGATTCCGCAACGGCACCGGCCCGATAGCAGCGCTCAGCCCTTGGGCTTGTGGGACAGCAGCCAGTCGGCAGCGTCGTCCCAGGCCGCCACCGGCATGGAACGACGGAAAAATCCGAAGTGGTTCACCTTGTCGGTGCCGTAGGATGCGGGCGTCCTGAAATCGCGGAAGAACCTGGCGTTGGGGTACATGTAGGGCACGTCGATGTCGCTGCCCGGCAGCACCACGTCGTCGTCCGAGAGCACGATGTGACGCAGCGGCGCGCGGATGGCGTCGTTGTACGGCCGGACCGGGCGGTCCCGCTCGTCGACGAAGAAATCCCGGGTGCGCAGGTAGTAGCTCATTTCCATGGCCAGCGCGTAGGGCATGTTGGACTGCTCCTCCAGGCGCCTGCGCAGGCCGGGCGCCACGCGCAGCAGGGGCGGCAGCACGAAAGCGCGGAACCACATGCGCAGCCGATTGACCGGCCACTTTTTCCACCAGCCATGCGAAGTGGCGACCAGCAGGAAGGCGCGCCATTCGCCGGCGCGCCGGCACAGCCCCAGGATCTGGCCGCCCATGGAGTGACCCAGCAGCATGGGCGTGTGGCCGGCAAAACGCCGGGCAAGATAGTCGGCGGCCGTGGTCTGGTCGACCGAGGCCCATACCGCGGCGGGGCGCGCCGGCGGCGGCGGAATGTCATAGGTACTGCCGCCGATGCCGCGGTAATCGTAGGTGAGCACGACGAAGCCGCGCCCCGCCAGGTGGGTGGCGAAGGCGCGGTAATACTGGCGCGGCGTGGCCATGGACGAATTGATCTGCAGCGCGATGCCGTTGGAGCGGCCCTCGGGCGGCTGGTAAAGCGTGGCGGCGAGCTGCACGCCGTCGGGGCCCGCGAGGAACATGTCCTCGACCTTCACTTCGGGGGCGCTCGAAGCGCGCAGTGCTTCTCCGGCGCCGGGGGCACGCGGGGCTCCTACGTCGCCTGAAGTACGCAGGGCTTCTCCGGCGCCACCCTGCACGCCGTTGTCCTCAGCCACCATGCCTACCGAATGCCGAGAATGCGGCCGATCTCGGCCAGGTAATTCCCGAGCGTGAAGCTGTCGGTCACGACTTCCGCGCTGGCGCGCTCGAAGGCCGTCTCGATGCCCTTCAGGCGATCGGCGGTGGCTGAATGCGGCTGTCCCTGCGACAGCAGCTTGCGCAGGCTTTCCACCTCGGTGCGCAGCTCCTGCAGCTTGGGCCCGTCGCCCTCGACCTGCGCGAGGTTCTTCGCCAGGTCGTCGGCCAGGCGGCGGGCGGCTTCGATATCGGGTTGGGTGGCCATGCAGATGCTGGAGTCCGCTATGTGAACGCTTCCATTGTAACTTTTTGGGCGAGGCCTGCACGCCAGCGCGAGGAGGACTATGCTTCGCGGATTGCGCTTCGGGAACGGTGTCTTCTCTGAAGTCGGGGATACAAGGGGACTGTGTCCCCTTGTTCGAGTTACTTTTGTCGGGGTACGAATGGTTGCAGAAACAAAAGCGCTTGCCGGCGTGCGGGTCCTGGACTTGTCGCGCATCCTCGCCGGGCCCGTGGCCGGGCAGTTGCTGGGGGATTTCGGCGCCGAAGTGATCAAGGTTGAAAAGCCCGGCGCGGGCGACGACTCGCGCCGCTTGGGCGGCGCCATCATGAAGGACAAGAACGGCAAGCCCAGCCAGTTCGCGCCCATGTACATGTGCTCGAACCGCAACAAGAAGTCCATCGCCATCGACCTGTCACAGCCCGAAGGGCAGGACCTGGTGCGCAGTCTCGCGGCCTGGGCCGACGTGCTGATCGAGAATTACAAGGCCGGCGACCTCGCGCGTTACGGCCTGGACTATGAGAGCCTGAAAAAGGTCAACCGCAAGCTGGTGTACTGCTCCATCACCGGCTTCGGCCAGACCGGACCCTATGCGCCGCGCGCCGGCTTCGATCCGATTTTCCAGGCCATGAGCGGCCTGATGAGCGTCACCGGCCATCCCGACGGCAAGCCGGGCGCCGGGCCCATGCGCGTGGGTGTGCCCATTACCGATTTCATCTGCGGCCTGTATGCCTACGGCGCCATCCTCACCGCGCTGCATCACCGCGACCGCGTGTCGGGCGAGGGCCAGCACATCGACCTCGCGCTGCTCGACTCGACCATTTCGGCCACCTGCGTGGCGCAGGTCAATTACCTATCCAACGGCGTGGTGCAGCCGCGCCAGGGCAATGCCGCGCCCACCAGCGCACCCTCGGGGGTCTACGAGTGCGCCGACGGCCCCATCACCCTCTCCACGCCCAGCAACGACATTTTCACGCGCATGTGCACGGCCCTGGAACGCCCGGACATCGCCGCGGACCCGCGTTTCGCCAGCAACCAGGAGCGCGTGGACCATCGCGCCGAACTGGCGGCGCTGCTCGAGCCGGAGTTCACCAAGCGCAAGCGCCTGCCCCTCATTGACCTGATGGAAGAGCACACCGTGCCCTGCGCGCCCATCTACGCCGTCAATGAAGTGTACGAGGATCCGCAGGTGAAGCACCGCGTCAACTCCGTGGAAGTGCCCCACCCCGTCACCGGGCGCATGGCCTTCGGCACCAACCCGGTCCGCCTGTCGGCCACGCCGGTAAAGGACTACACCGCGCCGCCGGGCGTGGGCGAGCACACCGTCAACATCCTGGCCAACGTGCTCAAGCTCGACGCGGCGCGCATTGACGAATTACGCAGCAAAAAGATCGTGAACTGAGAGATCTTCTAACAAGGGGGCATGACCCCCTTGTTTATCCCCCACATCAGTTAGCCAATCAAGTAACAAATCAAAAAAGGAGCGAACATGAGCGACAAACCCCAAACACCCCCCGCCGAAGGCGGGGGCCCCCAGCAGTTTTACCAAGCCATGGCACATGCCCCAGATGCCGATCCCGCCATGGTGACTGCACGGGCCATCGCCATCCTGCACGCTGCCATCCGCCGCATTCCCGAGCAAAGCTCGCCACGCAACCCGCAGCAGGACACCACTCACCGCTACATCTGAATTGGTGTTTTGAACAAGGGGGCACGCCCCCTTGTATATCCCCCACTTCGGCGCAAAGTTGATTTAGTAAAGAAGGAACAGCATCACGTGGATTTTCAGGAATCCGAGGACATCCTCGCCATCCGCGACACCCTGCGCCGCTTCATCGCGCGCGAATGTCCCGACAGCGCCATCCAGCAGTGGGAGGCGCAGGACACCATCCCGCGCGAAATGAGCGTGAAGCTGGGCAAGCTGGGCTTTTCCGGTCTGTGCGTGCCCGAGGAGTACGGCGGCCTCGGCCGCAACGTTGTCGCCATGACGGTGGTGCTGGAGGAACTCACCCGCTGCAGCATCGCGCTGTCGGCCATCTACAACATGAGCGCGGGCTACGGCGGCCTGAACATTTCCGAATCGGGCACCGAGGAGCAGAAAAAGCGCCTGCTGCCCGGCCTGCTCACGGGTGAAATCCTGTTCGCCTATGGCCTGTCGGAGCCCGACGTGGGCGCCGACCTTGCCAACGTCAAGACGCGTGCTGAGAGAAAAGGCGACCGCGTCATCGTCAACGGCTCCAAGCGCTGGACCAGCGGCGCCGACGTGGCCGACTACATCTACACCCTGGTGCGCTCGGGGCCGCCCGAGGCCAAGCGCAAGAACCTCAGTTTCCTCATCATCCCCACTAATTCAAAGGGCCTGACCATCACGCGCATCCCGGTCATGGGCGCGCACGGCTCTTCGACCAACGACGTGCAGTTCCAGGACGTGGAGATCCCGTTCGAGAACGTGGTGCAGGGCGAGGCCGGCTGGAACAACGCCTGGAACATCCTGGCCGGCCCGGCGCTGGAAATCGAAAAGCTCAGCCCCTCGGCCATCGCCCTCGGGCAGGCCGAGGCCGCGGTGGCCGAGGCCTGGGCCTACAGCCAGCAGCGCGTGCAGGGCGGCAAGCGCATCTGCGGCCACCAGGCCGTGCGCCACGTGCTCTCCGACGTGCAAACCAAGCTGCAGGCCTGCCGGCTCATGCTGCGCCACGCCGCCGCGCTGGTGGAAAACCGCCAGCCCAGCGCCGTGGCCACGTCCATGGCCAAACTCTTCATCACCGAGAACGCCAAGGAGATTGTGCTGGCGTGCCAGCAGTATGTGATGGGGGCTTATGGCTATGCGCAGGGATTCAACATGGAGCGCTATGTGCGTGATGTGCTGGTGGGGCCGATTATCGGGGGCTCTACTGCTATTCAGCGCAATAACATAGCCAACCTGATGAAGCTTCCAAAGGAATGATTCGGTTCAAGTAAGTTTTTAACGAGCGGTGATTAAGCAGTAGGTATAACGAGGCTTCCCGCTCCGCGGGAAGGGGTAGGGCTCCGCGCTACGTGGAAGGGCCATCCTGATGGGAGAAATGGACACCTTTGTCGAGGTTGGGGACGCTTCTCCCGAGGCGCTGCTCGAAGCCTACGCGGCGCGCGGCTGGGGCGATGGGTTGCCGCTGGTGGCGCCCACGCCCGAGCGCGTGGAGCGCATGCTGGCCTTCGGCGCGGGCGATCCCGACCAGTCTCTCGCAAACGCTTTGCGCGTGGGCGGATGCAGCGGTGGACGACACCATCGCGCTTTTGACCGGGCGGCGCTGATCAGGAGTCGCGCGTGCTGATCGTCGATTCGCAGGTGCACATCTGGGCCGCCGACACGCCCGAGCGCCCCTGGCCCAAGGCCGGCGCGGGCGGGCGCAACACGCACGTGCAGCGCGCCGAGCCGTGGACGGCCGAAGAGGTGCTCGGCCACATGGACGCGGCCGGCGTGCATCGCGCCATCATCGTGCCGCCGTCGTGGGAAGGCGAGCGGAACGATCTGGCTTTAGACGCTGTCCGACGCTATCCGAATCGCTTCGCCATCATGGGCCGCATAGGCATGGAAGATTCAGCCAACCGCGCACTCATTGCAAAATGGAGAGAGCAGCCGGGCATGCTGGGCGTGCGCCTTGTATTCAGCGATACGTCGCCGTGGCTGGCGGAAGGCGAGGGAACGGGCGAGCGCCACTGGCTGTGGGGCGAAGCCGAGAAGCACGGCGTGCCGATCACGCTGTTTCCCATGGGCTACTGGGCGCTGCTGGCAAAAATACTCGAACGGCACCCGCGCCTTCGGCTGTGCATTGACCACCTGGGCGCCGTCGGACCCGATCCCAAGGAAGCGACCTTTGCATACATTCCCGAACTGTTGGGACTGGCGCGCTTTCCCAACCTTGCCGTCAAGGCATCGGCGTTGCCTAATTGCAGTACCGATGATTATCCGTTCCCCAGCTTGCACGAACCGCTGCGGCAGGTATACGACGCCTTCGGTCCGCAGCGGGTTTTCTGGGGTTCAGACCTGACGCGATTGCGCTGTCCCTATCGCGAGCTGGTGACGATGTTTACCGAGGGATTACCGTGGTTGAAGGGCAGTGAACTGGAGTGGGTGATGGGGCGGGGAGTATGCGAGTGGTTTGGGTGGAAGACCAGTTGAGGATTACAGCTTCACGAGGCTCCCCGCTCCGCGGGGAGGGTGTCAAAGCCCGATCGAGCTCCGTTGCTTAAGTCGGAGCCCGTTTTAACGCCTTCCCGCGGAGTGGGAAGTCGTCTGCTGACGAATACTCGTTAGGCCGCCCGCTCAAATATCGCGGCCAGCCCTTGTCCTCCGCCAACACACATCGTCTCCAGGCCAAATTTCGCCTTCCGCCGCTGCATTTCGTACAGCATGGAAGTCAGTATGCGGACACCGGTAGCAGCAATCGGATGCCCCAGTGAAATCCCCGACCCATTAACATTCAGCTTGTCCGGATCGTTCCAGCCCCAGCCCTTCAACACGCCCAGCACCTGGCAGGCAAACGCCTCGTTCAACTCCACCAGGTCGATTTCCTTCCAGTTGAAGCCGGTCTTGGCGAACAGCTTTTTCACCGCGGGCACGGGCCCCAGGCCCATGGTAACGGGGTTGCAGCCGGCGGCCGCCCAGCCCACGAGGTAGCCCATGGGGTCGAGTTTCAATTCTTTCAGTTTGTCCTCGGCCACGACGAGACAACACGCCGCGGCGTCGTTCTGCTGGCTGGCATTGCCGGCGGTGACGATGCCGCCCTTCATGACCGGGCGCAGCTTGGCCAGGGTCTCCATGCTGGCGTCGGTACGGTAGCCCTCGTCCTGGGCGAACACCTTGGGGTCGCCCTTGGCCTGCGGCACTTCGATGGGCAGCAGCTCGTCCTTGAAGGTGCCGTTCTTCCACGCCGCGGTGGCGCGCTGGTGGCTGCGCACGGCGTAGGCGTCGGCTTCCTCCCGGGTGATGTTGCACTCCTTGGCCACATTCTCGGCGGTCTCGATCATGCCGCCGGGCAAGGCGCCGAAGCGCCAGTCGGGCTGCGAGCGCTCACGGCCGCGCTGGATGCGGTCGTGCATGGTCACCGAGCCCGAGCGCTTGCCCCAGCGCAGGTCGGTGGTGTAGTACTCGGCGTTGCTCATGCTCTCGACGCCGCCCGCCAGCACCACGTCGGCCGCGCCGGTCTGCACCATCATGGCGGCGTTCAGCACGGCCTGCAGGCCGCTGCCGCAGCGGCGGTCGAGCTGGTAGCCGGGAATCTCGATGGGCAGGTCGGCTTCGAGCACGGCGTAGCGGCCGATGCACGGGGCTTCGGTGTTGGCGTAGGCCTGAGCGATGACGGCGTCGTCGATGCGCAGGGGATCGAGCCCGGTGCGGCGCAACACTTCCTTGATCGTGGCCGCGGCCATTTTTTCGACCGGCACAGGACGGAGAGTGCCGCCGTAGGTGCCGACGGCAGTGCGAACAGGGGCCACAATGGCAGCGCGTCTCATGAACGTAACTCCTCAGAAAAAATAGAGCTGCTGAAAGGGTTTGAAGCGGGGATAGACGGAATGATACCGCTTACCAGAATGCAATGCTCTCTCTGGTAAGCTTCCCGAGCAGTTTCTGCCTGCTGATCGGCTCGCCCTCTCCCCGGCGTTCTCCCCCGGGAGAGGGAGGCTACGGAGCGGGTTTTTAGCCCCTCTGCCTGGGAGAGGGGTTGGGGAGAGGGAACACCACAAAGCGAACTTCAAAAGAATATTCCGATGCCTCAAGAAATTACCCTCGAAAAGCTCAACCTTTCTGATTACATCCGCCCCGGCGACACCGTCATGTGGGGCCAATCGGTTGCCGAGCCTGTCCCCCTCACAAAACTGTTAATGGAACAGCGCCGATCGGTCGGCGGCAAGTTCAATGTCTTCCTGGGAGCAACCTACTCCGACGCCATCAAGCCGGAACACGGCGATTGCATCAACTTCTCGGCTTATCCCGGTGCGGGAATCAACCGCCTCCTCGCAAAATCGGGCGTACTCGACATTTATCCGCTGCACTACTCGCAGCTCACCGAAGCCATCCGCAGCGGCAAGCTCGCCATCGATGTTCTGATACTGCAGCTCGCGCCCAAAAACAAGGATGGCCGCTACAGCCTGTCCATGGCCTACGAGTACCTCGTGCCCGCCCTTAGCCGGGCGCGCACGGTCATCGCCGAGGTCAACGACCAGGCGCCCTGGACGCACGGCGATCGCTCGCTGTCCGATGAAGACATCGACGTGCTGATCCCCACCTCCCGCCCACCCATCGACATGCCGCCGGGCAAAGCGGGCGAGCTGGAAATCGCGGTGGCGCGCAATGTGGCCGCGCTGGTGGAAGACGGCTCGACCCTGCAGTTCGGCATCGGCGCTCTCCCGGAAGCCATCCTCGCGCAACTGGCGGACCGGCGCGACCTGGGCGTGCACTCGGGCGCCGTGGGCGACCAGGTGGCGGTGCTGTCCGAGGCCGGCGTCATCACCAATGCGCGCAAGAACATCGACCGCGGCGTGAGCATTGTGGGCGCCATGTTCGGCGGCAAGCGCCTGCGCGATTTCAGCCACAACAATCCGAGCATGCAGTTCCGTTCCAGCGCCTACACCCACGATGCCAACGTGCTGGCCAGCATCGAGCGCTTCGTGTCGCTGAACGCCGCCATTGAAGTCGACCTCACCGGCCAGATCAACGCCGAGGTCGCGGCGGGAAGTTATGTGGGCGCGGTAGGCGGCGCCATCGACTTTGCGCGCGGGGCGCACCGCTCCTGGGGCGGGCTGCCCATCATGGCGCTCGCTTCGGTGCTGGGCTCGGGCGAGAAAATGGCCACGCGCATCGTCGCCAAGCTGAACGGTCCGGTGAGCACGCCGCGCGCCGACGCCGGCCTGGTGGTCACCGAGCATGGCGTGGCCGACCTGCGCGGCCTGCCGCTGCGCGAGCGCGCCCGGCGCATGGTGGACATCGCCCATCCGCAATTCCGCGAGGCGCTGGAGCGCGCCGCGCACGATGTGCTGAAGGGCTGATCGGGAAAACCGCGCGCCGGATGGCAGCGGCCGCGCAATGCCGCTACCATGTGGCTTGAGCGGACCGGCACCGGAATCCGCGGCAGTGCGAGCACGGCGGACCGGCTTCAAGGAGGAGGCGATGTCCCAGGCAGGCATGTTCCAGAACAAATCCGTGCTGGTGACGGGCGGCGCCTCGGGCATGGGCCGCTCGGCGGCCAGGCGCTTCGCTGCCGAGGGCGCGCGGGTGTGCATCGCCGACAAGGACCTGGCCGGCGCAAAGAACACCGCCGAGGCCATCGCGGCCCAAGGCGGCCAGGCCTTCGCCTGCGCGGTCGACATCGTCCGCCCCGAGGACAACGACCACATGGTGGACGAAGCGGTCAAGCGCCATGGCGGCCTGGACGTGGCCTTCCTCAACGCCGGCTACTATCTGCGCATGGACGCGCTGGAAGGCGACATCGCCGATTTCGACACCATCATCGCCATCAACCTGCGCGGCTGCTACCTGGGCTTGCGCAGCGTGGCGCGGCGCATCAACCGCGGCGGGTCCATCGTGGTCACCGCCTCCATCGGCGGCCTTTCACCGGTGGCGCTCAGCCCGGCCTACTCGGCCGCCAAGCACGGCGTGGTGGGGCTGGTGCGCTCGCTCACCGAGGATTTTGCCAGGCGCGGCGTGCGCATCAACGCCGTCTGCCCCGGCGGCGTGTACACGCCCATGACGGGCTCGACGCTGCCCGACCTCGACGCGCCGCCCGACCAGCTTCCGGTGCAGCCCTACCAGGACCGCATCTACCCGGCGCACATTGCCGAGAGCGTGCTGTTCCTGGCCAGCGGCCGCGCCGCCGGCATCACCGGGACCTGCATGGTGGTGGACAACGGCCAGATGGCGGGCAGCCCGCGGCCTCGGGATACGCAACCAACCTGATCTGGACTCGTATGACTGTCGCAGCCAACCTGCCGCGCTCCGCCAAAGACCTGCTCGCGGGCAAGACCGCCGTCGTGACGGCGGCCGCCGGCGCCGGCATCGGCTTCGCCGCGGCGCGGCGCTGCGCCGAGCAGGGCGCGCGCGTGCTGCTGTCGGACAAGCACGAGGGGCGCCTCGCCCGCGCCGTGGACGAATTCGCGCAGCTCACCGGCAGCACGCCGCCTGCGAAGCTGTGCGACGTGACCGTGGAAGCCGACGTGCAGGCCCTGTTCGATTTCGCCGAGCGGGAATTGGGGCGCATCGACGTGCTCGTGAACAACGCCGGCCTCGGAGGCGAGCGCGCCATTGTCGACATGGCCGACGATGAGTGGCTGCGCATCATGGACGTCAACCTCACCGGCACCTTCCGCTGCCTGCGCGCGGCGCTGAAACGCATGTACGCGGCCAGGTCGGGCGCCATCGTGAACCTCTCGTCGGTGCTGGGCTGGCGCGCCCAGGCCGGCCAGGCGCACTACGCCGCCTCCAAGGCCGGCATCATGGCGCTGACGCGCTGCGCGGCGGTGGAAGCGGCCCCCTACAACGTGCGCATCAACGCCGTCGCCCCCAGCCTCGCCCTGCATCCGCACCTCGCCAAGTCGAGCAGCAACTCCCTCATCGACTCGCTGGTGAAAAAGGAAGTATTCGGCCGAGCGGCCGACCCACTGGAGGTAGCGGACGTGATTGTGTTCCTCGCCAGCGACCTGGCCTCCTACATGACCGGAGAAGTGGTTTCCATCAGTTCGCAGCATCCATAAACAGTAATTTGGTGATTCTTTTTCGCAGGAAAAGGCGGCACCGGTCGTAGAGCATGGCACGGATAACCCCCTCCGCGAAGCGGAGGTCCTCGTAAAAAGCTTCTTGGATCTAAAGCGAGCGCCGTAAATGAGCGAACCCATTATTACCGTCGATCAGCCCACCGTCGACAAATACATGTCCGCCGGCTTCTGGCGCAACGAAACGCTCACCGACACCATCCGCCTCAACGCCAGGGCCAACCCCAACGGCGTGGCCTACAAGGAAGGCGACAGCGTGCTCACCTGGGCGCGCTACGACGAACTGTCCGACCGCTTGGCCGGCGACCTCATGGCGGCCGGCCTGCCGCGCGGCGGCCACGCCGCCGTGCTCCTCCCCGACGGGCCGGGCGTGCACGTGGTGTTCGAGGCCAGCGCCAAGGCCGGTCTTGTGCTGGCCGGCATCGGCCCGCGCGCCGGCGACCGCGAAATCGAGCACCTGCTGCGCAAGTCGCGCGCCACGGCCTTCATCACCGAGGCCGAGCACCACGGCCGGTCCACGGCCGAACTGGTGGGGCAACTGCGCGCCGCCGGCGTGCCCATTGCCGCGCACATCGTCGTCAACCGCATGGGCGAGGGGCCGGGCAGCGGCGGCCGCCCGCTGGACGAGATCGAGAGCCGCCGCCTGGGGCCCAACGACCTGTGGCTGCTCAACTCCACCTCGGGCACCACCGGCCTGCCCAAGTGCGTGATGCAGTTCCAGAACCGCTGGTGGTATTTCCACAAGCTGGCGGTGGAGGCGGGCGGCCTGAACGCGGCCGACCGCTTTCTCGGCCTGGTGCCCGCGCCTTACGGCTTCGGCCTGTGGACGGCGCATTTCTCGCCGGCCTTCCTCGGCGCCGCCACCATCGTGCAGGCGCGCTTCAATGCCGAGGAGGCGCTGGACATAATCGAGCGCGAGCAGCCCACGGTGATCGCCTGCGTGAGCACGCAGTTCGTCATGATGCTCAACGCCCAGGCCCAGCGCCGCCGCAACCTGCGCTCGCTGCGCGTCATGTTCACCGGCGGCGAGGCCGTGCCCTACGAGCGCGCCGCCGAGTTCGAGAACGAAACCGGCGCCAAGGTACTGCAGTTCTACGGCTCCAATGAGACCGGGGCGCTGTCGCGCACCACGCTCACCGACAACCGCGACAATCGCCTCCGCACCTGCGGCCGAGTCATTCCCGACCTGCACGTGCGCCTGCTGGACGACGACGGCCACGACGTCCCGGCCGGCCACCCCGGCCAGCCGGCGTGCAAGGGCGCGGTCACCTGCATGGGCTATTTCGAGGACGACAAGGCCAACGCCGAGCTGTTCACCGCCGACCGCTGGATGACCACCGGCGACATCGCCACCGTCGATGCCGACGGCTATCTGCGCCTTGCCGGCCGCAAGGCCGACTTCATCATTCGGGGCGGCAAGAACATCAGCGCCGTGGCCGTGGAGGAGGCCGTGGCAACCTATCCCGGCGTGGCGCAGGCCGCGGCCGTTTCCATGCCAGACAAGGTGTTCGGCGAGCGGGTGTGCTGCTACGTGGTGATGAAGAACGGCGGCACGATCACCCTGGAGCAACTGGCCGCCCACCTGGGCGGGCGGGGCATTTCCAAGGAGAATTTCCCCGAACGGCTGGTGTTCGTGGACGCGCTGCCCATATCGTCGGGCGGCAAGATCGCCAAGGGGGAGTTGCGCGCCGACATCCGCAAACGCATCGCCGAAGGCAAGTAAGCATTGAGGAAAGCGGCCGGATAGGTAATACTGCCCGCAAACCAATAAGGCAGCTTGGCATCGCATCAATAACAGGAGGATGAGATGAAGTCCAAAGCTTTCAAGTTGTGGAAGTCGGTCGCGTTCACTGCCCTGGCGGCTTCGGCCGTCGCCGCGCTGGTTCTTCCCTCGGTGCCGGCAAGGGCGCAGGACAAGTCGCCCATCATCATCGGCATGCTGGAAGACACGTCGGGCGGCGCGTCCTTCTACTCCCAGCTCACGGCCGGCTCCATCAAGGTCGCCATCGAGGAAATCAATGCCAAGGGCGGCGTGCTCGGGCGGCCGTTGAAGCTGATCGAGGAATCGGACGGCAACAACCCCAGCCAGTCGCCCGCGCTGGTGTCGCGCATGATCCAGAACGGCGCCAAAGTCATCCTGCTCAACTCGGGCTCGGCGTCGGCGGTGGCGTCCAAGAAGACCCTGGCCGAGCAGAAAATTCCCGGCCTCGCCCCCACCAACATCGACACCCGCATCGGCAGCGCGCCGGACAATGAATACTCCTTCATGCTGCCCAATCCCATCACGGACATCGGCACCATTTACGCGGCGGCCTTCCAGAAAATGGGCGTGAAGACCCTGGGTGTCATTTCCGACGACAGTCCCACCATTGCCGGCATCAACGGCCTGCTGCTGCCCAAGATCCAGGCCGCCGGGGTCACCATCGTGGCGCAGGAGAAGGCGCCGCTCGACGCTAACGACGTGACGGCCCAAATCCTGCGCATCAAGGAGAAGAAGCCCGACGCCGTGCTGGTGTGCTCGCTGGGGGGGCAGCTCGAGGTGCTGTTCGAGAACACCCTGTACCAGCAGTTGCGCAAGACGCCGCGCTTCTCGCTGGCCTCCATTGGCAACCAGCCTGCCACCTGGAAGCTGGCGCAGCCCAACGCCCTGGACGGCCTGGTGTACGCGGCTTCGATTGCCAGCAACAATCCGCGCTCCAACGCCCTCTCCAAGCTGCTCGCGGCCAAGCAGGGCGCGAAGTTCCTGGGGCTCACGGCCTACGAGGCGCAGGGCTACGACGCGGTGCAACTCGTCAAGCAGGCCATCGAGAAAGCGGGCCAGGATGACCCGACGCTGATCAAGACCGGCCTTGAGCACCTGAGCGGCTACAAGCCCAGCTTCGGCTCGGAGAAGTTCACCATCACCTTCAAGGCCGACAAGCACATCGGCACCGACGGGTTGTGCGGTCTGGTGCTCATGCAGTTCAAGGGCAACAAGCCGGGCGCGCCCTTCAAAACCTACCAGGCCGCCTGCGATTAGGGCTAAAGCAAAACGAGACAAAGGGCCGGCGTAAGCCGGCCCTTCCGCATCTACGCCCATGCCGGCACAACTCTTCGTCTCCATTGTCGAGATCGGCTGCTTTTTCGCGCTGATCGCGCTCGGCTATCTCATCGTGCTGTACGGCGCGGGCTTTTTCCATTTCGCGCTGGGGCCCTATGCCATGTTCTCGGCGCTGGGCGCGGCCTACTGGGTGACGGTGAGCGAGTGGCCGTTATGGATGGCCGTGCTCGCCGGCGTGGCCGCGGCGGTGGGGTTGTCCGTGGTGACCGAACTGCTGGTGGTGCGGCCCATCGAGAAACGCGTGCACGGCGAGGAACTGCCCAGCCTCATAGCCGTGGTGGCCACGCTGTTCGCCGTGTCACAGGCGGGCGGCACGCTGTTCGGCCGCAAACCGTTCCCCGGCCAGCCCTGGCTGGACTTCGAGGACCCCATTGAATGGGGCGAGGCGGTGATCGGCGGCCAGACCGTCATCATCGTGGGCGTGACGCTGGCCATCTTCATCCTGCTGGCGGCGTGGCTGCGCTGGAGCCGCTACGGCCAGTGGTTGCGCGCCGTGGGCGAGAACCAGCAGGCCGCGCGCACCCTGGGCTTCCCGGTGGCGCGCATCCGCCTGGCGGCGTTCGCCATGGGCGGTCTGATCGCCGGCATCGCCGGGCCGCTGTTCTCGCCCAAGGCAGGGGTGAACTTCGAATCCGGCCTCAGCTACTCGCTGTTCGGCTTCATCGCCCTGGTGATGGGCGGCACTGGCTCGATCTGGGCGCCGCTCGCGGGCGGGCTCATCCTCGCCGCGCTGCAGATCGCGGCCTCCTACCTGTTCGGCTCGCCCTCGCTCAACTACGCCACGCTGATCGCGGCGGCGCTGTTCTTCGCCTTCAGGCCCGAGGGCCTGTTCGCGCGCCGGGTGCGTCACTAAATGCTGCGCGGCGGTTCGGCATGGGTTGAATCCATCGTCACCCTGGCGCTCGCCATCGCGGCCATGGTCGCCGTGCACGGCAGCCCGTATCTCGAGGCCGTGGCGCTGCTCACCTGCACCTACGCCTTCATCGCCCTGGGCATGTACCTGCCCTTCATCATGGGCGGCGCCCTGTCCATGGCCTACAACGCCTACCTGGGCGTGGGCGCGTATGCCATGGCGTTGCTTGCCACTCGCGGCGACTGGGACCTGGCGTGGTCGCTGCCCATCGGCATGATCATCGCGGCCGCCACGGCCGTGGTGCTGGGCTTCGCCACGCGGCGGCTGTCGGGCTTCTACCTCGCGGCGGTGACGCTTCTTTTCGGCATCGCCTTCACCACCTGGCTGGTCGACGCCGAGTCGGTCACCGGCGGCTCGGGCGGCCTGCAGGGTCTGCGCGTGCCGGTGTTCGCGGGCAAGCCGCTGAGCAATTCCACCCTGGTCATGCTCACCATCCTGGCGGTATGGATCGTGGCGCTGGCACTGTCGCGGCTGCGCAATTCGCCCTTCGGCGTGGCGGTGCGCGCGCGGCGCCGCGCCGCCATTGCCGTGGAATCCTGCGGCATCCCGGTCTCCACGCTCACCCTGGTGTCGCTGGCCCTTGGCGCGGCGGTGGCGTCGGTGGGCGGCAGCCTGTTCGCCGTCACTAACCACGCCATCGTGCCCGAATCCTTTGCCGTGGACATCGTGTTCCTGTGCATATTCATGCCGTTGCTGGGCGGCCAGGACCGGCCCTGGGGCGCAGTGCTGGGCGCCGTGCTGGTGGTGACCTTCACCTTCCAGCTCACCTTCTTCAAGGAAACCGGGTCGCTGTTCTTTTCGCTGGCCGTGCTGCTGGTGCTGGTGATCGCGCCGCGCGGCGTGCTGGGCTATGTGCTCATTGGCCTTCAGAAGCTGCGGGGCGGGGGCCATGCAAAGACCCAGGGCGGGGCAGCCCGCAATGGCTGAGGGCGTTCCGCATGGCTGACCTCATCCTGGAATGCCGCGGCGTGAACAAGGCCTACGGCGCGGTGCGCGCCCTGAACGACGTGTCGCTGGAACTGCGCGCCGGCGAAGTGCTGGGCCTGGTGGGCCCCAACGGCGCGGGCAAGACCACGCTGGTCGACCTCATCGGCGGGGAGCAGCGCCCCGACAGCGGCGCCATCACGGCGCTGGGCCGGCCGCTGGCCGGGGCGCCGTCGCGGCGGGCGCGCGTCAACGGCCTGGCGCGCACTTTCCAGCACCCGCAGGTGGCGCTCGACCTCACGGCGCGTGAGAACATGTTGATCGGCCTGGCCGGGCCGTCGCTGGCTACCCTGTCCGGCCAGTTGCGCGAGCTGGCGGCCGGCATCCTGGGCGCGGGGTCGCGCATCCAGCGCGACTCTGCCCATGGCGAAGTGGAGCGCGTGGCCGCGGCGCTCGGCCTCGCGGACATCGAGCGCGAATGCCGCGAGCTGACGCTGGGCGAACTGCGGCTGGTGGAAGTGGGCCGGGCGCTGCTCACGAGACCCGCGCTCATGCTGCTCGACGAGCCCTTCGCGGGCAGTGACGCGCACGGCGTGGCCGGCATCCGCGCGGCCATCGCCGAAATCCTGCGCAACGGCTGCGGGGTGATATTGGTCGATCACAACGTCGACATCGTGGCTTCGCTGGCACACCGCATCGCATTGCTCAACCTGGGCGCCAAAGTGTTCGACGGCGATCCCAAGGCGTGTCTCGCCAGTCCCGAAATGCAGGCGGTCTATTTCGGGGAACGGGAAGCCGCATGAGCACGGGCCTGGAGGTGCAAGGCCTGACGGTTCGCTACGGCAAGGCGCTGGCGCTCGACAACGTGAGCTTCACCGCGCAGGCCGGCGCCATCACCGCCATGGTGGGGCCCAACGGCGCCGGCAAGAGCAGTTGCCTGAACGCCATCTACGGCGGCGTGGCATCGAGCGGGGCGCTGCTGCTCGACGGCCAGGACCTGAGCAAGCTCACCCCCATGCAGCGCGCGCGCCACGGTGTGGCCCTCGTGCCGCAGGGCCGGCAACTGTTCATGCGCATGTCGGTGCGCGAAAACCTGGAAGTGATGGCCCGATTGTTGGGCTTAGGTGAAGCGGAAATTGAAGCGGGTTTGGACCGATTTCCTGTTTTGAGACAACGCGCGCGCCAGTACGCCGGTGTTTTGAGCGGCGGCGAGCAGCAGATGCTGGCGGTGAGCCGGGCGCTCATGGGCAAGCCGCGCTTACTGCTGCTTGACGAGATGGTGACCGGGCTGGCGCCGCTGATTGTGCGGGAGCTGGTCGCCACGGCGGTGCGCATGGCGGCCGAGGGTGTGACGGTGATCGTCGCCGAGCCGTCCGTGGGCGCCGTGCGCAGCCATATCACGCATGGGCTGGTGATGTTGCGGTGGCGGATCGTGTCTGAAGAGGCGGGTGGTTACGCATTGGAAGCGGCGTATCATAAGAATATGGGTATGGACGCATAGGGTTTTACCTGCCGAGCCCGGCGCGGCTGTCAGAACTTGGTGGCCTTGTCCCGCAGCACGTGCTTTTGCACCTTGCCTGACGGGGTCTTGGGCAACTCGGCGACCAGTTCCACCCTCTCGGGGTATTTCTGTCTCGCAAGCCACT
>Ga0134124_10001105_pt1 | contig 21590 bp, 18 predicted proteins | sample KB304_FD_96880 | JGI IMG/M metagenome (GOLD analysis project Ga0134124, IMG submission 96880) | Terrestrial soil microbial communities without Nitrogen fertilizer from Kellogg Biological Station, Michigan, USA - KB3-0-4 | ecosystem: Environmental > Terrestrial > Soil > Unclassified ... | reverse complement strand
TGCACGATCTACGAAATCAATCAAGTGGAAGGGCTCCACTTCATCGTGATTGAATACGCCGAGGGAAAGACCCTCAAGCAGTTCATCGCGGGCAAGCCGCTGGAACCACGGGTGACTCTTTCCATCGCCGTCCAGATTGCGGACGCGGTCGCGGCGGCGCACGAGCAACACGTTATTCATCGTGACATCAAACCGGGCAACATCATCGTCACTAACAAAGGTCAGGTAAAGATACTTGACTTCGGACTCGCCAAATCGCTGGCCTATGCCAACCGTGATAATGAAGCTGACGAAAGTGAGTTGACTCGACAGGGAGCGCAGCTCGGGACTCCGGCTTATATGTCGCCCGAGCAAGCTCGCGGCGAGCCGGCCGATCGGCGCAGTGACATCTTTTCTTTCGGCGTTGTGCTGTATGAAATGACGTCCGGTCGTGTCCCGTTCAAGGCGCGGTCTCAAGCGGAGACGATGAACGCTGTCATCAATACTCCGCACACACCGGTCGGCGAGTTGAACCGAAAGATACCGGCGGATCTCGCGTCGGTGATCGACCGGGCGCTCGCGAAAGAACCGGCGGACCGCTACCAGACGATCTCCGAAATGCTGGCCGATCTGAATAGAATCGCGGCGAACGCCGGAGTCGCCCAATCGCCGGCAGTTGCGCGCCAACCGTTCGACGGTCGTCAAGGTCCGGCGCGGTTAACGAGGCGCCGGATGAATGCCGGGGTTGTGATCGCAGCGCTCATTGCCACGGCTGCAATTTGGTTTTTCGTTCGCAACGCGAATCTCAAGTGGGCGAGAGAGCAGCTTCCCCGCATTGAACAACTCGCTGCCGAGCAAAAGCATTTCGAAGCATACGACCTTGCGGAGAGGGCATCGAAGTACGTGCCCGACGACCCAACAATCGCCAGGCTGATGCCGACCATCTCGGACAACATCACAGTGACGACAGAGCCGCCCGGAGCAAAAGTCTACATCAAAAGATTTTCACAAGACGCGAAGAGACAGCTCATTGGGTCGACTCCGATTCACGAACTTAGAACCGCGCGCGGTGAATACGTGGTCTACATCGAGAAGGACGGCTATGCCCCCTTTCAAAGGACGATCTCAGGCAAGATGAGTCGCTACGGAACGACCATGACGCCGCCCGATGAGCCGACTGTCGTTCAGGTTAAGATGATCGAATCCGGCAACCTTCCGGATCGCATGACCTTTGTTCCCGGAGGCCGTTACAACCTGGTGTGCTGGCAGAAGCCAACATCGGAAGGCGCTAATCTCGCCGATTACTTCATCGACCGGTACGAAGTCACAAACCGCGAATACAAAGAGTTCGTCATCGCGGGCGGATATCAGAAAAAGCAATATTGGAAGCACGCCTTCTCGAAGAACGGCCAGCCGCTTTCGTGGGAGGAAGCCCTGTCCGGGTTTCGTGATCGAACTGGATTGCCCGGACCACGCAACTGGTCAGGCCAAAGCTACCCCGACGGTAAAGCCGATCACCCGGTGACCGATATCACGTGGTACGAAGCAGCAGCTTATGCCGAGTTTCGCGGCAAGAAGCTTCCAACAATATTCCAATGGGAAAAGGCCGCGCGAAACGGGCAGTTCACCTATTCCTCGGGCTACGTCATGCCGTGGGGTCCGATCGACGTAACAAGCACGGTTGATACGAGGGCGAACTTCAAGAGCGGCGGCACAACCCCCGTCGGGAGCTTTGAGTTTGGTATGAGCCCATTCGGGTGTTACGACATGGCCGGCAACGCGTCGGAGTGGTGCGCGAACGAAACGAGTCACGGGTTTATTACTGCCGGCGCAAGCTGGGATGATCTTTCATACATGTTTGCATACGTCGGCGAATTTCCGGCATTCGAAAACTCTAGCAAGCTGGGTTTTCGATGTGTAGTCACCGCTGATTCGACGACCTCCGACCAGGGCGCAATGTATATCGACACCGCCGGCCAGGTTCCGGTCTTTTCATCTTCAAGCGAAGCGACCTTCAAGATGTTGCTCAGTCACTACCGATACGACAAGACAGCCCTGGACGCCCAGGTCCTGGAGACAACCGAAACCGATGAGTGGCGCCGCGAAAAAATTTCTTTCCTCGGCAGCGGAGACGATCGCGCGCTCGCTTATCTTTATCTACCGAAAAACACGGCCTCGCCTTTCCAGGTGCTCAACTTCGTTCCAGCGGGTGATGTCTATGGATGCTACGCTACAATGCCGGAAGCAATCGAGATGTTGCTGCCGCCGTTCATTCGTTCCGGCCGCGCAGTCTTCGCGGTTGTCTTCAGTCACTTCAAAGAGCGCAAACCGAACGCTGATGTCTGGCCAAGTTCTGCATCGGTCAAGCGACGCGAGATATTGGTCAGCGACGCTACCGATCTAAGTCGCGGGTTCGATTACCTTCAGACGCGAGGTGACATCGACAGCAGCCGCGTAGCTTTCTTTGGCTACAGCGCGGGCGCGAACGAGGGCCTGTTCTTCAGCGCAGTCGAGCCGCGCTACCGCTCGGTCGTGTTGCTCTCGGGGGGAATGCGACAAGTCAGGCCGGACGCTCTGCCTGAGGTGACGTTCTCGAACTTTGCGGGGCACATTCGCGCGCCGAAGCTGATGCTGAATGGCCGGTACGACGAAGCCCATCCCTTCAAGCTGCTCGCCGAACCGCTCTTCAAGCTTCTCAGTGAGCCAAAGCAAATAATCGTGTACGAGGGGGGCCACACGCCTCCGATCGAAATCGCGGTGCCCGCGGTGAATGGGTTTCTGGATCAGACGATGGGAAAAGTAAGCAGGAACTAGCTCTGCGTTTTGCGGTTCTCTGCGAGCTTTGCGGTCCTTTGCGAGCTTTGCGGTCCTTTGCGAGCTTTGCGTTGAGTATTCTGAACGAAGAAGACCAATACTCAACGCAAAGGCGCAAAGGACCGCAAAGCTCGCAAAGAAGCCTGCAAAGCCGCCAGCCGATTGCATTGGGTTCAATCAAACATTAACCTAGATAGCTAATTCAGATTCGTCGCCCGATCTGCATCGCAAGAGGAGAAGATGGGAAAAGGACATAACTTTCTTGGCGGGACCGCGATCGATCCGCAGCCTGTGACGGGATCAATGACGGTCGCAGATCTCGTCGAGTCGGCCTTCCTCGCTTACAACGCGGCGCGCCTTCGTGAAGCCTGCCAGCTCTTCGTCGAGAAGATGCTCGACGAAGACGTGACGATCGGTATGAGTCTCACTGGCGCGCTCACCCCAGCAGGTCTGGGAATGTCAGCAATCATACCGTTGATTGAAAATGGCTTCGTCGATTGGATCGTTTCGACCGGCGCGAATATCTATCACGACACGCATTTCGGAATCGGCCTGAAGATGCATCGAGGCAACGCCCAAACCTCGGACGTTACTCTCAGGGAAGAAGGCGTGGTTAGGATCTACGACATATTCTTCGAGTATGATGTCTTACTCTCAACCGATGAGTTCTATCGCAAGGTGATCGAGGGGCCCGAATTCCAGCGAGACATGTCCACCGCCGAGTTTCACTATCTTTGCGGCCGCTATGTAGCCGAACGAGAACGAGTGCTGGGCATCAGGGGGAAGAGCTTGCTCGCAGCCGCGCACGATGCGGCGGTCCCGATTTACACCTCGTCGCCGGGCGACAGTTCGATAGGCATGAACGTCGCAGCCAAGGCTCTCACCGGAAACAAACTGCGCTTTGACGTGAACGCCGACGTAAATGAAACCGCCGCAATCGTTCTCGATGCGAAACGAAGCGGCGGCAAATCGGCGGTCTTGATCTTCGGAGGAGGCAGCCCGAAAAACTTTCTTCTTCAGACCGAACCTCAGATCCAGGAGGTCCTCAAGATCGAAGAAAAGGGTCACGATTATTTTCTTCAGGTGACCGACGCGCGGCCGGACACCGGCGGCTTATCGGGCGCGACTCCGAGCGAAGCAGTGAGCTGGGGCAAGATCGATCCGGATCGCTTACCGGACGCCGTCGTGTGTTATGTGGACTCGACGATCGGGCTGCCGATCATCACCGCTTACGCTCTTGCGCGTCACAAGGCTCGCACGCTCAAGCGGCTTTATGACCGACGCGAGGCGATGATGACGCAATTGATCGACGAACACGCGCGAGCGGTCGGCAATGAGCCTGCCGCAGCGACAGAAGCGCACACGCTCGATCGGATTAGATAGTCAGTTCTCAGGCGAAAGCAGGCTAAAGCCTGAACTCTGAACTCTAACTCTGAACTCTGAACTTGATACGAAATGCAATTTGCTGATCTTGAACTTGCCCGGCGCCTCGAGACGACTGATGCGCTTGCGGGCGTCGAGTTCGCCCGCTCGTGGGCTCGCTTCAATTCCTTCAGCGGCGAGGTGTTTCTTCCCGTGGCTGGCGGTCACGCTGGATTTGGCGGAATCGATTCCCCTTTGACGCAAGCCTTTGGTCTGGGTTTGAACGGCCCGGTTACCGAAGCGGACCTCGCCGCCATGGAAAACTTCTATCGAGGCCACAAATCGCCTGTCAACATCGAGACATGTCCGCTGGCCGATCCTTCCCTGCTGACGCTCTTGAACGAACGAAATTATCGGCCAATCGAATACTCGAATGTCCTTGTACGCCATCTTACAGACGAAGACTCACTGTCGTGGCCGGACACGGCGAGCAAAGTTCTCGTGCGCAAGCCGGCGGATGACGAAGCCGAGAGTTATTCACTCCTCGTCATGAAGAGCTTCTTTGAGAACGCAGAGTTCCCTCCCGAATTCCTCAACATCTTCAAGAGCTGCTTCTTCGCCGCGGGAGCGTTTTTCTTTGTGGCCGAGGTAGACGGCGTTCCGGCGGGCGGCGGCATGATGTCGATTCACCAGGGCGTGGCGTCGTTTGGCGGAACGGGCACACTTCCTGAGTTTCGCAATCGAGGCGTGCAGAGAGCCTTGCTGCTTGCGCGACTTGCGCACGCCGCCGAGTCGGGCTGCGATCTGGCGATGGTGGCTACAGCGCCCGGCAGCGGCTCACAGCGCAACGTCGAGCGCGTGGGCTTTCGAGTGGTTTACACACGAACAAAGTTCCTGCGCGAGTGGGCTGAGGGGGGTCACGCTCGGTTGTAGTAATAGAAATTACTGCCCGAATGATTCGGTGACGCGCGCTCAGATGGCGGCTTTCCTGGTTAGAGCTTTCAATCTTTCGAAGCGACAGCACACACAGGGCAGTTTCGCGCAAAGACGCAAAGGTCCGCAAAGCACGCAAAGAATCAGATAATCAGATTACCTGTTGCGCTGCGTCCTCTCCTCGATTTCATGCTAGTCTGTCGCGGTGGCCGTCTGGCAAATCCCTCTCGTTTTCTTAGCCGCCTTCGCCGCCGGAATGATGAACTCTGTTGCGGGCGGCGGCACTCTCGTCACGTTTCCCACATTGGTGTGGCTCGGCATCGATCCGATTCAAGCCAACGTCACAAGCACCGTGGCGCTGTGGCCCGGCTCACTGGGGGCGATGGTAGGCTTCCGGCGCGAGTTAGGGGACAGCCGGCGGTGGATGCTCCTGCTAGGGGCGCCTTCGGTCGTCGGAGGACTGATCGGCGCGCGATTGCTTTTGCTCACACCATCGCCCGTCTTCGCTTCGATCGTGCCTTATTTGATCCTGTTCGCCACGATTCTCTTTGCCGCCGGCGAGCCGTTGATGCGAAGACTGCGCGCCAATAATCCTCGGCGGGATTCTGAACAAGGAAGCACAATTCAGGCGAGGGGCCGCGCGTGGTGGGCGGGCGCGATCGCGTTTCAGTTCTTCGTAGCGATCTACGGGGGCTACTTCGGCGCCGGCATCGGTATCCTGATGCTGGCAGCGCTCGGGATGCTGGGGCTGACGGACATCCATCAGATGAACGGCCTGAAGAATTTTTTCGCGGTGTGTATCAACATTGTTGCGGCTGCTTACTTCATCGCTTCCGGCCGAGTCGAGTGGTCTTACGCGCTGGTGATGGCCGTCGGAGCGATCGCCGGCGGCTACGGTGGCGCCGGACTCGCGCGCAGGCTGGGCCGTCAGTTTGTTCGCCGAGCAGTGATCGTGATCGGCCTCGCGATGGCCGTATCGTTGTTGTTCAGAAGGTAGCTCGAAGCGCAGTCGTGTGCTTTCCGATTCACTTAGTGCTCGGGGTGTGATTAAGGCCGGACTTCCCACGTAGTAACGAATTTATTCGTTTCTGAGAATCCCAACGAATGAATTCGTTACTATTTGGTCGTTATCCGTTGCCAGTCCCGGTTTTAATCACACCTTAGTGCTCGTCAGGAGATTTTCCTATGAACACCACGCGTTGGCGTTACCCTTCTTTCGCCGCGTCTCTGGGAATGCTTGTAATACTGATGGCGGCTATCGACCTGCGGCGGTCCGCGGCCGATGTTGAGACGCAGAATCGTTTTGCGTCCGAAGGACGGCCCATCAGCCCGGCCGGTTCGTTGGTAATGGATGCTACCACACAACAGCCTGCCGCCGGCGCGCTGCCCGTCGATCTCGTGCGCAGCCCGGACAAGACGGGGCCCAGCGGGCTTGGGCGCTACCTCATAGCGGTCAACAGCGGCTTCGGAGTTCAATTCAGCTCGACGACGAACAGGGCGCAGCAATCGCTCGCGGTCATTGATCTGAATGCGCGCCCCGCGCCGGTTGTTATTCAGAACGTCTACTTCCCGACACCCCAGAGCGTGAATATCGGAGTAGTCTTTGGGCCCGCAGCCGAGCCTGACGGAGCATTCGCGCTTTACGCTTCGGGCGGATTTGAAAACAGAATCTGGGTCTTCCGATTTCGCACGGGCGCCGCGACTCCAATCTCGCCCGCGTCACGCGGTCCCGGCGCCACGGTTGAAGCGCCGTTTATCGACGTCACCGGGTTCACTACTGCAGCGAATTCGCCGCGTTACAATGGCAACCGGGCGCCCGTCTATCCCGCCGGCCTTGCTATTAGTAAAGACGGCGACACGCTTTACGCAGCCAACTATCTCGGCGACAGCCTCGGGATAATCAGTAATGTCCGCAACACTCGCAAGCTCACTCGCGTAGACCTGCGCCGATCGGGCTCCGCTCAATTCAGTTCGCCGTACGGAGTCGTAGCGCTTTCTCTCAAAGGCTCGGCCGAGACGTCGAAGATCTATGTTTCTCGTTGGGCGGATGCATCGATCGCCGTGATTGATCCGAGCAAACCGGATCATCCCTTGGCGGACATCCCGGTAGAACGCCATCCGACCGCGATGAAGCTGAATTCGAGCGGGACTCGCCTCTTCGTCGTGAACTCCGACGCCGACAGCGTTTCGGTTATCGATACGGAAGCGGACCGTGAGATCGAGCGCATCAACGTAAGGCTTACTGAAAATGCGCTCATCGGTGGAAGCCCCGAGAGCCTGGCGCTCAGCGCCGATGAGTCGACGCTGTACGTGGCAAACGCACACGCCAACGCCATCGCCGTGGTTTCGCTCTCGAGCAAAGCGCGCGGCATCGACGCCGCTCGCCCGGAAAAAAACGAAAGAGTCGAACGGGAACGCGAGAACCGTAACGGTGCGGCGGATCGCAGCAAGGTGCGCGGCTTTATTCCGACTGGCCAGTATCCATCGGCGCTCGCGGTGATCGGAGGAACGATCTTCGTCGGCAACGGCAAAGGAACCGGTTTCCAAAACTCATCGCTCGTGGTCGATAACTCGGGAATGGTTCCCAACCTGCCCAACGACCGCTTCCCGGCGGACATCGGCCGGCCCGGACAGCCTGGCTTGTCGCTCATCTCGGGCAACATCAGCGCGATTCCGGAACCCGACGAGCGCGCGCTTGCGGCTTACACGCAACAGGTGATGCGTAACGACGGCGTGATCGGCCCGATCAAGACAAAACTCTTCGCCGGGCCGTCTCCGATCAAGCATGTAATCTATATCATCAAAGAGAATCGGACCTACGATCAGTTGTTCGGCGACGTCGCGGCGTCGGGCGATGGACACGCGGCCGACGGCGATCCGCGAGTCGCAATTTTCGGCGCGGGAGATGCTGCGAAGTTCCAGGGCGCCGCGACGCAGAACATAACTCCCAACCAGCGCGCGCTTGCGTTGCGTTTTGGGCTGCTGGATCGATTCTTTGTCAACGCCGCCTCCAGCCCCGAGGGTCACAACTGGTCGACCGCCGCCTTCTCGAGCGACTACACCGACAAGGCGTACCGCTGGCAACGATCATCAAGAGGAACGCCATACGACTTCGAGGGCTTTAATCATCTGCCTGAATTTGGCCCTCGAACCGGCGAACCTTCGGCGTTTGCGCTTCCGATCACCGCCGAGGACTTCTCGAATGCCCTCCGACGTTATGTTCCTTACTTGAACGGCGCCAGGGACGTGGCAGAGCCCGAGACGCTCTACCTGTGGGACGCCGCGGCGCGAGCGGGATTGAGCTATCGGAATTATGGCGAGTTTGTCGGCACGATTTCCGAAGCGCGCGTCGCCTCGATGAATTCAAATCGCCCGCGGACCTATCCCGACGTCAGCCCGACAGTTTCGGTGATTCCAACAAAGAAATCTTTGGAGGGCCACTGCAGCTCGACGTTCCGCAACTTCGACTTGACCACGCCCGATGTTATGACCCCGGACACTTATCGAGCGGCCAGGGACGCGACGCGCTGGACGGACATCGCCATAACCAGGACTAACGAAGACCCGCGCTTCCGAGGCACGTCGCGGCTTGGAGAATGGCTCGAGGAGTTTCGCGGTTACGCGGCGGACATCGAAGCCGGCAAGCCTGATCGCCTGCCTAATTTTTCGATGATGCGGTTGTCGAGCGATCACACCAACGGGCTGGCTGCCGGTTACCCGACTCCGCAGTTCTATGTCGCCGAGAACGACTTCGCGGTTGGGTATCTGGTCGAGGCGGTTGCGAACAGTCCTTACTGGCGGGACACGGCGATCTTCGTCGTTGAAGACGACGCGCAGGATGGACCCGATCACGTCGATTGCCATCGAGCGCCGGCTCTGGTCATAAGCGCGTACAATCGGCCGGGCGCGTTGATACACGAATTTCACACAACGGTCAGTTTGATTCGCACGATGGAGATTCTGCTTGGCATGCAGCCGATGAATCAGCTTGACGCATCGGCGGCGCCGATCGACATCTTCCAGGACAAACCCGACCTTCGGCCTTACAAAGCAGCACTGCCCGACGTTGCGTTAAACAACCTGACTACGCCGGCTCGCGCGACTGATGCGACCCAGGCTTACTGGATGAAGCGCACTTCCGAGCAGGATCTCGAGCACGCGGATATGGCTGACGATCGAGTGATGAACGAGATCATCTGGTATTCGGTTCGGGGCGCGGGGTCACGCATGCCGAGCGTCGCGCGCTTACCTGCTTTCGATGCATTGCGAGAAGGAATCGCGGAGCAACGGGAAGAACAGGAAGAGCAAACTAAGCGAACGAAGGCGTCGGTTGCGAGAAGTAAGTGATCTCTTTAAGCAACCATTTCTGGAGGATGCCATCCTGCAAGCACCCAATTCCGGCGAACCTCGACTGCCAATTCGTTGTTAAGCCTTAACGCCTCGACCGTGGCCCACGCCCGTCAAGCCGACGATGTGCGAACCATCTGTACTCCAGCGGAAATGATCAGTCCAGACCTGCATGCGGGGATTGAAGAGTTCGACCGTCGAGGTGTTAGCAGGATCGATGCCTTGGGTTTGAGATCCTTTGTAGCGATTACATAAGCCACAGGAAAGCCAGAGGTTGGCCTCTTCATCGCTGCCGCCCAGCACTCGAGGAATGATGTGTTCGATTTCGAGCTTACCCATCACAAGCCGCTGCGGGCTCAAGCAGTAGCCGCAGCGATCGCCCGCCGACTCTCGAACACGAGCGCGGACTGAATCAGGAACGTTGCTGGAAATCATGCCTGTAGAGGTTCGAGCAATCCCCGCCGCACTGCTACACGAAGCGCCTGCGACTTGCGCAGAAGACCGTGTTCGTACACGCGCATCAACTCATCCAAGTGTCGTCGGTCTTGTTCGTCCAGGCTGTTCTCTCGATTCCGATCGAGCAGCGCACTCAGTGCTGCCTGCTGATCTTCCGAGAGTTGAAGCTGAGTCAATTCGAGCACTTCACTGTCTGTTAGCGCGTCAACGGGTAATTCATGCACGACCGATTCTAACAATTCGGACAACACGTCCTCGATTCTGCGCTGCGTCTGGGATGCCACGGTCTCCGCATGGCGTACAACTTGTTCGCTCACTTGAATGGTGACCTGTTGACTCATATCTTCACCTTAGGCTCCATCAGCATATATCGAGCCGTGCGTAACGGTCTACCGCATTGTGCAAATCGCATCACACTTTGGCAAACTCAGGATGATACTTGACCAACCCGCGGCGTCCGGCCAATGCGCCTTCGGTGAGTTCCGTCACCATGAATACTTCATCGGGGACATCGTACTCGCAGCGAAGCCCCTTCAAACCCGCGGGCACGAAGCCAAACCGCGGGTAGTAGTTCGGATGCCCCAACACTACGACGACGTTCTCGCCAATGCGACGGCACGCTTTCAATCCCTCTCGAACAAGCTGTGAACCGATTCCTTGATTCTGGTGTTCCGGCAAGACAGCCATCGGCGCAAGCCCCATAGCAGTGAAGTCGCCGGATTCCGTTTCAATGGACACCGGGCTGAAGAAGATGTGCCCAACAACCTGCTCATCGACGAGCGCGACGAGCGAAATGCACGGATGAGCATTCTCTCGAAGCGCGTCGACGAGATCGGCTTCATTGGGCTGGCCAAAAGCGAGTTCGTTAACCAGCCGGACAGGGCCATGGTCTTCAGTTGTTTCAGTGCGAATGAGAGAATCACCGTTTGTACCCATGACTAACCTCTGGGAGGGTGCGTTGAGACTTTGCGGGCTTTGCGGTTCTTTGCGCCTTTGCGTTGAGAATTCTTCGCGCAAAGACGCAAAGAACCGCAAAGCTCGCAAAGTCTAACGCACGCTTCATACCGCCTGTCGGTTAATGCTTATACTTTCGTCCGTCCCAATGCGTCCAGCGGCGCGGGACGTCGGTCAACAATCGAAGCGACAAAAAAGGCGGAGCGACACGAATCGCTTCCGCCTTATGAGTGTAGTGCTGGACCTTCTAATCCTAGTTCTGTACGCCCGGTCTTCGAACGTCGCTTTCGATCTTGTAACGCATATTGGATCGCTCGGTTTCCTTGACCGTGTAGTCCGCAGGCAGCTCAAACAGCGAGTGAGCCGGCTCGCCGCGATTGATGTTAGTCAAACGATAAGTGTTCTCACCGACGCGCGGGTCGCTGTGCTTGCTCATCACAACGGTCTGCAACTCCGCGGAATACCAACTCTCGGAGATGATGCTGATCGGTAGTTCGTTACCTACGTCGCCGGCCGCGATCGTCGTAATGGATCGAGTGCCTTCGGCTTCGACGCCCTCGATTGTCTGCTTCCCAAGAGATTCCTTCCGGGAGTTCTTCCCGTCAAGCTTGGTTGTGAAGGTCCGCTCAAAGCTCACCGCGCCCGGACCACCGGCTACCACGGCTGTTTCAGCGTGCGCCATGTGGGCCTTCAGCTCCGCAATTGCCTTTTGGTGATCGGGGTTGGCTGCCTCTTGAGTCCTGGCTGCATCGGACTGCGCAATATGAGCCTTCAGCTCCGCCATTTCCTTTTGATGCTGTTCGGAGTTTGCCGCCGCGCCCTCGGTCAACTTCTTCCGAACCATTGTCATGCCGGAGAGATCGATCTTGCGAGCGGTATGGTTCTTCGCATCGAGAATGTAATTGACCTGACCAACCGGATCGTTGATGAAGATCGTTTGCGGCGCATCACCCGACGACGAGTAAGCGCCCACTGCGTTGAGGGTCTGCTCGCGGCGAGTGCGGCCTTCGCCGTCGCGGTAGACCGATGCCGTGGTTCGGCGAACAATCCTGTTACCGTCGGCGAGCGTTTGGACCATCTCGGTCGTCGCCTGCGCGGAGTAAGGCGCGCCTTTTACGACTTTCCCGTCGATGCTCATCTCAGACGAGACGAACACAAAGGTGTTGTCCCCCTGGGGACTGTAAGCGAACGTCATGGGCTCGCCAGTGACGACGCCGTTTTGCGTTGTCACAACTTCGCGGTTGAATTTCTTCGAGGTGTCTTGCGCGCCAACCACCGCGATGTTGCTCAGGATTGCGATCGCGCAGACCATAGTAACCAACGTTCTTTTGTGAGTTGTCATAATTTCCTCTCCCTCAATTTGAAGTAAACTTAGGGCGGCCACGGAGCATCGCCCGCAAAAACCTTTACCTGACAAACCGGATAGCGCGCGCCAGTCCGTCGTTGCCAACTACCACATCAGCCTTGATGCGTTCATCCGCCCGATCCATATTCATCGGTAGTCCAAATGACATCAGCGCCGAACGCGGCAGTTCGACCCGCACGACCTGTCCGCTGTCGAGTTGGCCAGTGCCCCTGTTGATCAACGGAAAGAAATCCGTAACGATCTCCGCTTCGACATTCGAGTCGCCGGCAGGCTCCGCTTCAGGTTTGCCTCCAGCCGGTTTCCTGGCGCGACCGCTGGCGGCTCCAATCGCCGAGGACTTACGAACCGCCAGCTTTTGATCGACCGTGATCGGCGACTCGATTGGCTTAGCGTTCGGCTGCTGATGCAGATCGGGAGCTGTCGGAGTAACGATCGCCTGCTCGGCTTTCTGCGCCTTATCAGAGACGCGAGTCCGCGAAATCGTCAACGAGATCAGCATGACTATCGCTACGACCGCCGCAATGCCCGCCGCCACGTATAGCCAGCGACGATTGCCGCGCGATTCTATCGAGACCGGGAGAGCGGCGTGCTGCTCTCTGAAAGCCGCAAGCAACGACGCTTCGACGCGAGCCGGAGCCTCCGACGCTTGAGCAACCGCGAGCGCCTTGAGCCCGGCCGTCAATTCGCGTTCATCCGCAAGCCGCATCGCACAACGCGGGCACGACGCAGAGTGCGAAAGAGCCTCGTCGCGCACTGCTGCATCCATGATTACACTTTTCGCCAAATCATTGATCACTGCTTCAAACCCATCGCACTTCATGCAAAGCACCTCGCCGGTTTTACTTCTTGCGCGCCCTCGTTGCGATCGCGCGCGGCGCGCAACTTGTCGATCAGCAAAGCACGCGCTCGATGAAGCCGCGACCGAACCGTGCCAACCGCGCAGTCGATCACCGCTGCCGCTTCGACGTAACTCATCTCATGAAGATCGCAGAGTACGACGACCTCTCTGTAGCGCGGCGGCATCGACAGGATCAAATCACGAAGCTCCTGGATCGTTTCTCCCCGCGTCAACTCACTTAAGGGATCGCCTTCAGCGATCATCGCCTGAGGAGTAATCTCCTCCGCATCGGCTGATCGATCGATGAACGGAACATATGGGCGGTCCTGTTCTAGTTTTCTTAGCACGTGATTCCTCGCGATCCCGTACAGGTAAGCCGACAGCGATCCTCTATCGGGATCGTACCGCCGGGCGTCGCGCATCAGCACAATGAACACTTCCTGGGTTACGTCTTCGGCAAGCGTCTGTGATCCGCTCATCTGCAGCGCGAACCTATAGACACCTGCCTGTCGGCGCCGGTAAAGCTGCGTGAAGGCGTCTTCATCTCCGTCCATCATCTGCCGCAGCAGATCCGGATCACTGGGAGTTGTCGGCAAAGTCATCGTTTATCTTGAAGCCGCCAGCGCGCCTGCTGACATGTTAGATTCACGCGAAGGGTCTGGAAAGTTCCAAAAGGTGGGAGTAGTGGGGTGATAGTGCGTTGCTCCCTCACATTCGCGTTTCTCCTCTGCGTCCTCGGCGTCCTCTGCGGTTGATTCCGAGCGACTGAGCGGGAAAAACCGCGGAGGACGCCGAGGACGCAGAGGACTGCTTGCTGGCAACACGCTAATGCCCCACTACCAAGGTGGAGCGCCGTGCGAATATTCGCACGGCTGCTTGCGCTAGCGATATCACTTGGCCCGGCCTATTGCGCCTTCTTCTCTGCAGGCTTCTCAGCCGCCGCCGGTTTCTTTGCCACAACAGGTCTCGGCGAAGGCTTGGGAGCCCAGAAGCCATCGCCGGACTTCGCCCACTCCTTCGGCACGTAGCTCATCTTCGCGCTGAAGGCGTAGATCGATGTATCAGTGCCGGTGACTGATTCCCCGAGCAGTTTCTGCCGCTTCTTGGAATTGCCATCGCCCATAGCGTCCTGGATGGCTTTACCCATCGCCGGATTCGGGTCCAGTTCGGCAAGCGATTTCCTCGGCGTGAAGATCATGTAAGTTCCGCCCGGCATCCCCGCTGCCACCGAATAGAGGGCGGTGTGCGAATCGGACTTCGCTTTCTTCAATGCGTCGACAAGAATCTTCCTCGCCTCCCTGTATTCTTCATCGTGGCCCGGCCGTACGCGCACTGTGGTTATGGAGAAGAAGCGCATCTGCGAAATGTCGACCGCGCCGCCGTAGCTCAGCTCTTCATTCAGAACGCAGACAATGCTTCGCTGGCCGGTTCGAAACTCCGCATCCAACGCGTCCATCCTTTCGGTGTCGGCGGTCAGTTGCGCGTTCTTGTTTTGATTGTCGCGGTCCTTCTGGAGCTCCGCGAACGAATCGTAGGCGGTCACGAACCACGCATCGGTTCCACCGAACGCCGCAGTCATCGCCAGATAGTAAACGGGATATTTCGCTCTTTGCATCGCGCGCACATACCCGGTTTCGACGTTTTCATGAGCGGCGCCGCGACCTGGCTTTATGTCTTCGCGAAACATCGACAGCACCTTGGGCGGCCCCGTCGGAGGCGCCTGCTGCGCCGACGATTGGACCGCGGTTGAAACCAACACACACACTGCAAACAAAACCAACAAACTCTTTTTCATAAGATCCTCCATCCTTTTCTGTTCAAAGTTGGGTGTCTTAGTTTGATTTGGAGTGCGGCAGCAAGGTACTCCGCGATGCCGCTTTCGTTCCCTATCGATTTTATCATCAGCCAAAGCGGCGTCGCGGAGTACCTTGCCGCCGCACTCCAAATTAAGACACCGACCAAAGTCAATCTGACTCGCTTACTGTTTCTTTTCGTCAGCCTTCGCCGGCATTTTCTTCTTAGGCGCGGCAGCTCTCGTAGCCGGCATCGGTTTCAGCGTCCAGTAATCCGGATCCGACGCGACCGTGGCCGGTAATACATAGCTCAGTTGCGGATCCAACGCGTAGATGCTGATGTCGTCAACCAGTATGGCGTCATTTGCTACGCGCGCTACTTTCTTCGCACCGTCAGCGCCGAGAGCGTCTTGATAAGCCTTACCGTGCGGAAGCAAGTTGGAATCGTCCAAAGACGTCCACGGGATCAGGACAATATAGGTCCCGGCTTGCGCGCCGCCGACCACCTGGTAGACCGCCATGTGCTCGTCGACTTTCGCCTTTGCGTGGGCAGCAGTGACAATCTTGCGCGCCTCCTCGAATTCCTCTATGTGGCCGGGTTTCACGCGAATAGTCTCCATTCGCATGAATCGCATCTTCGCTCGGTCCCCGGCGGGAAGGTTGTAACTCAAGTCGGCGCGCAGCCTGCACAGCATATCGCGCTGCGCCGAATGATAGTCTTCGCCGGCGTGACGAGTGCGATCGAAGTCGGCCTTGTAGGTCTCGCCTATTTTGTCCAGGTCCTTCTGAGCCTTCTCATAGGCGGCGAACGAAGGGAACGGCCAAATGTAAGTAACCTCATTCTCGTTGCCTGCTATCGGGACCATCGCCAGGCGCTGATGCGGTGACTTGGCCTTGGCCCAGATTCGAACGGTAGCGTTTGCTTCTCTGGAGTGAGGTTCCATCATTCCGGTTTTTATGTCCTCACGGACGATTTGAAGGACCTGGGGCGGCCCGGTCGTCTGTGCGGCCGCCTGAACGCCGGACACACAAAGCACGAAAACTGCAAGGAAGAAAGTCTTTTTCATAGTCACCCTCCTTCGGGTTATGTGGATTTGAACAAAAAGGAGACTCAGAATCGCTATCAAACGCGCAGCGGTTCCAGGGTCCTTCGTTCTGTGCGAAGTGCTCGACGCGGTCCGGTTAAAGTTCCCGGACCGCGACCGATCGAGAAAATGATTAGTGCGTCGGCTGTGAAAACACCCAAGAACTGGCTTCAGCGGTTTGAGCTATGGGCCTACAGCGAGCCGGATTATATCACCGGTTACGCCTCTTGCCATCGAAGCCGACAAAAGAAAGGAAAGCTGGTCGCGAAAGGAGAGCCGCCGAACTTCAGGCGCATTGTTTCACGCATCGTACACATGAGTGTTGAACAACTTGTCCCAAAGACCCTGTTTCTGATTGTCGAACAGCGGCCAGAGGTACAAGAGAAAGCAAAGGCCACCGAGCAGTTGTTTAACAAGCTCGCGCAAAAACGCCTTGCCGAATCCGAGAGGCTGTCCCGTTTGATCGACAACCTTGATCTTCAGCCATCGTTTTCCGAGCGTTGCGCCGTCCCTGCCCAGCAGGTAAATCTGGAAAAGCCACACAAGCACCGAGCCGATAAAAAGTAAGAAGTAGCCGAGAAAGATGCCGCCCATCATGGCGCCCGCGGCGTCGTTGCTTATGTTGCCGCGCGCATCCGCCGTTGACACCGCGCCTACGGCTGAGATCATTATCACAATCCAACCGGGTATGCCGCCCAGCGATATAAGGAAGCCATCGATGATCGCTGCAAGAAACCTCTTGCCCATCCCCGCATAAACAGGCTGCGGCGGCGTTCCAGCATATCCCTGAGTCGCTCCCCAGCCCGGCGGCGCTCCGTAACCACCCTGTGGTTGTTCGTAAGACATATTTCATCCCTCGCTTTCCAAAAATGCCGGTTCCGGTTGCCGCGGTGCTTGAGCGCTTTCAATTGTCGGTTGCGTTCTCTTGTCGCGCGGGATCGGGGCCGGTACAGCGCCGCGATTATATCGAGTGACCAACAACGCCGCAAACTCTTTTCAAGCGGAAACCACGTCCCCTGAGACTGTGCGAAAAGTTAGTAGTCCGGCCTTTAGGCGGAAGTTTGTATCTCCATTTACGCTGATTACTAACTTCCGCCTAAAGGCCGGACTACAAACTTCGCATTTTCAAACCACCTTTCCTATCGGTGTGCACTCGATGCTTCGACTCGTCTGTCGAGGACCACGTTTCCTGACTTGATCACGACGGCCGCGTGATTGACCCCAAACAAATAGGGTATTTGTCGATAGTCGGAACAGTCGTGCACAACGATGTCCGCCTGCTTACCTGTTTCGAGAGAGCCCAGCCGCGCTTCGACGCCGAGGCTGCACGCGGCGTTGATGGTCGCGGAAGTGACCGCCTCGGCAGGCGTCATTCGCATCTGCGTACAGGCGATAGAAAGGATCATCTGCATTGAAGGCGTTGGCGAACTGCCCGGATTGAAATCAGTCGCCAGCGCGATTGGCAACCCTGCATCAATCATTTCGCGGGCAGGCGCGTAACGATTCAGGCCCAGATTGAACACTGCTCCCGGAAGCAGAATCGCGATCGCTCCTGATTGCCGAAGAGCTTCGATTCCGGCTTTATCGACCCACTCCAGATGATCGGCGGAGTCCGCGCCAAGCTCAGCCGCCAGGTTTGCGCCTCCGCTCGAGCTGAGTTGCTCGGCGTGAAGGCGAATGCCCATCCCGAGGTCCTTCGCTCGCGTAAGCACGCGCCGTGACTCCTCGACATTGAATACGTGCGACTCGCAAAAGACGTCGCAGTAGCGAGCGAGACCGTCTTCGGCGACCCGCGGAAGCATCTCGTCGATGATTAACCGAATATAGTCGTCCCGCCGATGGAGATACTCATCGGGAATCTCGTGCGCGCCAAGAAATGTCGGTATCAACTCGAGGTGAGTTTCATCATTCAGCCTCCGAATGACGCGCAGAATTTTCAACTCATCATCAACCGTTAAGCCGTAGCCGCTCTTGGCTTCGATCGTTGTGGTGCCGTGCTCGAGCAGCCGGCCACAGCGAATCTTTCCGAGCTCGAGTAATTCGTCTTCAGAAGCCGCGCGCGTTTTTGTGACGGTTGAACGTATGCCGCCGCCGGCTGCGGCGATCTGCTGATAGGTCATTCCCGCCGCGCGCATCTCGTACTCGTCCTCGCGCGTTCCGGCAAACACCGGATGCGTGTGCGCGTCGACAAAGCCGGGCATTACAACCAGGTTGCTCGCATCGATTTCCAACGCATCCATCGCCGCCAGGGGCGCTACCGCGGAAGTGGCTCCCACAGCCACAATCAAGCCATCGCGAGCCAGCAACGCGCCGTCCCGAATGGTCCCGAGTTCGCGCATTTCGGCTCCGATGCGCGGACGCAGAGGTCCCGCCAGAGTCACAAGCTGAGAGGCATGCGTGATTAACAGTTCACGGGGCATTGGATGGCCACCCGCGCTCATTCTCTCAAGACAGTCTTCAGCGCGCAATCACAGGTAGTGGGGTATTAGCGTGTTGCCAGCAAGCAGTCCTCTGCGTCCCCTGCGTCCTCCGCGGTTTTTCCTGCTCAGCGGCTTGGAATCAACCGCAGAGGACGCCGAGGACGCAGAGGAGAAACGCGAATGTGAGCGAGCAACACACCATGCCACAGTGCGATTGGCAATTTCCGCGCTCACCTACTATATTTCTGACTCCAAACTGCAGCATCTATACATAGGAGAGAGGGACCACCAATCATGTCATTCACTCGAATGGACCAGGGAAAAATAGAGGACTGGATGGCGATCGGCCAGGCAGTCACAACACGCCAGGCTGCGATGGCGCAGATAATCAAATCGCTGCTTCTAAAACTCCAAGAGCAAGTCGACGGCTTCGCTGTGGACCAACTCCGTCACGGCTTGCAAACCGCGACGCGCGCCGTCCGCGATGGAGCGTCCGAAGAGATGATCGTAGCCGCCTTGTGTCACGACATCGGCAAGGTCATATCGGTCGAGAACCATCCGGCAATCGCCGCCGAAATTCTCAAGCCGTATGTGTCGCTCGAGACCTACGAAATCATCCGCACCCATCAGGATTTTCAGGGCCGCCACTATTACGCGCTGATGGGCAAAGATCCCGACGCGCGCCGCCAGTACGCAGGCGAACCCTGGTATGAAGCCGCCTGCGTGTTTACGGATGGATGGGACCAGGCTTCATTCGATCCCGAGTACGATACATTACCGCTCGCTCACTTCGAGCCGATGATCGAACGCGTCTTCGCCAGCCCCCGCAAAGAGCTGGCCCAAAGCGCATAAAGTCGCATAAACAAGCTTCCCTTTAACGTCTTAACCAAAACGAGGTACTCAATGCTTCCCCCCGATATCAAAGCAACCGGCGCGTTGCTTGTCGCCGTACTCGCAGTTGTTTTGGTCGCATGCTCAACTCCACCGACTGTAGTTTCAAAGAACGCGGCCCCGGCTTCCTCGTCCGCTTCAACACGAGAGCTTCAATTCAAAACCCCCGGCGGATGGTCCAGTGAAACTCCGTCGTCGAGTATGCGCGTCGCGCAATATCAACTGCCGGCCGCCGACGGGGACGCCGAATCCGCATCGCTCGTTGTTTACTACTTCGGCGCGGGTCAGGGGGGCTCGGTGCAGGCGAATCTCGATCGCTGGACCGGCCAGATACAACAGCCGAACGGCGGTTCGTCAAAGGACAAGGCAAAAACCGAATCGCTCACGGTAAACGGCATGAACGTTACGTTGCTGGACGTAAGCGGAACTTACGCCGGGGGCGATATGGGTGGCGGCGCCGGCCAGAGCAAACCCAATTTCCGCATGCGCGCCGGGGTGATCGAAAGTCCGAAAGGCGGGTACTTCATCAAGCTGGTCGGACCCGAGAAAACTGTCGGCAAATGGGATGATTCCTTCATGGAATTCATAAAGTCCGCCGAGTTCAAAGGATGAACCGGGGATGGCGGCTCGCCTTCAGAAGATTTCGCAGATGGCTGACTGATGCGCTGGCCACGCAACGACCTGCTCCTGCCCGAACCAGACTCATTTTCGCGGCGTTGATCTTCCTGTTGGCGTTCGCCGTGCGCTCTCTTCACGCGGTTGATCTCGCGCCGGTGATGTACACCACCGAGCAGCCGTTCAACGGCCTCGTCGAGTCGTACGACCTCAGAGCAGTTTCGATTCTTAGAGGAGAAGGACTGCTCGGTCCTTACGATCTCGATCCATCCGATACGCGATGGCTTACTCAAGCGCCCGGCTATTCTGTTTTTCTGAGCGCGGTCTATCGAGCGATTGGCCGCGATTTCTTTACGGCGCAGCTCGTTCAAAACGCGCTCAATTCGTTTTCACCGGTGCTGATACTCCTAATCGCCGGGGCGCTGATAAGCTGGCGGGTCGGAGTAGTATCGGGCATGCTCGCGGCGCTGTCGCATCATCTGGCACACATCTCGAATTTCATCCTGCCCGACGCGATGCACGCGCTTCCGGTGCTCGGCGCCATTTACCTGCTGCTGATTGCCCGCCGGTCGCGTCATTCGTACTGGCTATACGCGAGTGCGGGATTATTGATCGGCGTCGCAACGTGGCTAAGAGCCCAGACCATGTTGCTCGGGCTGTTTGTGCTCTTGATATTGACGTTGATCGGCGCACAACGATGGCCGGTGTTGAAGCGCGCTGCTTTGATGGCGGCAGTCTCGATCCTTGCGGTAGCCCCAATTACGATCCGCAACTACGTTGTCTACCGTGCATTCATCCCGGTGCAGTTGGGCATGGGTTTGAACCTGTGGGAAGGCATTGCCGACTTCAGCGGCGGCCGATTCGGCGCCGTAAGTAAAGATACAGAAGTGGCGGATCAGGAGGCCGAGTTGTACAACGACCCGCGGTACGCGGGGTCGTGGACTACGCCGGATGGCATAACCCGCGACCGCGACCGCACTCGCCGGAGTCTCGACGTGATTCTGCATCATCCAATCTGGTATTCCGGCGTTATGCTCGAGCGCTGCGGCGGGATGCTTAAGTATTCGGCTCACGCGCCGCTCGTGCTGACGATTTCTCAATCGAACTATCAGCAGCAAACGTTACCGATCAAACGAGGATGGAGCGAAATTGCTTCGGAGGACGGCTCAACCCTGGCCGCCGGCAGGAGCATGTTCTGGTTGCGGCCTGTCATCCGCGGCCTTCAACGAATCACGAAGGAGACGATGTTGCCGTTCATCATACTGGGCGCGACGATTTTAGCCGCGGCGAGTTGGCGACGCGCTGTGTTCCTGTCGATCGTGCCGCTCTACTATTTTGTCTTTCAGTCGGCGATGCACACGGAGTTTCGCTACACGTTGCCGATGCAATACTTCGCATTCGTGTTCGCTGCGATCGTTTGGGTGATTCTTGGAGCTATCGTTCTAAACGGAATCAGACGACTAGCGAATGTCATCGTTACCAGTAACCGTTGATTGCGACGGGCGTTCAGAGTACCGACTTTAGTCGGGCCGTGCCTTCGCACCCCAACACTCGGTTTTACATGGCACGGCCCGACTAAAGTCGGCACTCTGAACGCCCGCATTTACATGGCAGTGCCCGATCGGGATAGAAACTGGGCGCACAGCACTGCAGATCGAGAGTGACCGTCGCCTCTAGATCGCGACGGGTTCCTAGTTCGACTGCCGTCTACGGTTCCCAGAGCCCCCCTATAATCCC
>Ga0134124_10001104_pt1 | contig 21595 bp, 19 predicted proteins | sample KB304_FD_96880 | JGI IMG/M metagenome (GOLD analysis project Ga0134124, IMG submission 96880) | Terrestrial soil microbial communities without Nitrogen fertilizer from Kellogg Biological Station, Michigan, USA - KB3-0-4 | ecosystem: Environmental > Terrestrial > Soil > Unclassified ... | reverse complement strand
GGTGCCCCAGGCGCGCTCACTGAGATAAGGTCCCCACCGTTTCCAATGCCTCGTGCGCCGGCGCGCCTCTTCCAATCGTTGCTCTTCTGCCGTCATGATCACTCCGCTGTCCATCTGTTATCTTTCAAGCAGCGCCATCACATGGCCATCAGGATCCCTGGCCAACAAGCCTTTACTGAAACCCAAACTCTTATCGTTTAGCGACACGACGCCTGGTGAAACAAAGCGAGAGTTCTCGGAAAGCAGTCGCTTCGCAAACGTGTCGGCGGTGTTAACAATCAGACTGGTCTGCCAGTGAAACAGATCCGGCGCGCGTGCATCGGCAGGGACAGGCCGCCCATCACGCGGCGCAAGGTACTCGAGAAATTCGATGGCTGGCCCCCCGCTGCCGGCCCGAAGACTCGTAATGCGTAACCTTGCGCCGAAGACGTTGTTGAGATGCTCCTGTTCTGTGCCGTAGTTCTCGCTCGTACCTGCGATATGGAGGCCGAGCGTGTCTCGATAGAACTTCAGACTCGCTTCCGTATCGCTAACGACGATTGCGGTGTGATCGATACCAAGAAACAGCCTGTCTTTCTTCTGCCACTTCTGATCGCCCTTGCCCTCGGGGAATTGCAGAATCTCGAGCCAGTGTTTGTCTGGATCGCGAAAGTAGAATGCCTTGATGCCGCCGGCGTTCTTGTTCCAATCGGGCAGACGTTGTGGACCGGTAGACGCATGTTCGACTTTGTTTTGACGCAGCAGCGCGTAAGCCTTGTCCATGTCGCTCGTAATGATGGCGATATGCTGAAACCAACGATCGTTGCTGCGTGAATCTGTCGGGAAGGGGCGTCCCTTCGGCGCCAGGTATTCCGTCAATTCGATGAATTCATCACCGAGCCTCATTCGCACCACGCGCATCCGCAAACCAAAGACACCCTGAAGCCGCTCGTAAGTCTCACCCGTCACTTCAACATCCGAAACTTTCTCGAATGAAAGCACGCGCGAATAGAAATCCACCGACCGGTCCATATCAGAAACAGTCATTCCAATCGCGCCCACCTGTTCAACCAGTGGCAGCGGCTCGCCGGCAATAAGGAGGGGGACGTGCGCGACTTTGAGTACACGCGCGTCCGTCGTCGTTTGGACCAACAGGCCCAGCGTCAGCAGTAAGCCGAGAAGTATGACTTTGGTCCGTTTCATCTCATTCGCTCCAACAGGTGATCGCCGACGCGCAACGCATTAGCCATGATCGTGAGTGCCGGATTCACGGCCCCGCTCGACGGGAAGAAGCTCGCATCGACGACGTAAAGGTTGTCGAGCTCGTGGGCTTTGCAGTTGCGATCGAGCGCCGATGTCCTGGGGTCGTCTCCGAAACGAACGGTGCCGTTCTGGTGCGCCACTGCCGTAAGCGGCAGACGCTGTCCGAGATACAGGTTCCGCGCGAACAAACCCTGATGACACTCGTGACCGTGAATATCGCAATTGGTCTGCTTCATCGCCTTCTGCAACTGCGCCTTCAGTCGATCGTGACCTGCGACATTGTTCAGTTTGTAAGCAACGCGGATCTGACCATCGCGATCGATACTCACGCGGTTCTCAGGATCCGGCAGATCTTCGGAAGTCAGCCAGAAGTCCAACGAGTGCTTCGCCATTAAATCCAGCGTCCATCCCGGAGCTATCGCCGGCGCGCCGGCTTGCAGCGTGTCGGCATCGAGCTTGCCAACGAAGGAAATGTGGCCCATCGGGTAGTCCCATTCTCTGGAGCCCAAATAGAAATCATTAATCGCCAGCGTCTTTTGAAAGATAGTCGGGTTCGGACACTTCGAGAGGGCCATCAATACTGAGTTGATGTGGCCCATGTAGTGACGGCCAACAACGTCCGAGCCATTGGCGAGCCCGTTGGGGTGACTGTCATTCGCCGAGCGCAACAACAATGCGGCGGAATTCACTGCGCCACACGAAGCGACGACAATGTCGCCCGAATACTCCTCACGAATGCCGTTGCGATCTACGATCACCTTGCTGACCTCGCGAGCATTGCCGTTGGTTTCCAGACGCATCACCTTCGCGTTCGTGATGAGCGAAACGTTCGTGTATTCGAGCGCCGGATCAACGCAGATCGTTTGTGCGTCAGACTTGGCGCCAATCAAACACGGGTGGCCGTCACACGTATTGCAGCGAATGCACAGGCTCTTGCGCGCGTTCGTTTCGTCGAGCCGGATTCCCAAGGGCACGTGAAATGGTTTAAGTCCCGCGCGTTCGAGATCGTCGTGCAGGTGTTGAATGCGTTGTTCGTGACTTACGCCCGGGTACTTGTAAGGCGCGCTGGCCCAGGGCTCCGTTGGATCTTCACCGCGATTGCCGTGGACCTGATAGAGATGTTCGGCTGCTGTGTAGTAAGGCTCGAGCTCGTCGTAGCTGATGGGCCAGGCTGGCGAGACGCCGCCATGATGTCGAATCTCGCCGAAGTCTTCTTTGCGCAAACGAAACAGAGCAGCGCCGTAAAACTTGGTGTTGCCACCGACAAAATAGTTGGTGTGCGGGTGCAACTCCTTTCCCTCGCTGTCGCGCCACGCCTCTTTAGTGTTGTATTTCGCCTCGAGATTTACGGCGCGCGTGCTCCAGTTGTCCTTCTCACGCGGAACGTAATCGCCGCGCTCGAGGAGAAGAATCTTCCGGCCCGAGGGCGCGAGCTTGTAAGCCAACGTGCCGCCGCCCGCGCCTGAGCCGATGATGATTACGTCGTAGTGATTGTTGCTGGTCATGATGGCGCTCCGTCTCGTGGAGTTACTGCACGTTCATCGATTGCATTGACGAGTTCAAAGGCGCAGTGCCGAAGTTCACACTGAAACGTTTGCACCAGATCGTTACGGCACGATACTTCGCCAGGTCTGCATTCGCCGGCAGCTCATAATTCTGATCGCCGATGTTTCCTTTCAGGGTGCCGAGGTCCACGGATTCTGATTTCGTCACCGTTTCATTGTCCTTAGCGTCTGGTACGGCTACGAGGTAGACGTGTACGTCGGGACCGTTTGACGTTGCAAAGTTTGTGAGCCGGAGTGTTTTCTTGCCGTCGGCGAGTTGAAACACGGTGGCCATGCCTTTGGTTTCATGTGCGCCGCTGTGGAATTGTCCGGAAGCGAGTTGATTGTTGGCTGCGGACGCAGTCGGAAACTGCTCGTTAACTTTATGGTTGATGAAAAGCCGCTCGGGCCGGAATGCATACCAGGCAGCCAAACCAGCAACGATTAATGCAAGTAATGTCACTTTTAATCTGTTCGACATATTTTTTGGACTCTCCTCTTCAGATTTCCTAACCAACTGTTGGTCGAGGATGCCGGCGAATCCTTACAACGTTTTTGCTTCAAAATTAGGAATCGCACTTGGATAGGGTCAGTACAAGGAGCGGTAGCGACCTGGTCAACCATCGGAGTCAAATTGTTGGGGATATCGCGTGCTGGTCACAGACCAGGTCGCTACCGCTCCCTGTACTGACCCTATCCAAGTGCGATTCCTAACCTGATTTCAGGCAGCGGCAGCTCGGTAGGACAGAGGTGTTTGAGCAGTGGTTTCAGCGGTGCGCTGGTTTGAACTCTTCTGGTCCGTGCGTGCAGACGGCGTGTGTTTCTGAAACCACTCAGTTTCGAGCAACTGTCTCAGTTTCGCGCGTCCACGGTGAAGTATGACGAACAAGTTATTCGGAGTAATTTGCAGGATTTCGCAGATCTCGTTTGCACTCAGGCCATCGATTTCCCGGAGCGTGAACGCAATCGCGATTTGCTGTGGGAGCTGCGACAAACAACGATCGAAAGCTTCCCAAAACTCGCGTGATTCCAGGACGGTGGCGGCATCGACGAGCCAACTTACAGGCGCCTGATCTTCACGCCAGTGTCCTCGCCATGGTCCAGAGTTCTCGAACGACTCGCTTTCCTCCTCGTCAATCGTCAACTGGAATTGCGTCATTCTCCCGACGCGCCGAAAGTAATCGATCACCTTATGTTTCATGATTCCAACCAGCCAGGTGCGTTCCGAGCTGCGGCCAGCGTGGTTTTGAAAGGAACTAAAGGCAGCCAGCAGAGTCTCCTGCAGGATGTCCTCGGCAATAGCGGCGTCGCGCACTCGCATAAGCGCATACCGGTAAAGGTAATCTCCGTATTGGTCCAACCAGTGCGCCGGATCGACTGCTACCTTAGTCTCAATCATGGTTCCAATGCCTCACGCTAAAGCTGAAGCGGTTAAACTGTTGTGTGGAATCGTTACTAATTACTGACTCTGATTCGTTAGACGCGAGGATTGCGAGCGGGATGCAGAATTTTTGACTCGGGTGGAGTATGCTTCGGCGAGTTTAAGAAATCTCTGCCGGGAGATTTGCGCGATGGGCTTTTTGCCCGAAATGGACGACGCTCTGAATACGGAGACTTTGTCGCGGCTGAAACGAAACTTCGGATTGGCGCCCAGGGTCTATCGCGCTCAGCTACTCAGACCGGATCTGGTTGATGCACAAGTTAAACTGCTGGACCGGCTACTGTTCACCAAGGGTGCTTTAAGCCGGCTGCAGAAAGAGTTCATTCTTCTGGCTGTATCGGCAGAAAATAACAACTCGTACTTTCCCGCGCTGCATTGTCAAACGTTACAGTTCCTGGGCGTAAAGCCTGAACAGTCTCAACAGGTCACAATTGATCATCGCGAGGCCAATTTGCCGGAGTCGGACGTCGTATTGCTCGACTTTGCTCGTAAGCTCGCCACCGAGCCGCAGGCGTTTACAGTCCTGGATGTTGAGTCGTTGCGCAAATCAAGTTTTACCGATGAACAAATACTCGAAGCAGTGTTAATGGTCGGACTTACTCAGTTGCTGAACTGTATCCAAATGGGTTTGGGTACAGAATCCGATTTCAAGCCGCGGGTCACGTTTCCTTTAAAAGAAATGAATCCCAACGCGGCTTCGGAGCGTCAAATACTAGAACCGGAGTTGACAGGCGATTTTGTGTCTGACGATCCGGACCTTGAAATTGTTGAGCGAGTGCGCAACGGGGAAACGGATGCGTTCGAAGAATTGGTCCGTAAGCACGGCCGTCGAGTTTATCGCAGCTTAGTCGGTATTCTCGGTAGTGCAGAGGAAGCTGAAGATGCATTGCAAGATGCTTTCTTGAAGGCTTTTCAACACCTTCCGAATTTCGAAGCGCGTTCGCGATTCTCAACCTGGCTCGTCCGGATCGCCATTAACACCGGATTGCAAAGGTTGCGAAGCCGGAAAGAGGTTGACAGCCTTGATGAAGAGGCTGAAGAATTCAGACCACGAAACATTCAGGCCTGGACCGATACGCCCGAAGAATTCTATTCGCGGGAAGAGTTGCGGAGACTGGTCGAGAAAGAAGTGATGAAGCTGCCGCTGAAGTATCGCGTCGCCTTAGTGCTCCGGGATTTAGAAGAACTCTCGACCGAGGAAGCGGCGGCTGCGTTGGGACTCAGCATACCGGGTCTGAAAGCGCGGATTTTACGAGGCCGGTTGATGCTGCGCGAGTCAATGGTCCCATACTTCTCGAAAGCCGGCGTGAGTAAATCATGATTAGTTGCCAGGATTTTATCGGCGAGTTGGGAAACCTTCTCGACGACGACTTAGCGAGCGAGATTCGCGAGCAGCTTCAGGCTCACCTGGCTCACTGCAACACGTGTCAGGTGCTTTACGATTCGACACGCAAGACGCTGCGCATCGTCACTGAAAGTGGATCATTCGAGTATCCGGAGCCGATTGCTGAGCCGCTGGTTAGCAAGGTTATGGACCGCATTCGCGCAGGTGGTGAGTTGGGCCACAACGACGCACCAGAGTCTTGATGGTCGTTACACGCCGATCGCTTTGCTCTTTTCCAAATCGAGCCGTACCTGATAATCCGGCACAGTACCCAAACCAAAACCAATAAAATTGGCCCATTTCGCGAGACCCACGCACATAACTGCTTCCAGGATTTGCTGATCGTTAAAGCCGTAGGTCTTCAAGTCGTCGATATCGTCCTGGGTGATCTTCAATGGGTGATTGTTCAGTTTCAGGCTGAAGTTAAGCAGCGCTTTGTCAACGATTGCCAGATCTGTCGACATATGATCGAGCGCGATCTGTTCCGGCTCTGGTCCTGAGAGCTTGAGCATGCGAATGATTTCGCAGTGTGCGGTTACGCAGTAGGTGCTTAGATTAGCGGCCGAACAGACCAGGAAGATGTATTCCTTCAGCTCGCGGGAAAGCGCGCCTTCCTTAAGCAGAGTGGCGTCGACAAGTTGCACTTCCGCGTCGATTAGATCGGGCCGTGCTGTTTGCGCTTTGAAGAAATTTGGTATGAAGCCGTAGTCTTCTTTTATTAACTTAAGGGTAGGGAAGTCTTCTTCATTAAATGGGGCTTCGCGAATGTAAGTCATCGGGTCACTCCTTTGGGAGAAGTCCGGAGCCGGCTTCGACTAACATTTGCCATGCTACGACTGGTCTATTAGAGCGTCAAGCATTCGGTTATTGAACGACTTTCATTTACCTGACGTTATGAACAAAGAGAACACTCAGAAAATATTGCTGCGACTTGCGGGGGCCTTAGAGATCCTCGCTTTCATTGCGGTCGTCATGCCACGAAGTTGGATGGAGATCTCGCACGAATGGCTCGGACTGGGTGTGATGCCGCGTGGTTCGGTGTTGATGTTTCTTATCCGGCAGGCGTCTTACACGTACGGTATGCACGGCGTTTCTTTGTGGGTTCTGTCTCTTGATGCGAAACGCTTTCGCCCACTGGTCATTCTCAACGGTATCGCGTATCTCCTGGCCGCGCCGATCTTTGCTGCGATCGATTACCACAGCGGTATGCCGGTTTGGTGGACGATCGGGGATAGTGTTGGTTGCGGTGTGCTGGGTGTGGCATTGCTTTGGTGCAGTCGATCTCTCAGTGGTATTACGAGCTGTGTGAAGAATTGATCGAAGCGAATCGAGTTTTTATAGAAGTTCTCTGCCGGGAAGCAACTGTAGGGGCGGCCCTCTGTGGCCGCCCGTTTCGTGGATAATGCTTGTATTTTCAACAACGGGCGGCCACAGAGGGCCGCCCCTACAGTTGCGCCCGTACGGCCTCGGGTCGTTTGCCGGGAATGTTCAGACGAATGCGATACAAACCGGAGCGAGCACACAGGTACAGAGTCTTCCCGTCAGCGTCGCCCCACGCCATGTTGTGTACGTGACGTGGTGTAATGATGGTCCCAAGATGTTTGCCTTCCGCTGAGATGACCCACAAACCACCGGGAGCAGACACGTAGAGATTGCCCTTTTGATCGACTTTGATTCCGTCGAGACCGTCTTCACCCGCGGCGTTCGTGAAGTCGAAAAAGAGTTGACCGTTTTTCAGAGTTCCATCGGGCTCAACTTCGTACCGCATGATTGCTTTGTGCTTGTCGCCGATCTCGCCCGCCGGCTCATCTTCCTTGCGTAGTTCCTGACCGGTTAATGAACGCGGCCAGTTACCGACGTACAGATACTTCTCATCCGGTGACAACGCGATTCCGTTTGGTCCGGTAAGGTCCGTGCTGACGAGTTGCAATTTGCCTTTATAGACGGAGTAGACGCCATTAAAGGGAAGCTGCTTTCGTGGATCGTTGAAGAACTTTGGAAGGCCAAACGGCGGATCGGTAAAGAAGAGCGTGCCGTCGGATCGATAAACGAGATCGTTGGGACTATTCAGCCGTTTTCCCTGATAGCTGTCCGCGAGCACGGTTTGTGTCCCGTCAGCTTCGTCGCGTACCACTCGATGATTGCCGTGTTGATTGATCGTCAGACGACCTTGCGGATCGAGGGTCAGTCCATTTGAGCCAGGTTGACCATATTCTGCGACGTCGGCGCCGGAATACCCGCTGGGTGTGCGAAACACTTCGAGCTTTCCGTCGGGCGTGTACTTGTAGATCGTGTTGGCGTTCGGATCACTGAACAGCAGGTAACCGCCGTCTTTGTTAATCCAAATTGGACCTTCAGTAAATTTGAATCCTTCAGCCAGTTTAAAGACCTTTGGATTAGGGCCAACGATCTGATCCATCGCGGGATCATTGCGGACTACCTCAACGTTCACTTCGCTTGGCGTCAGGGATACAGGACCCGGCTCGGTTTTATAAAAAGCGAGCTTTGCGTAACGAACGTAAATGAAATTCGTGGGCGGGTTTGAAAGTGGACCATTGGCGCCGAAGATCGCGAGCTGAATCTGCTGGCCGGGTTTGACGTTCCGGCCAACGACCAGATGATTCTCCGCATTCCAGCCGGCAATTACTGACCCGCCCGATTGGCCCAGGGCGCGCGACAGCTCACCATCGACCCAAATCTCAGCATAGTCGTCCAGCGAAGTCTCGAAGACGGCTGTCGATCCAGTCGGATCGAAGTCACCGATGCGGTCGGGAATCGTGAGCTTGATGCGATACCAGTTGAAGCCTAGCCGGCCATTGCCACGCCGTTGATCCAGAGTTGTCGGGCCAATGATTTCCCACTTTGAATCGTCAAAATCCGCACCCCCGGCATGCGGAGTGTAGTCGTATGTTTTGACTGGTGCGCCCGTTGGTTGCTTGTCTGGCCCAGGCCCGCGGAAGTCGACTGCGACTATCTTCGTGTCGCTGTAACGCCATTCGCCTTTCACGAGGGACACGCCGGCAGCGGAAGCTAAATCGATCATCGCCTGTGGCTTACCGGCCGGAATGTCGCTTGCCGTTCTTCCGAAGGAGACTGTCAATAGCACAGACGAAAGCAGTACGGTCGAAATAAGTTTAAGTAGTTTCATTGCAGCCTCCACCTCATCGAACCTTAATGGTGTAGTACAAGAACTCGCCGTTAACGTCCTTGAACCAGTGTGGCGTGTTATTCGGGACGATGATTACCTCGCCTTTTGATAGCTCGCGTGTAACACCGCCGTCTATTCGCGAGCCGCGGATTTCATCGGGCGCAATTTCCTTTGCGCCCACAGCCTTTCCGCCAGTCACAAGTGTCGCGCTTCCCTGGAGTACGTAAATGATGTCGGTGTCGAGGCTGTGTACCTCGGCTAACCAGGGCTTATCTCGGCGGCTGGTGTGGACCATGTAATTGCGATCGACTCCATCGAGTAGAACCGCCCCGGTTGAAAAGGACGTAGTCACTTGCTTCGCGTCGAAGAAAAGCACCGGAGGTCTGTTTGCGGGCGCCATGTCGCTAGTCTTCGCTTCCGCAAACACGTTAGCGCCGGCAATTGCGAGCTCCTCGTCTTGCTGGGCGCTGGCCGCGCCGCTCACGCCGACGCCGCCGACTATCTGCCCGTCGATCGTGATCGGAACGCCGCCTTGTAACGGCGTAAAGTAAGCATCAGGCAAGGCCACCATCGCGGTGCGACCATTCTTGATAATGTCTTCAAAAGCCTTCGTTGGACGTTTGAAAAGCACCGCTGTACGTGCCTTTCCAATCGAAATATTTGCCCCCGCTGCGAACGTTCCATCCAGGCGTTCCAGGGCCATCAAATTGCCGCCTTCATCGACGACTGCAATGACGCCACCTGGTGCGTTGTTCTTCTTCGCGTAGGCAACTGCGGCTGCAATCACCCTTTTTGCGCCTTCAATCGTGAGTGTCTTCTTTTCGACTACCTGCGCGTTTGCAACAAGCGCCACACTCAACACGATCAAGGCCGTCAGTGCGATCCTGATATTCGACTTCATGGCTTACATGCCTCCTTCGGGAGTGATCGTGATGCGAAAGAACTCCGCGTTTTTTCCGGTCCAACGATCGTCCTTAACACGGTGCACCACGCCCTTTTCAGCCTCACCCGTGTTCGTGCCTTTTTGACGCGGTCCCTGATTTGGACCGACGCCGATTTCTTCATCTTTTTCGGTACCGGCGTCCCACAAGTAGAGCTGAGCGGTGATATCGGCGCTGACGGGTGCGCCTTGCGCGTCGAACAGCGCGATCCCGTTTGGACCAGGCGCGTAGAACCAATCATTCGATTGTCCAAACATCTGCGTCATGAAGAGCTTAATTCCCGGTGCGGCTGTAACGGTAAACTCGTATGAATCACCGGGACGGATTGGACCGGCGGCCATTGCGCCAACGGGCGTATTGAAGACGCCATGCAAATTCGAAGCGTGGTGCATCGCGACCAACGAGGCGACTAAGCCCGATGGGTCTCCGTCTTCCGCTTGCATCTCGAGACCGTTTTTGCGGGCCGGTTTTCCTTCAGTGAAAAGCGGTGCAGTCTTGTCGCTTAAAACGAACATGCCGGGTGATAACGCAAACGGAAATTTCTGACCGTTGGAAGCCGTCATCCCTTCCGGGTTGGAAATGTTTTCAACGCGAACTGTGAACTTCGTTGGTTCAGCAGTTTTGCGCGTTGCTGTTGCGACTGTGAGCTGTGTCAGGTAACAAGCAGTCAGCAGCGCCAGACAAATTGCAAGATTTCGACGTTTCATGATTTCGATTCTCCTTTATTGTTTAGCTTCGAAGTTGCATCGAAAGATGCAACGCTGGTTGTTGTGGTGATGCAGCTTTGCGCAGGCGACTGTGCGCCCAACGTTCAGTCGCCGGTAAACTTCGGCCGCCAGCAACATTCCAAAAGGCGGCGCGACAAAATAAATCCAAAGGAACATCCACACCTGTGCGCCAACGGCGGAGCTCAGTGTCCGTGCGGGATTCATACTCATGCCCGAGATTGGCGACTCAATGGTTATGTAAGTGGCGACAAGAGCGCCTGCGAACACTCCCGTCCACCGTGCTAATCGCTTCGTGTTGGAGACGGTGAGGACGACGGACATCAGAATGAAAGAGATAACGATTTCAGCGAGCAACGCAGCGAATGGACCACTGGGGCCGGGAAGCGTTGCTGCATAATTAACCGAGCGGTGCGCGATGGACCTGCCAAACGCGAGCGATGCGAGCATTATGCCGGCCATACCGCCGGCGAATTGAAACAGTGTGTAGAAGGCTGCGTCGCTCGCGTCTATCTTCCCGAGCCGCAAATATGTCCAGGTTACTGATGGGTTGAAGTGTGCTCCCGATCTCTGGCCCAGAGGTGAAAAGATGATGGCTATAGCCGTTGTGCCCATCGCTATTCCCATCATCAATCGTCGCAACGCGCCGTTTTGTATCGTTTGCGTTAGCGGCGATGACGGGTGATACAAGAGCACAGTGAAGGCACACGCGGAGAACATGAACAAACCGAGCTCGGTCGCCTCCATTAAATATTCGGGCCAGTGTTTTTTGAGCGCCTCCATCATGCTATGTAGTCGCTCGTTGTTGCTGTTCCTTACAGACTTTGTGAGGTTTTAGAGTTGGGCCACGGTTCTGTGGCTAATATGATCTATCGCGAAGCAGTTGTCTGATGAGTTTGAGCTGTTGTAGATACCGCGCGCACCAGGCGCAAACGAGGAGATGTAATCTGAGCTGTAACCACTCGCTGATCCCGAGTGAGCGCTCCATCGATTCGGACATCAGCGGGACCATCTGCCGGCAAGGTTGGAGTGATCGAAGAACCGATCGTCTCAGCAAGGTTCTGGTTTTTATGAATACTTTCATTCGACCACGATTAATGAATTCAAGCCGCCGTAATTATCTGGTGATTTCAGACCGTTGCTCGGATCTTCGACCCAACGTTGCCCGTTGATGATGAACTTGTATTCGAGACGCCCGGTTCGTGGAGCTCGAATCTCCGTGGACCAGAGACTCGAACCATTTCGTTTGAGGGGCGTCTGGCTCCAGCCGTTAAAGTCACCTGCAAGCGAAACACTGTTTGCGCTATCGTCATGAAAGACAAACACAAGGCGGCCATTCTCGACTCGAGGTGGTTTGCATCCCACCACGTTCAGCGCGTGGATTTCAGTTGCTGCCAGCTCGACTGCACGTCTGGCGTTTACAACTCCAAATCCCTGGCGAATCACGAGCTCTGTTGCGATTCGGCCGGCTGTCGAAATTAAAATATTCTTGATTGCGCCGGGCGTTAACGTTGGATTTGCCTGGATCATTTGCGCCACAATCGATGCGACAATCGGCGCCGCGAAAGATGTTCCATCGACGTGCTGGTAATGCGCCGCCACGATTTTGTGTTGTTGTAAAGCTTCTTCCACGTGCGCCCGAATTCCTGTCGCATCTGAGTTCACGACTCGCTCTGGAAGCTCGGCTGCTGTTTTCAGTGCGCGCGCGAGACCTGGGAGCTCGTAGTCCACGGCGGCCGCGAGGCGCGATAAGGCTTCAGCTCGCTCATACAATTTGGTTCCCGGAAGAATAGGCGCCGCTATCCACATTGCCGGCGCAACAACCTCTGGTTTGACGGTGCCGTCCGCTGTCACACCGAAGTTTGACTGATACAAACCAAGCCCATTTCCATTCAACTGATTGTGATCTGTGTAGCCGCCGACGGTGATTACTGAAGGTGAGTTAGCCGGTGGAATAGAATGGCGGCCTTCGGCTCCCGAATTTCCGGCTGCGGCAACAACGACGATTCCATGACTGATTGCCTCCTCAGCAGCCTGGTCAACAATGCTCTTCGAACATGGAACATCGTCGTCTCCGCCCAGTGATATATTCAGCACGCGAATGTTGTAACGCTCGCGATTCGCGATTGCCCAGTGAATACCTTCTGCGATCTTGTCTTCAGTTATGCGACCGCCTTCACTAACTTTCACCAGCACGAGTTCGGACTCGTGGGCCATGCCGCGATACACGCCATTGCTGAGCTGTCCATCGCCTGCTGCGGCGACGGATGTCTGTGTGCCGTGCCATTGCCACGACTCTACTGCGTCAGTAGACAGCAAACTTTGTCGCTCGCCGCTGAGATCGTGATAAGTGATGATACGAGTCGCGAGATCCGGATGCGGATAGAATCCGGAGTCGAGAAAAGCTATCGTTACGCCCTTGCCCGTATATTCCGGATTTGCATTTAACCTGACCGGTGTGGGAATCACGCCGAATCGATTGGGCGAGTGCTGATGATCGTGGTTCGATGAGTCCATAGTGGTCCCTTTCCGCAGAGTTGTCGCAACACTGCGGTCGAACCTTACACGTTTGCTTTTTTAGTTCTGGTTGGTGAGGCGACGGCGGATTCGTTCTCGCGCTTCGTTCGAGAGACCTGCGCCTGAGACGAAATCGGGCGGCTCATTGGCTTTGGCGCGAGCAGTTTCTCGGATAATGTGCAGATGTTCCATGTACCACTGGCACCATGCACAGATCCATAGATGGAGCTTGAGGTTGATTCGTTCTCGCAACGTCAACGGCCGTTCCATTGATTGTGAGATCTTTTCGACCGTCTGCTGGCAGGTAGGCAAAGTCCGCAGGAGCCGGTAACGAATCGAGTGCTTCAGTTTGTCGTAAAGTTTCACTGCCATCTCACTCTTCGCGTCGGAACCAGTTTAGCTCAAGACAGTTGCGCAGATGCAGTCGCGCGCGGTGCAGCATGACCCAAAGGTTGTTCACTTTGATGCTGAGAATCTCGCAGATCTCTTCGCTCTTCAGACCGTCAACCTCTCGCAAAGTGAAAGCACTAGCAGTGCGTTGCGGCAAAGGAGAGAGACAGTCGTCGAATACTTTCCAGAAGTCGTTACGCTCGATCAGCTCCGCTGGCGTTGCATGCCACTCATTCGGCGCGTAATTAGTGTTCCAATGGCCTTGCCATGGTCCGGGTCTTTCAAAGAACTCGCGATGCTCCGGGCCTTCATCAGATTCTTCGCCGAGTGGGGCTTCGCGGCCAACGCGCCGGAAATGATCCACGATCTTATGTTTCAGGATACCGACCAGCCAGGTACGTTCAGAGCCGCGCCCTTCGAATTGCTGATAGGCCTTGAGGGCAGCGAGAAAAGTCTCTTGCACTGCATCCTCCGCGGCGGTATTGTCGCGCAGGCGAAAAACGGCATACTTGAAAAGATAATCGCCGTGATCGTCCAGCCAACGACCAGGATCGGGGGCTTCTTCGGGGGACTTACCCTGAGATGCGTTCATACCGTTCTGAACTTCTTGGGCCAGTAGCTTAGTGTATACGCTGGTCTGTAGCAATTCCAGATGAGTTTGGTCCAATGAGCACAAGGGCCTGTCGAGATTGCGGAAACCTGCTCGAGCAAAATGCGCGAGGCTGTCCCCGGTGCGCACTAAATCTGGAAGCCGAAAACATGATCGACCGACTCATTTGGCGCCGGGTTGTGCCAGGTGTAATCCTCATCGCGTTGGTGCTGATTGCCTGGGTTTATCTAGTGCGCTGAACTGAAAGGCGAAACCCGTCCACCGCTCGATTTGAGCGGCGAGACGCGAGTCGCCTCCGGAAAGGAATGCAACTAATTCCCACCTGCTTGCATGGCCGTCTGACCGACAATCAGATTCTCGTAGCTGCCGCTGAACGTAACGCCGACTAACTTCTGATCCATGCCTTCGAGAACGGTCTGAACCTCAGTACCGCGCGCTTTCTGATCACGCTTCTCGAGGCGTGCCGCAGTCATTACGATCAGTTTTGTACCTTTAAAGATCGACAACTCGCCAGACTGATCATCGTAGACCACTTCGTAATTGCCCTTCTTTACCAGCGTGCCGTTTACTTTTGTATCGGCCGCGAGGGCGACGTTTGCCTTCCTCGCCTTTCCGAATGCTGCCGTGGCCGGCAACGTTACGAGCAAGGCTAGAACCAGGACACTATTCATTATTGACTTCATTCCAATGCTCCTTTGCTTCAATTTCGCCCTCACTTCAAGGAGATGCGTTCCTTGTTTGCTCCGGCACTGATTAGTCGCGCGGCGCGGAAGAACCTTACGAGTGATCGAGACTCTAATCTGCGAACCAACTCTATGAGCGATTTACATCGTGAGAGCGCGCACGGTTCCGAGGGGTAACGGATTGGAGACTATCGGTGAGGATCGCTTTCGGCTTTGTGCGTTTTTAGGCGGTTTTTTGCGGATCGTGGCGTTAGCCAATACAGATTAATTCCGTGATTCAATAAATTTTGTCCACAAATTGGCCACAAATAAAAAAAAGATCGTTACGGTTGTGAACGGCATTACATGGTCCTTCGAAATATCCGCACTCAAATGAGGCGGGTGAGCGCCACCTCAGGGCTCGTACATCAGCGCCTTGATGTGCCGCCGTAGGTTCTTCGGCCGCTTCTCGCGCGCCAGGTTCATCTCGTACGCCTTGGTCGCAACGCTTGTCGCGATCGCGAGTGAGAGACTGCGGATCTTTCGCAACGGCGGATATAGCGAGCCCTCATCGAGATCGTCCTGTTGAACCAAGCCTGCGAGCGTCCGCGCAGCTGCCAGGAACAGTTCGTCGGGCAGGGTGCGCGCACGGCTGGCCACGGCGCCGAGGCCGATACCGGGAAAGACGTAGGCGTTGTTTCCCTGGGCCGGGCGCAGCGTCCTGCCTTCGAAGATCACCGGTGCGAAAGGACTACCACTCGCGAAGACAGCTCGGCCCCCGCTCCACGAATACGCCTGTTCGGCGGTGCACTCGGCCTTCGATGTCGGGTTCGACAGCGCAAAGATCACCGGGCGTTTGTTGATTGCGGCCATCCGCTCGATCACTGCCCGCGTAAACGTTCCGGGAGCGCCAGTGGCTCCGATCAATACATGCGGACAGATCGCGTCGATCGCCTCGACGAACGCCAACGACTCGTGGTCGTGCGCGTAAGGAAGGTTGTGCGGCATGAGATCACGTCTGCCCATCACGACCAGGCCGTTCAGATCCACGAACCAGAGATGGTGTCGGGCGTCGTCCAAACTCAACCCATCGTCCACAAAGGCCGTCGTCATGAGATCCGCGATCCCGGTGGCTGCCGAGCCGGCCCCGAGGAACATGATCCGCAGATCGCGAAACGAGACTCCAGTGATCCGCGTGGAGGCGTACATGCCGGCCAGCGCGACAGCGGCAGTGCCCTGAATGTCGTCATTGAAACACAGCACACGATCCCGGTACCTCTCCAGGAGCGCGTACGCGTTCGGCGTGAGGAAGTCCTCGAATTGAATCAGCGCATCGGGATAGCGGGACTGGACCGCGGTGACGAACTCCTCCACGAGATTGAAATAGGCTTTCCCCTCCAGCCGCCGGCGTGGATATCCCAGGTACAGCACGTCTGAGAGGAGATTCTCGTTGTTCGTTCCGACGTCGAGGGTCACCGGAAGACACCACTCGGGATCGATACCGGCACACGCGCTGTAGAGGGCGAGTTTGCCGACCGGTATCCCCATGCCGTTGGCGCCGAGATCCCCCAAGCCGAGGATCCGCTGCCCGTCGGTGACGACGATGACGCGGATGTTCTTCTGCGGCCAGTTGGCGAGAAGACGTCGGATCTGCCCGCGATCGTCCGGCGTGATGAAGATGCCCTTCGGCTCACGCGCGATGTGCGAAAACTCCTTGCACGCCTCACCGACCGTGGGTGTATAGATGAGCGGCAGAAGCGTGTCGATGTGTTCGATCACCGTCCGGTAGAATAGCCGCTCGTTTCGCTCCTGCAACGCCGACAGCTGCATGTAACGGTCGATGTCGCGCGGCAGCCGTTCGAGGTTCACCATTACCCGGTGTACCATCTGCGGCGTCGTTGATACGCGGTGGGGCAGCAGCCCGCGCAAGCCCAGACGCACTCTCTCGCTCCGCCGAAAGGCGATGGATCGGTTCAGCGTCTTGTCGCGCAGAACTTCGAAGCCTCGTTTCATGATCTGATTTTGCTCTCTATCGCCGAAATCTTCACTACCTCCTCCTGCCACCGCCACCGCCACGACCACCGCCACCGCCACCACTGAAACCTCCACGGCTGGCTCCGCCATGGCTCCCACGCGAACCGCCAACGCTTGAAGCACCTCTACTGCTGCTTGCGCGCGCGCCGCTGCCGCTGTATCCGGAATCTCCAAAGGCGCCCCGATTCCCAGAACCGCTTCCCACGCTGCGATTGCCAACCCGATCTCCCCCGTTTCTACTACCGCGATTTCCCGGGCTGCTGGGTCGATCATTCGCACGAGCTCCACCGCGACTTGAAGCACGCTCTCCAGCCGCGCTTCCGCCGCGATTGGCGGCTGCACTTCGGCTCCTTTCACCGCCGGGATTACCGACGCCGTCGCGACCGCCGACTCTGCTACGGTCGCTTGCTGTTCCCCCGTTGACGCTGCCGAGATTTCCGCCGTGACGGTCGAGTTGTTTACCAGCGGCCCTCTGACGATTGGCTAGTGAATCACCACGTGCTGTCCCTCCGAATCTGTCAGCAGTACCTCTGTTCGGATAAGGAGCTCCGCCGCGATGCCGCGGGTTGTGTTGCCATTTGTTTCCACCGTTGATGTTGTTGATGCGGTTACCACCGCTGATGTTTGTGTTCCGGTTAAAGTTGTTGTTGACGTTGATGTCGATATCGTTGTCTCCCCAGCCGCAACCCCAACCCCAACCACCACCCCACGCAGCTCCCATAGCCACACCAACTCCGAATGAAATAGCGGTTGCTGCAACCACGGCTCCAGTCGGATAGGGTGGATAGTAAATCGCAGGGTACGGATAGACCGGGGGACCGTAGACGTAGACTGGATCGTAGCTCGGTACGTACACCACCTCCGGAATTGCCTGTTCTATTACGATCACTTTTTTGTTCTCGACGACCCTGGTCTCAACTCTCACCTGCTCGTTAGACTTCAACGCACCTGTACCTTGGGCCTTTTGCCGCATACGTTGTATAGCGTCCATAACGTCACTCTGCTGCGCTAGGAAGGCGTTGCCCAGGTCAGTGGTCCATAGAATGTCATCAGCTAATCGTTTCACTACTTCCGGCAGCGGCGCCAGGGCCTGGATGCTTGGATCCCATGGTTGTTTGGAGATCTCATTTACCAGTGCCTTGTCGTTGAGATTCTTGTTCTTCTCAAGCCACTGCTGAAGCTGAATAACTTCGAGGGGATAAGTCGAGGCTACCAGCACCTGGCCTAAGAGCGGATCGGGGTACAAAGCAATTGGCGCCACCAGCGAGTCAAGCTGATCGGCGGGAATTCTCGGTGGTTGTTGTTCGGCGGAGTCGTTTGCTGCTTGCTGATTAGCGGGAGTCTGAGCCGACTGTGGGGAATTAGCCGACTGTGGGGACTGTGGCGTCTTGGAACCGCAGGAACTGTTCCCTTGGACCAGAGCCAGACATAGAACCGCCGTCAATGTTCTCAATTGGCCCTGCTGAAATACTGATCCTGCTTCCATGGAGATGTTGAGTCGGGTGTTTACATTTTCGACAGGGGAGCGAGACCAAAATTCAGAGCCAACAATGAGATAAAGTTACTCGCCAACTTGAAATCTAGCGCCACCACTCTTTGTTCTTAACTGTCAATTCTGACAGGCTGCGATTTGCGATCACATTAACCACCTCGATTTTAGGAATGATGAAGGGTTCTGCCAGGAGGGACGAGCTTTGAAAGCGCTAAGCGATACGAGGTCGATTTTCTAAGTGGATTGGTCTATTTAGCACATTCACGGAGTCACAACTTCGGGACCTGAATCGCTGAGCTAGCATCAGTGACGCGACAATCGCCAATCTTTATGGGCCGCGCGCCGATCAACAAACGACGCGACGTTACACACGCAACCTACAAAGCTCAACGAGTCGCCGTTGAAGCGGTGACGCGTTCAAACGATTGGATCTGCGACAATCCTGCCACAAAACAAGAACGGCCACCTTTGCAGGTAGCCGTAAATAGTTGATTTAGTTGGTCGGGGCGAGAGGATTCGAACCTCCGACCTCACGGTCCCGAAACCTGCAACCTAACAGTGCGCCTGTTACGTTGTGACCACCTTTACTAACATTTATCGCGGATCGCAGCCCGTCACCATTGCACTAATATGCGCCTAACACCACCTGTTTCCATTCAAAACCGACACAGTTTTCCACACACTTACAAAAGCCTTGGAAACTGTTTTGGGAGGTTGTTGATTAGCCAATTAATTCTGAGTCGCCGCCCACCATCCATATCCAGTACTCTCAACAGGTCTGTCCGTTCTGGCAAACCAGCCAGACAATGGCTCTCGGAAAAAAGACGTTCTTCAATATCGAGCCATTCTAAAAACCAAATAAGCGTCTCTCTCGCAATCTTGCGAGCTTTGCGGAGATGGCTAACATAAATTCTGTTTTCATTCAAAATCTCATCCTTGCCGTGTACTAGGTTTGAGCGAAAAGCGTAGAGATCGGCAAACGCTTCTTTTATAGCCTGTCGTTCCTGTTTAGTTTTTCCAAGTATGAGCGCAACTCGATTTGCTAGGAGCTTTGTCAGATCTTCTTTGTTCTCACCAACTAAGGCTTCAACAACAGCAATGTGCCAAAGAAGCTGCTCCAAACCCTCTGAAAAAAACGCCTTGACTAGGAAACCTAGTGCGACATCTACAAATCGCCACTTCTTTTGAGAAGTCAAACGAGGAATAAGATCATTCAAGCGACTGACCAAATCAGTAAGCTGGGTTCTCTCCTCATCAGACATGGTCAGATATGAGGGTACCCAAATCTCGTTTTCACCGTTCTCACCTTCATATCTTGGCTCTGTGTCTATTGGGGGAATCGCAGCGGAATCTCCAGGATGCGCGCATAGATTGTCCGTTATTGAAAGCACAGCGGGCACGTTAAAGCGGCACCAACCTTTTCCAGGTTCCCACTTCATTTCGACAGCGTTAGGAGGTTCTCCAACCTCTCGCAACATCTGCCAGTCAAATAGGACCAATCGTTTCAGAGCGATCTCCACAGGTTTAGGGAAAGAACTGACTTCATTATTAAAAGAGGGGCTAAAATCCCAGTCAGCCGGAGTATCCCGAGTTATGCGAGACATGCTCGTAGTTACGTCGAGGCACCAATAATCGGCCAAGTGTTTAGATTGAATAATACTTGTGGGATAAAACATCTTACGTCTGTCGTTTTCAAATAGATCATCGATCTCTTTGATCGACAACTTCTTTATTGAAAACTCGCCGAAATCAAGTTCTGGCACGCCGAAATCGATAGCGTCAATGGGCGCGAGGTAGCGAGTCTTGTAGTCAGTTTGCTTGATCGATACAAGACACTCCTGAAGTAGTTTTTCAGCGTTCACAAGTGGCTGCTTGGCGAGGACGCTTTCATAAAAACCGATTCGGCGGAAAAAATTGCCGAGCTCAGCTCGCCATAGATTCACAATCCAAATGCCTTCCTCCGGGAAGCATCGTTGCGTTGTCTTTGCCAACGCTTGAAAAGTGTCAGTTTCTTCAAGGGCCTCTACTTTTTCCTTCAACGCAGACGCGGAACTGTCTTGCGCCGGCAAGACGGAAAGCTGGGTTACCGCCAGATCGAAATACTGCTTAAAAGCTGTTTGGAAATCTGCGCTCATGAAACAGACAAACGCACTTTTGCCTCCGCGCTTACATAATATCTCGCCTCGGGCTTTCCACCGGTTGGCTCTTACCCTGCAAAGCGGACACGGTCCCAATCTTTACTCTACTTTTCCTACTTCGATAGCGTCTTTTGAGCCACACTCAGGATTAGGGCAACGACGTCCTTCGTTACTGTTGGGACACTTGTAGCAATAATGCCGCAGACAGACCGAGCAACGAAACACACGAAATGGGCCTCCGAAGAAGCTCCGAGAAGCGGTCGCGCCGCAACCCGGACAAGAAGGAAATGAATTCATTGTCTCACCATCTTTACTCTTGAGGATCAACTACGTGCAAAACGGTTCGTTTGATACGGCGTAGTATGGGTCCAAGAATAACCATTTGAACCAGTTTTCTTAATGACTCATGCTTCTTTATTAGATTGGCCAATAAAGGTGAAAACGCCACATATAAAGAGACGAATAGCCTTCCCACGCAATGCTTGAGGAGATACAGGTCACGAAAATTTCGAAGCAATTCTAACTCTGGCGCATTTTCGTCTCCATAGACAGCAGCAGCAATAAAGCAATTACTCGCCTTCTGCGGGGACGATGTCGCTGCTTCGGTAGGCTCGTGCATAAAGGAAGGATTCGTAAGTTTGGATGCCTCACCTTTAATCGATGCAACCAGCCATTGGAAGAGCTGTTGGACGTGTTGATCGGAAAAGGAATCTGCGTCCACGTGGCCAACAAGCAATCTCGCGTGTTCTCCTTCGAATTGGGCCAGTGAATGAGGCCATTCTTTTGGACACTCGTCTGGGTCCTTCCCGAATCCGGCGATCGCATAGACTCTTGCAGCATCCTTAGTAAGCCCGAGCTGAAAGTAGCGACACATTACCCACTTATGATCAGATTCTTGGATCCTGAAGCCAGTCGGCTTGGTCCTTACATACAAAGTGATTCCGGCGCGCCGGTTTAACTCATCGATAGTTCTAGTTATGCCCGGAAGAAGTCTTGACTTTAGCCGTTCTGCATTAAGCTCAAGAGCTTCAGATCGGCGCTTGGCCTCATTCTTGGCTTCCTTGTCGGCATCTAACTTGGCGGAATGCTGTTCCTCGTACTTAGACATCCAATCCATCGGATTCCTCCGTGTGATTCATTTCTCATTGCCAGAATCATTTATTGATTTGATTCGTCTTCACGAATCCAACATATTCCGACTCACACGAATGTCAGAGCTTTTCCCATGTCTTCCGAGTACGCAAGTAGCGATCGCTGTTGTAAAACAAAGCAAATACTTCACTGAAACTAGGAATGTCCTCATCGCTCCGCATGAGATCATGGAGCG
>Ga0134124_10001103_pt1 | contig 21606 bp, 23 predicted proteins | sample KB304_FD_96880 | JGI IMG/M metagenome (GOLD analysis project Ga0134124, IMG submission 96880) | Terrestrial soil microbial communities without Nitrogen fertilizer from Kellogg Biological Station, Michigan, USA - KB3-0-4 | ecosystem: Environmental > Terrestrial > Soil > Unclassified ... | reverse complement strand
TAGCCGGCGACGAACTCGCCTGCGTGCAGGCCAAGCTGTGCATCGACAACACGCGCGATAGCTGGCTCACCGGGCTTTACACGGCTGAGTACGCTGGGCAGTTCGACGTGTTCTTGCCGGGCTTCGCCGCGCTGCGGCTGCCGCTGCCGCTCGGCGGCTCGTCGAACCATTTCGTCACCGCCACTCTGCGCGAGGTTGGCGCCTGGGATGCGCACAACGTCACCGAGGATGCCGATCTCGGCATGCGGCTCGCGCGCTTCGGCTACCGCACGGCGATGATCGATTCGACGACCTACGAAGAGGCGCCGGCGGAGATCCGCCCGTGGCTGCGCCAGCGCACGCGCTGGCTCAAAGGCTGGATCCAGACCTGGCTGGTGCACATGCGTAAGCCTCGCCAGTTGCTGCGCGATCTCGGGCTCGGCGGCTTCCTCAGCTTCCAGCTTATCGTTGGCGGCAACGTGCTGGCGGCGCTGGTGCACCCGCTGTTCATGGCCGTGTTGATCGCCTCCGCTGCGACCGGCGAACTGATGTGGCAGAGCGACAGCGGAGCCGCACTCGCGACGCTCTACGGCACTACCGTGGTGCTCGGCTATCTGACCTCGGCGTTCCTCGGCTGGATCGGCCTCATGCGGCGCGGTCTGCTGACAAGTGCGTGGACGCTCATCTTCACGCCGGTGCATTGGCTGCTGTTGTCGCTCGCCGCCTGGCGCGCGCTCTGGCAGTTCGCCGTCGCGCCGCATCGCTGGGAGAAGACCGAGCACGGCCTCGCCCGCCACTCGCGCGTCGCCACCAACATGGTGCGCTCGCTGGTCGAACTTGAGCGCCGCCTCAGTCGCTTGAAGAAGAGCGGCAAGCTGCCGGGCATTAGGGAGCAGTAGCCCGGATTGAGCGGGAGCGAAATCCGGGACTCCCGCACCTAACTCTCCCGGATGTCGCTGCGCTCCATCCGGGCCACGCAGCCCGCCCGCTTACAAATACTTGCGCAGATCGGCCGCGGCCTCCTCGGGCCGGCGCTTGAGGCTGAACGGCGCGACGAAACGCCCGCGCTTGTCCATCAGATAGACCAGCGCGGTGTGGTCCATCGTGTAGTCACCGGTGCGCTCGCCGGGCACCTTCTTGGCGTAGACGCGGTACGCCTTCTCCGCGGCGACGATCGCGGCCGCGTCGCCGGTGGCGGCGCGCACGTGCCCATCGAAGCTCGAAACATAGTCTTTCAAGGCCGCTGGCGTGTCGCGCTCGGGATCGACTGTGATGAACAGCGCGCCGGTACGCGCGGCGTCCGGTCCGAGCGCACGCAGTACCTCGGACACTTCGAACAAGGTCGCCGGGCAGACGTCCGGGCAGTGCGTGTAGCCGAAGAACACAAGGAACGGCTTGCCCTTGAAATCCTGGTCGCTGATCGGCTTGCCGTCCTGATCGACGAGTTGGAACGGACCGCCGATGGCGGACGGTGCCGTACCGCCCCCGGTCAACTGTCCGGTCGCGAACAGAAAGACGCCGAGGAAGATCACGAGTCCTGCGAGGAACGCGGTCAGGACCAGCAGAATATGCGAGGCGCGCACGTTCATGTCAGAAGCAGGCCATCCAGCCGGCGCGTACGACTTCGAAGAACACCGCGGTGCCGTAGTAGGCCCACAGCGCCAAAGTTCCCATCAACAAGACGCCGGCAAACGCCGCGAACGCCACGAGCGGGCGCGACAGCCTGGCGGTGGAAACGAGCGCGGCCATAATTCCCTCACGGTTCCGGTCCTGAGATAGGCTCGAACGAGTCGGAAGGCAACGCAGGCCCGCTGCGGCATTTACCATCACCGGAAGTAAATGCGCGGAAATTGGGCAGAAGTCGGAATGCGTTGACTTCAAAGGTTAAACTCGTGATGTATAGGGCATCTCAGGACGACACTTACCGGGTAAGGGGAGAACGCGAAATGCGTACGGCTATTGCTTTGGCTCTGGCGTTTTCTGTCGCGGCTGCGGGCACCGCATTCGCGCAGAGCGCTCCGGGCTCGTCGACCACCTGCAGCAACCCGAACGCGCTCGGCGTCTCGCGTGTCGTGCAGATCGACACGACCGGCGGGCCGGGCTTCGGCTTCGAACACTTCAAGGCCTATGACTTCCTGCGCGACCACGAGGTCGTGCTCACCTTCGACGACGGCCCGTGGCTCGGCCACACCCCGGCGGTTCTGAAGGCGCTCAACGAGCAGTGCACCAAGGCGCTGTTTTTCACGATCGGCAAGCACGCCGGCTACTACCCGGACATCCTCAAGCAGGTGGTCGCGGCCGGCCACACCGTCGGCTCGCACACCTGGTCGCACAAGGATCTGTCCAAGCTTTCCGAGCAGGAAGCCAAGGACGAGATCGAGAAGGGCATCGCGGCGGTCAGCATCGCGCTCGGCAATCAGCCGATCGCTCCGTTCTTCCGCTTCCCCGCCCTACGCCACCCGCCGGAGCTCGTGAAGTATATCGGCGAGCGCGACATCGGTATCTTCTCGACCGACCTCGACTCCTTCGACTTCAAGATGCGCAAGCCGGAGCAGGTCGTCGCCTCGGTGATGAAGAAGCTCGAGACCAAGGGCAAAGGCATCGTCCTGATGCACGACTTCCAGCAGGCGACCGCGCATGCGGCGCCCGAACTGCTCAAGCGGCTGAAGGACGGCGGTTTCAAGGTCGTGCAGATCGTCGGCAAGACCCCGACCGAGCCGAAGAAGGAATACGTCGACATGGTGCTCAAGGAGATCGGCGGCGGCATCGAGGCCGCGCGTCCGATGTCGAGCGTCATCCAGACCATCGGCGGCAACTAACTTTCGCCGCAGACGAAATCCGCCAGCCGCGCAAGCGTTGCGCGGCCGGTTTTATTTTGGTGGCTATTGCGGATTTGCAGGCACCGGCGCGGGCACGCTCGGCGGTGTAGTTGGCGGCGTGGCGATCGTCTCGAACTGCGTCGCGCCTATTTCGAGCGTACCGAGCAAGGTCGGCATCACCACGCGCACCGGCGCGATCACCTCGGTGCCGGCGATGGGCGCAAACCACAGCTCGGAATCGCGCCGCCCGGCGACGTATTTCACCAGCATGCTGTCGGCGCGATAGCCGGCGATCGGCTGCAGGACGACGCCGCACACCAGAACCGCGACGGTCGCGCCGCGGTCGAATTTGACTCGGTCGATGCGTTTGTAGGCGAGCGTTAGATTGTAGCGCCGCCGCCCGTCGAAGATATGGAGCACGTGATTGCAGTTCGCCGGAGCGAGCATGTCGCTGCCGGCTTGCGTCGCGATGAGCATGGCGGACAAGGGATCGCTCACGCCGTGCCGGTCGGCTTCCTTGATCGGAACGCGGTCGCCGGGTGGCGGCGGCGGGCCGACCAGATCCTTGACGTTGCCGTCCTCGAAGGTCATACGCAATTCGCTCACGCCTTCGTCGTCGACGATGCGCGAGGTGAACGATGACGGCAGCAGGCGGTTATCTTTCACCATCCCCCGCGTGGTCACCGAGCCCTCGCCATTGACCAACACGCTGAGTACCCCGCTGGCCTTGCCCTGCGCAGAGGTGACGTAACGTGTCTCGTTGATGTCGACGGCCCAGGCGATCTGGCCGATCGACACGCCGGTCATGGAGATCGTGTATTGCCCCTTGAGCCGGCCTTGCGCCTGCGCCTGCGACCCCATCATTGCCAGCGCGAGGACCAGACCGGCGGTGCAACGGTAAGAGGAAAAGTTCGAGGTCATGAACGGCGCGTGGGGTGCGGTTTGAGGACTCACCCCGTGAAATCCGCAGTGATTTTACACGAATTCGGGGTCCTCAAGGTGCCCGCCGCGTAAAGGAGGTGATGATGGAGGATGCACCCCCCGCGTTATCCGCCACGATGCGGCTGGCTACGACGAAAAGCGTAATTGCTAGCACCACTTGCAGGGCGCGCTCGGGCACGCGGTGGGCAAAGACGCTGCCCAGGGCAATGCCCGGAAGCGAGCCGACCAGCAGCGAGGCGATGATATGCCAGTCGACCGAGCCCATCATCCAATGGCCGATGCCGGCGATCAGCGTCAGCGGCACCGCATGCGCGATATCGGAGCCGACGATCCGGGCGATCGGCATTTGCGGATAGAGCATCACCAGGATGACAACGCCGATGGCGCCCGCGCCGACCGACGAAATCGACACCAGCACGCCCAGTACGGCGCCGACGCAAATGGTGATCGCCGCGGTGCGCGCTGGATCGATGTGCCGCACACGCGCGCGGTAGGCCGCCACCAGCGTGCCGCCGAACACCAGCACCAGCGCGGTCGAGAACAGCGCTACGCTGAGCACGAGGGTGATCAGGCTGCCCGCCGCCTCGCCGTTTAAATTGAACAGCGACAGCAGCAGCAGCGTCAGCAGCGTCGCGGGAACGCTGCCGCTTGCCAGCCGCAGCACCACATGCCAGTCGATGCTGCGGGCGTAGCCGTGCACCATGCTGCCAACCGTCTTGGTGGCGGCGGCATACAGCAGATCGGTTCCAACCGCGGTGGCCGGGTGGATGCCGAACAGTAGGATGAGCAGCGGTGTCATCAGCGAGCCGCCGCCGACGCCGGTCATGCCGACCAGCATCCCGACCACGAACCCGGACAGCGAGTACAGCGGATCGATCATTGCGGCTCCAGTGCCGGGACGCACCGGCGCAGGCCAATCTTAACCCACTCCCGGCCGCAAGCGACATCCCAAGCGGAGCGAGTTCCCCCGCAGCTATGCACGACACGCATCCGTGAGAAAATTCTAGTCGACAGAGGGTGTTTGCCAGCCGGAAAACACTTACTTTCCATCAAGGTGTCGCGTCGGGGGGCGCGATTCGTACGAAACGGAGCCTCCCTGTGTCGGACATCGTGACCGTCACGATCAATCCCGCGATCGACATTTTCGTGAATGTCGAGACCGTCGAATCGACGACGAAGATGCGCTGTTCATCGCCCAAGCGCGATCCGGGCGGCGGCGGCATCAATGTGGCGCGCGTCGCGCACCGGCTCGGAGCTGACGTCGTGGCGATCTATCCGACCGGCGGCGCCATCGGCAAACTGCTGCAGCGGCTGGTCGAGCGCGAAGGCATCGCCAGCCTGGTGACGCTGTCGCATGTCGAGACGCGCGAGAATTTCACCGCCTTCGAGCGCACGAGCGGCGAACAGTTCCGTTTCGTGCTGCCCGGCTCGACTTTGTACCGCGCCGAGTGGGAAGCGGTGCTCGACAAGCTCGCCAATCTTGCCGACAAGCCGCAGTTCGTGGTGGCGAGCGGCAGCGTGCCGCCTGGCGTGCCGGATGATTTTTTCGCCCGCGTCGCCCGCATCGCCAAGGCGCTCGGCGCGCGCTGCGTGATCGACACCTCCGGCGCCGCGCTCAAGGCCGCGCTCGCTGAAGGTGTCGCGCTGCTCAAACCCAATCTGGTGGAGTTGTCCGATTTGGTCGGCATGCCGCTCGACAATGATGCGGATCGCATCGCCGCATGCCGTAAGCTGATCGCGAGCGGCCGCACGCAAGCGGTTGCGCTCACATTAGGGAAAGATGGGGCGTTGCTGGTGACGGCCGAACACGTTTGGCGCGCACAGCCGATGCAGATCGAGGCGGTCAGCACGGTGGGCGCCGGCGACAGTTTCCTCGGCGCGCTGGTCGCCTCGCTTGCCGGCGGGAAATCACCGGAGGAAGCTTTCCGTGTGGCGGTGGCCGCCGCTTCCGCTGCGGTGATGAGCCCCGCCACCGAGCTGTGCCGCGAGGAAGAGGTTCGCCGCCTGCTGCCGCAGGTCAGGATCGGCGAATTCGCCGACGCGGCCTGACGCGCTACTTACGCACTCTCACGGGCACCGGGCGCAGGTCTTCCTGCGCGGCTGAGAACATCCCAACCCACACGATGTAAGGCAGATAGAAAAAGAGGGGCATTCTTGGCCTCATTGGCTCGATACGGTTCCACGAGCCAACGCCTGCTGCGATACAGTGTTCCGGATGCTCACGCGCGCGTGTTGAGGCGTGATGGACGCCAAGAACCCATCTATCGCCTGCATGCAGCGGCCAGACGCCGGCAAAAGCTCGAGGCATCAAGTTACGACGTCGAGCCCAGCGCACTCATCAACGCGCGCCGCAATACCAACTTACCGCCATGAACGAATGCGGCTGGTGAATCTGCGGGACGCGTCTTACGCTCCCGTCGCAATATTGTTTGCGCGAGGCTGTCATGACGATTTCACGCCGTCGAGTTTTGCATCTTGTAGCCAGCGCAGCGGCTCTGCCGCTCCTGTCGCACATCGCCAATGCGGACACCTATCCGTCGCGAACGATCACGGCGATTGTGCCGGCCTCGGCCGGTGGGCCGACCGACACGATCGGGCGCATCATCGCACAACACATGCAGACGACGCTCGGCCAAACGATCGTCATCGAAAACGTCGGCGGTGCGTCCGGCACCATCGGAACCAACCGCGTCGTGCGCGCCACACCTGATGGCTACACCATCGGCATCGGTGGCGTGAACCATTACGTGGTCAACGGTGCGGTTTATCCGTTGCAGTACGATTTCCTCAAGGACTTCCTGCCGATTTCAATGCTGGCGAGCGGCCCGCAATTGGTGCTGTCCAGGAACAACTTGCCGGCGACGAATTTCAAGGAATTGCTCGCGTGGCTCAAGGCAAATCCTGATGGCGTGACCTTTGCCACCGGCGGCGTCGCCAGCCCCCCGCACATCAGCGGACTCGCGTTCCAGAAAGAGATCGGAACGAAATTTCAGTTTGTCCCTTTCCGCGGGACCGCGCCGGCGATCCAAAGCATGATCGGCGGCCATGTCGATATCATCTTCGACCAGGCCTCCTCGACGTTGCCGGTGGTCAAAAGCGGGACAATCCGCGCCTACGCGGTCACCTCGAAAACGCGCCTGGCGTCCGCCCCCGAAATCCCGACCGTGGACGAGGCGGGACTACCCGGCTTCTACGTTTCAATCTGGCAAGGGATGTGGGCACCGAAGGGCACGCCCAAGGAGATCGTCGGGAAACTGAACGCTGCGGCAGTCGCCGCGCTCGCCGATCCGCAGGTGCAAGGGCGGCTCAAAGAGATAGGTCAGGAACTGCCAACCCGCGAGCAGCAAACGCCGGAAGGTTTTGGCGCTTTCCATGCGGCCGAGATTGCAAAATTATGGCCCATCATCAAAGGCGCAGGACTGACCCAGGAATAGTTTGCCAATTCGCCTGAGGATTGTCGCCCGGATTGAGCGGAAGCAAAATCCGGGGTTCTTCACCGTCCGGCGAAAATTCGCTGACGCTCGCCCCCGGACGACGCTGCTACTTGCAGCGACGGTAATCGCTACTAGTAACCTTTCCACCCTTATCAATATCCGTACTTTTCATGAGGTCTCGGGTCTTAAATTTTATGATCGATGTGTAATTGGTGCTCGGATTGAACATAACAATATTGTCCTCGTTATCGAAATTCACTTGCCCGTTTTTAGATGCGCCACTCGGATATTTTAATGTGTACTGGCTTCTGTCGGAGCGAGCGAAGCTGATTTCCACGTACTTGTCGCAAGTGCTGTCGCTCCATCGTCCTTCAAGAAATGGCAGCATTTGTCGGCCCTGACCCGCGCTGAAGCCTGGTGTAGAAGTCAGCAACGAGACCAAGCTCATTCCGACAATCAGCAAACGCATGTTCATGCCTCACCTTTCCAGAGCGGTGTCCAACATTCATATGCGCAATACCGAGGGTCCGATAGGGACCAAAGGAGACAAGGAGATCAGAGATGCCCGGTTCGAGTGTGGGTTCTGCCGCGCGTCTAAATTAGCGGCTAATAGCCAGCTTTGGCCCCTAACCGAACAAGGCGCGTCAGGCACTCGCGGCCTGAATTGCGCCTAACCGGCACCCGGAACGTTTCGATATTCGATTTAAGTCTTGGAGCGGGCGAAGGGAATCGAACCCTCGTATGCAGCTTGGGAAGCTGCCGTTCTACCATTGAACTACGCCCGCGATGGCGCGTTGTTAGACGATTTTCCCCGGCCTGTCAGGCCCCCGCCCCGCGGCAGCCCTGCCGCTTATTTCGAGAGAGCCAATGCCCACCGAACAATATCACGAGCCGCCGCAGGAGCTTACCGACAAAGCCCGCACCTATGCCCGCATGATCACGTCGCTGATCGAGGAGGCGGAGGCGATCGGCTGGTACACCCAGCGCATCTCGCTGGAGAAGGACAAGCAGGCCAAGGCAATCATGCAGAACGCGCTCAAGGAAGAATTCAAGCACTTCGGCATGGACCTGGAATTCCTGCTGCGCCGGACCCCCGACTGGCAGAAGGAGCTCAAGGCCATTCTGTTCAGCACCGGCGATATCGTCGAGCGCGGCGAGAAGGCCGAGAAATCCGTCGACTGACTCAGCGCGCCGCCTGGCGCGCAACCGCGGGCCGGCACCAGGCCCACTCGCAGCCCCAGTAGTAGCGCAAACCGACGCCGATATAGTCGGCGGCGATCTCGGCCTGCCCGAAGAAAGTGCCGAGCGTGGGCGAGTAGTTCGGATGTCCCGGAACGACGATGACCGGGACATGGCGCGCGAAGTTGTGCGCGTAGCTCAGGTCGAGCGTCAGCCGCTCCGTCAGATCGTAGTTGATGCCGGCCGACAGCCGGATGTGGTCGGCGCCCTGGGCGGACACGGTGCGCGTGCGATCGGTCACCGAGGCCTGCTCGTAGCGCGCGCCCGCGCGCATCGAGAGCACCGGACTCCATTGATAATGTACGACGGCGCTGAAGCGCCACGTGTCGCGCCATTGGAAATTCAGCGAGCTCGGCACGCCCGGCACGCCGGCGGGATCGACGGAAATCGGCAGCCGCGAGAAGCGCGACCAGTGCGCCCAATCGGCCTCGGCCAAGATCGACCACGCCGGGCTGATGCGTTGGAAGAGCGACAGGTTGACCGTTTCCGGCATCGGCAAGGGCCACACCGCCGGCAAAGTTACCGCTGGCAACAGGAGGCTCGGGACCGCCGGTCGCGTGATGGTGCCGTTCAGCCGCTGGTCGACCTTGGAGCGATAGCCGATGCCGAGCACGGTGGCCGGCGACAGCGAAACGGTTGCGCCCACCGCGTAACCGTAGTCGACCGAACTTCCCTTGAAATTCAGGCTGGCGAAACCCGGCGCGAGTTGGATCGCCTGCGCAAGCTCGACCGACATCTGCTGGATTTGCAGGCCGGCGCCGACGTTCAGCCAGGGCGTGACCTGCACCGCGACCTGCGGCTTGTAGTTCTGCGAATAGGCGCGCGTGTCGCGCGCGTAGAACATGCCGGCCCACATTGGGTTCGGCAGCGTCTCCTGGGTATAAGGCGGATTGGTCGTGAAGCCGACTGCCCATTGCTCGGCGCGGAATACGACGCCGGCGGCGAACTGGCCGCGCGGCTTGTTCATGTTGCCGCTGTCGCCGTAGCCGATGAGGTTGGGGACGACAGGATTCGACACCGCAGTCGGCTGCACCACCGTCCTGCCGATCACCGTCGTCACATTGGCTTCGGCGGTGATGCCGGGCAGCGCAAACATCATCGCGGCGGGGTTGGGAATGATAGGCGCCAGCGACGGCGCGCCGGCCGAAGCCACATCGCTCCACGTCACCAGGCAGCACAGCGAGCCGGTCACTGCAACGACCCGGCTGACGCGCATCCGCATTACGATGCCCCTTCGCCCCCGGCCAAAAGCCGCGGCGCCTCCTTCATGGTAATATGATGCGCATGCGTCGCTTTTGAACACAAGGGTGCGAGAGTTGCTGTAAACAGCCGTTATGCCTTGAAGTGCTTGGAGAGCTTGAGGCTTTGCGCCTGATAGTTCGAGCCGATGCCCTGGCCGTAGAGCTTGTCGGGTTTGGCCAGCATCGTCTCGTAGACCAGCCGGCCGACGATCTGCCCGTGCTCGAGGATGAAGGGAACCTCGCGCGAGCGCACTTCCAGCACCGCGCGCGCGCCTTTGCCGCCGGCGCCGGCATAGCCGAAACCGGGATCGAAGAAGCCGGCATAGTGCACGCGGAACTCGCCGACGAGCGGATCGAACGGCACCATTTCGGCGGCATAGCCGGGCGGCACCTGCACCGCTTCCTTGGAGGCGAGGATGTAGAACTCGTTCGGATCGAGGATGAGACTCTTGTCCGGACGCGCCTGCATCGGCTCCCAGTAATCGAGCACGCTGTAGCCCGCGCGCCGCTCGACATCGATCAGCCCGGTATGGCGCTTGGCGCGGTAGCCGACGAGGCCGCCGGGCCCTAAGCCCGAAAGATCGACGCCGACCGCGATGCCATCGCTCACATCATGATCGTCGCTGTCGACCAGCCGCTCGCGCACGTGCAGCTCGCGTAGTGCGTCGGCCCCGAGCAGCGCGTGACCGTGACGGAACCGGATTTGCGACAGCCGCGAGCCCTCGCGCACCAGCACCGGGAATGTGCGCGGGCTAATTTCGGCATAGAGCGGACCGTGGTAGCCGCCCTCGATGCGATCGAAGCCGCGTGTCTCGTCGGCAATGACGCGGGTGAACACGTCGAGCCGGCCGGTCGAACTTTTCGGATTGGCGGCAGCGGAAATCTCATCCGGCAGCGCCAAGCTCTCCAGCAGGGGCACGATATAGACGCAGCCGGTCTCCAGCACCGCACCGTCGGTCAGCGCGAATTCGTGCAGCTTTAGCTCATCGATGCGTTTGGCGACCGTGGTCGAACCCGGCAGAAAACTCGCACGCACGCGATAGGCGACATCGCCGAGCCGCAAATCGAGGCTCGCCGGCTGGATTTGGTCGGGCACGAAGTCAATGGACGGCAGAATCGCGCCGTCGGCGGCGAGCGCGGCGATCATGCGGTCGGGCAAAATGCCCTTGTCGTCGACGGCGAAGGAAAGTGCCACGGCCTTGCGTTTCCTGAGAAGCGTCCGATCTAACCCGACGGACGCCTTGACGGGAAGCAGTCAGGCCAGCTAGAAGGCGGCTTATCCCGTGGTCATTTGAGCCGGCCGGCTTGCAGCCACGTTAAACAAGTCGCTAAAAGGCCGGGGACACGTGAGCCCGGCCGAGAGCTTTTCTCCGGCCGGTTTTTTGTTGCCTTTGCATGGCCCGCAACGTTGTCGGGCATGGGAGGCGAAGGAGGCTCGCAAATGCCCGCTGCCAACGCGAAAAATTACCGTCCGGAAACCCGCCTGGTGCACGGGGGCACCTTGCGCTCGCAGTTCGGCGAAACGTCGGAGGCGTTGTTCCTCACGCAAGGCTACATTTACGGCAGCGCCGAGGAATGCGAACAGCGCTTTTCCGGCAAGATCCCGGGCTACGTCTATTCGCGCTACTCCAACCCGACCATGGACATGTTCGAGAAGCGCATGGCGGCGCTCGAAGGCGCCGAAGCGGCGCGCTCAACCGCGACCGGTATGGCCGCCGTCACCACCGCAATCATGGGGCTGGTGAAGGCAGGCGATCACGTGGTCGCCGCCAAGGCTTTGTTCGGATCCTGCCGCTGGGTGATCGAGGAATGGCTGCCGCGCTTCGGCGTCGCTTCGACGCTGGTCGACGGCGGCGACCTGGCGGCTTGGAAGGCGGCGATGCGCAAGAACACCACCGCCTGCTTCATGGAGACGCCGACCAATCCGACGCTCGAGGTCTACGATATCGGTGCGATCGCCGATATCGTGCACGAAGTCGGCGCCAAACTCGTGGTCGACAACGTCTTCGCCACGCCGCTGTACCAGAGTCCGCTTCAGCTCGGCGCCGATGTCGTGGTCTATTCCGCAACCAAGCACATCGACGGCCAGGGCCGCGTGCTCGGCGGCGTCATCCTGTCGTCGGAAAAGATCATTCTGGACCACTACCATCAGCCCTTGCGGCAGACCGGTCCGTCGCTGTCGCCGTTCAATTCATGGGTGATGCTGAAGTCGCTGGAAACACTGCAGGTGCGGGTCGAAAAGCAGACCGCCAATGCCGGCGCGGTGGCGAACGCGCTCGCCGGCAACAAGAAGATCAACCGGCTGATCTACCCCGGCCGCAGCGACCATCCGAACGCTGACGTCATCGCCAAGCAGATGCGCGCCGGCTCGACTTTGGTTGCCTTCGAGGTGAAGGGCGGCAAGGAAGGCGCTTTCCGCTTCCTCAATGGCCTGTCGCTGATCGGCATCACCAACAATCTTGGCGATGCCAAGAGCCTGGTGACGCATCCGACGACCACCACGCATCAGCGGCTGACGCCGGAGCAGCGCGCCGAACTCGGCATCGGCGACGGCCTGATCCGCTTTTCGGCAGGCCTCGAACATCAGGACGATCTGATCGAAGACCTGCTCGCCGGCCTCGACAAGGTTTGAGGCAAACCGAAAAAAAAATGGCCGGACAAGTCCGGCCATTTGACTAGCTCTCGCGACGAGAAAAAATTACGGCATCGAGTGCCGCGCCGACGCCGTCGCCGACATGATCGGCCGTTGCGCGGCTTCCGCGATGGCATGGCCGAGACCTTTGGCCATGCAGGCGTAGCTCCAATCGTTGAGGTGCAGGCCGTCCGGCGCAACCGACACCTCGAACGGAATGCGGTCGACTTCGACCCAACGCTTCATCACGTCGTAGCGGCGGAACAGGTCAACGTCCTCGCGCTTGGCGGCGGTGGCGATCAGCTCGACCATCTGCACCGCCTGCGGCTTGGCATTCACCTTCGGCACGTATTGCGGATCGATCAGCACCACATCGGCGCCGGCCGCACGGATCTTGGCGAGACCATCATGGATCTGCGCTTCATGCTCGGACATCACATGGTCGCGGATGATCGAGTTGGTACCGAGTTGCCAGAGCACAAGATCGGGCTTGGCCTGCACGACAGCAGCGTCGAAGCGCTTGAGCATGTCGGCGATTTCTTCGCCGTTGACGCCGCGATTGATCATGACGATCGGGGTGGCGGGGAAATGGCGCTTAAGCTCGAGCGCGAGCTGGCTCGGATAATTCGCCGTCGGCGTGCTGGCGCCCGCACCCGCGGTCGACGACGAGCCGATCGCGACGATGGTGAGCGGCTTGTGGTCGGCAATCTTCTTGGCGACGCGCGACAGCGGATGCGCGAGACGCACGACGTCTTGCGGCGTGTTGCATGGCGTGTCGGCGCGCGCGGCAAACGACGCACCAATCAGGAGCGCGGCGACAGCGAAAGTCTTCGTCGCCAGCGAGGCGAAACCGGCAGTCTTCAAGGAGAGACCCCCACCCTGTTTAGCGGCCGCCCGAGGTGTTGTGCTCGGCTGGCTTGTTGGCCTCGACAATGAGGTCCGCCAGTAGTCGGCCAATGCAATCATGGACGCGTTCAGCTATATCAAGTTTCTTTGTCGCAGAATACAAGTCGAATGTCCCGAGATCGGCCCATAATTTCATAACGCTGAAGCGGTCGAACAAGGGAACTTCTTGTTGCACTGCAACCCAACGCATCGTCTCGGCATAAGTACTGAGCGCGATCATGGATTCAGTGCGAGGACTGTACTGCTGATTGATGAAAACAACGTCAGCGCCTGCTGTCCTGGCGGTATTTATACCCTTATCCAGAGCTTGATTGAATTGATCTGTGTCAACCGATTGGATCGCATCCGCGGTTCCTGTCTGCCAAATCACGAGCTGTGGCTTGGCCGAGGCCAGCGAGGCCGGCAAAGCCTTAACCATCTCAACAGCCGTCCGTTTCGGCTTCACATCGGTCGCGAGCGTCACCTCGACGCCCGGGAGCTTCTCGCCAAGCGCGCGCTGCAGACGCACCGGATAGGCTTCGCCGCCGCCGCCTGGCAGCAGTGAGGAGCCGGCGCCCAGGACGAGAATCTGCAGATGCTTGGCGGCGATCGCCTTGGCGACATGCGGCAATGCAAAGATATTCTCGACTTGGTGCGCTGCAACCTGACACTCGGCCGGATGCTCGGCGGCGAGCGCCGGGCCGGCCAGTATCAGCATTACCAGCAGAACTGGTAATCGCCCCGTCATGCGTCTCCTCCCGCGTAGCCCGGCTTAGGTGCAGGCGGTCGCGGTCCCGTTCCCTGTCGCTCGATGATCTTATACCACGAAATCAGCGCCGCGGCCGCAACCATCACGGCAATTCCAAGGGCGCTGACCAAGAACTGCATGATTACGCGATTGGACACTTCGGTGAAAACGAAGTGGCCGGCGAACGACAAGAACACGCCGAGACAGAAAATCCCGAGCGAGTGCTGACCGCATACGATCGCCGGCCAAAACACACGCGACTTCAGCGCCGGCCAGTCGCGCGGCACGAAGTAGACCGTGACCAGCGCCAGGGAGAGGAAGTGCAGGATGCGCAGCACATAGAGGTTGGTCTTGTCGATGGGATAGATGATGTCGCCAACCACGCGCGGAACGTAGACGCCAAGCCGCGGGAAGTACCAGGTCATCGTGATGAAGAACGCAAAGGCAAGATAGGCGAAGGCAAGCCCGATAACGAACGGCGAATTCATCCAGCGCTGCAGACGCGCGGCGCCGCCAAGCGCACACCAGGCGCCGAAGATGAACAAGAGCTGCCAGGCGAACGGATTGAACGCCCAAACGCCGTTCGGATAGGCCGGGAAATTCCAGTCGAAGGCCCACATGAACGTGTAGATCATCGCCGACGTCACCAGCGCCAGCGACGGCGAGCGCAACAGCAGCCACAACATCGGCGCGAACCAGATAAGAAGCATGATGTAGAGCGGCAGCACGTCCATATTCACCGGTTTGAACTTGAGCAGCAGCGCCTGCATGATGGTGACGTCGGGATTTTTCATAAAATCCAGAACGCCCATCTCTTCGGTGTAGAGCGGGTTCTCGAAGCTCTGCGCGACGTAGCTGATCTCGGCGAGATAAATGGCGAACAGGAACACGTGCGCCACGTAGATCTGCCAGGCGCGCTTGAGCACGCGCGCGGCGGAGACCACGAAGCCGTTCGCCTGCATGGCGCGGCCATAGACGAAGGCCGCCGTATAACCCGATATGAATACGAATATCTCGGTGGCGTCGCTGAACCCGTAGTTGCGGATGGTGATCCAGCTCACCGCGTTCGACGGGATATGGTCGAGAAAGATCAGCCAGAGCGCGAGGCCGCGGAACAAATCGAGCCTATAATCGCGATCGGCTTTGACCGGGGCCAAGGGGGCAACCATGAACAGCTTTTCTTTCGGGCGGCCTTTCAGCCATAATCGGCCGGCAGGATGAGTTGCTAGTCCAGGTCTCGATCAATTGTAAGGCATATAGATAGATGTACCGGGCGGTGACCCGCAAGATCGAGGTCACGGTGACGCCGCGCTTCTTGACCGAGCGCTCGTCCCCGGCGAACGGCTATTATTTTTGGGCATATACCATCGATATCGCCAATCTCGGCGGCGAGACGGTGCAGCTCAAGACCCGCCATTGGCGCATCACCGACGCGCACGGCCGCCTGCAAGAGGTCAAGGGACCCGGCGTGGTGGGCGAGGAGCCGACGCTCAAGCCCGGGGATTCGTTCGAATATACCAGCGGCGTCCCGTTGCCGACCCCGTCGGGCTTCATGGTGGGCAGCTACGGCATGGTGACCGCGGCGGGCGAACACTTCGATATCGAGATCCCGGCCTTCTCGCTCGATTCGAGCTACGCCGAGCGCACCATCAATTAGGGGCGGGCAAGCAGCCCTTGAAGCGGTCCAAGGCCTGCCGCGGCAAAATGGCCAGCACCGCACCGCCGCCCTGCACGTGGTCCTGCACCGCCTCGAGCTGCGGCTCCGGCAGAGCGACGCAGCCGCTTGTGCCGGTTTTCCCCGGCAATTGCAGGTGCATGAAGATGCAGGAACCGGCGCGCGCCTTGCGATCGGTCGGAAAATCGACCACAAGCCCGCGCGCATAGTCCGGCACGTGCCGCATGTTCTCGCCGTGTACGGCCGAACCGATCTGGTCGCGCGTGTTGATCGTGTTGTAGGCGGGCGAGCGCAGATCGTCGACGCAGGTCAGCCCTTCGGTGATGCGCATATAGCCGGGCCGGTCGGACGGGCCGAAGCCGAAGCTGCGGCCGATCTTGTAGAAGCCCGCCGGCGCGCGCTTGTCGCCCTCGACCTTGATCGGCTCGCCGCGCTTTGCATAAGCGCGGAAGGCATAACCCCAGCCCACGCCCTTGTGCCCGATGAGCGCAGTGGCCGGTCCGCCACTGACGCGCCACGGCGCATCGGGTGCGTCGCGTTCGTAACGCTCGACGGTGGCGGTCGTGCTGCTGAGCGTGTCCGCCGTGACCAGCACCAGCCGCGTCGCCGCAGCAAGCGGTTGCGGACAGGTTTGCGCGAAAGCGGGAACTGCCGACAGCAGCCCGCAAGAAAGAGCAAAAAAAGTGCGAATCATTGTCGGTCGGCGTCCGCCCCCACCTCAGCCGGCGCGAAATCGTAGGTCGCGCTGCAGAATTCGCAGGTCACGGAAATCTTGCCGTTCTCGACCATGTGGTCGCGGTCGTCCTGCGAGAAGCTCTTGAGCATGGCCTCGACGCTCTCGCGCGAGCAGGAGCACTGCGCGCGCAATTCGTTGGCGCGGAATACGCGCACGCCCGGCTCGTGGAACAGGCGATAGACCAATCGCTCGCTCGACAGCGCGGGATCGATCAACTCGACGTCCTCCACTGTCTCGAGCAAGGCGCGGCCCTCCACCCAAGCATCGTCCTCGGTCACTTCATGTGCCTCGTGCCCCTCCGGCGCGTCGCCCGGATCGAGATCGGCAACACGGGCACGCTCCGTCGACTTCGGGAGAAACTGCAGCATGATGCCGCCGGCGCGCCAGCGGCGCGTGGCACCGCCCTGGCCCGCGATGAATTCCTCCGCGACCGCCAGGCGGACGCGGGTGGGGATCTGCTCGGAGCGCAGGAAATACTCATGCGCGACGTCTTCCAGCGTGCCGCCGTCGAGCGCCACAAGGCCCTGGTAGCGATTGGTGTCGGGTCCCTGGTCTATAGTCATGGCGAGATGGCCTTTGCCGAGCAGCGCGCCGGCATCCACGTCACCGGCCTCGATCGCGGCGGCAACCTCCTTGGCGTCGAAGCGGGCGCAGGCGCGCATATTGCCGGGCACCGTGAAGTCGACCACTAGCATGCGCACCGGCCCGTCGGTCTGCGTCTGCAGGATAAAACGGCCTTCGAATTTCAATGCCGAGCCGAGCATCGCGGTCAGCACCAAAGCCTCGCCCAGGAGCTTGGCTACCGGCGCGGGATAGTCGTGCTTGGTCAGGATTTCGTCCACCGCGGGCCCGAGCCGAACCACGCGCCCGCGCAGGTCGAGCGATGCGATCTCGAACGGCATGACGGTGTCGTCGGCGGCTTCGGCCGACGGTGCACGTGAGGGAATGGCAGTATGCGGATTCATCATGCCGCTCTATGTAGAGTTCCTCGGCGCGAATGCGAGAGCCAGGCAGTCGCCGGAACTCAGTCGGCGTGCAGGCACCAAGCCAGGATGCCCTTCTGCACGTGCAGCCGGTTCTCCGCCTCATCGAAAACCACCGATTGCGGCCCGTCGATCACCTCGTCGGTGACCTCTTCGCCGCGATGCGCCGGCAGGCAATGCATGAACAGCGCGTTGCGCTTGGCTTTGGCCATCAACCGCGCGTTGACCTGGTAGCGCTTGAGCATGTTGTGGCGGGAGGCGCCGTCGCGATCCCCCATGGAGACCCAGGTGTCTGTAACGACGCAATCGACGCCATCGACCGCTTCGTCCGGATCGGACATCAGGCGGATGTCCGCCTTGACCCCCTTGGCCCAGTCGATCAGCCGCTTTTCCGGCTTGAGTTCCGGCGGGGTGGCCACGCGCAGGCTGAAGTTGAACCGGTCGGCCGCGTGCATCCAAGAGGCCAGCACGTTGTTGCCGTCGCCGGTCCAAGCCACCGTATGGCCGTCGATGCGGCCGCGATGCTCTTCGAAGGTCATGACGTCGGCCATCACCTGGCAGGGGTGCGACCGTTTGGTGAGGCCGTTGATCACCGGGATGGTGGCGTATTGCTCCATCTCGGCCACCTGATCCGGATCCAAGGTTCGGATCATGATGGCATCGACATAGCGCGACAGCACGCGCGCGGTATCGGCGATAGTCTCACCGCGACCGAGTTGCATGTCCTGGCCCGTCAGGGTGATCGACTCGCCGCCCATCTGCCGCATAGCGACGTCGAACGAGACGCGCGTACGCGTCGACGGCTTGTCGAAAATCATCGCCAGCGTCTTGCCGGCAAGCGGCCCTTTGCCAGCGGCGCCCGGCTTTTTCTTCTTCATGGCGCGGCTGTGCGCGATCATGTCGCGCAACTGGCCGCCCGGAATTCGGTCGAGGTCGATGAAATGGCGGAGCTTCATGAGGCCGCCCCCGCTTTCGGCGCGCGCGCATGCGTCCGCGCCAACCGTGCGCAGGCGCGATCGATGCACGCCACGGCCTCGGAGACTTCCTTTTCGCCGATAATCAGCGGCGGCAGCAGCCGCACGACGTTCTCGCCGGCGGCAACGACCAGCATCTTCTCGGCGCGCAACTCGTCGACCATTTCGGAGGCCGGCGGGATCATACGCAGGCCGATGAGCAGGCCCTCGCCGCGCACTTCGGCAAGCACCGACGCATAGCGATCTTTCAACTCCGCCAGCCGCTGCTTCAGAAGCAGCGCGGTCTTGCGCACCTGGTCGAGGAAGCCGGGCGCGAAAATCACGTCGAGTACGGCATTGCCGACCGCCATAGCCAGCGGATTGCCGCCGAAGGTCGAGCCGTGCGTCCCGGCCGTCATCCCCTTGGAGGCCTCGGTCGTCGCCAAGCATGCGCCGACCGGGAACCCGCCGCCGAGCGCCTTGGCGATGGTCATCACATCGGGAACCACGCCGCTGCGCTGATAGGCGAACATCTCGCCGGTGCGCGCGAAGCCCGTCTGCACCTCGTCGAACACCAGCAGCAGCTTGTGCTTGTCGCACAGCTCGCGCAGCGCCCGCAGGAACTCCGGCGATGCCGACTTGACGCCGCCTTCGCCTTGGATCGGCTCGATGAGAATGCCGGCTGTCTCCGGCCCGATGGCGCGCTTGACCGCGTCCAGATCACCGAAGGGCACTTGATCGAAGCCGTCGACCGGCGGGCCGAAACCGTCGAGGTACTTCTTGTTGCCGGTCGCCGCCACCGCCGCCATCGTGCGGCCGTGGAAGGCGCCTTCGAAGGTGACGATCCGATAGCGTTCCGGCCGGCCCGACGCCGACTGATATTTGCGCGTAAGCTTTATCGCGCATTCCAGCGCCTCGGCGCCGGAGTTCTGGAAGAACACCGTATCGGCGAAGGTCGCCTCGCATAGCCGGTCGGCCAGCCGCTCGCCTTCCGGGATGCGGAAAAGATTGGAGACGTGCCAAACCTTCTTCGCCTGCTCCTTGAGCGCACTCACCAGCCGCGGATGCGCGTGTCCGAGCCCGTTGACCGCAACGCCGGCGGTGAAATCCAAATAGCGTTCGCCCTCAGCCGTGTAGAGCCACGCGCCCTCGCCCCGCTCAAAAGCGAGGTCGACGCGCGCATAGGTCGGCAATAGATGCGAGCTCACTGGCCGTGTCTTTCATCAACGTTTTTCGGTACTTGCTTTCGGTCGCAGCCGCCGAAAAGAAATGTGCCGCCTCGCCGGGCGGCACTTTTGGCATTTTATTGCCGGGCCCTGCCCTGTCAACACAAGCGCCCGACGATACCGCGCTGGCAACCGAACACCGCCGGGCCGACTCATTTACGCCGCAACTCCAGATTCTAACAGGAAACCTGTTGGTAGATGGGCGGCCGTGCTTGCAAACGCTTGCGAGCGAGTCACCGCCTATTGTAGCGTTTCGCCTGGTTAGTACGACATCTCGTGCTTCCAAGCGACATCTAGTTCATTTCGCAAAAGCGTACGCGTCACGCGCGGGGATATCCGCGCGCGACGACGAGGACGGATTCAAAGCGGCGCAAGCCGCTGATGGCTGAGGAGAAAATGGCGATGGGCTGGACGGACGAAAGGGTCGAACTGCTGAAGAAGTTATGGGCCGATGGGCTGTCGGCCAGTCAGATCGCGGCAGAGCTCGGCGGCATCACCCGTAATGCGGTTATCGGCAAGGTTCACCGGCTTGGGCTCTCGGGCCGTGCCAAGAGCCCCTCCTCCACGGCGCCACGGCCGCGCAAGGCGCGCTCGTCCGGCCACATGATGCGCATCGCGCGTCCGGCCATCCGCGGTAACACCGCGCTTGCCTACGACTATGAGGTGGAACCGGAACCCGAGTTGATCGAAATCCCGCTCGAGCAACGCAAGACTTTGCTTCAGCTCAACGACAAGACCTGCCACTGGCCGGTGGGCGATCCGGGCAGCGGCGATTTCTTTTTCTGCGGCGGGGAGTCGGCCGAAGACAAACCCTACTGCTCGTTCCATTCGCGGGTGGCCTACCAGCCGCCCAACGCCCGGCGCGACAAGCGGCCGCCGTTCCGGGGCTGAGGGACGTCAATGGATCGAGATGGCCGGGCCCAACGCCCGGCCATTTTCATTTCAGCCCGCGCGCCCGAAGCGGTCGTCGAGGGAATAGCCGGCGCCGCGCACGGTGCGGATCGGATCGGTCTCGTCGCCGCGGTTGATCGCCTTGCGCAGGCGGCCGACGTGCACGTCGACGGTGCGTTCGTCGATGTAGATGTCCGAACCCCAGACGCCGTCGAGCAACTGCTCGCGCGAGAACACGCGGCCAGGCCGCTCCATGAGGAACTCGAGCAGACGATACTCGGTCGGCCCCAGATCGACGGCGCGGCCGCTGCGGGAGACACGCTTCTTGTCGCGATCGAGTTCGATGTCGCCAATGGACAAGATCGTGGCCACGCGCTCGGGGTTGGCGCGGCGCAGCAGCGCGCGCACGCGCGCCAGCAGCTCCGGCACCGAGAACGGCTTGACGATGTAATCGTCGGCGCCGGTGGCTAAGCCCCGCACCTTCTCGCTCTCCTCGCCGCGCGCGGTGAGCATGATGATCGGCAACTGCCGCGTCTCCGGCCGCGCGCGCAGGCGGCGGCACAGCTCGATGCCGGACAGGCCGGGCAACATCCAGTCGAGCACGACCAGATCGGGCACCTGCTCCTTGAGCTTGGTGTCGGCATCGTCGCCGCGCGCGGCCGTCTCCACCTCGTAGCCTTCCGCCTCGAGATTGTAGCGGAGCAGCAGCGTCAGCGGCTCCTCGTCCTCGACGATAAGGATGCGCGCGCTCATGGCATCGAGCCTAGGTGCCAGCGTCGTTTTTGTTTGCGCATGATCTTATCCGAAAACCGGGATCATGCGCTCGTACGCAGCGCGGCGAAGGCGGTGGTGTCGCCCTTCGGGCGCTGGTCGGTGATCGGCCGGCCTTCGATGACGTAATGCACGGTCTCGGCGATGTTGGTGGCGTGGTCGCCCATACGTTCGATGTTCTTGGCGCAGAACATCAGGTGGATGCAGAACGTGATGTTGCGCGGGTCTTCCATCATATAGGTGAGCAGCTCGCGGAACACCGAGGTGCAGACCGCGTCGATTTCCTCGTCGCCGCGCCAGACCGCCATGGCCTTCTCGTCGTCGCGGCGCGCATAAGCATCGAGCACCGCCTTCATCTGCTCGAGCACGAGGTCCGACATATGCTCGACGCCGCGGATCAGCTTGGGCGGCGGGAATTCGCTGTTGAGAGCGATGACGCGCTTGGCGATGTT
>Ga0134124_10001102_pt1 | contig 21617 bp, 25 predicted proteins | sample KB304_FD_96880 | JGI IMG/M metagenome (GOLD analysis project Ga0134124, IMG submission 96880) | Terrestrial soil microbial communities without Nitrogen fertilizer from Kellogg Biological Station, Michigan, USA - KB3-0-4 | ecosystem: Environmental > Terrestrial > Soil > Unclassified ... | reverse complement strand
TGCCTCGCACCTCGACCTACGCGCTGAACAACGCCACCCTGCCCTATGTGCTGGCGCTGGCGGGCAAGGGCTGGAAGGCAGCGCTGGCCGACGACGCCCACCTGCGCAACGGGCTCAACGTGGTCGATGGCAAGGTCACCAATCGCGAAGTCGCGCACGACCTCGGCTACGCCTACGTCGCGCCGCAGACCCTGCTCTCGGACTGACGCTTCTCGCATGAAGGCGCGCCCCTATTGGCTCGCGCAGGCGCTCGCTGCCGAGGCGAGCGAGCCGGCCCCGCCGCTGTCGGGCGCGCAGCGCGCGCAGCTCGCGATCGTGGGCGGCGGCTTCACCGGCCTGTGGACGGCGATCCTCGCCAAGCAGGCGCGTCCCGGGCTCGACGTGGTCGTGCTCGAGGCCGATGTCTGCGGTGCGGGGGCGAGCGGGCGCAACGGCGGCTGCGTGCTGACCTGGGCCCCGAAGCTCTTCACGCTGCAGCGCCTCTTCGGCGACGCCGAGGCGATGCGGCTCGTGAGGGCGTCCGAGCAGGCAATCCTGGACATCGAGCGCTTCTGCCAGTCGCACGCGATCGACTGCGAGTGGCGCCGCCACGGCACCCTCTACACGGCCACCTCCTCGGCGCAGGTCGGAGCATCGGACGCGGTGATGGCGGCCCTCGAGGCGCGCGGCATTCATTCGTGGGAACGCGTGCCGCTGCCCGAGCTGCGTCGGCGCGCCGGCTCGCAGGCGCACCTGGAGGGATGGGCCTCGCCGCTGGCCGCGACGGTGCAGCCCGCGCTGCTGGTGCGCGGACTGCGCCGCGTCGCGCTGGAGCTCGGCGTGCGGCTGCACGAGCACACGCCCATGCTCGGCATCGAGGGCGGCTCGCCGCCGGTCGTCGTGACGCGCGGCGGCAGCGTGACGGCCGACCGCGTCGTGATCGCGATCAATGCCTGGATGGCCGGCGCGTTCCGCGAGTTCGAGCGCAGCATCGCGATCGTGTCGAGCGACATGGTGATCACCGAGCCGGCCGAGCGCGAGCTGGCCGCCACCGGGCTGGACGGCGGCGTGTCGGTGCTCGACTCGCGCATCTTCGTCCACTACTACCGCAGCACGATCGACGGCCGCCTCATGCTGGGCAAGGGCGGCAACACCTTTTCCTACGGCGGGCGAATGCGGCCCGTGTTCGAGCGGCCCTCGCCGTATCGCGACCTGCTGGCGCAACGCGTGCGGCACTTCATGCCCGGCCTCGCCAGGACGCCGCTTGCCGCGAGCTGGAACGGCGCATCCGATCGCTCGGTGACCGGCTTGCCGTTCTTCGGCCGGCTGCGCGGGCGCAACGACGTGTTCTACGGCTTCGGCTACTCCGGCAACGGCGTCGGTCCGAGCCGCATGGGCGGCGAGCTGCTCGCCTCGCTCGCGCTCGGGCTCGACAACGAATGGACGCGCAGCCCGCTGGCCGGGGGTCCGCGCGGTCGCTTTCCGCCCGAGCCGGTTCGCTATGTGGGCTCGCTGATCGTGCGCGACGCCATCAGGCGCAAGGAGGCGGCGGAAGATCGGAATCGCCGCCCACTGCGACTGGACGTCGCCTTGTCTCGCCTGGCCGCCGCGGCGGGCAAGGCCGACAAGGCCTGAGTCAGCCCGGGCTTCTCAGGGCTTCGCCGACTTCTTCGCCGCCCTGCGGGCAGCGTCCATGGCCGACGCCTTCGCGGCATGCTTCTCAGCTCGCGAGGGTCCGCGTGCCTTGCCGCTCTTGGCCTCCTTGTGTTCCTTGGGTTCCTTCTTTGCCTTGGGCTTGTCCTTGGCCTGCGGGTGGTGCGTCCTCACCAGCTTGTCGACGGCCGTCGCCTTCGGCTGCTCCGCTTGTGCCTGGCGCTTCGCCCGCTCCTCCTTGAGCAGGCGACGCTCTTCGATCAGCGCCTGCTCCGCCTCGGTCGGCTCATGGTCTGCCCCAAGCGAGTGAACGCGATCCATCATCGCCGCATGAAGCATCGCGCCGTTCTTCGCGATGCGCCGGGTCATGGATGCAGTGCGAATGGGCATCGGGTGCTCCTCATGTCGGGTGAAAAATCAATGTAGGCCAGGGTGCGGCATCTTGCCAATCGCCCGAATGCGCGGGTGCGGGGTCCCATCGAACTCATAGCCATGCGTCGCATGAAAAAGTTCATTGCGGCCTGGGCCGTTTATCTCGACGCGGCCGGCTTCTAAATTCAGGCCATCGCAATCAATGCATTTGGATTTGTCATGAAAGCCATCTCGGCCGCTGCGCTTCTTGTTTCCGCCTTCGCCGCCACCGCGGCACTGCCGGTGTATGCAAACCCCAGCGACGATCTCGAAGGCTCGCCCAGCACGCACTTCGGTGCGTCCTCGGTCTCCCGGGACCAGGTGAAGGCCGACGCCACCCGGCGCCGCTCGCCTGACGAATACGACGGCGCCTCGCGCGTCGCGATGGGCGTCCAGTACCCGGGCAAGATCTACAAGCATCCGGTCCGCTCGACGCTCACGCGCGCGGACGTTCGCGCCGAGTACGAGCGCGCAAGGGTGTCCGGCGAACTCGCTGCGTTGAACAGCAACGATCGTTATGGCCTCGCCGACGAGCAGGCTCCGGTCACGGGGTCGGGCTTGCATCTGGCCTCTCACGACTAAGACCCGGGTGACGCGCCACGCCGCGGACCGTCACTCGTAGAAGCCCGGCGACATCTTCTGCGTGTCGCGCTGCGCCTTGTCGTGATTGATCCAGAGCTGCGCGTTTTCCTTGGCCAGGACGTCGGCGATGCGCTGCATCGACGCGCGGCTTTGCTCCTTGTCGACATTGAGCTCCGGCACGCGACGATGGTCCCAGTTGTCCTTGAAGTGAACGACGTCGCCTGAGAGCACCACCGCGCCGGTCTTGGGCAGCCTGACGAGCAACGATTGATGCCCGGGCGTGTGACCCGGCGTGGCGAGGATCGTGACGCTGCCATCGCCGAACACGTCCCGGTCGCCTTCGAGCTTGATGACCTGCAGTTCCGGCTTGAAGCGCGGCCCGCCGGGCTGCGGCCATTCGTACTCGGCCCTCTGCACCAGCAGCGTGGATTGCGAAAACATCGCCACGTTGCCGATGTGATCCGGGTGGCTGTGCGATACCGCGACGTACTTGATGTCCGCGGGCTTCACGCCGAGCTGCTCGAGCTGGGCGGCGAGCGTCTTCGCGCGGTGCCAGTGCGTCGCGCGCGGATCGGACGGGCGCAGGCCGTCGGGCATGGCGGCAACCTCGTCGGGAATGCCCGTGTCCCACAGGAACCAGCCCTGGCGGTGCTTGATCAGGTAGCAGCTGTCCGAGAACGGCATCGGCTTGCCCACGTTCACGCCGGGGGACCAGCGCGACACGTCGCCCGCGATCCCCGTGCCGCAATCGAGGATGTACAGGCGCTCCACGCCGGACCCCGGCGCCGGCGACGCACCGGTCTGCGGCGCGGCGTGCAGTGCGAACAGCGCACCGGCGAGGCTGACAAGAACACGCGCAAGATGCTTGGTCACCATGGTCTTTCTCCAGGATCTCCGCGGTCTGGGGCTAGGCTGGGTACCCGCTTCAAAAGGAGTCGTGTGATGAGCAGGTATCTCTTTGCGTTGGCGCTGACATGCCTTTGCGGTGCGGCGTTCTCCCAGACCAGCGACCGCACCGGCGTCACGGAGACCACGGATCCCTCCAAGGCCGCCGAGGTCGAGCAGCATGCGCAACAACTGCGCGACGAACAAGACAAGAAGGCGCAGGCAGCGCAGGCCAAGTCCAAGTCCTCGACGACGCACAAGTCCCAGCCATCCCACCCCGCCAAGAAGCCCGCCTCCAAGGCCTCTGCGCCTTGAGCCGCGGCCTGCCACGCTGACGTCAGCGCGCCGTCAACGAACGGCCGACCCGGCGAAGACCCCTCCACAGCGCCGCCATGGGTCCCACGCCGAACGACCCCAGTGCCGTGAGCCCGCAGACGATGACCGACCCCACCCCGACCAGGGTGGCCTCGGGCTCGGCGAGGTTGCGGTCCGACCAGCGCACGATCAGGACGATGCAGATCAGCAAGGTCCAGGCGAAGACGCGGTAGCCCGAGACTTCGTGGGGCTGGTGGATCCTTGGACGCAAAGCGTCGGCAAGGGCGGCACCGCCGTCGAGTGCTGCCATCCGTCGATGGCCCGAGTCCTGCGGCATGTCGGCTGTGACATTAATGAAAGGACGACGCTCATTCTTGGCTTTCTGCCTGACAGCACGACATGTGCTCGCTGCTGGCATGCCTACTTGGGACGACCGCTCACATCGGCTCGTCGAGCTTCAGCTTCGCCAGCAGCGTCCGGTGACGCGGGTCCTCGCGCAACGCGCGGAAGAAGCGGTCGCCCTTGAGGTTCTCGCAGCCGCCCGGGCGTTCGAGGCAGGCCCGGTTCAGCCATTCGAACGCCGGATTGCGCGCTCCCCGAAACGCATAGATCTGCGCAATCGCGTAGGCGTTGCCCTTGGGGTGGCGTCTCAACTCGTTCAATGCGGCATTGGATTCGTCCCGCCGCCCCAGGGTCCAGTAGGCGAGCGAAAGCGCCCACAGGCGCGCGGCCGGCTGCCCCTCGCGCGCGATGACCGCCAACCCCTGCTCGCCCTTGCCCTGCAGCGCCAGGCTCACTCCCATGAGCGCGTGAGTCCCGACCGCATGCGGGTTGACCTCAAGTTCCAGATGAGACGCAGCCAGCGTCTCGTCGAACCGGTCGCTCTGGAAGAAATAGAAGGCCAGCGCCGCGAGGGCCGAGGAGTCCAGCGGATCGCGCTGAACGACCTGTCGCTGGATGCTGATCGCCTCGTCGAGCCTGCCGACCACGGCGGCCAGGTGCGCCTCGCACGCCGGCAGCCACGCGGCGTCCTTCGCATCGATCATGCGCATGCGATCGAGTTCGCCGCGCGCATCGCCCCAACGATGCTCGACCTGCACCGCATACCGGAAACGCGCCGCATGCGCTGCCATCGAGTCCGGGTCGATCCGCAACGCCGTCTCGATGGCCTCGCGCGCCAGCGGCAACCTTTCATCGCGCGTGGACGGCGACCACGCCGCGTGCTTCAGATGCAGCAGCGCGAGCTTGGCCCACGGCAGCGCGTCGTCCGGCGCGAGCGCCGCGGCCTTCCTGAACGAGATCTCGGCGCGCTGCGCATCTCTCTCGAACGGGCCATTGGCGTAGACATCGCCCTCTTGCATCAGCGCCTGCGCCTCTGAATGACGCGGTGACGCGCCGTCGCGCGACGCGCTTGCCGCGCCCGACGCATCCGCGAGCTGCGAGGCCGTCACCGGGGCCGCGAGGTCCTTCCACTGCAGCACCGCATAGCCTGCGACGGCGAGGACGCTCACAGCGAGCGCGGCCTGGGCAACACCGCCCCGATGCCTCGCGAGGAACTTGCGCGAGCGGTACGCCAGCGTGGGCGGCACCGCCTGCACCGGCTCTTGCGCCAGGTAACGCCGCAGATCCTGTCCCAGCGCCGCTGCGCTCGCATACCGTTGCGACGGCGATGCGGCCATCGCTTTCAGGACGATCGCGTCGAGCTCGCCTGCCAGCGCGCGCCGTATCCGGGCGAGCCGCCCGCCGCGCACCTGAGCCGACAGCGCGTCCACCCGCTCGCTCGGCCGCTGCACGACGAGCTCCGGATCCGCCTTTCGCTGCGCGCTGTCGTGCGGATGCCGCCCCGACAGCAGCTCGTAGAGCACCACGCCCAGCGAATAGACGTCGCTGCTGGCGTTCAAACCCTCGCCCCTCAATTGCTCGGGGCTCGCGTAGGCGGGCGTGAGGGCCGCTCCATACGAGTTGGTCATATCGGCGTCCGCTTCCCGCTCGATCAGGCGGGCGACCCCGAAGTCCAGGAGGTTCACCTGGCCCGCGTCCGTGACCAGCACGTTGCCGGGCTTGATGTCCCTGTGCAGCACGCCCTTGTCGTGGGCGTACTGCACCGCGTCCAGCACCTGCCCGAACAGCTCGACGCGCGCTCGAAGCCCCAGGCGGTGCTCGTCGGCCCAGCGCAGCAAGGTCCTGCCGGGCACGTATTCGAGCGCGAGATACGGTCGCCCGTCGTGACTCGTTCCCGCGTCGTAGAAGCGGGCAATGTGCGGGTGCTCGAGCGAGGCGAGGATGTCGCGCTCGATCGCGAAGCGCTGCGCGAGGTCCTCGCGCTCGAGCAGGCGCGCCGGCGTCTTGAGCGCCACCTCGCGCTGGAAGGCCCCGTCGGCGCGTCGCGCCAGCCACACCTCGGCCATGCCGCCGCTGCCGAGCAACTGCACGAGTCGATACGGGCCCACCCAGTCGCCGGCGTGCAGGCAGCTTGCAGTGCCATCGATCTTCGGCAGCGTGCCGGGCAGTTCGCCGCCGTGCGGTGCCGCGAACAAGGCCCGGCGCAGCGCCGGCTCCAGGTCGCGATGCTCGGGAGGAAGTGCCTGCAGCCACTTTCGCCGCGAGGGCTCGTCGGCGTCGACCACATCGTCGAGCAGGCGGCTCATGCGCGCCAATTGCTCGCTCGAAAGCTCCGTCGAAGGCACGCTCACGGAAGCTTCCTCAGGCTGGCCTCAATATCACCCGCAGGAGCATCCTGGCTTTTTCCCAGTCGCGCTGCACGGTGCGCTCGGTGACTTCAAGCGTCTGCGCAATCTCCCTGTCGCTGTATCCGCCGAAGTAGCGCATCTCCACCATGCGCGCCGCGCGCGCATCGGCCCGCTCCAGCTCCTGCAGCGCCTCGTGCACACGCACGATCCCCTCCTCGTCCTGCGCAAGATCGCTCCCCGCGTCGGTGGCCAGCGAGAGCTTGTGCATATCGCCGCCGCGACGCTCGGCCAGTCGCGCGCGCGCATGGTCCACGATCACCGATCGCATGACGGCGCAGGCGTAGGCGAAGAATGCGCGCCGGTCCTCCAGCGTGAGCTCGCCGGCATGCACCAGGCGCAGATAGGACTCGTGCACGAGCGAGGTGGTGTCCAGCACCGTGTTGCGCCCGCCGCCGGCGAGCCGCGCATGGGCCAGCCGCCGCAGGTCGCCGTAGGCGAGCGCGAACAGCGCCTCGCGGGCGGCCAGGTCCCCCGCCCTCGTGCGCGAAAGAAGGACCGTGAGCCGCTCGCCCATTCGCCGATCGACCTTCGTCAGACATCGAACGCGGAGGATTTCAGCGCACTCGCGGGGGTTTGGCAATTTGCGCGGGCGGGTGTCATGTCCGCGGTCCGGATTGCGTTCTTACCGGCATGAAGCTGCTCGTGAAGTTCAACCTCATCCTCGCCCTCATCTTCGCCATCGGGACTGCGGCCACCGCCGTCATCTCGCGCGACTTGCTGCAGCGCAATGCGCGCGAGGAGATCTACCAGTCCACCAAGCTCCTGATCGACAGCGCCCTGGCCGTGCGCGACTACACGAGCACCAACATCGCGCCGCTGCTGGAGACCCAGATCCGCTATGAGTTCCGCCCGGAGATGGTCTCGGCGTTCTCGGCCAACGAAGTGCTGAAGAAGCTGCGCGAAGCGAACCCCGAATACAAGGAGTTCTCCTATCGGGAAGCGACGCTCAACCCCACCAATCCGGCCAACAAGGCGGTCGACTGGGAGCACGACATCGTCAGCGGCTTTCGCAACGGCACGGTGGCAACGCCCATGCTCGGCGAACGCGACACGCCGACCGGGCGAATGCTCTTCATGGCCAAGCCCCTGAGGGCGGGCGCGGCTTGCATGCGCTGCCACGACACCGCCGATCGCGCGCCCCCGACCCAGATCGCGAAGTACGGCTCCGCGGGCGGCTTCGGATGGAAGGTCGGCGAGATCATCGGCGCGCAGATCGTCCAGGTCCCCGTGACGGTTGCAAAGGCCCGCGCTGACGCCACCTTCCGCGTCTTCATGACCTCGCTGGTGGCGGTGCTGCTCGCCATCGCCGCCACGCTCAACCTGCTGCTGTGGTGGATGTTCATCCGCCCCGTCACCCGCATCTCGGCGCTGGCCGACCGCATCAGCCTCGGCGAAGTCGGCGCGGCGGACTTCGTGGCCCACAGCCACGACGAGATCGGCCGGCTCGCCACAGCGCTCTCGCGGATGCGGCGCAGCCTGGAACAGGCCTTGAGGATGCTGCAGGCGTGACTTGATCGACTCGCATCGTTGCGCCCGCCGCAAAAGCGTTTTGGCGCCTTGTGCCATGCGGAACTATTCGGTGGCACCTAGATTGGAAGCGCAGGACAAGACCGACACCTTTGTCCAATGGATCCGACCCCTGTCGTCTGATGTGATCCATGCGTCTTACTCCAACCAGGTACCCCCATGAGCTCCGAAAAGCCCCTGTCATCGCCGCTGTCCAGGCGCCGCTTCCTTGCCGGCTCGGCCGCACTCGCCGCGAGCCCCGCGGTGTTCGCCCTTCCCCACGACACCGCAGTGGTGGCTTCCGCCGATGCGCAGCCGATCCTCGTCGCCGCCGCACCGAGCACGCGAGCGGGCGATGACGACGGGCAGATCCGCCCGTTCCGCTATCGCGCCTCCGATGCCGAGCTCGCCGATCTGCGACGCAGGGTCGCCGCGACGAAATGGCCCTCGAAGGAGTTGGTGAGCGACGCGACGCAGGGCGTTCAACTCGCGACCATGCGCGCGCTCGCCAGCGAGTGGCAGTCCAACTACGACTGGCGCAGGTTCGAGGCGAAGCTCAACGCCCTGCCCCAGTTCATGACGACGATCGACGGCGTGGACATTCATTTCATCCACGTTCGATCGAAGCATCCGAATGCGCTGCCGGTCATCGTCACTCACGGATGGCCGGGTTCATTCATCGAGCAGCTGAAGATCATCGATCCGCTGACCAACCCGACGGCGCATGGCGGCAGTGCATCGGACGCGTTCGACGTGGTGATTCCCTCACTGCCCGGCCACGGCTTCTCGGGCAAGCCCACCACCCTGGGCTGGGATCCCATTCGCATCGCGCGCGCCTGGACGGTGCTGATGAAGCGGCTCGGGTACACGCGCTTCGTGGCGCAGGGTGGCGACTGGGGCAATGCGGTCACGGAGCAGATGGCCCTGCAGGCGCCGCCCGAATTGATCGGCATCCACACCAACATGGCGGCCACGATTCCCGACGACATCGCGAAGGCGCTGCAATCCGGCGGCCCGCCGCCGTCCGGTCTCTCGTCCGAGGAGAAGTACGCCTGGGACCAGCTCGATTTCTTCTACAAGCACGGCCTGGCCTACGCGCAGGAGATGAGCAACCGTCCCCAGACCCTCTACGGGATCGAGGACTCGCCGATCGGACTGGCCGCGTGGATGCTCGATCACGACGCGCGCAGCTACGAGCTCATCTCACGCGTGTTCGCCGGTCAGTCCGAAGGCCTGACGAAGACCGACATCCTCGACAACGTGACGCTCTACTGGCTGAGCGGCACGGCCGTCTCATCGGCCCGCCTCTACTGGGAGAGCAAGCTGGCCTTCTTCGCGCCCAAGGGCGTCGCGATTCCCGTCGCGGTGAGCGCCTTCCCGGACGAGATCTACACGGCTCCGAAGAGCTGGTCCGAGCGCGCGTATCCCAAGCTCATCCATTACGGCAGGCCTGCCAAGGGAGGCCACTTCGCGGCCTGGGAACAGCCGGAAGTCTTCTCGCAGGAGTTGCGTGCCGGGTTCAGGAAGCTGCGCACTTGAGAAGTGCAATGGCGAAGTGCAATGGCACGCCCGGCGTGCCATTGCACTCAGTCCAGTTCCGCCAGCAACTGCGCCTGCGTCTTCCCGTACGGATAGAACCCCGTCTTCTCCCCGCGTGCCCAGGCGGCCTTCTGCGCTTCGCTGTCGATGTCCCAATCGGGGCGGCAGCGCTGCAGGACGCGGCGCAGGTCCATGCGCAACTCCTCCAGCGTGGGCCGGCCGAAGAACCAGTAGCCGCTGTAGATCTTGTGGACGCGCAACCCCGGCTCGAGCACCAGCGTGTGAGGAATCATCGGGTTGTGGTGCGGGTCGGTGTACTCGGCGATGTCGAGATCCTTTTGCACCTTGCGCGCGGGGTCCGACAGGAAGGTCCAGTGAGCGCCGAGGCCCGAGCGCATTTCATTCAACTCGAGCAGGTTGTCGGTCGAGAGGGTCACGAGGCGGCAGTGGCCGACCTGCATCTCGCGGTGCAGCTGCAGCAGCGCTTCGTGCTGTCGCCTGTCCTTCGGGCAGTAGCTTCCGCGCGAGAGCACCAGCACCATCGGATCGTCTCCCTGCAGCTCTGACAGCTTGCGACGCTTGCCGCGATGGTCGGAGAGCTCGTAGTCGGGAAAGCTCGCGCCGGGGACGATGTCGGCTCTCATGGGCTGCCACCTTTCAAGTGAGGGAGTGCGTGGGCGGCGGAAATGACACCACACGCATGGCGTCGGGTCCATTGCCCAATCGCATTGCCCACGAGCTTGACAGGGCTCGCTGATGACCTCGCGTCGGCACGCGTGGAGGCGCACCGACGCAGCGCAAAGGCCTAGTTCGGCAGTGGCTCGCCGGACTGCTCGCGCACGAGGTAGTCGGCGTACCAGTCGGCCCAGTTCTCGTCGTGCTTGCCGCCGGTGCGCTTCTCGTGCTCGCCGTGTGCGACCGCCGCGCGTCGCAGCGCGGCTGCGAGGTCGGACGAGGACGTGAATGCCGTGTTCCCGCTCACGCGTCCGGGCAATCGCGTCGTCACTTCCTGCAGCAGCCAGGTGTTGCCGTCCGGGTCGCTGAACGTGGCGTAGGACTTGTAGGTCAGCCGCTGCGGATGCAGGCCGCTCTGGGCGGGCTCCCCGGGCGCGCTGCGGTGGATCACTTCGCTCACCTCGACACCGCGCCCGATGAGCTCGGCGCGCGCCGCCACGATGTCCGACACGACGAGATAGAGCTTCGCCGCGCCCGGCACGGCCGAGGTGAGCCCCGTGCCGAAGTGGATCGAGGCCGGCGAGCCGGGTGGCGTGAACTGCACGACCCGGAACGTGTCGCCCTTGGAGAAGTCGGCATCCAGCTTCCAGCCCAGGCCGGCGTAGAAGCGCTTGGCGCGCTCGACGTCCGAGACGGGAATGATGGCAACTTCGAACTTGAAGTCGTGGGTGTCAGTCTTCACTGTGAACTCCGTGCAGAGGGATGGGACGTTGCTGCTCAATCGAAGTGAAGCTCGCTCAGGTCGATCGAGACGAGCAGGATGTCGCGAACCGCCTGCCCGTCAGGGCCGCGCAGGTATGCGCGCCGCTTGCTGGGGAACTTGAATCCCTCGGCGTCCACGATGTCGTGCAGGTACTGCGCAGCACCGAAACCTCCGGCCACGTCCACCTCGTAGTCGTGACGGCGCAATAGAAAGTCGGGGCCGAAGTAGAAGTCCTGCACCTTGCTGTGACTGGCGAGGTGGTCCGGGAACTGCACCCGCAGCCGGCGCCACTGTTCGCCGCCTTCCTTCCAGGGCTCGATCTCGGCGACCTCGAAGCCGGGCATGGCCATGAAGAAGGGGGTCGTGAGGTAGGTCCACATCGCGTACCCATTGAAGTAGGCGCGGTGCAGCGGATCCCAGGGCGTGTTCATGACGTGCCCGTCGAACGAGGCCCTTGGATTGGCGCGGGTCTGAACGACTTCGCCGTCGAGCGTTTCGATGGAGACGCGCTCGGGCGTGAAGGCGGTTCGCCATTCAGGCTTGCCGAACGGCGAGAGCGAGGCGCGTTCCTCGTGCAGGGACACTCGCATCGCGCGGGGGTTCGGGTCCTGGATGAGGCCCTTCATTGCCCAGAGTCCGCCGCCCGTCTTGATCGTGCCGGTGAGCGTGCGGTGCTGCTTCCAGCGATCCAGTCCACCGTGTGCCTGGATGACCCGGGCCAGGAGGTCCGTCATGTAGTTGCTCCTTCGAATGCAAGTGTCGCGATGGCGTCACCGCGCCTTCGAACTTTAGGAATGGCCCGTCGAATCGAAAAGCTGGCACGCTGCAACGCCCGATTTCAAAATCGACAACGATCCGGTGGTGAATGCGTCTTCGCCAAGCCACGATGAACGGATTCAGTCACCATCGCCCTCTTTGCAGCGAGGCAAGCGCGGGAACGAGGGAATGGTCGATCTCAACGACGTCGCACTGTTTGTCCAGGTGGTGCGAGCGGGAAGCTTCACTCAGGCGGCGCGACGCATGGGCATGCCGCCCAACACCGCCAGCCGCCGGATCCAGCAGCTCGAGCAAGCGCTCGGCGTGCGATTGCTGCACAGATCCACGCGGCGCCTGACGCTGACCGACGCGGGCGAGGCGTTCTTCGCGCGCAGCGCCGATCAGGTCGAAGCACTCTCCGAGGCCGCCCTGGAGATTGCGCAGGGCGGCCAGTCGCCAAGTGGCAAGGTGCGCGTGGCGGCTGCCGCGGACTTCTTCCACTGGTTCCAGCTCGAGTGGGTGAAAGACTTCCTGGAGGCACACCCGAAAGTGCGACTGGAGTTCGTGCTGAGCGACGCGCGCGCCGACCTCGTCGCCGAAGGGATCGACCTGGCGATTCGCGCCGGCAAGGTGATCGAGCCGAGCGTCGTGGCGCGGCGCATCGGCAGCAGCCGGGCTTCTCTGGTGGCGAGTCCGCAGTACCTGGCCGCCCGAGGAACGCCTCGCACGCTCGACGATCTCGCCGCGCACGATTGCATCGCCGCGCCGTCGACAGCGCCTCGCACGACGTGGCAGCTCGACGGCCCGCACGGGCCCGCCGAGATTCAGGTCAGCGGCCGGTTCGGTGCGAACTCCGCGCTCACCTTGCTGAAAGCCGCTGTCGCAGGAATCGGAATCGCGCTGCTGCCCGACGTGATGACGGCGCCGCACATCCGCAATGGGGAACTGGTCGAGCTCATGCCCGACTTCGAAGTCAAGGGCGTGGATGTCTTTCTCGTCTATCTGAGCCGCCGGCAGTTGCCGCGCGCCGTCGGTGTGTTCATCGAGTTCGCGCTTGCCAAGATGGCGCAAGGACTGGTTGCCGCCGATGGCGACCTCATTCCCCACGGGGCTGGACGAATCAAATCCGCTCGCACCGTCTAGTGCCGGGACTTCCGCGTGCCGTAGATTGATGGCCGACTCTCCCGGCCATTCAAATGAACGCATTGCAGGCATCCCCATTTCGCGACACGGCCGCAAGCCCCCGCTCGATCGCCCATCGAACCCGCGGTCGAAGCCACGGGCCGATCACCCGCCTGATGAGTCCGTCGGACCTCGGCGAGCTTCTGAAGCCTTTCGTCTTCCTCGATCACGTGGTCGGCAAGGATTTGTGGCGAATGAAGATGGACGGCTACGGTCTGCATCCCCATTCCGGCATTTGCACGCTCACCTGGCTGTTCGAAGGCAGCGTGAACTACGAGGACAACCTCGGCCGCAGAGGGCAGATCGCCCAGGGATCGCTCGAATGGATGCATGCCGGCGGCGGTGCATGGCACGGCGGCAACTTCGGCGACAGCGAACGCCTGCGCGGATTCCAGCTCTGGATCGCACTGCCGCCCGCGGCCGAGCTGGGCGAGGCCCACAGCCGCTACCTCGGACCCGAGGACATCGCCACCGATGGACCGGTGACGGTGCTGCTCGGCCAGCATGGCCGTGCGAGATCGGCGATCGCGGCGCCCTCGCCGATCGACTACTTCTCGGTGAGGCTTCGAGCCGGCGAGTCGTGGCGCTATCAGCCGCCGGCGGGACATGGCGTCGCATGGGCCGCGGTGAGCACGGGGCGGCTGGTCCGGCCCGCGTCGATCGGCGCGGGAGAAATGGTCGCGTTCGAGGAAGGCGAGCAGCCCATCGGTTTCGAGGCCGACCAGGACACCGAGTTCGTCTTCGGCAGCGCGGCCCGGCATCCGCACGACCTCGTGCTGGGCAATTACTCGGTGCACACCAGCGTGAACGCACTGCGCGAGGGGGAATCGCGCATCGTGGAAATAGGACGTCGGCTCGGCGAGGAGGGACGGCTTTAAGGCAGTTTCACAATCGGTACCCCGCACTGCCGAATCGAGGAGCCGCCGTGACCGCACGCATCGCACCCGCCAATCCACCCTTCGATTCGGAAACGACCGACTGGCTCGATCGAACGATGAAGGGCAACCCGCCCCTCGTGCTCTTCACCACGCTCGCGCGGGATCCGCGGCTGTTCAGGAAGTTCTTTTCCGCGGGCCTGCTCGACCGAGGACACCTGAGCATGCGCCAGCGCGAGATCGTGATCGATCGGACCACGGCGCTTTGCGGGTCCGAATACGAGTGGGGCGTTCATATCGCCACCTTCGCCCGGCACGTCGGCCTGACGCCGGCCCAGGTCGAGTCCTTCGTCAAGGGCACGCCCGAGGACGAGTGCTGGCCCGAGCAGGAGCGCACGCTCCTGCGCCTGTGCGACGCGCTGCATCGCGAGTGCGATATCGACGACGCGCTCTGGGCCGCTCTGAAGGCCGACTTCAGCGACGAGGCCATCATCGAACTGCTGATGCTGGCCGGCTTCTACAGGACAGTCAGCTACCTGACCCGCGCCATGCGCCTGCCGCTGGAGGCGCAGGCCGCACGATTCCCGCACTGAAGCGTCGGGGCGGATTCAGCGCGACGCCGCCGCGAGGATCGCATCGACCACGACTTCCGGATGCGACTGCTGCGGCACGTGGCTGGAGGCCACGCTCACCACATTCGCGCCGATGTTCTTCGCCATGGCTTCCTGCAGGGCCGGCTGGATCATGTGGTCCTGCCGGGTCAGCACGAACCAGGAGGGTCGAGTCTTCCAGGCTGCGTGGGTCGTCTTCTCGTCGAAGTTGGCACCGCGCACCGGGCCTTGCGTCACGGCCATCAGCCTCGTTTCCGCGGCCGGCAGGTCCTGCGCGAAGTGATGCGCAATGTCTTCGGGTGTCATGGTGAGAAAGCCTTCCTTGTCCGCCACCAGGTGGGCGAGGCCAACGGGGGCCGGATAGTCCTTGGAGAGATCGGTCGCGGATTGACCCACGGCCGGCGCAAACGCCGCGACATACACGAGCGACTTCACTCGCTCGTGCTCCCCGACTTCGGAGATGACGACGCCTCCCCAGGAATGGCCGACGAGCACGACCGGGCCGGTCTGCGCGTCGAGCACGCGCCGGGTCGCGGCCACGTCATCGGCCAGCGAAGTCAGCGGGTTCTGCACGGACACGACCTTCAGGCCCTTTTCCTGCAGGCGCGGCACGACCTTGTTCCATGCCGAGCCGTCCGCGAAGGCGCCGTGCACCAGCACGACGGTGGTGGGGCCCTGCGGCGCAGCGACCGCTGCGACCGCAAGGCCGATGGAGGCGCATGCGATCGCGATCCTGACGAGACTCTTCATGGGAACTCCTGTTCAAGCAATTCGCCGCAGGCTAGGCGGCGCTTGCCGTGCGGGCAATGAGTCCCGCCACAAAACAGTTGTTCCGAATTGAAAAGATGCCTTCAGCGGCCTCCGCTCACTCCAGCCGTCCGATCTTCTGCACCGCCTCGGTCATCAGCTTCGCGTCCTGCTGCCAGTAGGTCGCGAAGGCCGGCGCGTCCAGGTACTCGATGGGGCTGCCCGCACGCAGCACCGTCTGCTGCACGGCGGGGTCCGAGGCGACCTTGCGCAGCGCGTCGCGCAACCGGCGCTCCACGCCTTCGGGCGTGCCAGCGGGCACGAAGACGCCCGACCATTGCGCGAACTGCACGTTCCAGCCTCTTTGCTGCAGGCTCGGCACCTCCGGCAGCGTGACCAGAGGCTTGTCGCCCCAGTGCGCGAGCGCGCGCAGCTTGCCGGCCATGATGTGCTGGAGCACCGTCGAGGGACCGGTGGCGAGCGCGTCAACCTGGCCGCCGAGCAGCGCGGTCACGGCCGGGCCGGCGCCGGTGAAGGGGATGTGAGTCATGCGAAAGCCGGCCGCGTTCTTGAACATCTCCATCGGCACATGCATGGTTCCGTAGTTGCCGGAGCTGCCGTAGTTGTAGACGCCGGGCTTGCGCTTCGCGTCGGCCACGAACTCCTCGACCGTGTGCCAGGGCGCGTCGGCTCGAACCACCAGCACGGTGGGGTCGGCCGTGATGCGCGCCAGCGGATGGAACTGCGAGATCTGGTACTGGGGCTTGCGGGCCAGCACCTTGTCGGCCTCGGGGAGGATGGAGATCGAGCTCAGGCTGAGCAGCAAGGTGTAGCCGTCGGCCTGCGCGCGTGCCGCCACCCCGATGCCCAGTGCCCCGCCCGCGCCGCCGCGGTTCTCGACCACCACCGGCTGCTTCAGCTCGCGGCCCAGGGCCTCGGCCACCGGGCGCGCGACGGTGTCGGCCACCCCGCCCGGCGGGAAGGGCACGATCATGGTGATGGGGTGCTCGGGGTACTGCGCCTGCGCGGCCAATGAGCAGAGCACAGCCGCGGTCGCAATGACGAATCGAATCGCTCGCATGGTGTGAACGTCTCCTGATGTTCTTCTGGCGTCTGTCTGGCGCAGGGGGCTTCAGGCCACGCGGTTCTCGAGCGTGCCCAGGCCCTCGATCTCGATGCGCACGCGGTCGCCCGCGCGCAGCCAGCGCGGCGGAGAAAAACCCATGCCCACGCCGGCGGGCGTGCCGGTCGCGATGACGTCGCCCGGGTAGAGCGTGATGCCGCGCGAGATGGTCTCGATGAGCGTGGGGATGTCGAAGATCATCTGTTCGGTGGCCGCGTCCTGCCGCAGCTCGCCGTTCACCCAGCAGCGCACGCGGGTGTGCAGGCCGTCGAGCTCGTCGGCCGTCACGATCCACGGACCCATCGGGCAGAAGCTGTCGAAGGACTTGCCGAGGTCCCATTGCGCGTGGCGCATCTGCACGTCGCGCGCGGTGACGTCGTTGACGATCGTGTAGCCGAACACGTGGCGCAGGGCGTCGGAGCGCGCGATGTTCCTGCCGCCGGCACCGATCACCACGGCGAGCTCGGCCTCGTAGTCGATCTGCTCGGTGATGTGCGAGCCCGGCAGGCGGATCTCGTCGTCGGGGCCCACCACGCACTCGGGCACCTTGGTGAACACGATGGGCCATTGGTCCACCGGCTTGCTGTCGTCCTTGAACACGGAGCCCTTCAGCTCCGCTGCATGCGCGTGGTAGTTGCGGCCCACGCAGAAGAGGTTGCGGCGCGGTCGCGGCAGCGGTGCGAGCAGGCGCACGGCGTCCAACGCCCGCGGCGCGCCGTCGGGTTCGGGCAGCCCCTCGCCACGAGAAAGACGCTCCACGAGACGCAGCGCGCCGAGCGCAGCGTCGGTATCGCTCAGCAGCAGCGCAGTGACGGACTGAAGGTGCGCGCCGACGAGGCCGACACGCTGGCGGCCGCCGTCTTCGAAACAGGCAATGCGCATGGAACGTGCCTCACGCAGATTGATGAAGAACCAATATCAAGCCAACTCGTCGCGGGAAGACCCGTGGTTTCCCCGACCGGGCGATCAGCTGCTGCGGCCGCGGCTGATCGACTGATTGACCGTCAACTCTTCGAGGCTCGCGCTGAATTCGACGCCCTTGGCGTTCTCGCGCGTGACCTTGAATCCCAGGCGCCTGTGGAACGCCATGGAGCGGCGATTGGTCTTGTAGACGTTGCTTCGCAGGGACGTGATGGCGCGGCGGTGCACCACATCCGCAAGTTGCGCGAACAGGTCGCGAAAGACCGGCGCCGTCCTGTGCGAGGGATGGGTATTGAATCCGGTGACGAACCAGCATCCGGCTTCCCGCGGCTGGAGCATGGCGTACGCCACGAGCGCACCCTCGCGACGAACTGCGACCACCTCCGACACGGCAAGTGACTTTTCAATGGCGATGCGCTGCTTGTGCGGGTCGAACACGTCCCCGGCCAATTCCGTGTGTGCACGCAAGGTCAGGAGATCGAGGGCCAGGATTTCGTCGACTTGTGGCATTGGGGTGGTTGCAATGGGAGGCAGGTTCATTGGCTCAGGCGGCACTTTCGCGCAAGTGCACGATGTTGCCCTCGGGGTCGCAGACATTGCGCACCCTGATGCCCGGCCCAGGCCACACAGGGCCCCAGGCCACCCCGCCGCACTGCTCGGCGATGCGCTGCGCCGCAGCAAGACTCTCGACGGTGAAGAATGGCTTGATGGCTTGTGTCTCGCGGGGCACGGGCGGCACTTCAATGACGATCGAGCTGCCGTACTGGGGCGGGATCGCGTGAATGATGAGCTGCACGTCCGCAGACTGCAGCACTCGGTGCTCGCTGTCGGCGTGCAGCACCTTGGCGCCCAGGACCTGCTCGTAGAACGAAGAGACGGCTTCCAGGTTCTTTGCGTAGATGAGGACACCAGTTCGCGCGGGGCCAGGCATCGGGTACTCCGGAAATGGACGAATGAACTGAGCCGGTGATCGAGGTGCGTCGAGGCAGGCAGAGTGCTTGAAATCGACTTATCGATCCAGCATTGCGGGGAAGTCGATCATCGGATGCCCACCACGAATGGCAATGTCTTCAGGGGGTAGTTCGTGCAGCTGGATCAGACTGCAGTTCCGAGGAATTCCAAGCGCTTCGAGGTTGTCGACGATCGCAGTGTAGAAGCGGCGCTTCGCCTCGACCGTTCGACTCGCGTGACCGACAACCGTGATGTTGGTATAGCGCTCGGGGTCGTCACGATCGGGCGGGCACATGAATCGATGCGGGGGATGAACCATGAGGGTGATGTTCTTGTCGTTCGGTTCGACGCCGAAAGCGGTAACGAGCGCAGCCTGCACCGCGTTCATGATCGCGATCTCCTCGGACTCGGAGTAAGTCTTCCGAACATGGATGCAGACACTTGGCATGATCGATCTCCTCGCCGACTGGTCCATCACCAGGCCAGGGCTCTTCCTCTACTACCCGAACCGGCGCCACCCGCAGAAGGCATTGGGTGCCTTCATCGACTGTCTGCTGGACCGGGACCTGCCCCCGTCCAAGCGCGAGGCAAGCGGCACCCGTTGATTCCGGTCGCCAGGCACCGCCCTTCACGTCGCTTCGGGAACGCGCATGTACTCGTTGGTCCAGTTCACTTCCCATGTGCGTCCGCCGTCGGTGGAGAACGCCTGCTCCGATCGCGCCGAATCCTTGGACAGCGGCCAGATGGAGAAGCGGACCATCACATAACGGCCGTCGATCTCCTCGTAGCTGTAGAAGTCGCCGCGACCGTTCGCGAATGCACCCGCCATCGGCACGCCCATGGTGCCGGTGCCGGGATTGGCGAAGTTCAGGTTCCACTGGTGTTGTCGCGGGTCATACAGGCGCAGCGACAGGAGTTCCAGCGACTTGCCGTCCGCACTTTGCGCCTTGTATTCGGCGAGGTTCGCGTAGCCGCCCCACACCTTGGATACATGGGTGACGCCGTCGAGTTCGACCCACTCGTGTGAGCCCGTCAGGGGGTGCGGCAGGCGGCGCGTGTGCGTCTTCCAGCGGCCGAAGTCGAAATCGAATTCGTGGCCGCCCTCGCGCGGCGCGGCGGAGGCGGTTTGCGCGGCGGCGTCGGTCAGCTTCGTCAGGTCGGCAGTGAACGCCGTGCGCCACGTCGTGCCTCCGTCGTCGGAGTACGACTCCACGTAGCGATGCGATGTCGGCGTGATGTCCGACCAAGCGCCGCGCACGATCACCGCGCGGCCATCGATTGTGTCCTGCGCCAGGAGTTCGGCCTTGCCGCCGATGAACGAGCCGATCATCGTGCCACTCGATATCGCGCCGGCCGCGCTATTGGCGAAGGCCTGGCTCCATTGTCCCGAGCGCGGGTTGTAGACGAACAGCGTGAGTCCCTGCCAATGGCCGGGCGGGCCGTCCGCGTCGATCTCCTCCAGCTGCGCACGGCCACCCCATACCGGCCGCACGCGCACGGTGCCTTCCATGCGCACCGTGCGTCCCGCCGGCGCGAAAGGATCGACGGTGCGCACGATGCGCGTGTGCCACACGCCGAGATTGAAGTCGAAGTCATGCGATCCGTCGCGCATCTGCGCGTGCGCCAGGCAGCAGGTGGCGGCGAGGATGGCGAGGAGACCTATGCGCAGGCGGACGAGAGACGTCATTGGCGGCTTCCTTTCAAGTGGTTCGATGATCGGGCGCCCCGCGGCGCTGCCTCAAGAGCCACTTCGTGGAAAATGAACCGCGCCACTCGCCATCGCCTTCATGGAGTCGCTGTTCGAGATCCCGATCGCTATCGCCGCCTCGCGCGACCGCTCGGCGCCACAGACGCACGAGCTTTACCGGCAATTGCGTGAGGCCATCGCGGATGGACGACTCGCGAACGACATGAAGCTGCCGCCGACGCGCGAGGCCAAGGCCTTGTTCGGCGTCTCGCGCAACACGCTGGCCGCCGCCTACGAGCGATTGATCAGCGAAGGCTACGCCGTCGGGAGGCATGGCTCTGGCACCTACGTGGTCGGCTCGGCGCGCAACGGTGCGCCCGCGGCGCAAGACGCGCATGCGGCGGATGCGTCGTCCCGGCTCAATCCGTTCTGGCTCTCGGAATCCGCGCACGCCATGAACTTCTGGCGCGATGCGCTGCAAGCGAGTGGCAGCGTGGCGAGCCGCCCCACGGTGGACATGCGACCGGGTCTCGTGGACCTGGGCCTGTTTCCCTTCGACGTGTTCCGCCGCGTCGCCGCGAAGCAGTTGCGCACGATGGAGAAGGTGACGCCTGCGACGAGCAGCCCGCAGGGCAACCGTGGCAACTTTCACTTGCGCGAGGCGATCACCGCGCATGTCGCACTCACGCGCGGCGTCTCCTGTCACCGCGACGACGTCCTCGTGACATCGGGCGCGCAGCAGGCGTTCGACCTCATCGCGCGCGTCCTCGTGCGACCGGGTGAGACGAAGGTCGCGGTCGAGGACCCGGGCTATCCGCCGATGCGCGTGGCCTTCGCCGCGGCCGGCGCGAAGCTCGTGGGCGTGCCGGTGGATGCGCAAGGCCTGGTGGTGGACGCGTTGCCGCGCGATGCGTCGGTGATCTGTCTGTGCCCTTCGCATCAGTTTCCGCTGGGTGTCACGATGACGCCGGCACGCCGACGGCAGCTCGTCGAGTTCGCACGCGCGAACGGGGCAACCATCGTGGAAGACGACTACGACGGCGAGTTCCGCCACGAAGGCAGCCCGGTCGAGCCGCTGCGCACGCCGGCGAACTCGGAACACGTGATCTACGTCGGCACGTTCTCCAAGTGCATGTTCCCTGGCTTGCGGCTCGGCTATCTCATCGCTGCGCCCTGGGCGTCGGGCGCGCTCGTCGCCGCCAAGAACTGCATGGACTGGCACTGCTCGACACCGTTGCAGACGATGGTGGCCGAGTTCATCTCGGGCGGCCACCTGCGCCGGCACGTGCGCAGGATGCGCGCCGCGTACCAGAGGCGCCAGCGCTTCCTGCTCGATGCGCTGGCCGAAAGCTGGGGCGGGCTGCTGGCGCCGGTCGAATCGCAGTACGGCATGCACCTGTGCGCGCAGGCGGCAGATGCACTGGACGTGGAAGCGCTCGCGTACACGCTGCGGACAGAGGGCATCCAGCTGCACACGCTGGATCGCTATTGGCTCGGGGCGCCCGCATTGCGCGGGCTCGTGTTCGGCTACGGAAGCGCAGGCGTGCCGCAGATCAGGAAGACGCTGGCGGCGCTGCGCCGCGCCGTCTCAGTCTCAATGAGGGCCGGGCTGCGGTAGTCCGAAGCTCGAAGTGACTGCGCATGCTGATGCCAGCACCATTCAGTTTCGGCCGGCAAATCCTCACTGCTTCAAGACGAACTCGGCA
>Ga0134124_10001101_pt1 | contig 21620 bp, 27 predicted proteins | sample KB304_FD_96880 | JGI IMG/M metagenome (GOLD analysis project Ga0134124, IMG submission 96880) | Terrestrial soil microbial communities without Nitrogen fertilizer from Kellogg Biological Station, Michigan, USA - KB3-0-4 | ecosystem: Environmental > Terrestrial > Soil > Unclassified ... | reverse complement strand
GAGCTGGGCCATCGCGCGCTGCACCGTGACTGGGCTGGCCACGAACTCGGCGCTCAACTCACGCACCGAAGGCAACAACGTGCCCGGCGCGAGTCGCGCCAAGCGCCGACGCAGCTCGCTCGCAATCCGCACATCGGCTTTGATGGCAGCCGAGGCAGGTGCGGGCTTGCCAGTCGCCGAAAAGCTGTTATCTATTTTCATGTCAGAACTGAGTAACGATACTCCTCGCGCCTCGATAACGCTACGAGCGATTTGGAAAGGTTTTTCTGGCCACTTCACGGGCTTGGGCGCGGCCGCGCTGGGGGTCCTCTGTTTCAGTCTGACTGTACCTGCGACGCGCGTGTCGGTGCCGGAACTGGGCCCGCTCTTGGTCGGTGCCGGTCGCTCGGTGATTGCCGGCGCGCTGGCCTTGCTGGTGCTCGCTGTGAAGCGCGAGCGTTTGCCGGCGATGGCGGATCTGCGATCGCTCGCGCTAGTCGCCCTCGGCGTCGTGTTCGGCTTTCCGCTGTGTAGCGCGATCGCTTTGCGCAGCGTGCCGGCCGTGCACGCGTTGGTCATCATCGGCTTGGTGCCGATGGCGACCGCGATCTTGGCCGTGCTTCGCAACGGTGAGCGGCCTTCGTCCAAGTTCTGGATGGCTTCGTCGCTCGGCGCGCTGTCGGTGTTTGCGTTCGGGTTCAGCCAAGCTCGGCTGCAATTGGCACCCGCCGACGGTTGGATGCTGGCCTCGGTGGTGAGCGCTGCTTTTGGCTACAGCGAGGGCGCGCGTCTCACCCCGAGGCTGGGCGGGTGGCGCGTGATTTCCTGGGCGCTCGTGTTGTCATTACCGCTCAGCTTGGGCTTGTCGCTGTGGGCGGTCAGCAGCGCGCCGCCTCACGCGGCGATCTCGTGGCGCGCGTGGCTGGGCCTGGGCTACGTCGGCGTGGTCAGCATGTACCTGGGATTTTTCGCCTGGTATCGCGGGCTCACACGCACGAGCATCGCGCGGGCCAGCCAAGTGCAATTGGCCCAACCCGTGCTCGGCTTCTTGTGGTCCTGGCTGCTGCTCGGTGAACGGGTCACGCCCGCGATGTCCTGCACCGCAGGCTTCGTTTTGGCTTGTGCGGCCTGGGCTAGCCGCAGCCGCACGCAGTCCGCTCAGGTAGCAACACTGAAACAGACACGCGCTGCTGGCGAGCCCGCCGCGCTGCGCATTTCCTAGTGGACACTACCCACCTCCTGGGGCATTCACCCCCCGGGCATGATTCGGACGACTGATCTCGGCAAGGCTTACGGCGCGCGCGCGTTGTTCGAGGGTGTGAGCCTCGAACTCAACGAGGGGTCGCGTTATGGCCTCGTGGGCGCAAACGGTTCCGGCAAGACCACCTTCATCCGCGTCGTTGCCGGGGACGAGCCGGCAACCAGCGGCACGGTGCATATCCCCAAACGCGCGCGCGTGGGCGTCCTGCGCCAAGATCACTTCCTCGACGATCAAGCGCTGATTTTACACGTCGCCATGATGGGCGACAGCCTGGTCTGGAAGGCGCTCGAAGAGCGCAATCAGATCGTCGACCACGGCGGCGACGCCAGCAAGCTGGCCGAGATCGAGGAGCTCTTGATCACGCACGACGGCTACACGCTCGAGGCGCGCGCGACCGAGATCTTGGAAGGCCTCGGCATTCCGATCGCGTCGCACCAACAAAAGCTGAGCACCTTGTCGGGCGGCTTCAAGCTGCGTGTGCTCTTGGCCCAGGTGCTGATCGGCGGCCCGGATTGCCTGCTGTTGGATGAGCCGACCAATCACTTGGACATCCTGTCGATTCGCTGGCTCGAAAAATTCATGGCCGCGTACCGCGGCACTGCCCTGGTGATTTCCCACGATCAGCGCTTCCTCGACAACGTCGCGACCCACATCTTGGACGTGGACTACGGCACCGTCACCAGCTACGTCGGCAATTACGCGCGCTTCGTGGTCGAAAAAGCCGCCGTGCGCGAGCGCAAAGAGGCGGAGATCGCGCGCCAACAGAAGATCATCGCCGAAAAGCGCGCGTTCGTGGAGCGCTTTGGCGCCAAAGCCACCAAGGCCAAGCAAGCTCAAAGCCGGCTCAAGCAGATCGAAAAGATCGAAGTCGAAGATCTCGCGCAAAGCTCGCGCCGCGAACCGCTGTTCCGCTTTACCCAAGAGCGCCCGAGCGGCAAAGAGGTGCTCGAGCTCGAAGGGATCTCGAAAGCCTACGGCTCGAAGGTGGTGCTGAAGGACGTCTCGCTGACCGTGCGCCGCGGCGAAAAGCTAGCCGTGATTGGCGCGAACGGCCTGGGCAAATCGACCTTGCTCAAGATCATCATGGAGCGCCTGAAGGCGGACCAGGGCAAGATCCGGCTCGGGCACGAAGTGCGGCTCGGCTACTTCGCTCAGGACCATCATGAGCTGCTGAGTAACCTCAAGCAGACCCCGCTCGACTACATCTGGGACACGGTCCCGACGGAAGGCACAGCGACGGTGCGTGGCATGCTCGGCCGCGTATTGTTCAGCGGGGACGACGTGATGAAGCCGGTAGGTTCGCTCTCCGGTGGTGAGGCCGCGCGCTTGATCTTTTGCAAGATCATCGCCGAAAAGCCCAATGTCTTGGTGCTCGACGAACCGACGAATCACTTGGATCTGGAGGCGATTTCCGCGCTCGTTTCTGGGCTCAAGGCGTACGAAGGCACGGTCATCTTCGTCTCTCATGATCGCTCGTTCGTGTCCGAACTGGCGACCCGCATCTTGGAGGTGACGAGCGAGGGTCCACGTGAATTCTCCGGCACGTACGCGGAGTACTTGGCGCGCGCCGGCGACGATCATCTCGACATCGACGCCGTGACGCTGAAGGCCAAGAAGGAGAGCGCGAGCAAGAGCGTACCGCCTCCGGCCGCCACGGGCCTCTCTTGGGAGGAGCAGAAAAAGCGGCGCAATCGCTTGGGCACCTTGCCCGCACGACGCGACAAGCTGCTTTCGCAAATCGAAGCCGCAGAAGCTCGCAAAAAATCCATCGCCGACAGCTATGCCGAGGACGGCTTTTTCGAACGCACGAGCGCTGCCGATGTGCAAAAGCTCGAAGCCGAGAGCCTCGAGCTCGGCAAACGAGTCGAAGCGTGGCTCGCCGAGTGGGAAACGGTCGAAACCGAGATCGCGAAAATCACGGAAGGATGACGCGTGCAGGGTTCAAGCCCCAGGCACCCTTCCGGGTGTCACGAAGCGCGTCGTACGATCATTCAAGCCGAAGCGCTCGGCTGGCTCGCCGCGAACCCCGCGCCGCCCGGAACGAGCGTGATCACGTCCCTCCCCGACCTCAGTGAGCTCCCCGAACTCGGCTTTTCCGGCTGGAAATCTTGGTTCGACCAAGCCGCCCGCGCAGTCCTGCGCTGGACGCCGTCGCCCGGCCTCGCGCTGTTTTTCCAAAGCGACATTCGCCAAGCCGGCGAGTGGGTCGACAAAAGCTACCTGGTGCAACGCGCCGCCGAAGCCGAAGGCCGCACCCTGCTCTGGCACAAAATCGTCTGTCGCCACCCGCCAGGCACGATCACACATGGCCGCGCCAGCTACTCGCACCTGCTGTGCTTCGCTCACGCGCCACGCGCACGAGTCACGCATCCCGGCCCGGACGTCCTGCCCGACGCCGGCCACAAACCGTGGAGCAAAGCCATGGGCGTCGAAGCCTGCCGTCTTGCTTGTCGCTTCCTGCGCGAAGAGAGCGAAACGACGCTCGTCGTCGATCCCTTCTGCGGCCACGGCACCGCCCTCGCCGTCGCCAATCACTACGGCTTCGACGCCCTCGGCGTCGAACTGTCCACCCGCAAAGTGCGCGCCGCCAAGCGCCTAGTCCTCGATCTCGACCCGAAGTCCTGACCGCACCCCGGGTGTGCTCAGCGCGCCCATCACACCCGGGGTGTGCGCATGGAAATGGGGGGCGCTCCCAATCCGGCAGCGCACCTCGGAGTGCGGCGTCGTTCTCGGCCTGAGTCGGCCGCGCTAGGCGGCGGATTCGAGCGCGCGTTTGACGTCTTCGAGGTGTTTGGCGGCGGAGAATTCGTGGTGGAACGCGCCGAGGATGCGGCGGTTGGTGTCGATCACGTAGGTGACGCGCAGCGTGTGATTGATGATCGGCAATGAAGCCCGATACGGTTTGATGATGCGTCGCTCGGGGTCGGCGATCAGCGAGAAGGGCACGCTGTGTTTTTCCGCGAAGCGTTGATGAGAATCGACGGGGTCACCACTGACGCCCACGACGTTCGCGCTGAGCGCACCGAGCTCAGTGGAGGCGTCGCGAAAAGTACACGCCTGCGCCGTGCACACGGGCGTGAAATCCTTGGGGTAAAAGTAGAGCACCAAGCGGCCGCGCTCGAGCAGGCCGGACAGGGTGATGGTCTTGCCGTGTTGATCCTGAGCGCTGAACTCCGGTGCGAGATCGCCGACTTTGAGCATGCCCGCGTGTACCTGCGGTTGCGTTGAGGCGCTAGAGGGAGCCCAGGGGCAAGGCGTTCACCCCAAGAGCACGCGTTCGACCAGTCGAATTCCGAGCAAAAGCACCATGGGCGAGATGTCGATCCCGCCCGTGCTCGGCAACAAACGGCGGATCGGAGCGAGGACCGGCTCGGTCAGTGTGCGAGTGACGGTCACCAGCGGATTGTCCTCGGACAGCCGGAGCCAGGACACGATCACCGAAACCAGCACCACCAGTGAGTACGCATCGAGAATCAGGGAGAGAATGCCCACTCCCTTGGCTTAAGTCCCCCAACCGAGCCTGGCAATCGCGCCCCACGCTTCGCCCTTGAAAATCGGCGTGGTTTGCCGGATACTGAACACATGAATAGTGCAGCAACAGACGCGGTGAATTACGAGAGCCCGCCCCTGGTCGAGGTCGAAATCGACGGTACGGATTACCGGCTCGACGCGGGCAAGCAGGGCACGGCGCTGTGCATTTCCACCCGGGTTTCCGGATCTTGGGACTGGGCCTTCGGCGGTGAGGCGCGCTGGGACGTCGGCTCGCTTCGCTGTAAGGCGTTCGAACGGCGCACGCTCGACCAGCTGTCGCGCGCGTTCAAAGCCGCCCTCGAGAATGCAGACTGAACTTTCGCGAGCTCCACAGCGAGCTTAGGGCCCGCGAATGGCTAAGTCGGTCGATTATCGCGGTCGAGGCGCCCGGACGGCGAGGCGCGACGAACGCGCATACTGCTTGTATGTAACTGAGGAGCAACGAAGCCGGCCGGGATGCATCGGGCGCGAGAACGATCGACTTAGCCATTCGCGGGCCCTTAGTGAGTCGAACAATAATAGAGCGTGAGCTGCACAGCGTAGACCACCACTAGCAAGATCAGCGTCAGGTTCACGCCGCGATCGATTTGCTTGAGCATGACGCGCAGCCGTTGCGGCGCAAACAGTTTGAGCGCGAGCAGGGCCGCCAGACTGAAGAAGACAATCCGCGACAGCATGCGGTGTCAGCCCGCCGACATTGCGTCGCGCAGGGCCTGAGTCAACGCGCTCAGTGCTTTGTTCTTGGACGCGGCCGGCGCGGAGCGCGCGTTGCGCAGCAGCGTGCGCAAGTGTTGGCGCTCGGCGCGCGAGTATTGCGCCAGGAACTCGGCAAACTCGGCTTCACCACCGTCGAGCAGTCGCTTGCGCCATTCATCCGCGGGCGTACTGACGCGGCGCGTGTTCGGGTGCGACAAGTCTTCCAGCCGCTCGCGCAGCTCACCCAGGTCGAGCCCGCGCAGTTCCTGGCGAATGAGCCGTAGGCCTCGCCCGCGCGCCGTCGGGCTACTGATGAGGCGCGTGTCTTGCACGACGCGCAGCAGCTCTTCGCTCAGCTGCAGTCGGAGCAGTTGGCGCTCACTGATCGTCGTCAGAGTCTTCGCGAATTCCATCCAAGCGGCCTCCGATCGCTTGCGTTCAGCACGGAGGTCGGTCCGACTGGTCCGATCTTCTTCTTCTTCGAGAGTCCCGTCCGGCAGGACGTCGATGGGTTTTCGCACCGGCGGACGATAGCGCGCTCGAAGCGCCGCTCAAGGCGGTTTCGAGAGAAGGTGTGCTTATTGGCCCGCTGCCACCGGCAAATGAAGCGTAAATCGCGTGCCTTCGCCCACGCGCGATTGCACGGCCACGCTGCCACCCAAGGCCTCGACCACGCTTTTCACGATCGCGAGCCCGAGGCCAGTCCCCGAGCGGTCCGCATCGGTCGTGAAAAAACGCTCGAAAATTCGGGTCAGGTTCGGCTCCGGGATCCCCATGCCCCGGTCTTCCACCGCGACCGAGACGAAACGCTCGCCTGCGCGGCCGCTGACGCGAACGATCACGGGCACGCCGGGCGGCGAGAATTTGAGAGCATTGTCGAGCAGGTTGAGCAGCGCGGTCTCCAAGTCCGCCGGCCGCGCCAGGATCACGGGGATGCTCGAGGTGTAGTCCAGCACGACGCTGCCGTCGGGCCCCTGCGAGCGCTCGACTGCGCGCCGCACCAGGGCCTCCAGATCGACGAGCACTGGCGAGGCCTCGGAGGCGTCGATCCGACTCAACTCGAGCAAGCGCGAAACCAGGCGATCGAGTCGCGCCGCGTCGAGCGCGATGTTCTCCAGGAAGCGTTTTCGCGCGTCCAGATCATCGGCCGCGCCTTCGGCGAGTAGCTCCGCGGCGCCGCGAATCGAGGTCAGCGGCGACTTGAACTCGTGCGCGACGTCCGCGGCGAACGCCGAAATGTAACGATGACGGGCCTCGAGCTTGCGCGTCATTTCGCGGAAAGCGCGAGCCAGTTCGCTGATTTCGCCGCCGCCAGCCACGGGCACGTCCAGCCCCGAGTCGCCGGCCGCAATGCGCCGCGCCGCATGCGCCAGGCGTTCCAGAGGGCGTGAGATGGTCCAGGCGAGCAGCAAGGTCATGGCCGCAGTAAAGGCCAGGGCGATCGCCAGTACTCGCGTCAGACCACGGCGAATGCGGTGCATTTCTTGAAGCACTGGGCTGGTCGAGCGCGTGACGTAGACGGCGCCGCGCACGCCGCTGCCATCGCGCACCGGCTCCGCCAAAAACAAAAACACGGAGGGCGGACGACGCGCTACGCGCGTCGCCGTGCTGCGTTTGCCCGCAAAAGCACCCAACAATTCGGCGCGCTTTTCCAGCGGCGCCTCCTGCTCGTGCTGACCCGAACGAATGTCCGAGCTCGACAGCGCTTGCTCGAGCTCGACCGCCCGCTCGCGCGTCAGGAGCGGCGCACGTGGTTCCTTCCCTTCTGGTGGACCGTTGCGATGCGAATCGACGAGCAAGCCGTGCTGCGCGTCGACCAGGCGGATGCGCGTTCTGGTTTGCAGCGCTGCAGCGGTCAATTGAGCTTCTTGCTCGCGCGTTCCGAACTCTTCACCGCGGGCGAGCCCCGCTTCGAGCGAGACTTTGACCAAAACCGCTTGGTTTTGCATGTCGCGCTCGAGCCCGTCCAGCAACTGTCGCTCGTAGAGCCGCGCGAACTCCAGACCCGCGATCGGCACCAACACCACGACCAAGTTGACGACCAAGAGCCGCGTTCGAATGCGGCCGATGCCGCGCCTGAAGCGGTCAGCGAGCGAAGGCCAGCGCGCCAGCATGCCTCAGGCGTCGCTCGCTTTGTAGCCGACGCCGTGCACGGTCGCGATCGGATCGCCGCCCAAGCCGCGGAATTTCGCGCGGATTCGCCGCACGTGGCTGTCGAGGGTGCGCTCGGTCACGTGTAGATCATCGGCGTACGCGCGCTGTAGCAGCTGCGCGCGACTGAGCACGACCCCCGGACGTTCGATCAGCGCCGCCAAGACTTGAAACTCGGTGGCGGTGAGCTGCACGCGCTCGCCCGCGAAAGTCGCCTCGTGGCGTTCGATGTCGAGCTTGAGCTGACCGTGGCACAGCGCGCGCGATTCAGGCTCTTTCGCCGGCTCACCCGCGACGACTTCGAAACGTCGCAGCACCGCGCGCACGCGCGCCACGAGCTCACGCGGCGAAAACGGCTTGACCAAGTAGTCGTCACCGCCGAGCTCGAGTCCGACGATGCGGTCCACCTCGTCGGCACGCGCCGACAAGAACAAGATCGGAGTCTGGCGCAGGCTGCGGATTTTGCGGCACACGGACAAGCCGTCGAGGCCCGGCAACATGACGTCCAACACGACCAAGTCGGGCGGGTCACGCTCGACCGCTGCCAGGCCTTCGAGGCCGTCAGCCGCCGAGCTGACCCGAAAACCGTCCTTCTGGAGCGCATACTCCACGACCTCGCGGATGCGCTTTTCGTCATCCACTATCAGGACGTGCTTGGCCAAGTGCGTACTCTTCCACTGTCAACGTCGAATCCAACTCGAACAGCGGGCCATCCGAACTGGTTCCGAGCATTTCGACCCGCGCCCATACCTCGGTCACGATATCACCGGCTTCCCCCGGCGAGGAGCCCGAGTAGCGAGCGAACACCAATTGCGTGCGCAGCGCCGCGATTAGCTCGGAAAGTTCCTCCAAAGCCCGACGATCGCGCGCGGCCAGGCTCTGCAAGCGCACGACGTTTTCGAGGTGTAGGCGGGCGGAGGCCAGCGTGCGCGGAGAAGCCGCGCGCTGTTCCAAGCGAGCCAACCGTTCCTCTGCGGCCGCGCGATCGAAGCCCTTTTTCGAGAGCAGGTGGGTGAGCTCGGCGTAGCGCTCGGTGGCGCGGCGCAGCTCGCCGAGCAAGCGATCGACCGCGGTACGCGGCAACAGCGGCTCGAGCGGTGTGTTGCGCACCGCCTCGTGGCCTTCGAGCAACGCGGCTTCGGTCTCGGTTGCTGCCGAGTGCTGCGCGTCGCGTTCGGCCCGCTGCGAGGCGAACAGCACCGGCAACCACAGCGGCCACAGCGGCACCGAGAGCAACGCCGCGCCCAGCGCCCGCGCGTCGCGACGCGGCCGCGAGCGATAAACGAGCGCGCCGCTGAGCACCCCAGCAACGCCATACAGCACGCCCAGATCAGCGAGATTCATCGGCGTTCTCCAGTCTCGGCCCGGGCGCGCGCGCGCGAACCGCTGCCTCTCCGTCGGCGGCAGCCTTGCTGAGCTGATACACGCCGAAACTCGACAGCGAGCTCTGCTGCACGGCATCCCAAAAGCTGCTCTCGCGATGCCGAAAGAACGGTACCGACGGAGCGCTCGGTCGCCCCAGGAACGGCCGCAACATCCAGGCGGTTTGCCCGCCGGTGACGAACAATACCCCGGCGAACAGGCTCACGATCGCGAAGCCACGCGCGTCGAACCCCACGCCCTTGAGTACCAAGTCGAGCGCCGCCACGCCCGCGAGTCCGTAACAAGCGACCGCCAATAACACTCCAGGGTGATAAGTCAGCCCGCGATCGAAGCACAGCCAGGTCAGCGGTGAGAGCGCGACCAACACCAACGCGCCGCGCCCGGCAGCCGCGAGCGTGAGTCCGACCATCCCCGAGAAACTCAATGGACGACCGAGCCCCGCGGCGATGGCGTGAAACGCCGGAACCACGAGGAGCATGGTGGCCACCATCGAAAGCGGCAGTTTCACCCCGGAGTACAGCAGCTGAAGGCCCCCGCGGGAGGTGGCCAGCGTGGCGCCGAACACGCCGGCGCCGAGCACCAACGCCAAAAGCGATGCCACGAACAGCGGCCGCAAATCACCCCCCGCACGGCTGCGCTCGGCGATCGCACGCGGAGAGCGCAACAGTTCATCGAACACCGAAAGCACCTGCGAGTTCATGCTGCCCCCTTCAAGATCGGCAAGGAGTACCAAACCCGCGCAGCGAGCATGATTGCGAACAGGCTGAAGCAGAACAAGAGCGCGTTGCACTTCAAGCGCGCCTCGGGCGTCAGATCGTGGAGCATGGCTCGCACGGAACTCGCCAACTGAAACAAGCCGATGCCGCCGGCCAAGGTCAGCCCCGCGCGTGTCACGAACGCAGCCGCGTCCGACGATTCGATGGTCACGGCCAGCAGTGCGGCACTCGGCGCGAGCCCCGCCAGCACGAATCCGGCACTGGCCAGCGAGCGCGCACCCGCCGAGAGCATCGCGCCCGGAGACACCGGCGCATTCACCAGCGCCAAGAGCACGAATAGCGCCGGAATGCCGAGCACAGCCACCGCGGCCAGGCCCGCACTCGCAGCCAAAGCGTGCTGAACGAGTGACATTCCCCCACTGCGTGCCCCAAGCGCCAGACCGTACAACGCGGCGAGCCCGAGTCCGACGGCGAGACGCGCCAGCTCCTGCGCAGCTCCGTGTGTTTCTGGCGAAGTGAGCCGTGCACCCAGCGACGGCCGGGGCACCGAAATCATTGTTGGAAAAGATTGTTCCATCGCGAGACTCCCTTGAAAGACAGCGAGCGGCGCGCGGCGCGTCACCCGGCATTCACTTGATAGCGGGCAAATGGCGCGGTCTTGCGCAGTCAGGAAGGAGAATTCCAGCAAAGGTTGTGGCGAAATGAAGGCGAACCCAGAGCCGGTTCGGGCGGGGGTCCAAGAGCGCACGAAGCAATGCTATGACAGCGACCTTCGCGCATGTGCCCGGTTCGCTTTCCCGCTCTCGGGGTGATTGCTTCGTTGCTACTCAACGCGTGTGGCTCATCGCCGCCGCCTGCGGCTGTGGTCGCTCCTGACCATGCAACGGATGAAGCCAAGGTCGAGCCGAACAAGCCCAAAGCGCGGCTGCCGGAACTTCCGCCCGCCGACGTGGTGGTTCACTTGCGCGGGAACGAAGCTGATTTACGACGTTGTTTCTTCGCCAACCCGAATTTGCGCGGCGCGGTTCGTTTCGCCTGGAAGCTGGACGTAACGGGCAAGGTCGAAGGCATTCACCGTGAGTTTTCGACCCTGAGCGATCCGCGCGTCGAGAGTTGCCTGAGCCAGCGCGTGAGTGAAATTCGCTTCGGCGATCTGGAGAAGCCGAGCACCGCCCGTTGGACCTTCGTCTTTCGCTTGGTCGATCCGCCGCCGAAGCCCAAATCAGGCCGCAGCGCGAGCAAGAAGCGCAAAGCGAAGGCCGGCGACGAACGCGGGTTGCAGATCGATCCGAACTCGGCCGGGATCTTGGCCCCAGATGCGATCAACAACGTGGTCGAAGCGGGCTTCCCACTGTTTGCGCGTTGCTATCGCGACGGAGTGAATCGCGACAGCAGCATGGACGGCACCGTGCGTCTGCAGTTCGTGGTCAGCGCAGCGGGCGCCGTGTCCGAGGTCAGCGATCGCGGCTCCGATCTGAGCGATCGCCAAGTCGTGGATTGCATCGCCGAGGGCTTTTACGCCCTGCGCTTTCCGGAGCCGCAACACGGCACGGTGCAAGTCTTGTATCGGCTCGGCTTTCAAGCGGGCTGAGTCGCCCATCAACCGGCAAATTTGCCGTAAATTCTCCCGCCGCGCGCCGCGTAGTCAGCGAGTACGGCTTGCGCGTCGCCGCGCAGGACGCCCTCGGTGACGGTGATTCCCCGCTGCTCGAGCACGCGCGTCCAGGCGGCGGGCTTGGGTCCCTCGTCGAAACCGACGGCTTCGGCATCCGCGGTGTTCGCGCCGCACACCAGCCGGCGAACGCCGGCCCAAACCAATGCGCCGAAACATTGGCAGCACGGCTCCGTACTCGCGAACAGCGTCAGCGGGGGCGGACTCAGCGAGGCTTCACCGAGTGTCGCTTGGGCGCGCATCAAAGCCACTATCTCTGCATGAGCGATGGAGAAACCACTGCCGAGCACGAGATTCACGCCCGCGGCCAACAGGCGATCTTCAGCGAACACGGTGCCGCCAAAGGGGCCGCCGCCTCGCAGCACGTTTTCGTGCGACAAACGCACGGTGAGCGCCATGCGGGCCTCGTCGCTGACGAGCGGCGCGCCGAATGACTCCACCGTTTCATCCACCCATGCTGGGATCTCCACGACCAACTGACGCGCGGTCATGCTTCGCTCACCGTGGGTTTGGCATTTCGTCGTGCAGGAAGAACCATCGGAATTTCATGGCAGGCTAGCCTAGTCACGGCGCGCGTGAAACCAGCGAGCGCTCTCGGCTCACGCGCGAGCCCGAGTGCGTGAAGATTTGCCGGTTCCGATCTTTCGAGTTCGTTTCGGCTGTTCGCCGGCAGCTGGCACGTTGCGCGAATTCGCGGGGATCGCCGCGACGGCCTCTTGAACCGCTTCAGCGACGAGCGCGGCGAGCAATCGCACGGCCGGACCGGGTTGTGCTTCCGCGCGGTGCAGCGCCAGACCGAGGGATGGCAGTGCTGGCAAACCACGGGCCGCGTTGCCGAGCGCGCGCACCTCAGCGGGCTGTCCCAACGCGGTGCGTGCGGTCAGGCCGATGCCGGCGCTGGTCGCGGCCCACACCCCGCCGAGGCTTGCGCTAGTAAAGGCCAAACGCCAGGGAATTCGCGCGCGGTCGAGCGCCGCGGTGGCGGCTTCGCGAAATTGGCAGGGCGACTCGATGACTGCCAGCGGCAGCGGAGCAGCGCGTGATGCGGGCATGAATTCGCTCGAGCCGATCCAGCACATCGGCAACTGGGCGAGTCGCTCACCATTCGGGGCGGCGTTGCCGTCACCCCAGACGAGCGCGAGATCCAAACTCGCCGCTCGGACGCGCTCCAACAGCTCCGCGTTGCGAGCCACGCGCGCCTCGATGCGCACCTTGGGGTGGGCGCGCGCAAAGCGACGCAGCACCGCCGGCAACAGCCCCCCGCCGAGATCTTCTTGAGTGCCGAAGCGCACCCAGCCTTCGACTTCGACCCCGCGCACGGCGATCGCCGCCTCGTCGTCGAGTTCGAGCAAGCGCCGCGCGTAGGTGAGCAGCGTCTCTCCCACCGCGGTGAGCGCAAGCCCACGACCCGACTTGCGAAACACCGGCGCGCCCGCTTGCTCCTCGAGTCGCCGCAGTTGGGCGCTGAGCGCCGACGGCGATCGGCCGAGCTTTCGCGCCGCGAGCGCGAAGCTGCCGAGCTCCACCCCCACCACGAAGCTGCGCAGCAGCTCCAATTCGAAAGTCACCGCGCGCATGGCGTCCACCGCAACCGTTCGATTTTCATGAATGATGATTACCAAACAATCACATTTTCAGGAACCCCGCCGTGCCGCATGTTGTTCGTGTGCCGCACGAACCAGCGGCAATTCGCGGAGGAATGAAGATGAAAGAGCAAGTAGCCATTGTTACCGGGGGCGGGACGGGCATTGGGCGCGCGACGGTGCTGGCGCTCGTCGAACGCGGGGCACGCGTGCTGTTTTCCTACAGCCGTTCGGAGCGAGAGGCTGCTCAGACCGCGGCGGATGCGCATGCGGCGGCGCTGAACACGGGAAGCGGCGGCAGCGCGCGCGCCATGCGGGCGGACGTCCGAGACGCCCGCGACGTCGAAGCGCTCGTGCAAAGTGCGGTCGCGGAGCACGGGCGCCTGGATCTCTTGGTCAACAACGCCGCGATCAGTCCGGCCATTGCCAACAGCGAGCTGGCGACGCTCGATGACGATGCATTGTGGGACACGGTGCTGTCCGTCAATGTGCGCGGGGCATTCCGCTGCGCTCGCGCCGCTGCGCCGCATTTGCGGGCCACGCGCGGGGCGATCGTCAACATTGGCAGCATCGCGGGCGTGAATGGCGAGGGTTCTTCCCTGCCCTACGCGGTGTCGAAGGCCGCCGTGCATGGCCTGACCAAGGCGCTGGCGCGCGCGCTCGCACCCGAAGTGCGTGTGTCTTGCGTCGCGCCCGGGTACGTGAAAACGCGCTGGTGGGACGGACGCGAAGAAGCGGCCGCACGACTGCGAAAGCGCATGCTGCTCGACACACCGGTCACCGATCGCGACGTCGCGGCGCTGGTCTGCCAGTTGGCGCAGCAGCCGGGTCTGACCGGGCAAGTGATCGTCCTGGATGCAGGGCAAGTGGCCTGACGACGAGCAACGGCTCGTGAAACGAATTTGACGTTGGCTATTGCGACGGGCGATGCTTCGCCGGAGATGACCGTTCAACCGAGTCCGATGTCGACGCCCGAGCCGTGGCAACTCGTGGCCGAAGGCTATGCCGCTGAAGCGTCGCTGGTGATGGCGCCCTTCTCGCGACGTGCCGTCGAGTTGCTGGCCCCGGGGCGCGAGGCGCGGGTAATCGACGTCGCCGCCGGGCCGGGGACACTCGCGGTTCACCTGGCGCCCAGCGTGCGCGAGGTCACGGCCCTCGATTTTTCGGAGCGGATGGTGGCGCAGCTCGCGGCGGCGGCACGCGCGGCCGCGCTGGTCAATCTGCACGCAGTCGTCGGCGACGGTCAGAATTTGCCGTTTGCCGATGGCGAGTTCGACGCAGGCTTCTCGAGCTTCGGGCTGATGTTTTTCCCGGACCGCGCGCGCGGATTCCAGGAACTACTGCGGGTGTTGAAGCCCGGTGCCGGCGCGGTCGTTTCGTCCTGGGCTCCGCTGCAGGACTCGTCGTTGATGCGCGCGATGTTCGGCGCGCTCGCCGCGGCCGATCCGACGTTCGTGATGCCGGTTCGCAACCCCGCAGGGTTGGAGAACCCGGAAGTGCTCGCGGCAGAGATGCGCGCGGGCGGCTTCGACCGCGTCCGGATCGAGCCAATGACGCTCACTATCCGCCCCACGGACGCGGACGATTTGTGGCTACGCATGGCCCGCAGCAGCGCACCGCTGGTGATGCTGCGCAATCGACTCGGCGAGGCCGAGTGGCAACGCCGCGAGCCGACCGTGCGCAATTTCCTGACCGACGTTTTGGCACGCGAACCCGAACTCGCCACGACGGCCTGGCTCGCCGTCGGCTACAAGCCGTGATGCCTCAACCGAAGTGATACGCCGACAGGCGCAAATCCAAGATCTTGCCGTTGTACGGCAGCTGCGCGCGATCGGCACCTGCCGCGCCTGCGATCACCATCAGGGGCAATAGGTGTTCCTCGCGCGGGTGGGCCGTGCGCGCCGCGGGTGCGCTCGCCCACTCGCTCAAGCGTTGGTCGCGCTCGCTCTGCGGCAACGGCAGGGATTCACGCAGCCAAGCATCGAAGGCTTCCGCCGCTTCACGCGATTGTGGCCCAAACGCGCGCAGGTTGTGGAACGTCATGCCACTGCCGACGATGAACACGCCTTCGTCGCGCAGGGGCGCGAGCGCGCGGCCGAGCGCCAGGTGCTGCTTCGGATCGAGCCCACGGATCAGCGAGAGCTGCACGGTGGGCACGTTCGCATCGGGATAGGCGAGCTTCAACGGCACGAAGGTGCCGTGGTCGAACCCGCGCTCGGCGTTTTCGCCGCTCTCGAAGCCCGCCGCAGAGAGCAGCTCGCGGACGCGCCGCGCGAGCCCGGGTTCACCCGGTGCAGGCCAGGTGATCTCGTACGATTCGGGGGGAAACCCGTAGTAGTCGTAGAGCAGCGGCGGTTTGGCCCCGGTCATCACGGTCGGTATGGCTTCTTCCCAGTGCGCCGAGATCACCAGCACGGCTTTGGGCGGTGATTTCGGCACATTGGCCACCGAACGCAGGTAGGTCGCGAGCTCCGCTTGCTCGGCCTTGCTGCCAATCCGCAAATCGACGAATGGCCAAGGGCCGCCGCCGTGCGGCAGGAACACGACCGGTTGTCGTTCGGTCGATCCGCGAGTCGCTTGCTTGCGTTCCGTTTCCGCCTCGCTCGGCGCCGAGCCGGACGCGCTCGGCAGGGCCGCCGCGCCAATCGCTGCGCCAGCCAAGCCCGCGGCGATCGCGACGCGCCGAGTGACGGGAACCGCTGAATGGTCGGTCATGCTCAGAGTATGCGCAGCTTCGCTGGTCCAGACTAGGGCAACGCCTGCTTCAGACCGTTGCTCATGGGCAACGGCTCACCCAGAAAAAGGTCTAAATACCCGCGACTTGTCGGCGATTGAAGGCCACCGCGTCCTGGTAGCGCACCCCGCTACCACCAAAAATGTCGAGCGCGGAGCCTATCGTCAAGTCGACGCGGCCTTGACCGAGCTCGCTCACCAGTTCGAGATCCGCAAGCGAATTGGCTCCGCCAGCGTAGGTGCTCGGGAGGGGCGACCAAGCAGCGAGCTTTCCGACCAGCTCCGCGTCGACCCCGCGGCATAGCCCTTCCACGTCCACCGCGTGAACCAGAAACTCGACGCAGCTTTGGGCGAGGCGCTCGAGCGTCGCTGCGCTGATGGCCACATCCGTGAACGTTTGCCAGCGATCAGTCACCACCCAATAGTCGTCGCCGCGACGACGACAGCTGAGATCCAAAACCAGCCTATCTTTGCCCACCCGACGCTCGAGCTGGGCCAAGCGCTCGAAGTCGACGCGACCGCGCTGGAAGACCCACGAGGTGACGATCACGTGCGACGCGCCGGCGTCGAGCCACGCGCTCGCGTTGTCTAGGTTTACGCCGCCGCCGACTTGCATGCCGCCGGGATATGCGGCCAGGGCAGCGCGCGCGGCTTCTTCATTGCCGGGACCGAGCAGGATCACGTGCCCACCGAGCAGCCCATCACGACGATACAGCGCGGCATACTCGGCGCTCGATTTTTCAGAGACGAAGTTTTCGCGCGGCCCTTCCGCCGACGCACCCAGGGTGCCTCCGACGATTTGCTTCACTTTGCCTTCGTGCAGATCGATGCAAGGACGGAACACGGGCAAACCATAGAAGCGAGCGCGCGTGAGCGCCAGCCTTGGCGCGCGATTCCGCGGCAAACACGCGGGGCGGCCGCGCTAGGGCCGATCGAAAATCAGCCCGTAAACGAGCTCGGTCTCGGCATCTCGCTGTCGGAGCCAAGGGTCGCTCAGACGCGGCTCCGAGACCAAAGCCCTCATCCCGGGCGACGCCAGCTGCTCGATCAACATCCCCGGATCGGGACGCAAGTGGAGCACGCCCGCGTCGAGCGCGTCGTGCACGAACTCCGAAAGCTCGTCCGGGGCTCGCTGGCGCTGCTCGGCGAGCGCGGGCATCTCGCGTGACGACGCGACGTCGAACGCGAGCGAGCAGCGCCCACCCGAGCGCGCCGCACCGGCCAGAGTCGCCAAGTGAATCGCCCGCATCGTCCCCAGCAAGGCCGTCCAATGGCTGCGCGAGCTGAGCCATGCCCGTTGAAAAGGCAACGCGAACCGACTCAAGGCACATGCCGAAATCACCGCTGGGAAGGTCGCGCCCAGGCCGTGCACGATGCTTTGTGCCGCCTCGGTTGCGACTCGCGCCAGCTCCGCGCGCTCCGGAAAGCAATCCCCCCAAGCGTCCAAGTGCTCGAGCAGGCCGCTCGCGTCCAGCCCTTCGTGGAGCACGATTTTACTGCGCACCGCGGCGGTCAGACGCTCACGCGCGCGAGCCAACGTTTCCGCGTCGAGATCGACCAAATGCACTTCACGGAAATGGGACGCGAGCCGTTCCAGGTCCAGCTCATCCGCGTTACCCGCAGCAAACACGCACAGCGCATCGCCCTGAGGCAGCTCCGCGATCAGCGACATCAACCGCTGACGGTGCTCGAGATCGATCTGACGCTCGCTCTCGGCGCGGCGATTCTCCTCACGAATCCGCGATCGCGCGCGCGTCACGCTGTCTGCGTCGAGCTGCCCATGGGCTTCGCTGCGATGGCGATCGAGGCACGCAAGCGAACAGGCGATGAACGTCGCGCCGAGCGATTCACAGTCGTCGCACAGACGCCGCGCGGGCGCCGAACAGGCGCAGCGTTGGCGCGCCGTCACTGCATTCGAGTCCGACATTTCAGGCTGACCCTGGACCCTTCACAGACACCAAAACCGGGCGATGCTTGCGCTCGAAGTCGGCAAAAAGCTCGGGGTGAATCGCGGCGGCCAGGATCTCCAAAGACTCGACCAGGCGCGGCCCGGGTCGATTGAAGAACGCGTTGCCGTCCGTAACGTAAGCGCGTGCCGACGGCATCAGCCCGCTCAACAGCGACGAGTCGATTGCGGCGCGCTCACTCAGGGTACGTTCGACATCGAAGCCGCATGGCTTGATCAGCATCACGTCGGCGCGGAGTGCGGCGAGTTCACTCGGCGAAAGCGTCGGCGCTGGCTCGCCCGCACGCGCAACGAGCGCTTCCCCACCCGCAAGCTCGATCAACTCCGGCATCCAAGTCCCGCCGAGCATCAGGGGTTCGAGCCATTCGACGCTCGCCACGCGCGGTCGCGCACGCGCCCTGCCTGCGCGCTCGGCGATCGCCGCGATGCGAGCTTCGAGCGCGGCGCGCAATTCGACGCCTCGCTCGGGTCGTCCGAGCGCCTGCGCGACGGTCTGGATGTCGTCCAACACGTGGCCCAAGCGCGTCGGCTGCAGGCTCACGATCTGCACTTGGCTGCGCTGAGCGAGACACGCGACGGCACTCTGAACGTCGCTCAAGGAGACCGCGCAGACGCGACACAGATCTTGCGTCAGGATCAGATCCGGCGACAGCTCGGCCAAGCGCTGCTGATCGACCGAATAGATACTCAGCGCCTCGTGCACCAACGCGCGCACGGCGGCATCGAGCGCGGCGCTCGACAGCTGATTGCTCAGGCGCGAAGACGTCAGGACCGGGATGCCTCGAGGTCCGCGGGGAAATCACACTCGTGGGAAATCCCGACCAAATCCGCACGCGCGCCCAGCGCGCAGGCGATCTCCGTTGCCGACGGGAGGAGTGAGACGATGCGCGGGCGGCTCATGAGACGAGAAAGCTCGTAGCACGCCGAGAGCCCCGCTAGTCTAGCGTCGTGAATCGACTTCTGTTCCTCGGCGTCGGCACGATCGCGACCGCGGTGCGGCGTAGTTTACCCGCGCTGCCGGCCTCCGGGACGACCCGCGGTACCCCCGACCAACGCTTTACGACCATCCAACCGATTGCGGCCGGTGACGCGACGGCGATCCGCGACGCGGCCCGCGGCGCCCACGTCGTCGTCTCTTGCCCGCCCGACGGAAGCATCGATCGCGCTTGGTCCGCGCTCGTCACCGACGCGGCAGGCATTGCCTACCTCTCGTCGACCGCAGTGTATCCAGACACCGCTCGAGTCGTCACGGAAACGACGCCGGTCAGTGCCCACAACGAACGTGCCGCCCTGCGCCTGGCCGCGGAACAGTCATGGCTGGAGGCAGGCGCAAGCGTCGTGCGTTTGCCGGCCTTCTACGGCAGGTCCTGCGGTCTTCACGTGAGCATCGCTCGCGGCACCTTTCGCTTGCCGGGGACCGGCGACAATGTCGTGTCGCGCGTCCATGAAGACGACGCGGCGCGTTTCGTGTGCGCTGCGCTGCGTGCACCCGCGCGGTCGATCTTGCTTGCCGGTGACGACGAACCAGCAAAAGTCGCGGACGTCGTCGATTTCGTGTGCGCGTTGTTCGGCCTCGCGCAGCCCGTCAGCAGCCATGGCGAGCAGATCCCGCTCTCGCTGCGCGCGAGCCGCCAGCTCGACAATCGCGTCACCCAAGCCAGCCACTCGATTCGCCTCGCCTACCCGACCTACCGTGAGGGGTATCGAGCCATCCACGAGTCACGCGCGAATTTACCCGGGTCTTATTGACGGAGCTAATTCACCCGGGCATAATGAATTGTCGTGTCTTCTCGCAGCCCCAGCTACTCGGCGTTCGCCGGAGATCGCCTGATTGCGTTCGGCACGCTCGGCGACGTCCTCCGCGCGGCCAAAGCCTATATCGATAGTGGTGAAGATCCGCAGCTCCTGATTTTCGAAGATCGAAGCGGGCGCCAGCTCGATTTCGATTTCAGCGGCAGTCCAGAAGAAGTGCTCGCGCGCGCGCTCCCGCCCCTGGCACGCACCGGTCCGGGACGGCCGAAGCTCGGCGTGGTCTCGCGCGAAGTGTCGCTGCTGCCGCGTCATTGGGAATGGCTCGAGGCACAACCTCAAGGGATCTCGGCAGGCCTCCGGCGCTTGGTCGAGGAAGCCCGCAAGCGCAATCCCGGCGAGCAACGCGCGCGCAAGGGACGCGAAGCGCTGAGCAAGTTCATGACGGCCATCGCCGGCGATCGACCGAATTACGAGGAGGCGACCCGCGCGCTGTTCGCCTCCGATCACGCACGCTTCGAAGAGCTGATCGGCGACTGGCCCGAAGACATTCGCGCACATCTCTTGCGCGTGCTGGAAGACTCACTGAGCCCGAGCGACGAACTCGACGATTGAGCGCCGTTCGCGCTCAGAGCGCGTCGTCTTCGAACGAGTAGTCGAAACCGTACGAGTGATTGCCGTCACTGATCTCGATCGTCATTCGACCCGAAATCCCCTTCAGCTCACCCGTGCCGGAATCAGGCACCACGCTCACCAATAACTCGCCCTTGCCGCGCGTCATCGTGCCGCTGTGTTGCAGCACGAAACTGCCGTTCTTGCCGTGCAACTTGCCGACCACACGCTCGATCGCCACGTAGCCTGCGGAGCTTTTCACCTGCAAGCTGCGCGCGCCGATCATCTCCACGGTGCTGGTCGCTTGCAGATCTCCGGAGAACTGTTTTTTGATCGACACGCGCCCGATGCTCGCGCCCTCGTTCGAGTCGTACGGTGGCTCGGGGTTCATCGTGACTTCGAACGTGCCGACAGCGCGGGTGGTCATGCCGAGATGCTAGCGCTCGACCGCGCGGCTGAACAGCGGCGACCCTCAACGACCGCCACGCGCGAACACTTTCCAAGTCGCGCGCGCACGGGCCAAGCTGGCGCTCGGTGCGTTGGCCTTCTGCAAATGCTCGAGCACTGCCTCGAGCGTCGTGACGTCGCGCGGGAAGCTCTCGTCGCGAGCGGTCTCGCGCGCCATCTCGCCCACCGGCGTGCGGAGGTTCTTTTGCTTCGCTAACCAATCATAGAAGTTCGTGAATGCGGCCATTGGGGCGTCCGTTGTTAGCACGCTTCCTCGAGCTCAACCCATGGAAATGCCCAAGATTTTTCCGATACCGGCGGTGACCCCCATGGCCAGGCTTCCGCCCACGCAGACGCGCAGCGCCGCGCGCGCCATCGGCGCGCCGCCGAGCCGTGCGCCGATGGCACCGAGCACACCCAGACTCAGCAGCGAGAGCCCGGCGATGGCCGGGATGCGAAAGGCCGCAGGCGCGGCGAACAGCGCCACGATCGGCACCGTGGCAAAGCACGCGAAGCTGAGCGCAGAGATCCACGCCGCTTGCACTGGTCGCGATAGCGCGTGCTGATCGATGCCGAGCTCGTCACGCAAATGCGCACCGAGGCGGTCGCGCGCGCTGAGTTGTTCCGCGACACGCCTCGCGAGTTCTTTGTCCAAGCCACGCTGCACGTAGATCAGTGTCAGCTCGTCGAGCTCCGCGCGCGGTTGCTCCTCGAGCTCGTCTCGTTCGCGCTCGATGTCGGCCTGCTCGGCGTCTCGTTGTGAGCTGACCGAGACGAACTCACCCGCAGCCATGGACATCGCTCCCGCGAACAGACCGGCGACGCCCGAGATCAAAATCGATTGCCGACTGGCATCAGCGGCCGCGACGCCAATCATCAAGCTCGCCGTAGAGACGATCGCGTCGTCCGCGCCTAGGACCGCAGCGCGCAACCAGCCCGCGCGTTGACTGCGATGAATTTCACCGTGAGCACCACGGCGTTTCCCTACCACTGCATTCTTCATCGAGGTTCGACAGTCTGGAGATGGTTACAAATCCGAAAGCGTCAATTCTACTACTTCTCGAACTAGCGGATACTGTGTCAGTTTTGTGTTTCAGATCTGAAACGCTACTGACCATCGCACAGGAGGTCTTGTATTCCG
>Ga0134124_10001100_pt1 | contig 21646 bp, 17 predicted proteins | sample KB304_FD_96880 | JGI IMG/M metagenome (GOLD analysis project Ga0134124, IMG submission 96880) | Terrestrial soil microbial communities without Nitrogen fertilizer from Kellogg Biological Station, Michigan, USA - KB3-0-4 | ecosystem: Environmental > Terrestrial > Soil > Unclassified ... | reverse complement strand
TCGATGGCGCATGAACCTTCGTAGTTCAGCTCCGAGTGCGTCACCGTTGCCCTGTGTATCTTCGACTTCAACATCGTGCGCTGCATAGTGCCTGCTCTCCGGCTAGTGGAGTGATGGACGAGCCTGTTACTTTGTTGCGCGGCGCTTACAGCGCCACTTCTAAATTGTCGATCAGGCGGGTATTTCCCAGCCATGCCGCCGCGAGAATAACCAGTTCCCGGTCGTTTGGGGTGGGCAATTGTAGGTCAGCTTGCTTTCGCACCGCAATATAGTCGGGTCTCCATTGATTTTCAAGCAATTTCTTGACCGCGAGGGCCTCCATTTCAGGGAAATCCCGGTCCCCGGCCCGGATGGCCTCGGCGACCCCGCGCAAGGCGGCAAAAAGCTCGGGTGCGCGGGCCCTCTCCGCGGCGGAAAGATAGCCGTTTCGCGAAGAAAGGGCCAGCCCGTCGTCGGCCCGGCCGGTCTCGCAACCTATGATCCGAATGGGCAGGGCCAGCTGCCGCACCATGGCCCGCACCATCATGAGCTGCTGGTAGTCCTTCTTGCCGAACACCGCCGCCTGCGGCTGGACGATGTTGAACAGTTTCAGCACCACCGTGGCCACGCCGCGGAAAAATCCCGGCCGAAATTGGCCCTCCAGCACCTCGGCCAGCGGCGGCGGGTCGACCATGAACTGCTGCGGCTCGGGGTAGAGCTCCGTTTCGTCCGGGGCGAACAGCACGTTCACCCCGGCTTCCCTCAGCTTGGCGCAATCCGCCTCGAAGGTGCGGGGATAGCGGTCGAAGTCTTCGTTGGGGCCGAACTGCAGCCGGTTGACGAAAATGCTGGCCGCGACGCAGCGGCCGTGCGAGCGCGCCTCGCGCATGAGCTGCAAGTGCCCCTCGTGCAGGTTGCCCATGGTGGGCACGAAGCACACCGAGGGCTCGGCGGCGAGGCGGGTTCTCAGGTCGGCGATGCGCGGAATAATGTCCATGGGGTCGTGCGGGTTGATGCGGTGATGTCCTGGACTGCCCAAGCTGCTCGGCGGCCCGGTCGGCGACACAGTTGGCAAATCAGTCGGCCAGGTTAAAAAACTCCCGGCCCCCGCGCATGGCTTCCATGCGCTGCAGCAGCAGGTCGAGGTCCTTGTCTTCCTTCACGAAGTTCAGCCGCTCGGAATTCACGATCAATATGGGGCTGGCGCTGTAGTTGTAAAAGAACCTGCTGTAACTTTCGGCAAGCACCGCCAGGTATTCGACCGTCATTCCGCGCTCGAATTCCGCGGCGCGGCGCCGCACGCGCTCGGCCAGCACCTCGGGCTGGGCCTGGAGGTAGATCACCAGGTCCGGGCGCGGCGCCTGTGGCCGCAGGGTGTCGTAAATCTGCTGGTACAGGTGCATTTCGTCGTTGCCCAGGGTGAGACGGGCGAACAGCGGATCCTTGTCGAGCAGGAAGTCGCTGACCGTGAGGCGCGAGAACAGGTCGAGCTGGGCCAACTCGCGCAACTGGTTCATGCGCTGGAACAGGAAAAAAAGCTGCGTGGGCAGCGCCCAGCGCGGCATGTCCTGGTAGAACCGCGCCAGAAAAGGGTTCTGCTCCGGGCGCTCCAGCAGGGTTTCCGCGTCCAGGCGCTCGGCCAGGCGGCGGGTGAGGCTGGTCTTGCCCACGCCGATGGGCCCTTCCACCACGATGTAGCGGTATTTCGAAAGCGGCATCGGGACTGGGGAGCGAAGAAAAGCTCAGGCGCGGAAGATGAAATAAACCGCGCCCATGATACACAACGCCGCCCACAGATAGTCCAGCTTGAGCGGCTGGCCCATGTACAGCACGGCAAAGGGCACGAACACCGACAGCGTCACCACTTCCTGGATGATCTTGAGCTGTCCGAGCGAGTACTGGGTGAAGCCGATGCGGTTGGCCGGCACCTGCAGCAAATACTCGAACAAAGCGACGCCCCAGCTCACCAGCGCAGCGATGAGAACGGGCTTCGAGGCCAGGTTCTTGAGGTGCGCGTACCAGGCGAAAGTCATGAAGACGTTGGAAAGAATCAGCAACCCCACCGTCTGCACCAATATGGGGACGCCCTTGATCATGTCAGCTTCTCCACGCGTTGGTCCTGAGCCTTGGCCAGCCAGTCCCGGGCAACGCCCAGATTCGGAATGACGCAGTCGGGTGAAATTTCAGTCAAAGGATCGAGTACAAACCGGCGCAAATGCATGCGCGGGTGAGGGATGGTGAGCTGCTCCGATCGAATGACGTCTTCTCCATACAGCAGCAGATCGAGGTCCAATGTACGGGGGGCGTTCTTGAAGGTGCGCTGCCGTCCATGCGTTTGCTCGATGCGCAGCAATTCACCCAGGAGTTTCTCCGCAGGGAGTTCGGTCTCAATGCGCACAACGGCGTTGATGTAATCCGGTTGTGCCGGGCCGCCAGCGTCCCCCGTCATGGCCGCCGTGCGGTACAGCGAGGAACGTGCCGTCAAATTCGAGCGAGGCAGTGCTGCCAGCGTGCCCATGACGGTGCGCAGCGTCTGCGCCGGTTGCTCCAGGTTCGCGCCCAGGCCGATATAGGCTATCGGCATGAAAGCTACTCGCTACCCTGGGCCGGTGCGTGTCCTCCTTCAGCCTGGGCTGCGCTCGCTGGGCGCTTTTTGCGGCGGCGTCGTGGCCGCTTATCTCCCGGCTCCTGCGGCTTGAGCATGGCGGCGCGTTCTTCGGGTGCCGCGTGCTGGAAGGTCTCCCACCATTCGGCCAGTTCTTTGGGGATCTCGCCGCTTTCCGCGCGCAGGACCAGGAAGTCGTAACCGGCCCGGAATTTTTCTGTAACCAACAGCCCAAATGGGCGTCGTCCGCTGCGCTGCTCGAAGCGCGGCTGCATGGACCAGATGTCCTTCATCACGGCGGTGTAGCGGCGCGGAATGGCGAGCTTGTCGGTCTGGATGTCCAGCACGCGGTCCATGGCGGCGTGCAGGGCGGGCAGGGGCTTCATGCCGTCCTCCTGCGCCTTTTTCCAGTTGGCCAGCACCTCGTGCCACAGCAGCGCCGCGAACAGGAAGGCCGGCGACACCGGCTTGCCGGCCTGCACGCGCTGGTCGGTCTGCTCCAGCGCCGCCAGCACGAAGCGCTCGCCCATGGGCTGCTCGAGGATGACGTCCAGCATGGGCAGCAGGCCGTGGTGCAGGCCTTCCTTGCGCAGACCCAGCACGCAGGGCTTGGCGTGGCCCGACAGCAGCAGCTTGAGCATCTCGTCGAACACCCGCGCCGCGGGGACGTTGCCCAGCAGGTCGGCCAGTTCGGCGATGGGCGCTCGGGTCCGCCCGTCGATGCTGAAGTCCAGCTTGGCCGAGAAGCGCGCCGCGCGCAGCATGCGCACCGGGTCCTCGCGGTAGCGGGCGCGCGGATCGCCGATGATGTTCACCGAGCGCCGCTTCAGGTCGGCCAGGCCGTTGTGGAAATCCAGGATGGTCTCGGTGGTCGGGTCGTAGTAGAGGGCGTTGACCGTGAAATCGCGCCGCGCCGCGTCCTCCTCGCGCGTGCCGAACACGTTGTCGCGCAGCACCCGGCCGTGCTCGTCGGTCTCGGAGGCATCGCCGGCGCGGAAGGTGGATACTTCCACGGTTTCGGCGCCGAACATGACGTGGACCAGCTTGAAGCGCCGGCCGATCAGGCGCGAGCGCCTGAACAGCTTGTGCACCTCTTCGGGCGGGGCGTCGGTGGCCACGTCGAAGTCCTTGGGCTTGACCCCCAGAAGCAGATCGCGCACGGCGCCGCCCACCACGTAGGCGGAAAACCCCGCCTGCTGCAGGCCTTCGCACACCTTGCGCGAGCCGTTGGAGAGGGCTTCCCTGCGGATGCCGTGCTTTTCAACCGGAATGCTCTTGGGCCGCGAGCGGGCACCAAGGGAGAAGACGCGTCGGATGAATTTCTTGATCAATTCGAGCGAAAGGTCTGAGGACGCGGTGATGGCCGTTCCACGCGGACGCCGGCCGAACGCCCGGCCCCGATGATACCCCAATCGGATACCCCGATCGGATACGGCAATCGTCCCGGCGCCCGGGTCAGGCGCCCGCCCCGACCCGTGCCATCAGCGCCCTGGGCCGCGCAGGCTGATCACCGGCCAGCCGCGCTCGGCGGCCGTGGCGCGCAGGGTGTCGTCCGGGTCCACGGCCACCGGCGCCGACACGCGCTCCAGCAGCGGCAGGTCGTTGCGCGAGTCGCTGTAGAACCAGGTCTGCTCGAAATCGGCCCAGCGCTGGCCGCGGCTGTCCAGCCATAACTCCAGGCACACGATCTTGCCGTGCTGGAAGCAGGGGGTGCCCACCCAGCGTCCGGTGTAGCGGCCGTCCACCACCTCGGGCTGGGTGGCAATGAGATGCGGCACGCCCAGCTCCCGGGCGATGGGCGCCGTCACGAAGGCGTTGGTGGCGGTGATCACGGCGCACAGGTCGCCCGCGCCCGAGTGGCGGGACACCAGTTGGCGCGCCGCCGGGGTGATCATGGGCAGCACGCTTTCGCGCATGAACTCGGCGTGCCAGTCCTGCAATTGCCGCATGGAGTGCTGCGCCAGGGGGGCGAGCTGGAATTCCAGGAAGGCGGCGATGTCCAGCGTGCCGGCCTTGTATTCGGTGTAGAAATAATCGTTCCTGGCCTCGTAGGACGGACCGTCCACGATGCCGCGCGACACCAGGAAGCGCGCCCATTCGTAGTCGCTGTCCCCGGCGAGCAGGGTGTTGTCCAGATCAAACAGTGCGAGCTTCAACGCAGGTCCTTCATGTTTGTCGATCGCGCCGCGCCGTCCAGCAATTGCACCACTTCGCGCACCAGGGCCAGCGTCACCGGGCGCTTGCGCTCCAGCGACAGCCGGTCCAGGGTGTCGATCAATGCCATCTGCGTGCCCATGTCGCGCACGGCGCGGGTGAGAATGTAGTCCAGCCATTCCGGCGCCAGCGGCAGTCCGAGGCGCCGCGCATGCTCGGACAAGGCGGCCTTTTTTTCCTCGTCGCTGAGGCTGGTGAGGTGCAGCACCACGCCGGCGCCGATGCGCGTGCGCAAGTCCTCGCGCAGCGGCAGGTCGGCGGGCGGGCGGTCGCCGGCGGTGAGCAGGCTGCCGCCCCCGGTTTTCAGGCGGTTGTAGGCGTCGAACAGCGCCAGTTGCCCCACCAGATCCAGGCGCTGCACGTCGTCGCAGGCCAGGGCCGCGCCGCCGGCTTCGATGGCCTCGCCCGCGGCCGCGTAGCGCGCCTCGGGCATGGCGGCTACAAAGGCGCGCAGCAGGTGGGTTTTGCCGCTGCCGCGCGGGCCCCACACGTAGACGAAGCGCTCGCCCCCGGCCGCGGCGGCGCGCAACTGGGCCAGCGCCGCGGCATTGCTGGCCGCGAAGAAATTGTCGAAAGCAGGCTCGGGCGGCGGCGCGAGCTGCAGGCTGAGCTGCTGCATGTGTGGTCGCTCGTTTGTCGCCTGTCAGCGCCGCCCGTTGTAGAAGGGGCTGGCCAGGTACTGGGCGCGCAGCTTGCGCAGGCCCACCAGCAGCACGGCGCTGGCCGGCAGCGCGATCAGCAGGCCCGCGAAACCGAATATCTGGCCGAAGGCGAGCAGGGCGAAAATCACCGCCACGGGATGCAGGCCGATGCGCTGGCCCACCAGCTTGGGCGTGATGAAATTGCCCTCCAGCGCCTGGCCGATGCCGAACACCACCCACACCCAGATGAGGCCGCCCCAGCTCGGGAACTGCATCACGGCCGCCAGCGTGGCCAGCAGGAAGCCGGTGGCAGCGCCCACGTAGGGCACGAACACCAGCACCCCGGTGATGATGCCGATGGGCAGGAAGAACTCCAGGCCGGTGAAGTACAGGCCCAGGGTGTAGTAAACGCACATCACCAGGATGACCAGCACCTGCCCGTGCAGGTACTGCGCCAGCGCATCGTCGGCTTCGGCGAAGAACTGCATGACCGTGTCGTGCCAGTCGCGCGGTATGAGCGTGTCGAAGCGCATGCGGATGAGGCGCCAGTCGCGCATCAGGTAGAACTGCACCACCGGCACCAGCACCGCCGTGGCGAACACCCCCAGGAGCCCGAGGCCGCCGAGGCGCAGCGAGTTCAGCACCTGGCCGGAAAAGCCGTCGGCCTGCACCAGGCTGATCACCCAGTCCATGACGCTTTGCGAGTCCATGGTCACCGATACGCCGGTCTTGGCCTGAATCCACGGCGCCACGCGCTCGTTGATGCGGTCGACCAGCGCCGGCAGTTCGCGCACCAGTTGGGAGATTTCCTTGATGAACAGCGGCAGCACCGACAGCACCAGCAGCGTGAGCACCAGCGCCTCCAGCACCATCACGAAAAGGACGGCCAGGCTGATGGGCACATGGTTGCGGTGCAGCCAGTGCGCCACGGGCTGCCATATATAGGCCAGGATGGCGGCGAGGAAGAACGGCGTGAGCACCGCCGACAGCGAATACAGGCCCCACAGGATGAGCAGGGCGAGCACGATCCAGACCAGGTCGCGTAGGCGGATGCGCGGAAACGGCATGAACGAGGGCTTGTTGTTAAAATTACAAGTTGAACGAATGGCCTTTGGCACGCCTCACGGCTCTGGTCCAAGGGCTGAAATTCAAGCCCGCCATTGTAACCGCCCCGCTTTTTGGCATCCTCTGGAAAGTTTCCGATGAGTTCGTCAACCACTCCACCGCCTGGTTCAACGTCCGAGGGCGGCCTGTCCTATCGCTCCGCGGGCGTGGACATCGACGCGGGCGACGCCCTGGTGGAGGCCATCAAGCCCTTCGCCCGCCGCACGCTGCGCCCGGAAGTGCTGGGCGGCATCGGTGGCTTCGGCGCGCTGTTCGAGGTGTCGAAGAAATTCCGCGAGCCGGTGCTGGTGTCGGGCACCGACGGGGTGGGCACCAAGCTCAAGCTGGCTTTCCAGCTCAACCGCCACGGCAGCGTGGGCATCGACCTCGTGGCCATGAGCGTCAACGACATCCTGGTGCAGGGCGCCGAGCCGCTGTTCTTCCTCGACTACTTCGCCTGCGGCCGCCTCGACGTGGCCACGGCCACCGACGTGGTCAAGGGCATCGCCCGCGGCTGCGAACTGGCCGGCTGCGCGCTGATCGGCGGCGAGACGGCCGAAATGCCCGGCATGTACCCCGAGGGCGAATACGACCTGGCGGGCTTCGCCGTGGGCGCGGTGGAAAAATCCGCCATCATCGACGGCCGGACCATTCGTGCCGGCGACGCCGTGCTGGGCCTCGCCTCGAGCGGCGCGCATTCCAACGGCTATTCGCTGGTGCGCAAGATCATCGAGCGGGCCAAGCCCGACCTCTCCGCCGATTTCCACGGCCGGCCGCTGGCCGACGTGCTCATCGAGCCCACGCGCATTTACGTGAAACCGCTGCTCGCGCTCATGGCCGCGCTGCCCGTCAAGGGCATGGCGCACATCACCGGCGGCGGGCTGGTGGAGAACGTGCCGCGCGTGCTGCCCGGCAACGTCACCGCGGTGCTGGAGAAATCCGCCTGGCCGCGGCCGCCGCTGTTCGACTGGCTGCAGCAGGAAGGCGGGGTGGCCGAGGCCGAAATGCACCGTGTGTTCAACTGCGGCATCGGCATGGCCGTGGTAGTCGACGCCAAGGACGCGGATGCCGCCCTGGCCCACCTGCGCGGCGCGGGTGAGAGCGTGTACCGCATCGGCACCATCCGGGAACGCAAACAAGGTGAAGCGCAAACCCTGGTAGTCTGACCGGGATGGAACTACGCGGCGAGCTTTTTTGTTCCGGCGCAGCGCGGGCAGCGTTCGCCGAAAACGTACTCCGGTGATTGCTGTTCAGGGGGCGTGAGCACGGCCTGGCAGACGTAGCACTGCGCCGTGCCGGTAGGCTTGAGGTCGGGCCCGAGCGCCACGCGCTTGTCGAACACGAAGCACTCGCCCTCGAAATGGGCGCCGCCGCAGCGCTCGAAATAGTTCAGGATGCCGCCGTCGAGCTGGTACACCTGCCCAAAGCCCTGATCGGCGAGGAAAGGAGCGGCCTTTTCGCAGCGGATGCCGCCGGTGCAGAAGGTGACCACCGGACGGTGTTTCCACTTCGATTCAAGCGTGCCGGCCTTGGAGGGGAATTCGGCAAAGGACGAGAGATGCAGGTTGCGGGCGCCTGTGAAGGTGCCGAGTTCGACCTCGAAATCGTTGCGGGTGTCTACCAGCAGCACCTCCCGCCCCTCGTCCAGCCACGCTTTCAGTTGTTCGGGAGAAAGCCGTGGCGCCGGGTTGCGCGAGGGATCGATCTCGGGCCGGCGCAGCGGGATGATTTCGCGCTTGACCTTCACCAGCATGCGATTGAAAGGCTGCTCCTCCGACCAGCTCAGCTTGGCGGGAAAACCCGCAAAGCGCTCATCGGCCTGCAGGGCAGCCAGGAAGGCCTGAACATTGGCCTCACTGCCGGCGATGAACAGGTTGATGCCCTCATGCGCCAGCAAAATGGTCCCGCGCAGGTCAAGCGCATCGGCGCGCTCCTTGAGCACCCCGCGCATTTCGGCCGGATGCTCAATGACGACGAATTTGTAGGCGGAAACGTTCAGGACTTGCACGGGAATACGGTGGCGCGGCGGGGAGGCGAATTATAGCCGCGCCGCCAGCATGGCACGGGCCGGATGAATAAGCTTTTGAAGTGCTCAACTTTACGAGAAATGTCTCCCAACATGTTGATCCAGTGGACTGTGATGCGGCGCGGAACAAAGTCCCTTCCGGCGATGACTACAGGCCGCTAAAATCATCCTTCCATGGGAACCCCACGCTTCGTCCACCTGCGCCTGCACAGCGAGTACTCCGTTACCGACGGCCTGGTGCGCATAGACGAAGCGGTCGCCAAAGCCGCGGCCGACGGCATGCCGGCGCTGGCCATCACCGACCTGTCGAATGTGTTCGGCATGGTCAAGTTCTACAAGGCCGCGCGCGCCAAGGGGATCAAGCCCATCATCGGCTGCGACCTGTGGATCACGAACGAAACCGAGCGCGACAAGCCCTTCCGGCTGCTGGTGCTGGCGCAGTCGCGCGCGGGGTATCTGCGCCTGTCCGAATTGCTGTCGCGCGCCTGGCTGGAAAACCAGCACCGCGGCCGGGCCGAGGTGCGCCGCGAGTGGCTGGATGAAAATACCTCCGGACTGATCGCCCTGTCCGGTGCCGCGTGGGGAGACGTGGGCGTGGCGCTGTCCCAAGGCCAGGCGCCTCAGGCGGAAAAATTCGCCCAAGCCTGGGCCAAGCGCTTTCCCGGCCGCTACTACCTGGAAGTGCAGCGCAACGGCGCGCCCCAGGCCGAGCCCCTCCTGCAGGCCACGGTGGCGCTGGCGGGCCGGCTGAAGCTTCCCGTCGTCGCTACCCACCCGGTGCAGTTCGTCGAGCCTTCCGACTACCGCGCACACGAGGCCAGGGTGTGCATTTCCGAAGGCTATGTGCTCTCGGACCAGCGCCGTCCGCGCGCCTTCACCGAGGCCGATTACTTTCAGAACCAGGCGGAAATGGCCGAGCGCTTCGCCGACATGCCGGAAGCGCTCGCAAATGCCGTTGAAATCGCAAAACGCTGCAGTCTGGAGCTACAGCTCGGCAAGTCGCAACTTCCCCAATTTCCCACGCCGGAAGGCGTGGGCCTCGACGAATATTTGGTCTCGCAGGCCAAGGAAGGGCTTGAGCGCAGGCTGCTGGCGCTTTACCCTGACGAAGCGAAACGGGCGGAGGTCAAACCCCGCTACGAGGCGCGCCTCGAGTTCGAGACCAAGACCATTATCCAGATGGGCTTTCCCGGCTACTTCCTCATCGTGGCCGACTTCATCAACTGGGCCAAGAATAATGGCGTGCCGGTGGGGCCGGGGCGCGGCTCGGGCGCCGGGTCGCTGGTGGCCTATTCGCTGGGCATTACCGACCTCGATCCGCTGGCCTACAACCTGCTCTTCGAGCGCTTCCTGAACCCGGAGCGGGTGTCCATGCCCGACTTCGACATCGACTTCTGCCAGGACGGGCGCGACAGGGTCATCGACTACGTGCGCAAGAAATACGGCCGCGAGTCGGTGTCGCAGATCGCCACCTTCGGCACCATGGCCGCCAAGGCCGTGGTGCGCGACGTGGGCCGGGTGCTGGAATGGCCCTACAGCCGCGCCGACGAGCTGGCCAAGCTCATTCCCTTCCAGCCCGGCAAGCTGGTGACGCTCAAGCCGCGCGAGGACGAGAACGACACCAACACCATTTACGCGCGCGAGGTCGAGCCGCAGATCAACCAGCGCGAGCGCGACGACGAGGAGACGCGCGAGCTGCTGGAACTGGCCATGCAGCTCGAGGGCGTGACCCGCAACGTGGGCATGCACGCCGGCGGCGTGCTGATCGCGCCGGGCAAGCTCTCCGACTTCTGTCCGGTGTACGCGGCGCAGGGCTCGGAATCCATCGTATCGCAGCTCGACAAGGACGACGTGGAGGCCATCGGCCTGGTGAAGTTCGACTTCCTCGGCCTCACCACGCTCACCATCCTGGACTGGGCGTCGCGCCACGTGCGCGCCCTGCACGATCCGGCCTTCGATCTCGCCAAGGTGCCATTGGACGACGCACGCGCCTACGCGGTTTTCGCCGCGGCCAACACCGCCGCCGTGTTCCAGTTTGAATCGCGCGGCATGCGCGACATGCTGCTCAAGGCGCGGCCCGACCGCTTCGAGGACATCATCGCGCTGGTGGCGCTGTACCGGCCCGGACCCATGGACCTCATCCCGGACTTCATCAAGAGGAAGCGCGGCGAGGCCTTTGACTATCCCGACCCGCGCACCGAGTCCATCCTGGCCGAGACCTACGGCATCATGGTCTACCAGGAGCAGGTGATGCAGATGGCGCAGATCATCGGCGGCTACTCGCTGGGCGGCGCCGACCTGCTGCGCCGGGCCATGGGCAAGAAAAAGCCCGAGGAGATGGCGCAGCACCGCGCCATTTTCCGCGAGGGCGCGGCCAGGAAGGACCTCACCGAAAAGAAGGCCGACGAGATCTTCGACCTGATGGAGAAGTTCGCCGGCTACGGCTTCAACAAGTCGCACGCCGCCGCCTATGCCCTGGTCGCGTACCACACGGCCTACATGAAGGCCTACTACCCCGCGGCGTTCATGGCGGCCAACCTCTCGGCCATGATGGACGACACCGACAAGGTGCACGCGCTGTGGCAGGACGCCCTCGCCAACGGCCTGCAGGTGCTGCCGCCCGACGTCAACAGCGGCGAATACCGTTTCGTGCCCGTGGACGAGCGCCGCATCCGCTACGGCCTGGGCGCGGTCAAGGGCACGGGCGAGTCGGCCATCGCCGCCATACTCAAGGCGCGCACCGAAGTTGGAGGCGGTGGCCCGTTCCGCGACCTGTTCGATTTCTGCAAGCGCGTCGACAAGCGCATCGTCAACCGCCGCACGGTCGAAGCCCTGGTGCGGGCAGGCGCTTTCGATGAATTGGGTGCCGAAACGCGGGGTGCCAACGGAACGAAGCCGCACCGCGCCAGCCTGCTCGCTTCGGTGGGCATCGCGCTGGAAGCCGCGGAGCAGGCCGAGCGCCACGCCAACCAGGTGAGCCTGTTCGGCGGCGGCGAGGAGGAGTCGCAGCGCATCGGCCTGATCGAGAAGGCGCGCTGGAGCGAACCCGAGCAGCTCGCCGAGGAAAAGACCGCGCTCGGCTACTACTTCAGCGGCCACCCCTTCAACGCCTACCGCCGCGAAATGGGCAGCTTCCTCAAGACCACGCTGGCGCAGCTCACGCCCAAGAACGAGGCCACCATGCTGGCCGGCATCGTCGCCTCCACGCGCATGCTGCAGACCCGCAGCGGCCGCATGGCCGTGATCGAGCTGGAGGACGGCACGGCGCGCATCGAGGTCACGGCCTTCGCCGAGCTGTTCGACGAGCACCGCGAACTGCTCAAGGAAGACCGCCCGGTCATCATCCTGGCCAAGGTGACCAAGGATCAATTTTCGGACTCGGGCGGGATGCGCGCGCGTGCCGAGCGCATCCTCGACCTCGGGCAGGCGCGCAGCCGCTTCGCGCGGGAAATGCGCCTGTCCATGAACGGCGACGCCTCACGCGCGGGCGCCGCGGCCGCGGGCAAGCTCAAGCAGCTGCTGGCCCCGCACCGCAACGGCCCCTGCCCGGTGGCCGTGTGCTACCAGAACGGCGACGCCACCGTGGAAGTGAAGCTCGGCGACGGGTGGCGGGTCAACCTGGACGAGGATTTGCTGAAGTCGCTGCGCGAGTGGCTGAAGCCCGAGAACGTGCACATCGTCTATCCCTGACAGGGGCCGACAAGAGTAGCGCGTCGCGGGATCAGGTTGTCCATCGGGTGTTTGCGTTCACACGGTGGGCTGGATTTCGAACCGGGCTACCTCGATGTCGTCGACGCCCACCGCCTTCACACCCGACACTCGCGCCGAGCGCGGCCCATGATGCGCCCATTCGATGACCTTGCGCACGGCATCGGGATCGCCCTGCACCAGCGCCTCCACCGATCCATCGCGCCGGTTCCTCACCCACCCGGCCACCCCTAAAACCTCGGCTTCGCGGCGCATGTATTCGCGAAAGCCCACGCCCTGCACCGTGCCGGTGATGAGCAGGTGCGTGGCCATTACTTGATGGCCTGCGCGTCGTCGCCGTGCAGCGTGGAGATGGCCGCGCCGAGGAACATGACGATGGGGGCGACGGCGATCATGGCCGCGGCGATGGCGGCGCCCCAGCGCATGGGCTGGGTGTGGCGCGCGCGGGCGTGCTCCTCGCGCAGCATTTTCAGGCGCGTGAGGGACGTGACCACGGTGAGCACGATCATCACCCAGCAGAAATACTCCAAAGTGGTCACGCCCCAAGGCTTGCGGTTCAGCGTGCCCAGCCCGCCGAGAAAGCCCATGCCCCAGATGAACAGCAGGGCGATGTCGTTCCACACGCTGTAGTTCTTGAGGTAGCGCTCGGACAGGCGGCCCTGTTTCTGCAGCAGGCGCAGCAGCAGCGCGCCGGCGGTAACGGCCACCAGCGGTACGATGGTGAAAAACCAGGCGACAAAGCGCAGCGGAAGAATATCCCCATTCATGAGCGGATTTTATCAGCCCCCGCTTTCCGAGCCCTCCGGCCCTTGGTTCGGCACTTCGTCCGCCGCTTTTTCCGCTGCCTCGCCTTTCCGGGCCAGGGTGCGGGCGCGCGCCACGGCGGCCGGCAGGTCGGCGGCGATGTTGTCCTCACCGAGGGACTGGATGAAGCCGGAGCGGCGGATCAACGACAGCGGCTGCGGATTGAGCGCCGCCAGCACCAGGTGCCGGCCTTCTTCGCGCAGCACCCGGTGCAGGTTTTCGACGGCGTCCAGCCCCGTGGTGTCGATGTTGATGACCTGGTGCATTTCCAGGATCACGACCTCGATGTTTTCCCGGCTGTGGTCAAGCAGCGCTTCCAGTTTGCCCACCGCCCCGAAAAACAGCGAACCGAACAGCTTGTAGGCCGCAATGTGGGCGTTGGCAGCTGCATCCGGTCCCGCGGCGGGCATCTGGATCGGCTCCAGCCGCGTGAGGCCGGACACGCGGTAGATGAAAAACAACGCCGCCAGGACCAACCCCACCTCCACGGCCGTGCTGAGATCGAAAATCACCGTCAGCGCGAAAGTGGCCAGCATGATGATGCGGTAGTTCAGGCTGAAGCGCGACAGGCGGGCGAACTCGCGCCACTCGCCCATGTTCCAGGCCACGAACAGCAGGATGGCCGCCAGCGCCGCCAGCGGAATGTTGCGCGCCAGCGGCGCCGCGATGAGCACGATGGCGAGCAGCGTGACCGCGTGCACCATGCCGGCCACCGGCGAGGTCGCCCCCGCGCGCACGTTGGTGGTGGTGCGCGCAATGGTGCCGGTGGCGGGCAGCCCGCCGAACAGCGGCGACACGAAATTGGCCACGCCCTGGGCCATGAGCTCCTGGTTGGGGTCGTGGCGGTCGCCGATCATGCCGTCGGCCACGCGCGCGCACAGCAGCGATTCGATGGCGCCGAGCAGCGCAATGGTGACCGTGGGCGCGACGAGGCCGCGCAGGCTGGGCCAGTCGAAGGTGGGAAGGGCCGGGACCGGCAGCCCGTGCGGAATGCCGCCGAAGCGCGTGCCGATGGTTTCCACGGGGAAGTCGAACAACACCACCACCACGGTGGCGAGGGCGAGCGCCACGATGGTGCCCGGCAACCGGGCCATGAAGGCCATGCGGCTGGTGGGCGTGCCCATGGGCGCCTCGGCCCCCGGGACATGCTGGGCGGGCAGTTCGTGCCATCCCAGCGCGTCCATGAGCCGCGGCCAGGCCAGGATGACCGCCAGCGTCGCGCAGCCCAGCGCCAGTGCGGTGACATTCACGCTGCCGGCGTTGTGCGCGATGGCGCTCACCTGAGAAAAGAAGTCGGCAGGCATGTGCTCGATGCGCAGGCCGAAGAAATCCCGGAGCTGCGACAGGGCGATGGTCACCGCGATGCCATTGGTGAAGCCGATGACGATGGCGATGGGAATGAAGCGGATGAGCGACCCCAGGCCGGTCAGGCCCATGGCGAACAGCAGCACACCCGCCATCATGGTGGAGATGAACAGGTTGGCCAGCCCGTAATTCTGGATGATGCCGTAGATGATGACGATGAAGGCGCCGGCCGGCCCGCCGATCTGCACCCGCGAGCCGCCCAGGGCGGCGACGATGAAGCCGGCGATGATGGCGGTGAAAATGCCCGCTTCGGGCTTGGCGCCGCTGGCAACGGCAAAGGCCATGGCCAGCGGCAGCGCCACCAGGCCGACGGTGAGGCCCGCGCCGAGATCGGCGAGGAAGCGCCCGCCGCTGTAGCCCGCCAGGCTGTCCACGAGGCGGGGACGAAAACTGAAAGGGAACCAGCTCATGAGGCCCTCGGTGATTTCGCTGCGTTTCGCGGCGGCAGTCGCCGCCGCGCCGTGCGCAATCAGGCGGGCGGGCCGGAGTGGTGCAACCTGGCGATGAAGCGACGGCGGCGCGACATGGGAAAAGGCGCCGCGCGCTGCAGGCGGTAAATATTGAGGCAGGACGAGCGCGCGTCCACGCGGATCACTTGATGCGCATCCCGGGCAGCGCGCCCGAGTCGGGGGAGAGAATGAAGAGGCCGGGCGCCTCGTCGCCGCTCGCGGCGAGCACCATGCCCTCGGACAGGCCGAATTTCATCTTGCGGGGGGCGAGGTTGGCGACCATGACGGTCAAGCGGCCTTCGAGTTTTGACGGATCGTAGGCCGACTTTATTCCAGCGAAGACCTGGCGAGTACCGAGGGACCCGAGGTCCAAGGTCAGTTTGAGCAGCTTCTCGGCTCCTTCCACATGTTCGGCCCTGGCGATCTTGGCCACGCGCAGGTCAACTTTGCCGAAATCGTCAATTGAGATCGTGCTGGCCCCCTCCACCGCGCCGGCAGGCGCGGGCTTCGAGGAAGAAGCAGCCGATTTGGCAACCTTCGACTTCTCCGGGACGGTCGGCTTGCTTTCAGTCGGCGGCTCGAACAAAGCATCCAGCAATTTCGGATCAACCCGCGTGATCAGGTGCGAATAGGGATTGATGCGCTCGGGCAAAATGTCGGCATCGGCCCAGGTGAAATCGCGCTCCAGACCGAACAACTCGCGTGCCACCCGTGAAGCTGTCTTGGGGATGATGGGCGCGAGCAATACGGTCAGAAGTTTGAACCCCTGCAGCGTGCGCGAGCAGATGTCCTGCAGTTCCGCGGCCTTGGACGGGTCCTTGGCCAGCAGCCAAGGCTGCGCGGCGTCGAATTCCTGATTGATGCGGTCGGCCGTGCCCATGATGTCGCGGATGGCACGCCCGAATTCACGCACTTCGTAGCTGTCGCGCACCTGGGTGGCGAGCATGCGCGTGCCGTCCACCAACGGGCCGGTGTCGGTCGTGAATTTCAATTGCCCCTGGAAATGCTTGGCAATGAAGTTGGCCGCGCGGCTGGCGATGTTGACATATTTGCCCACCAGGTCGCTGTTCACCCGCGCAATGAAATCCTCGGCGTTGAAATCGACGTCTTCCACGTTCGAATTCAACTTCGCCGCGATGTAATAGCGCAGCCACTCGGGATTCATCCCGATATCTAGATATCTAAGCGGTGAAATGCCCGTCCCCCGCGACTTGGACATCTTTTCCCCGGACACGGTGATGAAGCCGTGCACGTAAATGCTGTCAGGTACTTTGTACGGCGTGCCCGCGAACTTCAGCATGGCTGGCCAGAACAGGGTGTGGAAGTAGATGATGTCCTTGCCGATGAAGTGGATCTGCTCTGCATTGGGGTCGGCGAGGAAGGCCTCGAAGTCGAGGCCCTTCTTGGCGCAGTAGTTCTTGAAGCTGGCGAGGTAGCCCACCGGGGCGTCCAACCACACGTAGAAGTACTTGCCCGGCGCGTCGGGAATGGGGATGCCGAAGTAGGGCGCGTCGCGGGAAATGTCCCAGTCGCCCAGCGCCGCGCTGTTGCCGTCCTCGCCCGCGCCGCCTTCCAGCCACTCCTTGGCCTTGTTGGCCACCTGCGACTGCAGCCGCCCTTTGCCCGTCCAGTCGCGCAGGAAGCTGACGCACTCCGGATCGGACAGCCTGAAAAAGAAGTGGTCCGAGGATTTCATGACCGGCGCCGCGCCCGACAGCGTGGAATAGGGATTGATCAACTCGGTGGGCGCGTACACCGAGCTGCACACCTCGCAGGCGTCGCCGTACTGGTCCTTGGAATGACAGACGGGACACTCGCCCTTGATGTAGCGGTCGGCGAGGAACATGCCCTTCACCGGGTCGTAGAACTGCTCCACCGGCTTCTTGTAGATCAGGCCGCGCGCCTTGAGCCGGCGGTAGATGTCCTGCGACAGCTCGGTGTTTTCCGGCGAATCGGTGGAATGCCAGTTGTCGAAGGAGATGTGGAAGCCTTCGAGGTACTTGGGCCGTTCGGCGGCGATGCGCCCCACCAGTTGCTGGGGCGTGATGCCCTCGGCCTCGGCGCGGAGCATGATGGGCGCGCCGTGGGCGTCGTCGGCGCCCACGAAATGCACCTCGCTGCCCTGCATGCGCTGGAACCGCACCCAGATGTCGGCCTGGATGTACTCCATGATGTGGCCGATGTGGAACGAACCGTTGGCGTAGGGCAGGGCGGTGGTGACGAAAAGGCGGCGCACGGAGGTCTTTACGAAATGGGCGAGTGAGGACCGCATATTCTAGCCTGCCTGCCCAGGCGGCTCCGGGAGCATCCCCGCGCGGGGTAAAATGACCGATTCCCCGATCGGCCGATCCGGTCCCGCGGATGGCGCTTTCCGGGCAAGGAGTTCTTCTCATGGCAGTCACTGTCGAACAAATCCAGGCGGCGCTTGCGGGCGTCGTCGACCCAAACACCCGCACCGACCTGATGTCGAGCAAGGCGGCGCGCAATATCCGCGTCGATGACAAGGGCGCGGTTTCGCTGGACGTGGAACTGGGCTATCCGGCCAAGACCCAGCTCGAGCCCATGCGGGGCATGGTGGTGGCCGCGCTCAAGGCCGTGCCCGGCGTCAGCGCGGTGAATGCCGCGGTGACGGTCAAGATCGTGCCGCACGAAGTGCAGCGCGGCGTCAAGCTCATCCCCGGCGTGAAGAACATCATCGCCGTGGCCTCGGGCAAGGGCGGGGTGGGCAAGTCCACCACCGCGGTCAACCTCGCCCTGGCGCTGGCGGCCGAGGGCGCCACGGTCGGGCTGCTGGATGCCGACATCTATGGCCCGTCCCAACCGACCATGCTGGGTATTTCGGGCCGGCCCGAGACCAAGGACGGCAAGAGCTTCGAGCCCATGGTGGGCCACGGCATCCAGGCCAATTCCATCGGCTTCCTCATCGACCCCGACCAGCCCATGGTGTGGCGCGGGCCCATGGTGACCTCGGCCCTGGAACAACTGCTGCGCGACACGCGCTGGCGCGATGTGGACTACCTGATCGTGGACATGCCGCCCGGCACCGGCGACATCCAGTTGACCCTGGCGCAGAAGGTGCCGGTCACCGGCGCCGTCATCGTCACCACCCCCCAGGACATCGCCCTGCTCGACGCGCGCAAGGGCCTCAAGATGTTCGAGAAGGTGGGCGTGCCCATCCTCGGCATTGTCGAGAACATGAGCCTGCACATCTGCTCCAACTGCGGCCACGAGGAGCACATTTTCGGCGAGGGCGGCGCCGAGCGCATGGGCAAGGACTACGGCGTGGAGGTGCTGGGCCAGCTTCCCCTGGACATCAAGGTGCGCGAGCAGACCGACTCGGGCAAGCCGCCGGTGGTGGCCGATCCCAATGGGCGCGTGGCCGACATCTACCGCACCATCGCGCGCCGCGCGGCGGTGAAAATCGCCGAAAAGCACAAAGACATGACGGCGAAGTTCCCCAACATCGTCATCCAGAACACCTAGGCGGCCCGGGAGGCGCAGTGAGCATAAAGTCTGACAAGTGGATCCGCCGCATGGCGGCCGAGCACGGCATGATCGAGCCCTTCGAGGCGGGGCAGGTGCGCTCGGTGGACGGCCAGCGCATCGTGTCCTACGGCACTTCCAGCTACGGCTACGACATCCGCTGCTCAAACGATTTCAAGATCTTCACCAACATCAACTCCACCATCGTCGATCCCAAGAACTTCGACGAGAAATCCTTCGTGGATTTTAGGGGCGAGGTGTGCATCATCCCGCCCAATTCCTTCGCCCTGGCGCGCACCGTGGAGTACTTCCGCATTCCGCGCAATGTGCTCACGGTGTGCCTGGGGAAGAGCACCTATGCGCGCTGCGGCATCATTGTCAACGTCACGCCCTTCGAGCCCGAGTGGGAGGGTTACGTCACGCTGGAGTTCTCCAACACCACGCCACTGCCGGCGAAGATTTACGCCAACGAGGGCGTGGCGCAGGTGATCTTTTTCGAGTCCGACGAGGTGTGCGAAACCTCGTACAAGGACCGCGGTGGAAAGTATCAGGGGCAGCAGGGCGTTACCTTGCCCAAGATGTAGAGTTCTTATTCGAACGAACGCCGGTAATACAGCCCCACCCCGCCGGTGGCCGTGCCGGCCGTGCTGCCGGCTTCGATGCGCGCGGTCACCGTCCGAGACAGCACGAAGTTGAGCCGCAACAGGCTGCTCGCCACCTGCAGGCCCTGCTCCACCTCCACATACAGCCGGTCCGACAGGCGCTTGCCTAGGGCCAGGGCGTTTTGGCCCGCCTCGGTGGAGCGGAAGCTGATGTCGTCCAGGCCCACATTGCGCGCCACGCGCTGGGTGAGCGGCGCCCGGTTGCTGCCCACCAGTCCGACCGCTGCCTGCAGCAGGCCCAGGTCGGCGCCGCCGGCGGCGTCCAGTCCGCGGCCGAGCACGATCCAGGCGAGCTTTTCACCGTCGGGCACGGGGGGCGTGGACACGAGCTGCACCGACGGCACGCGCGCCGTGCCGCTGATCTGCGCGCCGGCCTCCACGGGCAGGTTCTTGCGCAGCACCAGGATATCCAGGGCCGGGTTGTCGAGCGGCCCGTCGAAAATCAGGTCGCCGCGCTCGATGGTGAGTTTCTGCCCGGCCAGCAGATAGGTGCCCGAGGTGACGTGCAGGCGGCCCCTGGCGCCTAGCGCCACGTCGGCGCGGCCGCTGATACGGACGTTGCCCGCCAGGCGCGCGTCCAGCCCGGCGCCGATCACGGAAATCTGCTCGCCGGTGGCGAGGTCCAGGTCCACGGCGATGCGCGGCAGGCTGGCGCGGGCGTCGGGCTTGCGCGGATCCTTGCCGCCCACGATGTGCACGTCGTCGCCCAGCGCCACGCGCTCGCCGCGGTCGAAATCGAAACGGCCCTGGTCCACGCTCACTTTGCCGCGCAGGGTGAGCAGCGGGGCGGCCTTCGAATCCGCACCGGGCTCGAAGCTCACGCTGCCCTCGCCGCTGATGCGCGCCCGCCGGTCCGGCCGGTTCAGCAATTGCAGTCCCTCGGCCTTCCAGGCCACGTTGCCGGCTTGCAGGTCGGCGCTCGGTCCGCCTTGGCCGCCACCCAGGCTGGACAGGGGCAGCCGGCCGGTGGCGCTCAGCCGTCCCGCCGGCCCGGCCATGGTGAAGCTCTTTAGTGTCAGCGTGCGTCCTTCCAGCGTGGCGCGCAGGCTGCCGTCGCGCAGGTCGATGCCCTGCGGCGGCGCGGTGATGCGCAGGCCGTCCATGGACAACTCGCCCGTGAGCTGCGGCTCGGCCAGCGTGCCCGCCGCGCGGAATTCGGCATGCGCCCGGCCACCGATGTCGGCGGCCGAATTGTCGGCCAGCGAAGTGAGGCCGCGCAGATTGGGCAGGTCCAGTTGGGCGGTAACGGCAAGCGCGGTGTTCATGAGTGTCTCGTCCGCGTTGGCCGGCGGCGTCACCCGGCCCGAGGCGGTCACGTTGCCGAGCAGCGCGCTGGCGAGGCGCATGTCCAGCGCAATGGTTTGTCCCGCCGCGGCCTGGCCCTGCTTGGCGCTGCCTCCCCCGCCATGGGCGGCCAGGCGCAGCTCGGACAGACCCAGCGCATATTTGTCGCCCGTTGACAAGGTGAGGTCGCCCGAGCGGCGCTGTATCTGGATATCGGCGCTCCCGGCCGTGCCGGCGAGCAGGTTGTCGAAGCGCCACTGGCCGTCCAGCTTGAGCGTGCTGGACGGAGCGAAGGGCGTGTTCAACACGGCCAGGAAGGGTGATACCGGCAACGCGGCAAGTTCGCCGCGCGTGCGCAACTGGCCGGGGCCCCAGTCGAGTTCGGCGATGCGCGCCTGCCCGCCCACCACATCCATGTTGAGCGAGGCGAGCGACAGGGAACGGCGCCCCTGCGTGTCCGTCGCGCCCAGCCTGAAGGTGGCCGGCGCGGTGAGCCGCATGGGCCACGCCCCGCCGGCTTGCAGGGCGGTGAGCGTGCCGGTCCAGGCGTCGTTGAGCCAATCGTTGAGAAGTGCGGTCCGCTCCGTCGCGGCGGCGGCCGCCATGGAGTTGGCGATGCGGCGTCCCTCCAGGGCCGCGCGTGGCTGCGTCCAGGCGAAGTTGCCCGAGACCGGATCGGAGACGACAATTTCAGACGCGGCCACGCGCAGCGTGGCGCGCGTCGCCGCCTCCAGCGTGGCGGCCACATCGGCATTGGCCACGCGCACCCCGCGCGGGCCCAGGCTGGTGACCAGCTCTTTGGCGCGCAGTGACAGCTTGCCCGCCGGCGCCCGGAGCGTGCCGCGCAATTCGGCCTCGGCGTCCACCGCGCCCTGGAAGCGCGGGTCGAATTGCTGCAGCTCGGGCACGCCGGCGCGCAGGTTGAGGCGAGTCTCCGCGCCGGGGCCGGCCCAGGCCAGTGCGCCGTTCGCGGCCACAGTGTTCTTGCCCAGGCTCAGCGCCGCGTCGATGCGCTGCGCCGAGCGCGCATCCAGGTCGGCCTGGGCGCGTCCCGACAGCGGCCTATCGAACAGGCGGCTGTCGGTGAACTGCACGCGCACGTGCGTCTGCCAGCTTACCGATCCCTTGGCTTTCAGCTTGCCGTCCGCCTCCAGCGTGGCGTTGAGCAGCGCCTTTGGGAATGAGCCCAGCGCCGCGGGGTCGACACCCGCCAGGCGGACGGTAGCCTTGAAGGACTGCTCGCCCGCAAGCTGCAACTCGCCGTCGAGACTGGCGCGGCCCGCGCCCAGCGCGAACTGCAGTTGCTCCAGCCGCAGGCGCTC
>Ga0134124_10001097_pt1 | contig 21665 bp, 17 predicted proteins | sample KB304_FD_96880 | JGI IMG/M metagenome (GOLD analysis project Ga0134124, IMG submission 96880) | Terrestrial soil microbial communities without Nitrogen fertilizer from Kellogg Biological Station, Michigan, USA - KB3-0-4 | ecosystem: Environmental > Terrestrial > Soil > Unclassified ... | reverse complement strand
TGCTCCGGTTGACCGCGCCAGCGCACGAGAGTTCGGCACCCGCGCCGGATCTGACCACCCTGGCGTTAGCGCAATCGCGCAGTACCGCCGGCCTCTTCCGCGCGGAATCGGCCGGTGCGCCCTCCGAGCGCATCGATCGCATCGCCAGCGCGCGAGGTCGCGAACTGAGGGACAATCGCTACGCGTTGTGGGGGGTGCGATGAACCGCGCGTGGCTGCTCGCGGGCGTGTTGTTGCTCGCCGCTTGTTCCAAAAAAGCACCCAGCTCGTTCTCTGACTGCCCGGCGCTGGACGCGGGAGCACCGGTGGATCCGATCCTGCTCGCGTTCTTGAGCCGCGCGCGCTCCGCCCATCACCTGGCGGACGATCGCGAAGCCGACGGCGATCTGACCGCCAGCGCGACGCCGCTCGAGCAGCTGGTCGCAGGGCCCCTACCGCGCGTCGGCAGCGCCGAGCTCGCGCCCGAGGTGCGCGAAGTGCTGGCCGACACCTTCGCGCGCCTGGCAGACCTACATAGCCGCCAAGGCGCGTTCGAGCGCGCACTCGAAGACGTGCAAAGAGGCCTCGCTCATGTGCGCGAGCCGAACTACTTCCGCGGTCACCTGCTCGAGACCGAGGGCTTGGTCGAGGAGCGTCACGCCAAGGCGCTCGAAAAGAGCGGTGATCAGACGGGAGCCGTCGCGACCCGCAAGCGCGCGATCGAGCTGCTCGAGCGAGCGATGGAAGTGCAGTCAGGCGTGATCGATCGCGCACCCCATACTCCTTCGGATGCGAGCGACCGAGTGACACCGACACCGGCGGCGTCTGGTCACTGAGCCGCGCCGGACCCGAGAGCCCGGCGGCGCTACCTAACGCAACGCGTTATCGGCATTCGTAGATTGCAGAAAAACCCAGGGGCCAGCTACACTTGCAAGAATCCATCGGGGATCAATTGGCCACTAAACCGCATAGCCGACTGCCTCGTTTGGTCGAGGGCATCGACCTTCGTGGATTGCCGATCGGCCCCGCGCAAGCCTTCGTGTTGTCGCGCGTCGATGGCACGTGCACCGAACACGAGATCGCAGACGAGGCCGGCATCGAGCCGAATGTCGTCGCCGCGACGCTCGAAGAGCTGGTGCGTTTGGGCGCGGTTCGCTTCGACCAACCCGCAAACGCAGAGGCGCAGCGCGCCCAGCGTGCACCGCCGCGTGTGCTCGGTGCGACCCGCATCGGGCCGATCATCGAAGCCAGCGACGGAGCACAGCCGCAGCATCCTGCCGCAGCCTTGTACGATCCGCGCGACTTGAACGAAGACGTGGACCTCGAGCTCGAGCGGAAGCGAGTGATCTTGGAGACGTTTCACCGCTTGGACAGCACGACGCACTACCAGCTTTTGCGCGTCGCGCCCGGCGCGGACAAGCGGGGCATCAAGAACGCTTACTTCGAAGTCGTCAACATCTTCCACCCGGATCGCTACTTCGGGAAAAAGCTCGGTACCTTCAAGCCCAAGCTGGAGAAGATTTTCGCGCGCTTGACCGAGGCCCACGACACGCTCACCCGCTCCGGACCGCGTGCGGAGTACGATGCCTACCTCGCCTCGCTCGACCAGACACGCAAGTTCGATCAAGTCGACGCCAGCGTGGCCGACCAAGTTCAGGCCATTCAGCGGCAAATCGAAGAGGAAGCGCAGGCCGCGTTGAATGCGGCTCCAGCGCCCGTCTCCTCCAAGCCGGCGCCGGTCGCAGCTGCTCGCACGCAAGAACGCAGCCAATCACCACAGCCCGCGTCGGTCACGCGGCCGCGGCTGCAGTCGTTACCACCGGCTGATCCGGAAGCGCGCAAGCGCGCGCTGGCGCGCAAGCTCGGCGGGCGTACCTTGTCCGGCAACTTCGCCGCGATGACGCCCCCGTCCTCACCGACCCCGACGTCGCAGCGAACCGAAGCTCGCGAGCGTGCCATGGACGACCTCAAGCGGCTGTACGAGCAGCGGGTCTCTCAAGCGCGCAACGAGCGCGCCGAGCGTTTTTTGGCCAATGCACGCCAGTCATTGGCGAGTAAGGATCCGATCTCCGCGGCCAATGCGCTGCGCATCGCCGCCAGTTTGGTACCCGACAACCCCGCGATCAGCGCGCGCGTGGTCGAAGCGCAAACCGAGGCCGAGTCGCTGCTCTCCGGCCACTACCTGGCGCAAGCCCAGTACGAAGAGCGCGAAGGGCGCCTCGCAGAAGCCGCGCGCTCCTACGCCCGCGCCACGCTCGGCAGTCCAATCGCCCGCACCTACGAACGCGCCGCCTATTGCGCACTGATGGCCGAGGGCGGAGACCTGAGGCTCGCGGGCGAACACGCCCGGCGGGCCGTTGCGCTGGCCCCCGATGACGTCCAGGCCCGGGTAACTCTCGCCCGAATCTACGTCACGGCCGGTATGAAACAAAGCGGGCTAGCCGAATTCGAGCGCGCCGCGACGCTGGCGCCCAAGGATGATACAATCCGCGATTGGATACGGCGACTCAAACGCGGTGAGGCTTGAAGCCGAACCGCTTGGTGATGGGAAGGGCTCAGTATGGAGCGTGTAATCGGCATCGACCTCGGAACGACGAATTCCTGCGTCGCCATTTTGGAGGGCGACACGCCCGTCGTCATCCCGAACCGAGGTGGATACAAGACCACGCCCAGCGTCGTCGCGGTCACGGAAGCGGGTAAGCGGCTGGTCGGGCACATCGCCAAGCGCCAAGCCATCACCAATGCCGAGAACACCGTCTACGCGGCCAAGCGCTTGATCGGACGGAAGTGGAACTCGCCGCAGGTCAAGAACGCGATCATGACCTCGAGCTACACGATCGTGGAAGGTCCTCACTCGGACGTGCGCATCAAGCTGCGCGACAAGACCTACTCGGTGCCCGAGGTCAGCTCGATGGTCTTGCAAGAAATGAAGATCGTCGCCGAAGACTACTTGGGCGAGCCAGTCAAGAAGGCCGTCGTCACCGTGCCGGCGTACTTCAACGACAATCATCGCCAAGCCACCAAAGACGCCGGCGCAATTGCCGGTCTGGACGTGATTCGCATCATCAACGAGCCGACGGCCGCTTCGCTGGCCTACGGCTACGGCAAAGACATGGATCGCACGGTCGCGGTCTACGATCTAGGCGGCGGCACGTTCGACATCAGCATCTTGGAGATTGGCGCGCACGGCGTGTTCAAGGTGATCAGCACCACCGGCGACACCTTCCTCGGCGGCGAGGACTTCGACGCGCGCATCATCGATTGGCTGGTGAGCGGCTTTCAAGACGAGCACGGCATCGATCTGCGCCAAGATCGCATGGCGTTGCAACGCCTGCGCGACGCCGCCGAAAAGGCCAAGTGTGAGCTCTCGGGCGTGCGCGAGACCGAGATCAACCTGCCCTTCATCATCTCCACCGGCCGCAATGAAGCGCTCCACCTGCAACGCACCTTGGCGCGGCCCACGCTGGAAAAACTGACCGAAGATTTGGTCGAGCGCACCGTCGACATCTGCAAGCAAGCGCTGACCGACGCCAAGCTGGACGTGGGGGAGATCGAGGACGTGATCTTGGTCGGTGGCATGACGCGCATGCCGGCCGTGCAGACTGCGGTCACCGGCTATTTCGGCCGCGAACCCAACAAGAGCGTGCATCCGGACGAGGTCGTGGCGATGGGCGCTGCAATCCAGGGGGCCGCGCTGGTCCAAGATCGTCAAGACATGATCTTGCTCGACGTGACGCCGCATGCTCTCGGCATCATGACCTTCGGCAGCTACTTCGAGGAGCTGATCCCGCAGAACACCACGGTGCCGACCAGTCGCACCAAGGTGTTCACGACCAGCCGTGATGACCAGACCGCGGTCAAGATCTTGGTCATGCAGGGCGAGAGCAAGCGCGCCGACGAGAACGAGTTGCTCGGTGAATTCATCCTGACCGGTTTGCGCCGCGCTCCCAAAGGCCACGTCGAGATCGAGGTCACGTTCGAGATCAACACCGACGGCATCGTGAGTGTGCATGCCAAAGACATGGAGAACGGCCAAGCGCAGTCGATCCAAGTCACGGCCACGAGCGGGCTCACGCAAGACGAGATCAAGAACATGATGGGTACCGCCCAGGACTATTTGCTCGAGCGGCGCGTGGACGAGCACTTCGAGGCCGCCAAGCAAGACGCCGAGACCCTAATCTCGGAAATCGAGCGACTTTTCCCGGAGATCGAGCGGGTGGTCGGCTCGGCGGATTTCGGTCGTGACGCGATCGCCAAGGCCCGCACCACGGTCGATCGCACGCGCGCTGCGATCAACTCCAAGGATACCGCCCTGGTGAAAGAGCAAGTCGATCAGCTCTCTCGCACCCAGCGCATGTTCAAAGGGGTCGTCTCGCGCGGTTGAGACCTTTTTTGCCACGCGGCGGCTCGAGAACGCTTTCATGATCAAGAACGTTCGACCCAACACGAAGTTGCGTTCCAGCTCGGCACCGCCCGCGCCGGCGCCGCTCGATTCGAATTGGGACGACGACGAAAAGACCGTGCCGGGGTTGGACCTCGACGACCCGATGAACGAGTTCGATCGCGTGACGGCGATCCCGGACCTGCCCTCGGAGCAATACGTCAAGATCGCGATGGCAGCGGCCGAGGACAGCCGCGTGCCTCTGCCGGGCACCGCGCCGCCCGAACCGCCTCCGCTGGCTCTGCCTTCGGCCCCGGTCCACGCGCTCGACCCAGACGAGTACTTCAGCCTGGAGAGTGATCCGCCCCCGTCGCCCAGAAGCCCGGACAGCACCGCGCGGTATGCCCCGGCGGCCCCGCACAACGCCCCGACGGCCCGGCCAGGGCCGCCCCCGCGGCCCGGCCGCAGCCCCGGGGGGCCGCCGAAGTCGCCGACGCCCAGCGGACTGGAGTTGGCTGATCTCGATAAGCTCGACAGCTTGTCTGCCCCTCCGCGCCGGACTCAATCCTTGGAGCTTTCGTTGGACGGTCCGCCGCCGGCCGCCGCGTTCCAAGAGGTCGCGTCGACTGCCAGTGCGATTGCGGACATGAAGGATCGCTATGCGATGGGCGACTTCAGCGGCGCGCTGGTGATCGCCGAGGGCATCTTGGAGAGCAGCCCGAACGACCCGGAAGCCCCACGCTACGTGCAGAGTTGCCGGGATGTGCTGACCCAGATGTATTCGGCGCGCCTCGGCTCGCTCGATCAACGAGTGGCCGTCGCGGTGCCGAGCGATCAGATCCGCTGGCTCACGCTCGATCACCGCGCGGGCTTCTTGTTGTCGTTGGTCGACGGCGGAAGCACCGTCGATCAGATCCTCGATATCAGCGGCATGCCTCGTTTGGATGCCCTGCGCATCATGTACCAACTGCTCGACCAGCGTGTGATTTCCCTCGGCGGCTGAGCCGCTCGCGGTACGCTCGGACCATGCGACGGGTCAGGCAGGACTTGCTGATCGGAGCGGTGTTTTCTGCGCTCTCCGGCTGGCTTTTGTCAGCGCTCCTGCTCGGCGCCGGCACGCCGAAAGCGCCCGCGCCGAAAGCAGAGACGAACGAACCTGCTTGGCCCGCGCTCGCCGAGAGCGCGCCCAAGGTCGCTTCCTACACGATCGAGGCCAAGCTCGACAGCGAACGACACCGCATCACCGGGCACGAGACGATCCATTTCGTCAATCGCTCGAGCGCGGCGTTGAGCGAACTTTGGTTTCATCTGTACCTGAACGCGTTCAAGAACGACAAGACGCTGTTCTTGCGCTCTCCCTTCGGCGCGGGCCGAAGCGGGGACAAGGCCAAAGAGTACGGCTACGTCGACGTCAAAAAGCTGACCATGCGCGGCGGCGATGGCCGAGATTTGTGGGCCACCCGAGATCGCCATAGCCCGAACGACCCAGACGACGAAACCGATCTGCGCGTGCCACTGCCGAGCCCGCTCGAACCGGGAGCCGAGCTCACGCTGGAGCTCGAGTTCGAGGACCAACTGCCGGAGCTCGTGGAACGCACCGGCTTCGTCGGCAGCTATCACTTCGTCGGGCAATGGTTTCCGAAGCTTTCGCGCCTGGAACCGAACGGCAGCTTCGCGCATTTCTCGTTCCACGCGCAGAGCGAGTTTTACGCTGATTTCGGCGATTACGACGTGACGCTGGATGTGCCGAGCACCTTCCGAGTGGGCGCCACTGGCAGCCGTGTGCGTGAAGTGCGCGCTCAGGGTCGCACGCAGCTCGGTTACCACGCGGAAAACGTGCACGACTTTGCCTGGACGGCTTGGGACAAGTTCGAGACGCGCAGCGAGCGCATCGCGGGCACGGAGGTGCGAGTGTTGTACCCGCCGCACCAAGAGCGGAATGCCGAAGCCGAGCTCGCGAGCGTACGCTTTGCATTGCCTCACTTCAACGCTCGCTACGGCGCCTACCCCTACCCGACCTTGACCTTGGTTCATCCTCCTGAAGCAGCTGCGAACTCGGGCGGCATGGAATACCCGACGCTCATCACCACCGGCGGGCCGTGGTACAGCACGTTCGGCGGCGCGCACGTCATCGACGTGGTGACCACGCACGAGCTCGGGCATCAGTGGTTCTATGGGCTGTTGGCGAGCAACGAGCACGCCGAGCCGTACCTGGACGAAGGCTTCAACAGCTACGCCGAGGCCGAAGCCTTGGAGGCGCGCTACGGTGCTGGCTCGGTATTCGGCGGCTTTGGGCTCAGCGTGAGCTCCAGCGCGCTCAACCGGCTATTTTCGGCAGCTCGCGGTGGAGACGAAAAGGTCAATCAAGGAGCCGCGGACTTTGCCACCTTCCGCAGTTTGGGCGCGCTCGTGTACAGCCGTACCGCGACCGTGCTCGGTACCTTGGCCCGAGTGTACGGCAGTGAGCGTTTCAACCACGCGCTCGGCGTCTACACGCGCAAATTTCGCTTTCAGCACCCCACCACGGCCGACTTCATGAGCGTGATGCAAAACGAGCTCGATAGCCGAGCAGTCACCGCGCTGACGCTTGCATTCTCCGAACGCGCGACCGTCGACTACTTGGTGCGAGAGATTTCGAACGCGCCGATCAGCGCGGCGGCTGGCGTCTTCGACGGGCCGAGCGGGCGCGAACAAAGAAAGCCCGAAGCCCCACACGAGGCCGCGGAGTACACCAGTCGCGTCGTCGTTTACCGCCACGGAACCCTGCAATTACCGGTAGAAATCGAGCTCGGCTTCGAGGATGGCACGAAGCAACTCAGGCACTGGGATGGCAGCGGTTTTACCTTCAACGTCGACAACGTGGGTCCCTCGCGTCTGGTCAGCGTGAACGTGGACCCCCAGCAACGCATTTTGCTCGACGACGATCGCAGCAACAACTGGCTCAGCACCCAAGCGAGCTCGGCTCCCCACGTTCGCGAGCACGCCTTGTACGCCGGTCAGATTCTGCTGGGAGCTTTTGGGCCGTGACCGAGCGCGCTGAACCTCGACTGATGGGCTGGTCGACGTCGGCGGCAGCCGCGGTGTTGCTCTGGATTTCGCGCACCGTGCTGGCCTTGCTCGCCAGCTACCCACTGCTGTTGGCCGTTCGCGCAAGCATGATGACCGCCGGCCCGGAAGGCGACGCGGTCCTGTTTCAACCGGGCGCGTTGTTGCTGCTGGAGTTGCTGCGAGTCGGCGGCCCTTGGCTCGCATCGGCAACCGAGCTCTCGTTGCTGTTGCTCGGGCTAGCGGCGATTTTCGAGCTGATCCCGCTGGCGGTGGCGCTCGATTTGCTGTCCGCAGGGGATCGCCCGCTGCTCCAGCGTGCGGCCAGCGCTCTCCGGCTATTTCCACGCTTCCTCGCGCTGGGCCTGATCACGCTCTTGGCGCAAGCCGCACTGCTACTGGCAGCGAGTCTGCTCGGCGCGGCCCTCAAACCGATGCTTGCCTCCGCCGACGAGCGGCTGCAGAGCCTCGCGCCAATCGCGCTATTCTCCGTCGGCTTGCTCGCCTGTGGTTGGTTCGGTGGCGCGCTCGACATCGCACGAGCGACGTTGGTCCGATCCAACCTCGCTCGCGGTGGCGCTCGCGCCGCGTTGGCGCAAGCCGTCGACTGCCTACGACAACGCCCGCTGCGCGTGCTCTTGGGCGTGTACCCGAGCATTGCCGGCAGCGCGCTCGCCGTGCTCGCTGCCACCTGGTTCTTGGCTCGCTTCGTCCCGACACAGGCCACGGGTCGCGCGCTGGCGCTCGGCTTTGCCGCCCATCAGTTGGCGATGCTGTTTGCGATCGTCTGGCGCGTACGCTGGCTGGGCACGGCGCTCGAGCTGAGCGCCGAGAGCGATTGACGCCTTAGACGGGCTGCACTTTTCGGTACAGCTGGGCGTAGCGTCGGGCGGGGCGATCCCAGGCCACATCGAGGCGCATCACTCGCCGGCGCAGTCGGGCGAAGGCCGGGTTGCCATACGCCGAAAAAGCCCGTGAAAGCGCGCCCGAAAGCGACTCCGCGTCCAGCGCGTCGAACAAGAAGCCGGTACCGGTCTCGAGATCGACGTCGGCGTCCACGATCGCGTCCACCAAACCTCCCGTGGCAAACGCGATCGGCACCGCGCCGTAGCGCTGTGCGAACAATTGCCGCGTTCCCCCGGGCCCGCCTGCAGAAAGGACCAACGCCAAATCCGCCCCCGCCAGCAACTGACGTGAGAGGCGTTCGTCGACATTGGACACGCAGGTGAAGTCACCCGAGTACTCGCGCGCGACGGCTTGAAACCGTTCAGCGGCGGCGGGTGCCCCCGTGTTGGCGACGACCAGTCCCCAATCGAGCTTCAAGATCTCGTGCAGCGACTCGAACAGCGCATCCGCGCCCGCTTCACGGCCGAGATCGCCGAGGAAGACCAAGAGCGGCCGGTCCACCGCCAACTCGAGCTCCAACTTCTTCAGCGTGGCGACTTTGGAGCGGCCCTTGTTGGAAGGATCCTCGGCGTCGAAACGGCTCTCTAGCGCGGTGTCGGTAGCGGGATTGCAAGTGGCGTAATCGACGCCAGACGCGATGCCGAGCACTGGCTCGGGCAAGGCCGCGAGCACGCTGGCGAGCGCACCGGCGCGCGCAGGATCCAGAATTTCTTCGGCATATCGGGAGGAGACCGTGGTCACCGCATTGGCAAGTTGCACGGCCGAGGCGACACCCGAGAGCCCGCCCGCGAGCGCGAGCGACGACAAATCCGGAAAGCCGAGCACGTCGCGCGCGGAGTCCGGAAACTCCGCCTTGCGCGCGATGTCATGAATCGTGAACACGACTGGCACGCTTTGGCCACGGAGCGCGAGCGGCACCAAGCTCGCCACCGCGTCGTGAGCGTGCACGACCTCGACGGCCTTGCCCTGTTCTGCGCGCTGCAGGACCAATGCCGCGATCGAACGGGCAAAGCTCGCGAAGCGGGCCGCGTTGTCCACGTACGGGGCACCGCCCTCGCCGTAGATCCCTTCACGATCGAACAAACCGGGCAGATCGAACAAAACCAGCTCCGCGCCGGACGCCAATTGGCCGTCGAGCACGTTCACTTCACTCCCGTCCGCGAGGGTGAGCGGAGTCAACCGGCGCGCCGCGAGCAGCCCTCCGGCCTCGAAACCCGGCGAGCGCGGGGCGGCCACGGTCACCCGATGCCCGAGCTGACGCAGGGCCTTCACCAAGGCGGCCGCCGAATCACACGCCTCGGTTTCCCGGACGTACGGGGCCAGTTCGGCTAGGGCGAGCAAAATATCCATTGCCCGGGCGTCTACCACGACCGGTTTTCAGTGGCTACGCCCGGTGCGACTGCTACCTTTCGCCCCCGAAATGGACGAACTCGTCAGTAAAGCCCAGGTCTTGCACGAAGCGCTGCCTTATATCCGGCGCTTCCAAAATCGCACCTTCGTCGTGAAGTACGGCGGCCACGCGATGATCGACGAGGCGCTGAAGCAGAGTTTCGCGCGCGACGTGTGTCTGCTCCGCTACGTCGGCATTCGTGTGGTGGTCGTCCACGGCGGCGGCCCCCAGATCAATCAGATGCTCGATCGCGTGGGCATCCGCTCCACGTTCAGCGGCGGGCTGCGCGTCACGGACGACGCCACCATGGACGTCGTCGAGATGGTGCTCGGTGGCGGCGTGAACCAAGAGATCGTAGGCATGATTTGCCAACACGGCGGCCGTGCTGTCGGCTTGTCCGGCAAGGACGATCGCTTCATGCGCGGCAAGCGCTTGGAGAAGGTCGCCGTCAAAGACGAGCAAGGCGAGCGCGTGCTGGTCGACCTCGGTCGGGTGGGCGAGGTCTCGCACGTGGAGGCGGGCATCGTCGAAAATCTGATTGGCTCCGGCTTCATCCCGGTGATCGCGCCGATCGCCGTCGATGCCGACGGGCATTCGTTGAACGTGAACGCGGACACCGCCGCGGGCAGCATCGCCAGCGCGCTCTCCGCCGCCAAGCTGGTGCTGATGACCGACGTCGACGGCGTCAAGACCGCCAAGGGCGAACGCCTGAGCTCACTCGGCTCGGCGGAAGCCGAAGAAATGATCGAAAACGGAGTGATCACCGGCGGGATGATCCCCAAAGTGCGCTGCGCGCTCGACGCGGTGAACGGCGGCGTGGAAAAGGTGCACATCATCGACGGCCGTCGCCTGCACGCGCTTTTGCTCGAGATCTTCACGGATAGCGGCGTCGGCACCGAAATTCGGCGCGGCAAGGCTTGAACCAAAAGCGGCTCGAAGCAGAACCGCCGATCGTGCGCCCGGAGGGCGTGCCCGAGGACGCCCTGCTCCGCGTGCTGCGCGTGCCCGGTGAGCTCGCAGGCATGCGCCTCGACCGCTTCGTCCAATCACAACTGCGCAGCACGAGTCGCACACGCGCTCGCTTGATCGTGAAAAGTGGCGCCTATTCCGCCGATGGCCGCCGCAGGCGACCGAGTGAGCGGGTGCGCGCCGAAGAACGCATCGCGCTTTGGCGCCGCCCATTCGAAGACACCGAAGGCCAAGCCCCGCTGCCGATCTTGTACGAAGATCCGCACCTGCTGGTGATCGACAAGCCGCCGCTCGTGACCGTGCATCCGACCGCGCGCTACCACCAAAACACGGTGATCAAGCGCTTGCAGGCCGAGCGCCCCGACGAATTCTTGGCGCTGATCCATCGCCTGGACCGCGAGACGAGCGGGATCTTGCTGCTGGCGCGCACGCCGGAGGCGGAGCGCGCCTTCAAACGCAAGTTGGAGGAGCGTTCGCTCTCACAAGAGAGCGATGAGCTGCAGGGCGTCGAAAAAATCTATCTGGCGCTCACCCACGGCGTGCCCCCGAGCGGGCTGGTCGACGTGCCGATGGAGACCGACGTCGAAAACCCGCTGCGCGTCAAAATGCGCATCGCAAAGCCGGGCACCGGCCTCGAAGCGCGCACGTTGCTGACGGTCCGCGAGACTCGCGGCGGCTACGCCTGGGTCGAATGTGCCCTGCAAACCGGCCGACAGCACCAGATCCGCCTCCACTTGTCACACCTCGGCTGTCCCGTGGTCGGTGACAAACTGTACGGCCCGGACGAGCGTCTACTGGCACGCGCCGCCGACGACGAACTGAGTGAAGAGGATCTGGCGCTGCTCGAGCTCCCGCACCACGCGCTGCACGCGCACCTCTACCGCATGACTCACGCCATCACCGGCGCCCCGCTCGAAGTCATCGCACCCATGCCCGCGGATCTCCTGGAATTCTGGGCGAATTTGCCGGAGTGAGTCAGGCCCGTGCGGCGTTGAGGGGCCGCATTCCGGCCGCGCTCGCAGCCGGAACGGAATCGATTGACGTGGGCGCCGCTAGGGGATAACCGGCCCGGTAGATGCCTATCCGTCGCGCACTCCTGTCCGTTTCCGACAAGTCTGGTCTGGTCGAGTTTGCCCGGGCGCTCGCTGCGCGCGGCGTGACTCTGCTCTCGACCGGCGGCACCTTCGCTGCCCTGCAAAAAGCGGGCATTCCGGTCGAAACCGTGGAGAGTTACACCGGTTCGCCGGAAGTGATGGACGGTCGCGTGAAAACGCTGCACCCGCGGGTGCACGGCGCACTGCTCGCGCGCGAAGGCACGGACGACGCCGATCTGGTGCGCATCGGCGCCCAGCCCATCGATCTCGTCGTGGTCAACCTGTACCCGTTCGAGCAAACCCTGGCCAAGCCCGGAGCGACGGCGGAAGAGCTGATCGAAAACATCGACATCGGCGGCCCCAGCATGCTGCGTTCGGCAGCCAAGAATCACAATCGGGTCACTGTGGTCTGCGATCCGGCGGACTACGCGGGCGTGCTCCAAGAGCTCGAGGCAAACGGCGAAGTGAGTCGCCCCACGCGCGAACGGCTCGCGGGCAAAGTGTTTGCCCACACCTCCGCCTACGACGGCGCGATCGCCGGTTGGTTCACCGCGCGCGGCGAAGCCGACGGCTACCCGCGGCAGCTCACCGTCTCGCTCGAAAAAGCCTACGGCCTCCGCTACGGCGAGAATCCGCACCAAAGTGGCGCGTTCTACCGCGAGCGCAACGCGGTCGCCGGCGCGCTGGCCACGGTGGAGAGCATCGGCAGCGGCGCGAAGGAGCTCAGCTTCAATAACTTGGTCGATCTCGAAGCCGCGCTCGACGCCGTGCGCGAGTTCGAAAACACGGCCGCGGTGGTGGTCAAGCACACGAGCCCCTGCGGTGTTGCGACGGGCCCAACCCTGGCCGACGCCTACCGCGCGGCGCGGGACGCGGACGCGATGAGCGCATTCGGCGGTATCGTCGCGCTGAACTACGAGGTCGACGACGCCACGGCCGCGATCCTGAGCGAGACGTTCCTCGAATGTATCATCGCGCCCGGCTACGCCGCCGGCGCGCTCGCCAAACTGCGCACCAAAGCGCAATTGCGCCTGCTCACGACCAATGGCTGGCTCGGCCGCAACCACAAGAGCCTGCAGTTCAAGCGCGTCGGTGGCGGCTTCGCTGTCCAAGAGCGGGACGCGACCGGCTACGGTGAGGTGCAAGCGGGCCGCGTCGTCACCAAGCGCCAACCGAGCGCGCTCGAACTGTCCGCGCTGGAGTTCGCCTGGTCCGCCTGCAAGCACGTGAAGAGCAACGCCATCGTGCTCGCCGCCCCCGGCGCGAGCCCCGGGATCTACGCCACCGTCGGTATCGGCGGCGGTCAAACCGCGCGCGTCACCGCCGTCCAAGTCGCCTGCGAAAAAGCCGGCGAACGCGCCAAAGGCGCCGTGCTCGCCTCCGACGCGTTCTTCCCCTTCGCCGACGGCCTGCAAGCCGCCACCCGCTTCGGCATCACCGCCGTCGCCCAACCCGGCGGCAGCAAAAAAGACGACGAAGTGATCAAAGCCGCCGACGACGCCGGCATCGCCATGATCTTCACCGGCGTCCGCCACTTCCGCCACTGAGCGCACCGAGCGGCGCAGACGCTCCAGTACACGTCTCGGAACGCCGATCTAGGCTTCCGGAAGCTCGCCAAGATCGCCAAGGGGGCCAAGACCGCCAGAAGATTTTTTGGGGTCGCACTGAGCAACTCAACGCGTCACTGGGACGTCCTTGGCCATCGCGGCATGAGCTGGCGCGCCACACGCACCTACGACAACCACCGCGAGCCCACGCGAACCCCAAGTTTCCTCGTCGTCTCTGGTGTGGTGCGGCGCTCAAAGCCGCTCTCTGTTCTTGGCGGTCTTGGCCCCCTTGGCGATCTTGGCGGCCCTCTCAAGAAGCCGTTGATTGTCTTCACCTCGCCGCTTACGGGCCCACAGCGGGTCTCCGAAGCTCACTTTTCGACGCCGAAGGCTGGGTCGCCCGCGGGGCGAATTCGTGACCATCAATAAAATAAATAAACTGAGACAATTCGAATAGTTAAAAGATCACGTTTAAAGCGGGTTCGAGGCGTTGGGCGTGTCGCGAATTTGGCCCGGATTGGCGCTCTATGACATCCGCTGGGACGCACTTCGATAAACAGGAAGCGCGGTCCTCATGGTTGTCATCAATCGTACCTGCACCACTTGTAACAACGAGTTCGAACTGCACTTCCGCTATCAGATGGAAGAGCACACCGAGCAAGACGCCGAGGGCGTGGCTCGGACTCATTACACCTTTTACTGCTCGCAGCGTTGTCTCGAGGCGAGCCACCGCGGGCGCACGGACGGCTCGGTGGCGTGCGATGCGTGCGCCACGCGCTTCGAGGTCGAGCTGGCCTCGCACGTGTTGTTCACGGGCGGACGTCGCCACTACGCCTGCGGTCCGGAGTGCCGTGCGCGCATCTTGGCTGGCGTGCGCTCGGTGCGCCTCGGGCAATTGCTCGACCCGAGTTACCCGATCGAGAACGACGCGCAAGGAGGAGACGCAGACGAACCCGCGGCGCCCATGGGACCGTCGGAGCTCGCGCTGGCGGTCGCTGCCGAGGCAGAACCGAGCAACGACGGGACGCTGGCTCCGGCCGTTGCAGCGCCCGAGCTGTTCCCCGTCCCCGTCACTCCCGCGCCGCCGATGGCGACCACCCCCGCGCCGCCGATGGCGACCGTCGCCGAGCTGCGTCCGGCCACGAAACCGGGAGAAATTCCGATGCGCCCGCGCTCGGCGGCCAATCCGAAGGTGCTCGCGGTGTTCAATCACAAGGGCGGCACGGGCAAGACCACGACCGCGGTTCACGTCGCGGCCGGCCTCGCGGCGCGCGGCGCCAAGGTGCTGCTCGTCGACGCCGACGGCCAGGGCAACGTCGCAGCGTCGCTCGGGGTCGAGGCCGAGCGCTCGCTGTATCACGTGCTGGTAATGGGCTTGCCGTTCGAGCAGGCGCGCGTCGTAGCGCGACCGAACTTGGACGTGATCGTCGCCAACGAGACCTTGGCGGCGGCCGAGTTGTACATCGCCGGGCAACGCAACCGTGACCGAGTGATGGCTTCGCGTCTGGCGCGAGCGCGTGAGGTGTACGACTACGTGATCGTGGATTGTTCGCCGAGTCTTTCGCTTTTGAACCAAAACGCGCTCGTGCTCGCCGACGCCGTGCTCTGCCCGGTGGCTTGCGACTATCTGTCGTTGATCGGCATTCGTCAGGTGGTGCGCACGGTCAAGCACGTGAACAAGATCTTGAACCACCCGGTCAACTTCTGGGGCGTGCTGCCGACCCTGTTCGACAGCCGCGCGCGCATCTGCAACGAAGCGCTGGATACGCTGAAAAAGAACTTCCGAGACGTGTGCCTCGACCCGATCCACTTCGCGATCAAGGTCAAAGAAGCGCCCTCGGTGGGTAAGACACTGTTCGAGTACGCACCGAATACGAGCGCCGCCGCCGATTACTGGCGGGTGATCGAACGGTTGATGCAAGTTGAACCTGCTCGCGACGAAGCGGGCCTAGCCGGAGGATTGGGCTGATGAGCGATCGCAACGAACTAAGACAAGCGGCACGAAAAGTTCTCGACGTCGACGAGGTCGAGGGGGTGCTCTCGAACAGCTTCTACGCGCCGAGCTCCGAGGACCGGCCGAAAGTGCTATTTTCGACCGATTCGGCGCAGCAGGAGAAGCCGACTCACTACAAAGTGATCTGCATCTCGATGTACACCGAGGATCTGAAGCGCCTCGACACCATGGTCGATAGCTTGAAGGCGCGAGGCTTGACCAAGGCCAATCGCAGCGCCCTGATTCGCTACGCGCTGTCTGCCATCGATCTCGAAAACGTGCCCAAAGGTTTGTGAAACCGTCGGCGGATTGGGCGCGCGAGCTCGACATTCCGCTCGCCGCCGTCGAACTCTATCGATCGAGCGAAGTGATCGACCTGCACGTCGACTCCTTCATTTGGCAGCGAACGTTCGGCTACGATCTGACCAAGCGTCATCGCGCGCCGCTGTGGGGCGCGTTCCTCGGTCAGGTCGATTTTCCACGCATCCGCGAGGCGGGGATCAGCGGCGCCACTTGGGTGATCACCACCAATCCGTTGCGCGAGCCGGCGGATCGCGCGCGCGCCTTCGAGACCAACCTGGACGAGCTGTGTCGCACGTTCGCGCGCGTGCCAGCGGAGTTTCAGGTCGTGACCAACGCGCGCGAGTACGACGCGGCGCGCGCGACCGGCAAGCACGCCGCATTCCTGGGCATTCAGGGCGGCAACGCGCTGGATCTGAGTTTGGCGGAGGTTTCGCGGTTGTGCGACGGCCGCGTGCTGCGCATCACGCTCGTGCACTTGTCGAGCTCACGTATCGGCTCGACCAGCTCGCCGATGAGGCTCTCGGACACCGGCTTGAGCGCGTTCGGCTCGCAAATGGTGGAGCTCTTGAACGAGCGCAAAGTCCTGGTCGACTTGGCGCACATCAGCGCGCGCGGATTTTGGTCGGCCTGCGAGGCCCACGCCAAAGATACGCCCTTCGTCGTCACCCATACGGGTGTCTCCGGCGTGCATCGCCATTGGCGAAACTTGGACGACGATCAGATCCGAGCCGTCGCCGACTCGGGCGGCGTGGTGGGCGTCATGTATCACGCGCCGTTTCTCGGCGATCGGCCCTGGGCGGGCCGCGTGGAGACGATTGCGCGGCACATTGCGCACGTGCTGCGCGTGGGCGGCGAAGACACGCCGGCGCTGGGCAGTGATTGGGACGGCAGCATCATCACTCCGCGGGATATGCCGACGTGCCTCGAGTTGCCGCGCTTGGTCGCGGCGCTGTCCCGGTTGGGCATCGAAGATCGCGTGGTGCAGAAGATCTTGGGGCTGAACTTTTTGCGTGTAGTGCGACAAGTGCGCGGTTGAGCGGGCGTTGCGACGCCATGTCGATGGCGTTGCCGGTGGCCGCGTCTCATGCCGGGATCCGCGCGGCGAGCAAGCGCGTCGAGCCGCGCGGCGCGAGTTGTGTTAGTCGTGACGATGAAGGAATCGGAACGTGGGGCTAAATAGAACTCTAGTGATCACCGGGCTGATAGTCTGCACGCTGGGGGTGAGCCAGTGCAAGTCGACCATCGTCAAGAAATCGCCCGTCGCGTCGGGTTGTGAGTCGAACAGCGACTGCGATTCTCCGCTGGTGTGCGGCTTTGGGCGCTGTCACGTCGAATGCAGAAACGATGCGGATTGTGACGCTGGCCGTTGTTTGATTTCGGAATCGGCAAACGTCTGCCAGTTGCCGCAAGAAGTGACGTGCACCTATACCTCCGAGTGTCCGAGCTCACTCATCTGCGGCGTCGACGGGCAGTGCCGCAACCGATGCGAAGCGAAGCGTGACTGTCTGCCGGGGCAGGTCTGTTCCTCGACGGGCGAGTGCGCGAGCCCTGACGAAGTCGACAAGAGCGGGAGCTTGAAAATCCCTGCCGCGCCAGGCGATGGCAGCGGCGGTGCCGCTGGCGAAGCAAACGCGATCGGCGGGTCGAGTGGCATCGCCGACGGCGGCGGTATGAGCAACCTCGGCGGCGTGGGCAGTGCTGGCGCGAGCCCAGGCGGAACGGGCGGCGACGCGGGCAAAGGCGGCGCGGGCGCGGGCGGGTCAGGCGTCGCTGGCGCGAGCGGCGCGGGGGGCTCGGCCGGGCAAGGGAGCGGAGACGCGGAAGTCCTCCGGCTGACCCCGAGCGACGGCTGGATCGACGCCAAGAGCAACCTCCTGAAGATTCAGGGCGCCGTATACGGCCATGCCGACTCCACCTCGCGCACGAGCATGGTGACGGACTTCAGCGGCGCGAACATGTGCATCAAAGGCACGGCCGCCCAGGTCGACATGGCCTCCGACGCCTGCGTGAACCTGATGTTCACCCCGCCCGCGACGGATTGCTACGGCCAGTACTGGGGCAGCGAGATTGGCCTCAGTCTGAATCAACCGCTCGACATGACGACGGATCCGCCGATGGGAGGCACACCCCTGCCCTACGATGCCAGCGCGCTCAAAGGCTTTGGGTTCGAGGTCTCGGGCAACGCGGTTCCGCCACCCGCGTCTTTCCGCTTCAAGGTGCAGGACAACCAGGGCAGAGAGTACTGCAATCCATCGACCTCGAAGCTGAAGATCGGCGTCAACAACTTCCTGTTCAGCGAGCTGGTTACCGAGTGCTGGGCACCGACGACCAATTCCAAGACCGCAGAGACTGCGCAATCGAAGCTGATCATGCTCGCGTGGCAAGTCGTGACGAACTCGAGCGCGACCGTTCCCTACGACTTCTGCGTTTCGAACCTGCGCGCGCTACCCAAGTGAGCCGAAACTCGAGGGACGCGCCTGAGCTCTGGCGCGTCCACGCGGTTCCGTAACGACTCAGATCTCGAGCACGGCCACGACGCCGCGGTGCTTCTTCGCCAGCTCGGCTTCTTCTTTTTCGTCGAGGTCGACGTCCTCGCCCTCGCTGTCTTCGTCGTCGTACTTGGTGCCGACCATGTCGGCCTTGGAGAGTTGCGGCAAGCGGCGCTTGCCGACCGGGCCTTCGTCCACGAAGTCGCGCAAGAAGGACATGTCACGCAGTGCCTCGAGCTTGGCCAGCGCCTTCACTTCCACTTGGCGAATGCGTTCACGGGTCAGGTTCATGATTGCTCCCACGTCTTCCAGGGTGGTGCCCCCGCGGTCGGCCACGTCCAGGGCGCACGATTCACCGAGCTCCCACACTTCCAAGTCGGGGAAATTCAGCTTGATTGCGCCGGTGCGCGGCGACACGTCGATGAACAAGTGATGCTTGCACGAGACGTACGGGCACGGGCGCGGGCCCTCCGCACATTCGGCGCGTTGCTTCGGCTTGAAGTAGTCCGTCTCGGGATACAACAACTTACCGATCTCGAGTTCGCGCTTGGTCATGCGCTTCACGCTGATCGTGCGGGCGCGCACGTCGCGCTTGCGGCGTGAGCGGCGCTGTTCGCGCGTGATTTCCTCGTCGGGCGCGAGCGCAGTTGCTCCGTCGATCACCAGCTCGGGTTGTTCGAGCGTCTGAATGTCTACCGTGCCGAGCTTGTTCGACTCCATGGCTACCTCGCTTGTCCTTTGCGGTCGTTGATGGCTCGCACGAATACCGTTCGCGCTCGGACCCTGCCTGAGCGCGCGGTACGCCGTACTCTGAGCTGTTCGTGTTCTTGCTTCGCGGCAGTCTCGATTGACGATCTGGGCCGACAATCGGACTCTGGGCACCGCAAGCTCGCCGCTGCCGTCTTTCAGGACGCCGCGACGCTCTCGATCCTGTTTCTCTTCGTCAATTTGTCTTCGATGGCGACCAAACGGGCCATCAAGTCTTTGCTGATCCCACGCGCATCCAGCACGTCTCGGTGCACTGCTTGCGCAGAGCGCTCGAGCTTACGCTCCTTGAGCACGCCCTCGAGCTTCTTGAAGATGCGGCTGAGCATTTGCTCGAGCTGCTCGACGTCGTTCCGAATGAACAAAAATTCGCGTTGGATTTGCTCGATGGTATAGCTCTCGGCCATCATCTGCTTGATACGCAGAATCTGCCGGATCACGCTCACGGGATACACCCCTTGCGAGCCCTGATGCTTACCCTTGCGCCCTACCCTCACACTGCGTGGGAGCAGACCGAGCTGCACGTACTTTCGGAGCGTTGCTTCACTCAGTGACACGTCGTGTGAAGCGAACACGTCCAAGATCTCCACCGACGTCAGACCGCCCGCGTACTGTCGTTCGATCTGGCTGAGGGTGGAATCATCGATCACGGGACTACCAGTGCGGGCGGGGCCTCGACGGTCCCTGTCCCAGCGCGAGCGAATATATTCTACTCAGTGGAATGCACGAAGGACTTTATGCGCAAATATTTGGGCATGGAACGCCAGAGCTCCATGGACGCTGTTTGCGATCGCCGCTATGACATTTCCTGTCATGTTCAGCGAATGTCCATGGAGCTGATACGTCGTCCATGCGCACATGGAACCACATGCTTTTGGCTGCAAACTGCGCGTGAACGCGCAATCTGCCCGAGCTCAGCCGTAGCGCAGCGCACGTCAGGCTTTTGACGAAGCAACCAGCGTCGCGCTACGCGCAGCAAGCTCGGCAGATTTGCCTCGCGACGCAGCGCGCGGCACTTCAATAACTGGCTTCGTCGCGCGCGACGTCCGCCAAGTTCCGGCGTAGCTCATCGATCGCTCGTCGTCTCGTCGGTGAACGCGAACGGCAAACGCGCCGCACTGTCGTGCGGTCGCGGGCCGGTCCGTTCGTTCGGCCGTGAGCAGGCCGCCGATGGCATCGCTCAGGCCGAGCAGGATGGCCGGGCCGAGGCGCGCGAGCGCGGCGCGACACTCCGCGAGCCGCAGCGCGAACTCGACACCCTGCTCGATGACCGGTCGATCGCCGTACAGCGGCTCGAAGGAGATGATGCCCACCGCCAACCAATCACTCTCACACGTCGCGCGTCTCGGCGCTGTCGCCGCGCCCGAGCGGGCGCACCCGTGCGAAGCGATCACTGCGAGGCCCTTGGAACAATCTCCGTCACGTCACGCTGAAGCTAGCGTGGCCCTGCCCGCTTCGGTCGGCCTGGAGCCGAGTTTCGCGCTTTCTGGGCCGTGACCGGTTTGTGGTAGCGTGGTTCCTCGGATGGCCGGTCCGGTACACCGCGACGTCACCGCAAGCGGGGTTCGCCTGCGCGTCGCCGAAGCAGGCGTGGGCACGCCAATGATTTTGATTCATGGCCTGTTCGTGGATCACACGAGTTGGGATCTGGTGATGCCCAAGCTGGCAGAAACGTTCCACGTCATCGCTCCCGATCTGCCTGGCTTCGGCGACAGCGAGAAGCCGCCCCCGAGTCGCTTCCCGTATGGCATCGAGGCGTTCGCCGAAGCGATCGCCGATCTGTACGCGGGTCTCGAACTCGGTCCTGCAGCGGTCGTGGGGCACGCGCTGGGCGGCGCCGTGGCGCTCACGCTCGCGGCGCGTCACCCCGAGCTCGTCTCGAAACTCGTGCTGATCGACGCGCTCTGCTACGACAGCGGAACGGGGCGCTACGGTGAGCTGGCACTGCTGCCGTTCGTGGGCGGCTTGATCTTGAAGCAGCTCTGGGGGCGCGCGCTCTTTCGCCGCCACTTTCAGGAAACGGTCTTCGGACCCACCTCCAGCGTCCCGACCCCGCGCATCGACCGCTACTACGACGCATTCAACGCGCCCGCGGCCCGCAGCAGCGCCTTGGCAACGCTGCGCGGCACGGTCGATACGCGCGGGGTGGTGGCGCAAACCACGCGCATTCACGCCCCCACGTTGGTCGTCTGGGGTCGCCACGATCGCGTTTGGCCGGCAAGCTTCGGGCAACGGCTGTCGCGCGAGATCCGTGGCTCGGGTTTCGAACTACTCGACGCCGGGCACTCGCCGCACGAGGAAAAGCCGGAGGAGATCGTGCGGCTGGTGCAGCGGTTCTTGAGCGATGAGCGCCGCAGTCGGTTTTGAGCGAGCTCGACAATTTGGCCCGCGCACGCCGGCCGGCCTAGAACTTCGCGCATGCACCCTGGGCATGCGCTCTTGCTCTCGATCGCCCTCACTGCTTGCGCTGGGGCGAGCGCTCGATCCGCGGCGGCTCCGCTTCCCGCCTGCGATCCCGTTCAACCGACAGAGCGAGCCGATGCTCGGCTCGGACCGCCGAGCCCGCGCGGGCTCGGCTTGCGCCACATCGATCGGCCGATGGCAGCCGAAGCGCCGCTCGCGCGCTACTGAGATTCAGAGCGGGAACGCAGCGGTCGGCGGCTTGGTCGTGGATGGACGCGGCTCATCCGGAGTGGATGGACGCGGCGCGGGCTTGGCCGGCTTGGGCTGACGTTCGGCGTCGGACCGAGCCGCAGGTGCCGTAACCGGCGCAGACGCTGGACGCGCGGCGACCGGCGGAGTCGC
>Ga0134124_10001096_pt1 | contig 21672 bp, 14 predicted proteins | sample KB304_FD_96880 | JGI IMG/M metagenome (GOLD analysis project Ga0134124, IMG submission 96880) | Terrestrial soil microbial communities without Nitrogen fertilizer from Kellogg Biological Station, Michigan, USA - KB3-0-4 | ecosystem: Environmental > Terrestrial > Soil > Unclassified ... | reverse complement strand
CCTTCCGCGGCCTGGGCCATAACGAAATGGTCCTTCTCGGCCGGGAACATTTTCTTCATCGATTCATAAGGAACGTAGACCGCGCGATTCTGATTGCCGCCGTCATTCTCGCCCGTAAAAAAGTTCTCCTGCTTCTCGACGACTCCGATTACGGTGAAGGGCTTGTCGTTTACGATGATCTCCTTACCCAGCGCCTGCAGGTGAGGGAAAAACTTGTCGGCGATGTCATTGCCGATCACGCACACATCTGCACGATGCTGGTTCTCGACTTCGGAGAAGAAACGTCCTTCGCCGATGTGCACCGAAGACATGCGTTCGTAGTCGGTGGTCGTTCCCTGAACCTGAGTCACGTACAGCTCCTGGTCCTGGTAGCGGACCTTTTGAACATCGTCTGGACTGAGGAACGGAGCTACGTATGTGACCGATGGGCACTGTTCCCGAATTGCCAGGGCGTCTTCGTAGCTGATCGGCTTGCGCATGCGCTCCTCCGGCGTGAGCCGGCCGGTGTGAATGCCCGGGTCGAATTTATAAATAAAGACGGTATTGGTGCCGAACGATTCGATGTCCTTCTTGAACTGCTGGTCGAGGCCGGAGATAAATGACGCGATGACCATTACAGTCACGGTGCCGATGACGACGCCCAGCACGGTCAGGAAAGAACGAAACTTGTGCGCATGCAGCGTCGCGAACGCCATTCGGAAGCTTTCAGTTGTGTCTTGTTTGCTCATATCAATTCTTCTTGGACTGCGGCGAGCGTTTTTTGCGCGCCGCTTTTGCTTGATCGAACAGTCAAATCGAAAGCGGCGCGCAAAAAACGCTCGCCGCAGTCCAAAGTCAGTCTGCTCGAAGCGCCTCGATGGGATCCAGCTTAGCCGCTTTCCATGCTGGGTATATTCCAAAAAACAGACCGATGCTTGCCGACACCGTCAGCGCCATAAACGTCCAGAAAATCGGGAGAGAGGTTGGCATCGAGAACAGCATCGTCACCAGCTTACCCAACCCATACGCGATGCCGACGCCGATGCATCCCCCTAATAATGACAGAACCGTAGACTCCGACAGGAATTGCCGAACGATGTCGCGGCGTTTCGCGCCAAGCGATTTGCGAATACCGATCTCGCGCGTTCGTTCGGTCACCGACACGAGCATGATATTCATGATGACGATGCCCCCGACCACCAGCGCTATCGACGTTACGCCGATCGCTACGATCGAGATCGTTCCAAAGATTCGCTCGCGCAGACTGTTGAGCGCATCGGACGTGACGATGCCGAAGTTATCCGGATCGTTGTAGTTCAGATGACGCCTGGCGCGCATCACAACCCTGACTTCGTCCTGAGCGCGCTCGACGGATTCGGGCCCGATTGCCGCGACCCTGATCCCTATCGAGCCGCGAGAACCGTAGATGTTCTGATAAGTCGACACCGGCATGATGACGAAGTTGTCCCGAGGGTTTCCGAAAACGGTTCCGATCTCCTGGGCGACTCCTACTACTCGGAAGGGGAGGCCTTCAATCTTGATTTCTTTTTCAAGCGGATCGACGCTTGGGAATAACTGATTGGCCACGCCGTACCCGATGAAGCACGCGTACCGTGAATGCTCCTCTTCGGTCGCAGTGATGTACCGTCCTTGATCGACCTTGGTCGTGTCGATGTCGATCATATTCGATGTGACACCCATGATCTCGATGTCCTGAAGAGTTTGCGTATCGCGTTTTATGTCCCCGCGCCGGCGCATTACTGCTGCGGCATCTCGAACGTATGACGGATGCTCCATGATCGCGCGCATATCGTCGAGCTTGATGTCTTTGTTCTTCTTGTTGCGGTCCATCCATTCCTGGAGGCTGGTGACGATGCCCATCTTGTTAACGACGAAAGCGTTCGATCCGAGATCGGCGATCTTGTCGTTGAAATACTTGTTGAATCCCTCGACCATCGACACTACGACTATTACCGTCGCAACTCCGAAGATGATCCCAAGCAGCGTCAGGAATGAACGGAGTTTGTGCGCCAGGATTGCGCTGAGTGCAAGAGTGACCGATTCATAAAACTTCATCTTATGATTCCGTTTCGTTTGAACTTTGAGGAGTTCCCCAATTTGGCTTAACGAAAACCGCCTCGATAAGTTCTAAGCTTTTTCGCGCTAAAGAGTTCACAACACAACAACATATACGCACATCCGCTCTGCGGAGGGTGCATATGCCTTCTGTCTTCAAACGTACCGGTGCGCTGAGGCATTAACAGCTTAGTTAGTAGTCCGGCCTTCAGGTGGAAGTTTGGTAGTGATGTTCGGGTTATTGGGTTGTGACTAGTAACGTGTGGTCATCCTTCGCGTGCTTTGCGGTCCTTTGCGTCTTTGCGCTGAGTATCGGGTCTTACTACTTCCATACTCAACGCAAAGATGCAAAGGACCGCAAAGCACGCGGAGCTTATTAAGCAACGCGGTGATGGTCGGAGATCAAGTACTGACTTCATCGGCTGGTCGTTTGCGCGAAGCGTGCCGGCGCAACGCTCGCGCGATGCGCTGTGATGTAACCGTCAAGTGCTTGGGCGCACGAACCGGAAACAAAAGCGAAACCAGCCGCTCCTTCTTCTTCTGGAGACGCTCAGCAGCCTGAAGCATATCGCTGCTTTCGCCAAGATGCTGTTTCAGGAATTCACGATCAGAGACAATCGTGATGATCTCTTCTTCAAGCGCTTCCAGATCGTGCCAGTCGCCTATACGATCCTGCAGGCTGCGTAACCATGCCAGCGCGCGCGACGCGTCGCCGTATCCCATCTGCATCACGATTTCCAGTAGATATCGAACTCGCTTGGCTGCAATTCGCAGTTGATGTAAATCGGCCGGGTCGGTCGTGGGATGACTCTGCGCAACCAGCGCTTGAAACTCCGAAAGCCTCTGATCGAGACGGCCGGCAGCATAACCCGCGACGTTCTGTTCATCGATCGCGCTCAAGAGGTTTGAACCAGTGATTACAGGAACCGCTTCGAGCTGACCAGGGTCGGTTACCGCGAGAGGGGCCGTGACTCCGAGGCGCAGGCTGAGTCTGTCGATGTCAATCTGTTCGAGGAATCCTCTGACCTCGGCCGCGGTGTGCGCGCGCTGCTCCTGCAACTTCGCCGTCACGAGCTGAATCTGTTCGCGGCGGGCACGGCCCCTGATCGCCGTTTCCCTTTCAAGCATTTCGAGAAAGACGTCGTAGTTCCGCACCAGCGAAAGCGCGCGTCTCCAATTTCGCAGCCGCCTCTTGAGCCTTCGCACGCTCATCTCATGCTCGAGCAGGTCGAGCGAGGCCTGAAGCCTTCGAGTTGCGACACGCATCTTGTGGACGGCCTCGACGTTCATCGTCGCCAGAACGCTGGAGTGATGAGTTCGCAGGTGTTCCAATTGGCGAGTGATGATCTCGGGCAGGGTTCTGCTCTGCTTTTTCTCCGGCTGCTCGTCTGAGGGGATGTCCGGCGTAGTAGGCGGCTCGGCGGCTCGCTTGCTGGAAAGACCTTTTTCGGCTTCTACCATCGGTTCCGATCTCGATTGCGGATGCAACTTGAGCTTACTATCACAGCCTTGTCTCAGCAACTTTGGGCGATCCAGAGGTCAGGAGTCAGAGGTCAGAAGTCAGAGGTCAGAAGTCAGAGGTCAGAAGTCAGAGGTCAGAAGTCAGTACTCTGAACGCCCGGTTACTCTGAACGCCCGGTTACTCTGAACGCCCGGTTACACTATAATGCTAAGCTGGCTGACCGTGACTTCAAGCAGGACGCGATGGACATTCTACGACTGGATCTGAATAAGGCCACTCCCGATCTGCCGACCGCCGGCGAGTTGCGGTTCCAGGTAGCGCTGTTGGCCGCAGTGGCGGCTGTCAGCGTGAGCTTCATCGCGCGATTCGTGTTTGGAGCACCACTCGTCCCGGAGCTGATGGCCCAGTATGTTTTTGCGACCGCGCCGATCTGGGTCGTAGAAATAGTGGTTGGAATGCTTGGCCCTTTCGGCAAGCACCTGGGATTCCTGGGCTGCACCGTTCTCTATCTCCTGGCCTTGATCGGCCTCGGGGTGGTCTATCTTCGTTACTCGAAGGTGAGCCGCGCGTCGATTGCGAGTCGCGCTTCGCCATTCGCGTTCTCGTTGCTTGTCTGGGCGGCGACGGGTCTGTTGCTGCTTCCAATTCTGGGGGACGGCGTCTTTGGAAGCCATCTCCAACAGGGAACTGTCTTCACATCAATTTCACTTTTGGTTTCGCACGCGATTTACGGGGCGGCGCTTTTGTTTGCGACTGCGCAGTACATCGAGCGGCCGATGACCGCCGCAGCTCCGGGCAGGATCATCAGCCGCCGTCGTGTCGTCAGTGGAGTCGGCTATGCAGTGCTCGCGGTAGGAGTCTACGACATCGCGAGTTCGCTTCTGGGGTCGTGGTTTCGCTCGGGGTCGGGCCGAGTCAAAGGCGGCACCGGGGTGTTTCCCGAGATCGATGGTCTCGCAATGGAAATAACACCGACCCGTGATTTCTATCTCGTATCAAAAAATGCGTTCGATCCCGCAGTTGATTCGCGCAGATGGAATCTGGAAATCACGGGCATGGTCGACAATCCGCTCTCTTTTACTTATGACGAAATAAGAGCGCTCCCTTCAGTCGAGCAGTACGCGACGCTCGCCTGTATCAGCAACGAAGTAGGCGGCGATCTGATTGGCACCACTCTGTGGAAGGGAGTGCGGCTCGCAGACATTCTCAAACAAGCCGGGCTCCGAACCGGCGTCGTCGACATCCTGCTGCGCGCGAGTGACGATTACACCGACTCGATTCCACTCGAGCGCGCGATGGCCGACGGCACGTTGCTTGTTTACGCGATGAACGGCGAACAGCTTACACCCGAGCACGGCTTTCCGCTGCGGCTGCTTGTCCCGGGCATCTACGGAATGAAGAATGTGAAATGGATTACGCAAATCGAAGCGGTGGATTTCGATTTCAAGGGCTACTGGCAGAGGCGCGGTTGGGATGATCGCGCCGAGTACAAGACGATGTCGCGCATTGACGCTCCGGCTCACACGGTGAGAGGCGAGGCGACGATTGCCGGATTTGCATTCGCCGGCGATCGCGGGATCACCAAGGTTGAAGTATCAACCGACGGCGGAAGGTCCTGGGAGCAGGCCGATATCAAGCAAGCGTTGTCGCCTTATACGTGGGTGTTGTGGCACAAGCAATGGACTCCCGCACAAGCCGGCAAGCACCTGCTCGTCGTGCGAGCGACCGACGGGCGTGGAATTGTTCAAACTTCTCAACTGGCGCCTCCTGCTCCGAGCGGCTCGTCGGGACATCACGCCGTCAACACTAATTCGGATTGAAGAGCGACAGGAGAATGCAGACTTACCGGTTAGAACTGATATGTCCGTGTTCCCTCATCCTAAGCCACGCGGTCGGTTTGAAATGATAAACACTAGTCCTCCACTTTCGCGCGGGCCCGATCGACACGTGCGCCGGGACAGGGGGACTGTGACTTGCTACACTGGCTCTAGGCTTGGCACACTTCGGGATTCGACTTACCGCTTTCATCGAGCGAGACGATGTCCGTGCGCAACTTACTTAACCTGATCTATCGCGACTTGTTCCTTTAGACAATGGCAGCAGCGCGGAATCGAGTTCGTGTTCGGCGAGCACCATCCGCGCAGGAGAAGACTTGAGCGAGAAGAGGACAATGACAAGTAAGCGGCGGCTCCCTGTCCGTTCAAAAGGCGTTGATGACGTGGCCGCTCGGTATCGTCAAAGTCTGCGCCAGCGAGTCGGTACGGTGCGCATCGTCGGCGAAGAGCACTCGCACCCGCTCGAAAAGGTCTTCGTGGAACTGAGTATCATCGAAGAATTTAGGAATCCGCGCTTTGAATCCGCAGGGCCATACATCATTTGGGCTGAACGCTTGGAATCACACGCCGTGCCCGCAGACGATAGCCGTTCGCCGGGCGAACTCGAACCGAAGCCAAAGGTCAAGCGCGCGGTCAAGCCTGACGAGTTGTTGCGCGCAGGTGTGCGTGCGGTAGTCGTCGGCCAACCTGGTTACGGCAAGACGACGCTGCTGAAGTATCTCGCGCTGAAGACAATGGACACGCCGCGCCTGCCGGTGTTTATTGAACTCAAGTCGCTAGACAAATCCGATTTCAAGAAGGCGAGTTGCACTTTACCTGACTTGCTATATGCCAAAGCCATCCAGCCATTCATGCAGCGTGATACGGCGGGGACGAAGCGTTCCGATGAAGCGGAGACCAAACGATTCAAGACGGAGTTTCTTGCGCGACTGGATACGGGCGAAGCAACGATCTTAATCGACGGACTTGACGAAGTATGCGGCGCGAAGTTCTTCGCCAAGTTATCGCTGCTGCTCGATCACTTCATATCTGCCACACATTGTGACAACGTCATTATTGTCTCGACCCGGCCTTACGCTTTGCAGAAGCGGTTCGCCGAGATGAAAGAGATGGAGATTGCGCCCCTCAATGCGCGACAAGCCGAAGCATTCGTCAAGTACTACTACGAAGAAGATGCGTCGACGCGTCCTCTCTTGCAGCGCCTGCGCCAAGGCGGAGGACTAAACGACCTGGCGCGCGTGCCGTTTCTGCTCGGGGTCCTGTGTGAGTTGTATCGCCGCAATCAACAAGTGGTCGAGAACCGGCTACAGCTTTATGAGCAGATCGTCTTGCGGCTGGCCGTACAACTCGATCTTGACAAGTCGCTGCCGTATTCGCGCTTTAAGATCAGGGACAGAGACGGCACGCTCAAACTCGACTTCCTAAAGTGGCTCGCCTGCGAGCGAATGCTGCTGGGTGACGATCGAACGGCAGACAGCGGCTGGGGGTCGCGACTGGCCTTCACTGCCGATGAGTTGTTGGCCAGGGCAAAGCAGTTCGTTAGCAAGAACAACTTATCGGCAAGATATGCACCGCACGAACTGGCCGATGATGTGATATTGACGCCGCTGCTGCGCGAAGTCGGGCCGCGAGTTTATGCCTTTGCGCATTTCACGATTCAGGAATACCTCGCGGCAAAGTCACTGGTCGAGCGTGACGACTGCGAAGCGGTTTTGTGCCGCAATTATTTCAATACGGCGATTGTCGAATGGGAAGTGTTGCCGATGGCGCTTGGCTTGTCAGCAAGGGCGGCGGCACTCTTTGTGGCGCTTGGTCAATTGCCGGAGTCGTTGAACTACGCCAGCCTGCGGCTCTGCACTCGCGGCCTCGGCTACGGCGCAGTGGTCAGTGAGCAATGGCTTGCCTCTGTCCTCGACCCACTAGTTGAATTTATCACTGACGAAGACAGCCAAGGGTTTCCATACCGTGAATCCATCATGCGCAGTCTCTCCGCTGCAAGCGGGCGATCATCGGATTTCGTCACCGCAAGTCTCATTTCCTTTCTGACACATAAGAACACCATTGCGCAACGGAACGCGGCAGAGGCATTGGGTAAGATAGGCAGTGAGCAGGCGGTGACGGCGTTGCTTGCAGTATTTCAGATGAAGGATGAAACCGGCAGTCTCCGACAGGAAGCCGCGAAAGCATTAGGCGAGATCGGCGGCGAACCAGCGATGGCGGCATTACTTGCGGCGCTGAAAGATGAGGAAAGCTATGTGGGATGGAGTGCAGCAGATGCATTGGGCGAGATCGGCAGCGAGCAGGCCGTAGCGCCATTGCTTGCTGCGTTATGGTGTGGAAACTGGGCTATGCAAGAGCATGCGGCAGAGGCATTGGGTAAGATCGGCAGCGAGCAAGCTGTGGCGGCACTACATACGGCATGTTGGCGTAAAAACGGCCATTTGCGAGGGACGGCAGCGACGGCATTGGGCAAGATTGGCGGCGAGCAAGCCGTGGCCGCGTTGATTGAGGTATTGGATTATGGAGACTTCTATGCGGGAACTAGCGCAGCAGAGTCCTTGGGTGAGATTGGCGGCGAGCAAGCCGTGGCGGCTTTGCTTGCGGCGTTGAAGGAGCAAGAAGGCATGGTGCAGCAGTACGCGGCAAAGGCACTGGGTAAGATCGGCGGCGAGCAAGTGGTAATGGCATTGCTTGCCGCGCTGATGGATGAAGACGCTTATGTGCGAAGGAGTGCGGCAACGGGATTGGGGGCGATAGGCAGCGAGCAAGCCGTGGCACCATTGCTTGTCGCGCTGATGGATGAACACAGCGAGGTGCGAGGGAGAGCGGCAGAGGCATTGGGCAAGATCGGCAGCGAGCAAGGAGTGGCAGCTTTGCTGGCAGTGTTGAAGGATGAAGACGCCTATGTGCGAGGGAGAGCGGCAGAGGCATTGGGGGCGATAGGCTGCGAGCAAGCAGTGGCACCATTGCTGGCAGCGTTGAAGGATGAAGACGCCGATGTGCGATGGAGAGCGGCAGAGGCATTGGGCGAGAATGGCGGCCAGCAAGCAGTGATGGTATTGCGTTCGATGTTATCGAATGAGAGTCACGCAGCAGGGTGGGACGCAACCGCAGCATTAGGTAAGATAGGCGGCGAGCCAGCGGTGCCTGCATTACTTGAGGCGCTAAACCATCAAGACAGCTATGTGCGAAGGGATGCGGCTCAAGGGCTGGAAAAGATCAAACACCGAGTGTTGGCTGCGGGATTGCTGAACGCACTTTCTGACAAGAACCCGGTTGTGCGGCAGAAAGCGGCGGAGGTAGTCGGTTACTACACGGAGGCGGACGGCGTGGCTGAAGAACTATCACGCTTGTCCACTGATGACCCCACGGATGCGGTCAAGGCTGCGGCCACGCAGGCGCGCAAAAGGTTCATTCGCAAACTCCGGCTATGGGGTAAGGACGTTGCTGCTCCGGCAAACGACAAAGAACCTGCGCGCGTGAGGCCAATCGTGGAGACGGGGGCCGCCGCCAAAGCGCAGCTCGATGCCGAACGCGAGGCGCTGATTCGCGCTAAATACGAAGAGACACTGCGGGAGAAGAACTCTAACACGAAAGGTAAGGCGCTCGAAGAACTGTCCGCCGCGCTCTTTGCCAGCATCGAAGGCTTCACCGCCGAACGCAACCGCGCAACGGCGAGCGAAGAAATTGACGTCGTCGTTCGCAACGAGCGCGGCGATGCGTTCTGGAGCAAAGAGAGCCAGTTGATCCTGATCGAATGCAAGAACCGGCAGTCCAAGCGCGTAGGCAAGAGCGATATCGTTCTCTTCCAGGCAAAAATTAGGAATCGCGGCCGCCATTGTCATCTCGGCTTCCTGATCTCCACCAGCAACTTCGCCGACACGATTGAAAAAGAGATGCTTCGCGAATCGCAAAGCGACATCCTCGTCGTGCCGATCAACGGCAACCAGCTCCGCACCCTCGTCGAGTCCGACAAGCGCCAGGAGCTGCTGAAACAATTCGTCATAAGAGCGACATTGGTTTAGAGAGGGATTTCGGTGGCGCATGTCATCGCCGCGAAAGGGCTGAGAAAAAAGTGCTTGACCCTGGAACCGGCTCCAGAGTCTATAATCGGTCGAAGGTGAATAAGTGAAGGAAGCGGCTCCAAACCAAAAGTATCTGCGATCCACGGAACTGGCCCGGCTGGCCGGTGTGAGCACGGACACCTTGAGGCATTACGAGCGCAAGGGGTTGCTTCTGCGGCCGCGCCGATCAACGAACGGCTATCGCGAATATCGCGCGAGTGATCTCGATCGAGTACGGCTTGTCAGGGCCGCGCTCGGAATCGGTTTCTCTCTGGCCGAACTGGCTCGCATCCTGAGCGTGCGTGACCGAGGCGGCGCGCCCTGCCATCAGGTGAGAGCGCTCGCGGGGACTAAGCTTGCGGAGATTGAGACTCAACTCGACGAGCTTGCGACGCTGAGGGACGAACTGCGCAGGCTGTTGAAGAACTGGGACGCGGTTTTGGCGAAGAAATCACCTTCCGAACGCGCGGGTCTGTTGGAGCTGCTGGCGGCGAAACCGGAGTCCGACAAGCTGCCAGCTTGTCGCTGAATGTGTAATCGGAACCATAAAACAACGACAAGCTGCCAGCTTGCGGACGAAAGAGTTAATCGGAACCAGAAGACAACGACAAGCTGACAGCTTATCGGACGAAAGGGAGACTCAATGGTAAGGATGAAGAATTACTTTGTGCGTTTGTTAGCAGTGTTGCTGTCTTTGGCGTTCGTCGCCACAGCTCAGCAGCCGACCGATCAACATCACAATCATAAACAGCGTGGCGATGGCGTGAACGAACGCGGCGATCACGCGATGGGGTTCAGCCACGAAAAAACCACTCATCATTTTCGCCTGACTGCGGAGGGCGGATCGATCGAAGTTATCGCCAACGATCCCGGCGACGCCGCAAGCCAGGAGATGATCAGGACCCACCTCTCTCACATAGCAAAGATGTTTAAGGAGGGAGACTTCAGCGCGCCGATGTTTATTCACGGGGAAGCGCCGGCCGGCGTGCCTGTGATGAAGCAATTGAAGGCTGATATCAGTTACACATTTGAATCGCTCGATGGCGGCGGCAGAGTTCGGATCGCCAGCGCCAACCCGAAAGCAGTAGAGGCGATTCACGCGTTCCTTCGTTACCAAATCAAAGACCACCAGACCGGCGACTCGGTTGAGTTAGACAAGCAGGCGTCGGCTGAAGCGGGCCACTCTTGCACCGCAATGAAAGGGAAGTGCCCGTTTGCCGGGCAACAACGCTCGTCTGCTAATAAACACTAGGCACCCTGTAAATTCAGGATGACCGACAAGCTAACCCGTGTTACTATGCCGCTTCTATGGCGGTCCGAACGGTAAAAGTTTTTCTATCACATAGCAAACAGGACAAATGGTTGGCGAGTCAGATAGCCCGCCGAATAACTGACTGCGGGGCAACTACGTTTCTAGACGAGACTGACATACCCAGCGGCGCGAACTTCAAGGAGATCATCAACCGCGAGATTTCAGAGTGTCAGGAACTAGTTGCCCTTTTCACTCCCTGGTCGGTACAGAGGTTCTGGGTATGGGCTGAAGTCGGCGCTGCCTGGGGACAGGGCAAACGAGTTGTTGGTGTCTTATATGGGCTTAGTATTGGCAAGCTCGAGAAAATAGGTGGCAGCCGGGCTGTGTTAGAAGATATAAATATTCTTGACCTTAATGATTTTGATCGATATTTGTATGAACTAGAAAAACGAGTTAAGGGGAGAGGAGATGCCTAAGGTCTTTATTTCATACAGCACCAAGGATACGGCTTTTGCGGCACGGCTTGAGAGGTTGCTGCATGACGGAATGATTGGCTTTCTCGATCATAGCGACATTGCTGCGGGAGCGAGTCTGTCCGGGCTGATCCGAGAAGAGATGAACGGAGCCAGCGCGGTTCTGGTCCTTCTGTCAGAAGACGCAGTGAAGAGCAATTGGGTCCCGTTTGAGATCGGTCTGGCTCAAGCTTTAGGAAAGCCCATAATCCCAATATTGCTTCCGGCAAGCGATCTGGATGAGTCTGCTTTAGACCTGGTGAAGGGCTATCGGGTAATTGATGCTCGTAAGAAACCGATTCAACAAGTCGCTGAAGAGATTAACTCCGCCTTAGAGCTACAGCCTGCCTAACTAGCTTCAACCCTAAGGCACATCGTTGAGCAATCCTCGATAATGAATCGCCTCAACCCCGGCACCTGCGCTGTCCGACATGCACAACTCTTCAAATAAAAAACGCGCGACCCGCGGAAATCGCACCCGAGACAACAAGCTGGATCCGAGTCAATCAACGGCCCGCTTCGTTTATCCGTTCACGGCAATCGTCGGCCAGGAAGAGATGAAGCTGGCTCTCCTGCTGAGCGTTATCGATCCCCATATCGGCGGCGTCATCATAATGGGACATCGAGGAACGGGTAAGTCGACCGCGGTTCGATCGCTGGCCGATTTGCTTCCGCCCATCGAGAAGGTGAAAGGTTGCGTTTTCGGCTGTGACCCGGAACGCCGAAATGAATTATGTCAGGACTGTTCTCATAAGTTTGGACACGATGCGCGGATCGCGACCGAGCGCGGCGCGGTTCCTGTAGTCGAGCTTCCGTTGGGGGCGACCGAAGATCGAGTATGCGGAACGCTCGACATCGAACGCGCTCTGGTCGAGGGGGTGAAGGCGTTCGAGCCGGGATTGTTGGCGCGCGCGAATCGCGGCTTCCTCTACATCGATGAAGTCAATCTGCTCGACGATCACCTGGTGGATGTGCTCCTGGACGCGGCGGCATCGGGACGCAACGTCGTCGAACGCGAAGGCATTTCTGTGACTCACCCATCGCGCTTCGTGCTTGTAGGATCAGGCAATCCTGAAGAGGGTGAATTGAGACCCCAGCTTCTCGATCGCTTCGGGCTCTATACTCAGATCACAACCATTACCGATCTCGATCAGCGCGTCGAAATAGTCGAGAGACGCGAGCGCTTCGACGACGATCCGGTAGCTTTTAAGTCGGCGACGGCAAACGACCAGGATCAGCTTCGGCGGCGAATCACGCGAGGCAGGAATCTCCTTCACCGCGTCGAGACCGACCGCGCTCTTCTGATGCAGATTGCGGAGTTGTGTGTGTCGCTTAACGTCGATGGGCATCGCGGCGAGTTAACGATCGCACGCTCGGCTCGCGCTCTGGCCGCATTTGAAGGGCGAACGAAAGCGACTCTCGACGACGCGCGAAGAGTTGCGGTGATGTCGCTGCGTCATCGCCTCCGCCGAGATCCGCTCGAGACTGTCGACAGCGGCGCGCGCATCGAACAGGCGCTTGGCGCGATCATCCCAGCGCGACCGGCTACCAAACTAATGGCCGCCATTCGGTAATCGCAATGTCTAAATCCAAGGTTCAGGGTTCAGAGTTCGTGGTTCAGGGTTCAGAGTTCGTGGTTCAGGGTTCAGAGTTCGACCTAACAAACCCTGAACCAGGAACTCGGAACTCGGAACCTATCTTGGCCGGACACGACGCAGCAAAGCGCGCGCTGTTGCTGCTTGCGGTCGAGCCGGAGTTACGCGGCGCAATCATCGCGTCCGACAGCGGCTCGCCGAACAGCGTTCTTGCGCGAGCGTTCGTGTCGACTTGTGGGGGCGTCCCTCCGTGGGCGCCCCTTGTCAGAGCATCAAACCACGGTGGCGCAGTGAGGGGCGCCCACGGAGGGACGCCCATACATGGTCAGTTCGAGCATGGTCAGTTCGAGCCTGGTCAGTTCGGGCCTCAGACGATCGAGCTTCCGCTCGGCGTCACTGAAGACCGCGTGCTTGGCGGGATAGATCTCGAGCGAACCCTGAAAACAGGGAAGCGGCAAGTGTCTCGAGGACTTCTTGCGGAGGCCGACGGACAGGTGCTCTACGTCGACAGCATTAACCTTTTGCAGCCGGAGATCGCGACTCACCTCGCTCACGCGCTCGACTCTCGCCGCGTGTTTGTCGAACGCGAGTCGGTGAGCGCGACTCACTCCGCTGACTTCGTCCTGATTGCTACCTTCAATCCTGTCGAGGGCGAAGCGAACGCATTGCTCCGCGATCGCGTCGGTTTGATAGTGGAGTCGTCGACGGATAGCTCAGCCGATCAGCGAGCCGATATCATCGAACGTGATTTTCGATTCGAGAGTGACCCGGCCGGCTTCGCAGAAGAGCTCGCCTTTGAGACTGCTCAGATCAAGCAAGCTATCGAAGCCGGGCGAGAGCGCTTGCCGGGCGTTCACGTATCAAATGAACGCCGCCGGCAAATCGCGCAGATAGCGATGAGGCTGGGAGTCGAAGGAAACCGCGCCGACTTGTTTGCTGTGAAAGCGGCGCGCGCAAATGCGGCGCTGGCCGGTCGAGATGCAATTGAGGACGAGGATATCGTAGTAGCAATCCAGCTTGTGCTCGCGCCACGAGCCACTGCGGTTCCCCGCGAGGAAGCACCGGCGGAAACTCAGCCGGACGCTTCGCAAGACGCCGACCGGAATAACGAGTCGGAGAATCATGAGAGCGCAGATTCATTCTCTGCCGGTATCGAGGATATCGTCATAGCGGCGATTGATTCGCGCGTGACGAAAGACGTGATCGCAACCGTCCAGGAAAAATCCCGTGCGTCTCATTCGGGCAAGCGCTTAAAGGGCCGAACCTCGACTCGGGGGCGTTATGTCGGCAGCAGCCTTCAACGCAATCGTGACGCGAGAGTTGCGATTGATGCGACGCTGCGAGCCGCCGCGCCACTCCAGCGCTGGAGGAGGCTTGCGGACTTGCAGGTTGAAGGGCCGGACGATGAAAAGGGAATGACGCCGGCAACGCGCATCGTTCACCGGGTCAAGGTTCAACCGAGCGATCTTCGCTACAAACGATTCAAGCACCGATCAGGAATCATGTTTATCTTTGCCGTCGACGCGAGCGGCAGCATGGCTCTTAACCGGATGGCTCAGGCAAAGGGCGCGCTCACTCGGCTTCTCAGCGAGGCTTATCTTCATCGAGACAAGGTCGCGCTAATAAGCTTTCGCGGATCCGGCTCGGAGGTCTTGCTGGCTCCGACGCGAAGCGTTGAGCTTGCCAAACGATTGGTTGACGCAATGCCGGCCGGAGGCGGAACGCCTATCGCTGCCGGCGTGCTGAAGGCTATCGAAATTGCGCGGCACGCACGGCTTCAAGGTCTTTCGCAGGCTGTGCTCGTGCTGTTCACGGACGGACGGGCGAACGTGCGCTTGCGCAACGGGCGAGCGATTGAGGATGAGTTAGAACAGATCGGAGTGTTGCTGCTAACAGAGGGAATCTCAACAGTCGTCGTCGATACAAAGGCGAGGTTTCTTTCCAATAGCGAAGGTCGTGCGCTTGGCAGACAGCTCGGGGCCCGCTACTTATGTCTGGCTCAATCGAGCAGCGAAACTGCATATCGAGTTGTGCGCGATGCGGCGAGGGACTCGGTAGTGGGGTGATAGTGTGCTGCTCGCTCACATTCGCGTTTCTCCTCTGGGTCCTCGGCGTCCTCTGCGGTTGATTCCGAGCCACTGAGCAGGAAAAACCGCGGAGGGCGCCGGGGACGCAGAGGACTGCTTGCTGGAAACACGCTAATACCCCACTACCAGGGACTCACGCACTTTAGTCTTTGACAAACGTTGATGTTAGGATTCAGCGAGGTAGTAGTGAACGTGCCGCTCTTGCCACAAAGACACCAAGACACGAAGCCGCACAAAGAAAAACTTTGTGGAGCTTCGTGTCTTGGCGCCTTTGTGGCGAGACTCTTCTCAAATGGATAGCAATTCAGTCAACAACGAACGCGATCGCCGGGTGCTGGAACTCTACGAGAAGGTCCTCGAGATAGAGCAGCGGTTGATCCCGACGGGCTTGCACGTATTCGGGCAGGCGCCTGACGATCCGGAGCTTGGCGATCTGCTGAGAATGGTCGCGTCGTTCGATAGACCAGAACTGGATATAAGATCATTGCCCGATCTGGTTGCCGCGGGACTCGGGTTAGCGGATTACGCCGCGTTGCTCAAAGAGAGCGCAGTTTCTGAACAACGTCTTCGCGAACGTGAAGAGGTCGAAGCTATCGTTCGCAATGCGATTGAGTCTTTCCTTGATCGCCGCGAGGCCGGGATTGAAGCAGCGATCGATTTGTTATCGGCTGAGGCATCGGTTCCCGGCGAGCAATCGAGAAAAGTGTTCGCTCTGCTCGCCAATATCCGCGAGCAACTCGAGAACAACCGCGAGCTTGACGGATTGACCCGCGCCTTACGAGGCGAATACATCGAACCCGGTCCGGGCGCCGATATCATTCAAAACCCGAACATTCTTCCAACCGGACGAAACACTCACGCAGTTAATCCCTACTCCGTTCCGTCCGCGTCTGCCATACGGCGAGCGGAACCTGTCGCGAATGCGCTGCTCGAGCGTCATCGCGAAGAAGCGGGCCGCTATCCTGAAACGATCGCAATGGTGTTGTGGGGGATCGACAATATAAAGACCGAAGGAGAAGCCGTAGCGCAGGTTCTTTGGCTGCTCGGGGTGTCTCCGAAGCGTGACGCGATGAATCGAGCGACCGATGTCGACGTGATTCCGCTCGAGAAGCTGGGCCGGCCTCGCATAGACGTAGTGATGACGGTGTCGGGAATCTTCCGTGATCTCTTCGGAGCGACGATGACTTTACTCGACACTGCTGTGCGCAAGGTCGCGTCGCTCGATGAACCGTCTGAGATGAATTTCATCAAGAAGCACTCAGCGCTACAGATGAACGAGACCGAATGTTCATTCGATGAAGCGGCGGTGCGAGTGTTCTCGAATGCGGCAGGGAACTACGGCACCAACGTCAACTTCATGGTGCTCGAGAGCCAGTGGGACGACAGCGGGGAACTTGGCGATTTGTTCGTTACCCGGAAATGTTTCGCTTACGGGCGAGACTCGCAAGGCAGGACTTTTGATGGCCGTGAATCGCGCAAACTTTTGGAGCGCGCGCTGTCGCGAGTCGAGGTGACCTATCAGAACATAGATACTACCGAAGTTGGAATCACGGACGTCGATCATTACTTCGAGTACCTGGGCGGCGTTTCAAAAGCGGTCGAGAAACAAGCCGGCGCTCGACCTAAGATCTATTTGTCGGACTCGCTTTCGCCTGGCGCGAAGGTCCGGACTCTCGAGGAGACGGTCAGACTCGAGACTCGAACGAAGACGCTCAATCCGAAATGGTTTGAAGGAATGTTGCGTCACGGATTTAGCGGAGTTGCCGAGATCGAGCATCACGTGACGAACACGTTCGGATGGTCGGCGACCGCGAACGCGGTTGACGATTGGGTCTACGACGAAGTGGCGGCGACGTTCGTGCTCGACGAAGAAATGCTGGAGCGCCTGCGCTCGCTGAATCCGCACTCGGCAAGAACGCTGGTCGGCCGTCTTTTGGAAGCTTCGGGGCGCGGATTCTGGCAAGCAGAGCAGTCCGTTCTCGACAAACTTCAGGATGTCCTTGGCAACCTCGAAGACAAACTCGAAGGCGTCGCCGGGTGAGATGACTAACTGTAAGGGCGTCCCTCCTGGGAAACCACCGCCGGTTTCTTTTGCCATTAGCCCAGGCGTTTACGCCTGGGTTGATGGCGGTTGATCTATTCTTCGAGCCCGATTTATCGGGCTTTCGAAGGATGGAAAGCTCAAGCGCTTTTTCAAGCGCCGTTAACGGGGCTCGAAGTCCGTCGCCGCTCACGATCCCAGGCGTAAACGCCTGGGCTACGGAAAAACAGTCCGACAGCACGCCTACGGTTTCTTCGCCGTATCGGCTCGTTAACACGAGCAAGGTTACTCCGTGGGCGCCCCTCATTGGCAGTACAAGAGGTTGCCGGACTGAGGGCGGCCACGGAGCTTTGATAAGTTGCCTGTGATGTACCTAACGTCCGAGTACAAGAGGTTGCCGGACTGAGGGGCGGCCTACGGAGGGACGCCTTACAGGTTAGTCGTTCACAATGACAGATCGTTCAATCCGATCAGTCATTCCTACGGATCGAGTCCGCTAGACTCGCTGGTTCTCGTTCATTTCAATTAACTTTTGGCATCTCTCCCAGTGGCATCGTCCTTGCCAAGCCTGTACCGGAATAAGTCTGCGTCGCGCGAGCCATATTGAATCTGGCCCGAGTCGACGTGGGACGTGATCATGATTGGAGCAACGATTGAGCGCAGAGCTTAGCAAAGTGGAACCGCCGATGATGCCGCCGCCGCCTACCGATGAGGCGGAGAGACTCAACGCACTGATACGCTATCAGATTCATACCCTGGAGGCGGACGGTTTTCTGAATGACTTCACCCAGTTGGCCGCTGAAGTGTGCGGAGCGCCAACAGCAGTACTGAGCATTACTAAACCCGACCGCATCGAGCACGTCTCGAGGGCCGGAACCGGCATCGCTGACTTCGCCAGCGAAGATAGTTTTATCTCACGAGCCATGCTTGAGCGAGGGCGATTGGTTATCGAGGATGCGCTGCGCGATTCGAGTCTCAAGAAAGCGGCGTCGACCTCCGGCGGCCACGGAATTCGATTCTACGCGGGAGCGCCGTTGTCCACGCCTGACGGGTTTCTGATTGGAGTGCTGTCGGTTATGGACGACAAGCCCCGGCAGCTAACCGAGGCGCAGTCTCGATCGCTTACCTCGCTGGCACAGGCAATCATGTCGAGACTCGAGCTCAGGCGCAAAAGCCTCGAGCTTGACCAGGCGATGTCTGAACGGGAGAAGGCTTTCGAGTCGCTCAACGCAAGTGAAGAACGATGTGCGATGTTGTTGCGCGGCGCAAGCGACGGGTTGTGGGAATGGGACCTTGAAACGAATGAGATGCACTTCTGCGCGGGCTGGAAGGCGATGCTCGGCCTTGGCGAAAGCGACTTGAACCACAAGCCCGATGAATGGTTCAACCGGGTCCATCCCGACGACATCGAGCGAGTGCAGTCTGAGATCATGTCGCACCTGTTGAGTCTCACTCCGCAGTTTCAAAGCGAACATCGCGTGCGCAGGGAGGACGGGACCTACCGTTGGATGTTGAGTCGAGGTCTGGCGGTTATGGACTCGAACCGGCACGTCTATCGAATGACCGGTTCGCTCACCGATGTGACGGACCAGAAGCAGGCTGAGAAGAAGCTGCTGCACAACGCATTTCACGACGCGCTGAGCGGACTGCCGAATCGCGTTTTGTTTATGGAACGCCTGACGCACGCTCTGACGAAGGTAAAAGAAGGCGAAGGGTATTCATTTGGAGTGCTGTTTCTCGACCTCGATCGCTTCAAGGTAGTGAACGACAGCCTTGGCCATCAGATTGGAGACCAGTTGCTCATCGCGACGGCAAGGAGGCTCGAGTCCTGTCTTCGGCCTGGAGATATCGTCGCGCGTCTCGGAGGCGATGAATTCGCAATCATCCTCGAGCACGTCAAGCACGTCACCGACGCTGTCCAGGCAGCCGAGCGAATCCGCGAACGTCTCGCTGCGCCCTTCAACCTGAGCGGACACGAGGTGTTTATTTCGGCGAGTATCGGCATAGCGCTCAACCAGACGGCCTCCGAGGCGCCGGATGAGTTGTTACGCAACGCCGACACCGCTATGTATCGCGCAAAGGACCAGGGCCGTGGGTGCTTCGAGCTATTCGACAAAGGCATGCACGCGCGGAACGCGGCGCTCTCGCAGTTGGAGACCGGCTTGCGACGCGCGCTCGCGCACGACGAGTTCCGAGTTCACTACCAACCCATAATATCGCTGGAGAGCTGGCGGATCAGCGGCTTCGAGGCGCTCGTCAGGTGGGAACATCCCGAGCACGGTTATGTTTCGCCGCTGAAGTTTATCCCGGTTGCCGAGGAGACGGGGCTGATAATCAAAATCGGAGAATGGGTGCTGAGAGAAGCCTGTCAGCAGCTAAAAGTATGGCAGGAACATTTTCCATCCGATCCGCCGCTCAGCATGAGCGTCAACCTCTCAGGCAAGCAGCTCTCACAGCCCGACCTGATCGATCGCATCTCTCAGATCCTGAGTGAGACGGGTATCGAGGCGAGCACGCTGAAGATCGAGATTACGGAGAGCGCGATCATCGAGAATATCGACGACGCGGCGATGACACTTAGGCGAATCAAGGCTCTTGGGATTCGGCTATCGCTTGATGATTTCGGAACGGGTTATTCATCGCTGAGTTATCTTCACCGTTTTCCGATCGACACGCTGAAGATCGACCGCTCATTCGTGTCGAGAATCAATCTTCCGAAGAACACCGAAATCGTCAAGACGATTCTCGCGCTTGCCGGCAATCTTGGAATGGACGTTGTTGCGGAAGGCGTCGAGACCCGCGAACAGATTCTCCAGCTAACCGGAATGAACTGCGAATACGTGCAGGGCTACCTGCTTTCGAAACCGATCGACGGCCGCGCCATGAGAGAGCTGATAAGTGAGATCTATCACAAGGGGCTGGGTCAGCAGCAAGCCGGCGCAGCTTAAGGGCGAACTTTGATTGAATACCGGCAAACTGTGCTCAACTAAAGTTAGCTGGTTTTCTAGCCAATTGGATTAGGACAGACACCAGAAGAGCCACGTATGCAACTAAGGCGGTGAGGAAGGCGAAGGTTAGTCCATAGACCAGTGGTTCAAGCCAGTTGTAAACAAGACTCGACGAAACGTTTGGTCGCTTCCACCAATCATCCACTTGGTAGAAGAGGAAAGGTCCTACTAGAACAAAACCAATTAGTGTAACAAGCAACCAGCAAATTGCAGGTCGCAGTCGATCTTGTGGACGTCTCATCTGTAGCTTTACGAAATGTACAGCTACTAATAGGACCGCAACTACGCTAAAAACCAACCACAACAGCGTACCCCGGGCAACCAGATCGCTAGGAAGCGGTAGAAACGTTATCCAAAAGCTGGACACCCCGCCAACGATGAATCCGAGAATCTCCTTCCAATGCTCTTTTAGAAATGAGGAAACAGCCTTTCTAAGTTGCGCGGGGTTGCTGACTTCTCTCTTCATAAACGAGAATCCGGTTAGATTCAAGCCACTGCTTATTTAGGGGAGGCGAAGGCAGGCAACCAAGCTTCGGCTAGAAGCCGACCACCACTGTCTAAGAAACGGATTGATTGACTCCGAAACACGGGACGATTGCTAGTGGTCAGAGTCGCCGTGAACGAATTCTTAGCATCGAATTCAAGATATTTGCCCGCTTGAACGGCTTCGATGCCTACAAGCTTGTTCCATTCTATAGACTCGACCGAATCCCATCTAAGGCTCAATACCATTTTCGGCAGATTGCGGGATAGAGTCACGCGATAGGACAGTTGGTACAAGTCCTTATTTGGTTGCGGAATTAATGTGATTAGCCTGGAGGAGGCCCTGATTTCGCTGCGATAAGACACGTCATTGACATCGAATGCGATAAGCGCAGTCGCCTCGATTGAGCGCCCGATCACTTTCGATTCGGGGGATTCTGCCACCGATGAAGCTCGGCTTCGCTCGATTAAGCGTTCGCCTTTTACCTTCGTTTCGGTTGGGTCCCAGACTGGAGCGGCCGCCGGAGGCCCTTCACCCGTGCCGTGCTTGCCGTTATATAGAATAACTCCCTCTTGTCTGTCGGGAGGCATATCTGTTGTAGCGTGGCCTACACAATAGATCTTGCTCGGATCAATAGTGCCGGACCATTTGGCGGGCTTCCAATTAACGTGACACTTGCGCTCTATGTCGCGGTTTTCGACAAACCGATCATAGGTCCAGAGGGTTTCACTGTCTTGAACCTGGCTTTCCGCTGTGGATTTCCAGTGGATATTGCCGTGTTCGTCGTTGCGCTCACCTTCGAGCGGAGGCCTCCCGAAAGCTGATGCGCCCAGAAAAAAGGCAAGCAGACTGAGGAGGGGAGCGCGAACACATTGAACTTGCATTGCGAGACTCCTTTTTGAAGACCGCGTGATTATAGTCACGTAGATTCGGTCAAAACAAGTCGTTCGGCCGCGTCAAACGGGTATCGCCTTACCGTACGCGTGATTCTCCGCATCGCAAGTCTCGGTTCCCAGAGAGCGCTTCAAAGCTCGACCTCGTGCGATGGGCTCTCGCACGGGCATAGACTACGACAATATCGGAGAATTGCTGGAACAGACTGACGGCGCAAGTCGCCGAAGATCATTGGCGCTGCCAACCTCGCGATCAATTCTCCAGGCGCTAAAGCAGCGCCTGCCAACCCTGCGCGTTGAAGCTCTCTTGGCGCAGATGTTATGATCCACTTCCGAGGTTGTAACACCAATGCCCTTCTTGGCTTTCTTAGCCTCTGTGGTCCT
>Ga0134124_10001095_pt1 | contig 21682 bp, 15 predicted proteins | sample KB304_FD_96880 | JGI IMG/M metagenome (GOLD analysis project Ga0134124, IMG submission 96880) | Terrestrial soil microbial communities without Nitrogen fertilizer from Kellogg Biological Station, Michigan, USA - KB3-0-4 | ecosystem: Environmental > Terrestrial > Soil > Unclassified ... | reverse complement strand
GCTTCGAGGCAGCTGTCGGCTTCCTGCTGTGTGAGTTCGCTGGAATCTTCAAAGAGGATTTCGAAGAGCAGACGGCGATCGCGATCTTCCAGGGTGGCGCCGACTTCGGTCGCTTGAATCGTTGCGCCGTCGGCAGAGAGATTGGCAAGGATGAGGGCAGCGAAAATCTTTTCGGTTTCGAGTCCGTGATGTAATTGCTGTTCCAGAAGCTTCTGGGCGAGCTCGCGACGAAAGCTGTCGGATTCGGCGAGCATGCGGATCAGGCGCCGCTCCACGGGTTTTGCGGCACGGCCGACGAGTTCTGGCTTGGTTTTGACTTCACTGCGGCGCTCCGCGGCAGCTTTGCTTAGCGCCGCGCGCAGGACTGGTTCGTCGAGCCGCAACTGCTGAGCGATGCGCGTGGCCCACTCGGAACGCAGAATGCGGTTGGGGATTTTCTGGATGTAGGGCATCAGGAAATTCACGGCGCGGAGTTTGCCCTCGCCGGTCGTCAGATCCATTTGCCGCGCGCGCGCGATCAGGTAGTCGACATAGGGCGGGGCTTCCTTTAAAAGTTTGATGTACGCATCGGCACCCTGTTCGCGAAGGAATTTGTCGGGGTCGGCTTTGCCCGGCAACGCCAGGACGCGAACTTCAAAATCCTGTTCGAGCAGCAGAGCGATCGAACGTTCGGTGGCGGTCTGTCCGGCGGTATCCGGGTCGTAGTTGACGATGACGCGGCGGGTGAAGCGGCCGAGGAGTTTGATCTGCGGCTCGGCGAGGCTGGTGCCGCAACTGGCGACTACATTGCTGATGCCGGCGCGCGCCACCGCGATCGCATCCATATAGCCTTCCACCAGCACCGCGAAATCGGAGCGGCGCAGCGCTTCTTTGGCACGATCGAGATGATACAGGACATTACTCTTGGAATAGATCGGCGTTTCGGGAGAGTTTAGATATTTCGGCATGTCGTCGCCGAGCGCGCGGCAGCCGAAGGCGACGATTTTTCCGGACTCGTTGGAAATTGGAAACGTAATACGACGGCGGAAACGATCGAACATCCGGCCGTTCTCGCCTCTCGAGATCAGGCCCGATTCCGCCAGCAGCTTGTCCGGATATTTTGCTTTGAAATGCCGCAGCAGGAAATCGCCCCCGCTGGGTGCGTAGCCGATGCCGAAGCGGTCCATGGTGGCTTTGTCGATGCCGCGATCTTCCAGGTACGCGCGCGCCAGCTTGCCCTCCTGCGTGCCTTGAATCTGCTTCACGAAAAATGACTGGGCCTCGCGATGCATTTCCACAAGCACGGCACGCTGCTGATTCTCGCGCCGCTCCTCGGGCGAGCGCTCCTTCGGGTGCGGAACGGCGATGCTGCACTTCTCCGCGACAATGCGGATGGCATCGGGGAATTCGCATTTCTCCATTTCCATCACGAAGCTGAAGACGTCGCCGCCCTTGCCGCAGCCGAAGCAGTGATAAATCTGCCGCGTCGGATGGACGTTGAACGACGGAGTTTTCTCGGAGTGGAAGGGGCACAATCCACGGAAGTTCTGCCCCGCCTTTTTCAGTTGGACGTATTCGCCCACCACGCGGACGATGTCCGCCTGCTGCTTAACACGATCCGCGAATGATCCTGCTTCCGCCATGGGCTATGAACGCAATTCTACGACGGTGACCGCTTTGCCGCCGCGATCGTCGGACTCGGAGACTACGCGCTCGACCAAAGGATGTGAAGACAGGAATTGCGCCAGCCCCTTTCGCAGCGCGCCGGTGCCGTGACCGTGGATGACGCGGACCCGCTGACGATTAGCTAGGGCTGCTTCATCAAGGAACTTGTCAACGCGCTCGGTCGCTTCTTCTACCGTGGAGCCGATCACGTTGATTTCGTCGGTGCGGCCTTCCGTTGATTGTGACGTGACGGTTATGTTCTGCCGGGCCATGGGGGCTTTTGGCGCAGGCGCGCCTTCGACAGCGATGATCTCGTCGACGGCAACCTTCATGCGCAAAGGGCCAGCTTCGATTTCGGCAGAGGAACCGTCGAGGCGGCGCAAGACGACCGGTTTGTTGAAGCCGCGGACGCGGATGCGCGCGCCAGGCTGAAGCTGATCCCTGCTTACCGAAGCTGCGGCTTGGGACGACACGCCCAGATCGGTTTGCGATTCTGAAATTGTCTGAACGAGCGCGGCATTGAGGTCCTCGCGAGCTTCGCTGCGCACATCCTGTACCTTACGGCGTGTCGATTTTTCCAACTGGGCGCGCAGTTCGCGTTCTTTGACGGCTTCGACGACGCGCGCGACGTTTTCGTCAAAGCGTTTTTGCATGTCTGTGAATTTGTCTTCGAGCTCCTCAATGCGCTTCTGCTGTCGCTTGACCCACTCGGTGCGTAGCTTTCTGCGTTCCTCTTCTAGCGCGTGGCGCTCGGCGGCCATTTGCTGCTGCATACGATCGAGTTCGTCGCGGCTGCGATGAAGGTAGGCGATCAAGTCGGCGGCTTCGCGCGATTCCGGAGCCAACAGCGAGCGAGCGCGCTCGATCATCGCGGTGGCTAAGCCCAAGCGTTGCGCGATGGCGATTCCACTGGAGCCACCGGGCACGCCGACCATCAGTCGGTAGGTGGGGCGGAGATTCACGTCGTCAAATTCAACTGCGGCGTTCACTACACCCGGTGTCGTGGAGGCATAGGCCTTGAGGCGATCGTGATGCGTGGTCGCGAGCACGATGCAGTTCTTGGCGCGAAACTCGTCGAGCAAAGCGACCGCCAGCGCAGCGCCTTCTTCCGGAGCGGTGCCGGTGCCCATTTCATCGACCAGCACGAGCGACTGCGAGGTCGCGGCCTCGAGCATGGTCTTGAGATTGATCACGTGCGCGGAGAACGTCGAAAGATCGGCGGCGATGGATTGTTCGTCGCCGATATCGACAAGAACCCGATCGAAAAGTGGGAGCACGGCACGATGCGCAGTCACAGGAATCGCCGACTGCGCGGACAAAGCCGCGAGCCCGGTGGTCTTTAGTGCCACGGTCTTACCACCGGTGTTGGGCCCGCTGATCACCAGCAATTTTTCAGCGCCACCGAGAGTAAGTGACATCGGTACGATGGCGCGATGCTCGCGGCGCAGCTTGTCTTCCAGCACCGGATGGCGCGCGGCCTCCAACGAGAGATCGCCGGCTTGCGCGAACTCCGGCATGGCGGCGTCGAAATCGCGAGCAAAACGCGCTCTGGCAAAAATACTGTCAAGGCCGGCGATGGTGTCGGCCGCAGCGAGAAGAAGCGCGCGCACAACCTGCAATCGTTCCGTAAGACCCCGAAGGATGTTGAGAATTTCCGCGGCTTCATCTTCCGCCAGCTGCACGAGCTGATTGTTGGTTTCCAGCGTTTCCAGCGGCTCGAGGAACACGGTCTGACCAGTACCGCTGGCGCCGTGGACGACCCCGGGTACGTTACGACGATTCTCGGCGCGCACTGGGATCACGAAGCGATCGTTACGCAGCGTGACGTAATCCTCGCCTGCGCCGGCGTTGCGCGCGCGCAGAATCTGCTTCAATGCTTTCTGGATCGACTCGCGCGTTTGCGCAATGCCGGCACGAATCCTGCGCAGCGCCGGCGATGCATCGTCACTTATCTCGCCGTTTGGCAGGATCGCCCGGCGAATGGCCGTCAGCGCATCGCGAAAATCGCCCAAAGAAGCAGCGCGAGCGGCAAGCAGTGGGAACTTCGCGGCTTCCTCGCGAAACTGCTGGCGCAACCAGCCGGAAGTGTCGAGCAGTGTAGCTGCATCCAGAAGTTGCGCAGGCTCCAGCACTGTGCCGGGACCTGCGATCTGCGCCAGCCACATTTCCGGGTCGGCGAGCCCGCCAAAACCGAGTTCCCGCTCAGCGCGCAGCCATTCTCGCGCTTCACGAATTTGTGCAAATGCAAATTCCAGCGCCGACCGGTCGGTCGTAAATGCCAGCGCATCGACGTCGCGGCGCCCCGGCGCGCACGTCGTCCGCAGCCGCAGCAGTTCGCGAAGCTTGTCGAATTCCAGGACCTCTTGCGCCGTTCGAGACATTTCCGGATCGCTTCAATCTGAGCTACGGCAAATTTCCGCGCAGGTGGTCCACTACCTCAACGGGCGTGGCCGCCACATGAACGAGCCGGCCGTTCGCTTCGCCCCACGGCGAGTGGTGCGCTACTTCCACTTCGCGAACGCGCTCGAGAATTGGATGCCAGAAATCACCCAGTGCTGCAAGGGGCTTCCCGGTCATCACCGATTTGTTCAGCATTTCCCAAACGACGGCGAGCTCGACGAGCGTCCCGGTTCCGCCTTTGCAAGCCACGAAGCCATGCGCGAGCCGAATGAGTTCGAACAAACGCTCCTGCCAGGTCACCATGCGCACCTCGACGTCGATCCACGGATTGATCTTTGCGGCTGAGAAAAATTCCGCGGTGACCCCGTAGGTTTTTCCTCCTGCTTCCTTGGCACCGCGAGAGACGCCGGCCATCACCCCGCCGTAAGCGCCGCTACATACGGCAAAGCCGCTCTTGGCCAGTGCCTGTCCTAACTGGCGCGCCTCTTCGTAGTCCGGCTCGCCTTCGCGAGGCCGTGAGCTGCCAAACACGGTGATGATTTTCTCTGCGGTCATTTCTGAGCCTTTGGAGTCTCACGTTCGCGCTTCGGATGTACGGCGGGCGGCGGCTTCGGGTCGAACTCTTCGATCATGGCTACGGTCAGCGCGTCCAGCGCATCGGTGGCTTCATGGTTCTTTCCGCCTTGATTGTTACCCAGGAAGGAAAACAGGAGCCGCCTGCCCGCCGGAGTTTCCGCGTAGCCGGACCGCGTGCGCACATGCTCCACCGATCCTGTTTTTGCATGCACTCGGCCCGCGGCAATGGTGTTCTTCATGCGATCTTCCAGGGTGCCGTCAACTCCGGCAATGGGCAGCGAAGCGTAGTATTGCGTGAACCACGGCTGCCCCTGCGCGTACTTCAACAATGCGACGATCGCCCGCGGGGTGACCATATCATGCCGGGAAAGTCCGGACCCATCGGTCTGCACCACGTCGCCAGGCGCGATTCCCGCGGCCGCGTAGAAGTCCAGCGGAAATTTTGCGAGATCTTCCGGCGTAGCCCAGATGCCGCTCTGCCGCGCCGACGCGCGCAGCAGCATTTCCGTATGCAGATTCTGACTGATCTTGTTGACCAGCTTGAGCGAATCTCCAAGCGGGATCGAGAGGTGCTCGGCCAGTACCGCGCGGGGCGAATCGGCCGCGGGCGTCTCCGGCAAATGGGTCGCGCGCGAGGTTCCATCAATTTTCACGCCACGATCCGTCAGCAATCGCGTTAACAGCGCGGCAGCATGTTCGGCAGGTTCGTGCAATGCCAAAACCAGCTTGCGCGGCGTGCTTCGCGCGGGCAAGGTGCCGCGAACAACCACCAGCTTTGCACCCGGCTCGCGCGTCAGCGTCAGATCAGACTTCACTTCGGCGGCTGACGTCACCACGTCGTTCTGAACGTAAAAGTCCGGTGTTGCCGGCGCAAGCTCCGCCTTTGCAGGATTTCCGGGAAGCGCGCCGGGGGTCAGCGTCAACGTGACCGTGTTGTCGTCCACCACAATCGCGGAGATGGCGGTCCCGTAGTTCCACACGATATCGCCGATTTCCCAGCCGTCGGGATAAATCTCACGCGGGAAATAGCTGTCGTCGCCCACCACATCGCCGGTGATTCGCTTCACGCCCTTGGCCACAATCGCGTCGGCGAGTTCGGCCAGCACACGCTCCGGTGCGCCGTCGAATTCCTCCTTCAACTCATAGGGGAATTTGCGATTCGACAGATTGGGATCGCCGCGCCCGACCAGGAACAGATCGCCGGTCAGCGTTCCTTCCGGCGAGATGGTCCCATGCGTTTCCAGTGTGGTGTGAAATCGGAAATCCGGGCCGAGCTTCGCCAGCGCCAGGGCGGTCGTGAACAATTTCAAGTTCGACGCCGGCACGAAATATTTGTCGGCGTTTAATTCATACAGGGTTTCGCCGGTCCCGGCATCGGCGATCAGCAAACCCCACTCGCCTTTGCTTGGGAGGGCGCTCGCAAGGGTCACGTCCACGCGCGCGGAGAATCGATTGGCCGCGGCTTGCGCTTGCGCACGTTCCTTCTTTATTTTTGCGGCGCGGGAAGGCTGTTGCGCATGCGCGGCGCCCAGCGGCGCGGCGATGCATATCACAAGCACTCCGGCGACAGCCGTCATCGCTCGCCGCAAATGTACGCGATCACCCACTGTTCATCCTTGCTGGCTTATTGGCTCCGGAGAAAGTATAGTCGAAGGGCCACGGAACACTCGCCGAGGGTATTCCAGCTTTCGGGGCGCGGGATGCGCCCACATCTGGTTCTGGGTTGGCGTATCACAATAATCGAACGAGGTGAATCATGCTGAAGAGAATGTTGTCCCTGCTCGTGGCACTCGCGATGATTGGTTTGCCTTTGTCCGCTTCGGACAAGAAAGAAACGGACCGCTTGCAAAACTGCGGCACCGTGCTGAAGGAAATTCTCGATATTCCCGACAACATCCCACAGGATCTTCTGGATAAGGCGGAGTGCGTAATTGTCTATCCATCCGTCATCAAGGCGGCGTTCGTGATCGGCGGCAGCTATGGGCGCGGGGCGATGACCTGCCGCACCGGTGAGCATTTCACCGGCCCGTGGAGCGCGCCGACGCTGATGGCGCTGGAAGGCGGCAGTATCGGCTTCCAGATTGGCGGACAGGCCACCGACTTCGTTCTGCTGGTGATGAACGCGCGGGGAGCAAGGTCCATCATCAACAGCAAAGTAAAGCTCGGTGCGGATGCTTCGGTTGCAGCCGGACCCAAGGGCCGCACCGCCAACGCGTCAACCGATGTCACCCTGCGCGCCGAAGTATTGAGTTATTCTCGTGCTCGCGGTCTGTTCGCGGGCATCTCGCTGGAAGGCTCGACCGTGCGGCCTGACAATGATGCCAACGAGAAAATCTACGACAGGAAAGTAGAGGCTGAATCGATCATCTTTAAGGGTGCTGTGCCCGTACCACCGGCGGCGCAGAAGCTGGTCAGTCTTTTGAATCGGAAGTCGCCGAAAAACCTTTCCGATCCGGGATCGAACAACTAACAGTCCGATCCATCCGTGAACAGAGGTTCCCCAAAATGCCCCGGCGCGAGTCGGGGCATTTGCATTTCTGCAATTCAATTGCTGTGTTGACTTTTGCTCATAAATGACCCATAGTCATATATGAGGATAGGTCAGATGCCTGCTGCCATTCGCCAACAACCCCTGGACTCCCCTTCGCCCGACCGCCGTCAGCGGCGTAGCGCCGAGCTTCGCGAGCGCCTCTTTCGCGCCGCCTTGACCCTCTTCGCGAAGAAGGGCTTCACAGAAACCACCGTCGAGGACATCACCAACGCCGCAGATGTCGGCAAGGGGACCTTCTTCAATTACTTTCCCAGCAAAGATCACATCCTGATTGCTTTCAGCGATATGCAGATCGCCAAGTTGCAGGATGGCGTCCACCAGGTTCGCGATAGCCGTGAACCGATGACATCATTCCTCAGAGCCCTGAGCGTGAGACTCTCGGCGGAGCCCGGCCGCTCTCCAGACGTGGTTCGAGCCCTGCTGCAGGCCAATCTCGCCAGCGACACCATCCGTGCTGCGATGCGCAAAAACTATCTGCGAGGTCACGCTCTTCTCACCGAGCTCATGCAGGTGGCCCAGGAACGCAAAGAGTTTCGCCAGGACATTCCAGCCGCTGAACTCGCTCACGTGTTCCGCCAAACCGTGCTGGGCACCCTGCTGGTCTGGTCGGTCTTCGGCGACACTTTGCTGCCGGAGCGGATCGATGCGGCCCTCAACGTTCTTTGGACCGGCATGCGGCCGCGCGCGGGCGTAACTTCAGCGGCGCGGTAATCGTAGTCCTCGAAGGAGCAGTGCAGGTATGCATCGCAAGCGGGTCATCATCATCGTGCTGCTCGTCGCCGCCATCGCCGCAGGTGCGGCGTATTTGCAGGGATGGTTCCGGCGCGACAATTCGCTGCAGGGCTCGGGCACCGTCGAGGCCCGCGACATTCGCGTCGGATCGAAAATCGCCGGGCGCATCGACAAAGTTCTGGTTCGCGAGGGCGATACCGTGCAAGCCGGCCAGGTGCTGATCACCTTCGACGATCGCGAATTGATGGCCACGCTGCAGCAATCACAAGCTTCCGCACAAAAGGCCGAGCGTGGATATCGCAAAGAAGAAATCGAGCAAGCTCGCGGCGCCGCGGCTGCAGCGAAAGCGGAATATGAGCAGCGCAAGAATGGCTATCGCCGCGAAGATATTGCCGCGGCGCAATCGGATCTCGACCGTGCCAAGGCCGACGAAACACGATCGCGCCTGGATTGGCAACGATACGACGCGCTGGCGCAGAAAGATCTGGTTTCCAAGCAGCAGCGCGACACCGCCGAAGCCAACTGGAAAATGGCCCAGGCGCAATCGGAAAATGCGCAGCACAAATTGGATGAATTGCAACGCGGCTATCGGCCGGAAGAAATTGCCGCGGCGCAGGCTCGCTACGAACAGGCCGCCGCCAGCCTGGCGATGATGGAGCGCGGCAACCGGCCGGAAGATGTGGCACTAGCCAAAGCCGCATATTCCTTCGAGCAAGCGCGCTTCCGCGAGACGCAGGTGGTGGCGCCAACGGCCGCAACCGTCGAAGTGCTGGACGTGCGACCCGGCGATCTGGTGGCGCCGAACACGCCGGTCGCGACGCTGCTGGAGCGCGACCAGATCTATGTGCGCATTTATATTCCAGAAACGGAACTCGGCCACGTGCAGCTGGGACAAAAAGCGGAAATCCGCGTCGACTCGTTCCCCAAAGAAGTCTTCGACGGCGTCGTTGAGCAAATCAATCAGCAGGCAGAATTCCTCCCGCGCAACGTGCAGACCCGCGAAGAGCGCGTTCACCAGGTATTTGGCGTAAAAGTGCGCATCAACGAAACGACAGGCAAAATCCGTGCGGGTATGGCCGCGGACGTCAAACTGAAGCCCACGAGCTGACGAACGAAACGATGACCACCCTCGCGCAACCAACTGTTTCCAACCATGGCGTTTCTGAACTCGCCATTTCCGCCGAGCACCTCGTGCGGCGCTTCGGCAACTTCACCGCGGTCAACGACGTGAGTTTCCAGGTCAAGCGCGGCGAAATCTTCGGCTTCCTCGGCCCCAACGGCAGCGGCAAAACGACGGTGATCAAGATGCTCACCGGTCTGCTGCCGCTTTCCGGCGGCTCCGCGAACGTGGAAAACCTCGACGTTCGTACCCACGCCGAGGAAGTCCGCGAACGCATCGGCTACATGTCGCAGAAATTCAGCCTCTACGACGATCTCACCGTCGCCGAAAACCTGCAGTTCTACGGCCGCATCTACAGCCTGTCTCCCGAGCGCCTGAAGAGGCGCATGACCGAAATCGTGGAGCTCAATGGCCTCGCGCCGTACCTGGATCGCCTGGCCGCCAAACTTTCCGGCGGATGGAAACAGCGGCTGGCGTTGGGCTGCGCCATGCTCCACGAGCCGAAGTTGCTCTTTCTCGACGAGCCCACCGCGGGCATCGATCCCGTGGCGCGCCGACAGCTTTGGGATTTGCTTTTCGAGCTTTCCGGCCACGGCATCACGTTCTTTGTCACCACCCATTACATGGACGAAGCCGAACGCTGTAGCCACGTTGCCTACATCTATTACGGCAAGCTCATCGCCGACGGCACGCCCAATTCTCTCCGCGAGCTTCCCGAAATCAATCCGCCCGGCACCATGCGTATCGAAATCTCCACGCCGGAAGTCACGCGCGCCTTACGTTACGCGCGCCAGATTCCCAGTATCCGCAGCGCCACCATCTTCGGGCAATCCATCCACGCGCTCGTCGATGATCATCTCGACCTCGAAAATGTCCGCGAGCGCCTCCTCAAGGAAGGGATCGCCGTCGCCGAGATTCGCCCGCTCGCTCCCAGTCTGGAAGACGTTTTCGTCGAACTGACGTACAAGCATCAGGAGCTTCAGGAGGCCGCCCGTGGGTGACATTTTTCGCGGTTTCGGCGCGGTCTTCTTCAAGGAAGCCCTGCACATCCGGCGTGACGCCGGGACGCTGTTCTTTTCGCTCACCATGCCCCTGATGCAAATGTTCCTGCTCGGCTTCGGCGTCGACACCAACATCCGCCGCGTCCCCACCGTGATGTACGACGCCGACGGCCGCCGCGAAAGCCGCGAGCTGATCCAGCGATTCGTCAACTCCGATACCTTCACGATCATGCGTTATGTCCAGAACGATAGCGAAATGAACGATCTGATCGTCGCCGGCAAGGCGCGCGTGGGCATCAAGATTCCTGTCGATTATTCGGATCGCTTGCTGCACCAGATGAACGCTCAGGTTCTGGTCCTGATCGATGGTTCGGACTCTTCCATAGCTGGAACGGCCATCAACGTTTCCAACGCCATCGGCCTCGACGAATCCCTGCGCCGCGCGCTCAAAGACCGCGACTTCATGGCTGTCGACATGCGCCCCAAAATGCTCTTCAATCCCGACTCGCGCTCACCCAACTTCTTCCTTCCCGGCCTTACCGCGATCATGTTGCTCAACGTCACTACCTTCCTAACCGCTTTCTCCATCGTGCGCGAAAAAGAACGCGGCACCCTCGAGCAGCTCTTTGTCACGCCGGTGCGCCCCTTCGGCCTGCTGCTCGGTAAATTGCTTCCGTACCTCTGCGTCGGCTTTTTCGAGCTCTGCCTCATTCTCACGTTCATGCGCTTCATCTTTCGCGTGCCCATTCACGGCAGCGTGATCCTTTTGGCGATTCTCTCGCTGCCCTATCTGTTCGCCGCGCTCTCGCTGGGCATCCTTATCTCCAGTAAAGCCGCTTCGCAGGCGGAAGCCATGCAGCTCGCATTTCTCCCCATCCTGCCCAGCGTCTTCTTCTCGGGCTACATTTTTCCGCGCGAAACGATTCCCGCGATCTTCCGTCCGCTCAGCTACATGATCCCGGCCACCTATTTCATCAACATCACCCGTGGCGTGATTCTTCGCGGCGCCACCCTGCGCCACCTGTGGGTCGACGGCCTGGCCCTGTGCGCCATCGGCACGTTGCTGCTGGTCATCGCCGCCCGCCGCTTCCAGAACAAAGTCATCTCCGCCTGATTCGCCACGCGCATCACCCAAAAACTGTCATCCCGACCGTAGCGACCCGGCTTTTTCCCGCACGCGCCCCTATTTTGGACAAATGACGCGTGCCGGGTGGCGAAGTGGAGGGACCGTGGCGTGATCTCTCCTTCCACAATCGATGGGATCATCTACGAACCAATGCACACCCGCGCTGGCAAAAACTTCACGCCCTTTTGTCTTTTCTCTCCGCGCGGCGTATCGTAATCGATTCGACTTTGTCTCGCGGAGCTCCGGTGTCCTGTCCGATTTGCGAAAAACGAAAAGGCGCAAGATTTTGCCCCGCCAAGGGCGAGAAAATCTGCGCCATCTGCTGCGGCACCGAGCGCGAAGTCACCATCGATTGCCCGGTGGATTGCTCGTACCTGATTTCCGCCCATCGTTACGAAGACGAGCACCAGCGCCTGATCCCAGGGGACACTCCGCTGCTCGATGTGAAGGTTCCGTCCGATCTGATCCACACGCACCAGCAGCTCATGGGGGCGCTGGCGTTCAGCGTCGCCAGGTTCTGCACCGCGCACCCAGAAGCGACAGACTCTGACGTTATCGCCGCGCTACTTGCGCTTGCCGAGACGCACAAAACGCTCACAACCGGCATCTACTACGAGACGCAACCCACCGGCCTCGCCGCCCGCGAACTCTACGCCGCAGTCACAACGTTCCTCACTGAGCTGAAGCAGCAAGTGCAGCGGGCCGGCCGCGCCGGCCCAAAAGACTCCGAGATTTTCCACCTGTTGGTTTTTCTCTACCGGATGGGCTTGCTTCGCACCAACGGACGCCCGCGTTCCCGCCGCTACGTGCAATTCCTCCGTGGGCAATTCCCGCAGTCCCAAGATGTAAAACGCGAAGAATCCCGCATCATCGTCCCGTAAGCCAACGGCTGCGTCCCTCCCGGCATAAACAGGTCTGCCGTGTCTCGTGCAGGTCCAAAAAATACCCAGTCGCTGCGCCGCAGCACTGGGAATAATCAAGCAATTGAAAAAACAGCACTTAGCTATCCAAACGCCCTACAAATTCACCGGCCTACCAAGGTCAAGACGACTTCCTTGTTTTCTGTACGATACGGACACCAACTTAAGGTTACTAGAATGAGTACGGCACAAAAACCATAGGGGGCGGGGCCCCCTTCCTGTTCTTTAGTTCTTCAGAAAAACGCCTAAGCCGCGGAATTCCACGCCAGGGTCAACTGCGGATGCCGCACCTTCCGGGTCAACTCCTGAAACGGCCGCGGCAAAAAACCGTACTGCGCTTTGATCCGTGCCACGCGTTCCGACATCTTCTTTCGATACTCCTCCGGCGCGTATCCATTTTTCCCGTACCACTGCTCGTACTGCTTCGCCAGCCGCGGAAATTTCTCGCGCACAAAAGGCAGAAACTCCTTCGCCGAAGCCGGCATCAGGAACAGCACTCCGGAGAAAAACCACTCTGCGCCCGCCTCCTTCGCCGCCGCGGCAACTTCCTCCAGATCGCCGTCGCGATCCGTGATTCCCGGAATCAAAGGCGACGCCGAAACTCCCACGCGCAACCCCGCTTCGTGCAACTGCCGCACCGCCGCCAACCGCAAATCCGGACGCGGCGCTCGCGGCTCCAGCAATCGCGCCAGCCGCGTGCGCAGCGTGGTGATCGTGATGTTCAGCGACAACTCCGAGCGCTCCGCGATCTTCTTCAGCACGTCGATGTCGCGCACAATCTGATGCGATTTCGTGATCACCGAAACGCTCAGCCCTTCGCGCTTCTCCAATTCCTCCAGACACGCGCGCGTCACGCCATATTCCCGCTCCGCAGGTTGATACGGATCGGTCGCGGTGCCGATCGCGATGTGCTCCGGCTCTTCCTTCTCGCTGTCCGCCTTCTGGTACGAATACTTCCGCGAAACATCCTGCGCCAGCAACACCGCGGCATTCTGCTTCACATAAATCTTCTTCTCAAATTCCCCTCCGTCCAGCTCCATGTACTCGTGGGTGTAGCGCGCGTAGCAGTATTTGCATCCAAACTCGCACCCGCGATACGGATTGATGGTCCACTCAAACGGCACGCGGTTGGAGTCGCAGCGATTCAAAATAGACTTCACCGGCAGCAGGAAATATTCCGGGCGTTGCTCCGACTTCCGCGCGGTCTCCGCCGCGGGAGAGCAAGCTGCGAGGCGAGCGATGCCCACCAGCGTGGCGTCAGCATCCTGGGTCCGGCCATCCGCTCGAAGCGGTTCGCCGCCATTGGCCGCAAGCGACGGGGGGCAATCCGCCGCTCGGCTACCCGAGTTGCTGCCGCCGGGACTGGTTTCAAGCGATCCCGAACGCGCCGCATCGCGGTGCGCTCCGGAACGATCGTTACCAGGCCATGGCTGTTGTGGTTTTGGGCCTTGCGTATCAGGGCTATGGGGGAACAGAGCAGGTTGTGCAACGGGGCGGCGACGAACATCCATAAGCGGCGCCGAAGAGGAAAGAACTGGGGACATGGCCCACCTCACGTGCCCCGCAGTATTTCGCTTTTTATTCGCCTTGTCAATTCTTATTTTCGCTTTTCTTTCGTCATCGGGCCTCCACCGCCAACCTTATTGCATTTGCTCGCGTTGGGCGTATCTTGGCCTCGCCGCCGAACTCCGTCTCGGCCGTTGAGGCGAACCATGAAAATCCTAATGGCAACAACCTGGGCCGGCTGGGTGTCAGCGATGCTCCTTTTTCTGGTTCCAGGTCGCCACGTGCCTTTCGCCGCTGCCGCCACCCCGGCGCCGCAGGCTGGCATCCTTACCTGCTCCTCCGATAACGGGCGCCGCAATTATTGCTCTACTGACGTTCGCGGCGGCGTGCAACTGGTGCGCCAGCGATCGGACTCGCCCTGTATTTTCAATCGCACCTGGGGCTTCATCCAGGGACGTGGTATTTGGGTCGATCGCGGCTGCCGCGCGGATTTCTCGATCGGCTATATCGGCGGCGGGAGCGGCAATCCCAATTGGGGCGGCTGGGACAATGGTTACAACATCTACTGCGCGTCCGATGACGGCCGCCGCAATATTTGCCCGACCGATACGCAAGGCGGCGTGCAACTCGTACGCAAACGCAGCGACGCTTCATGCGACTACGGCCGCGACTGGGGCTACAACCGCCGTGGCATTTGGGTTGATCGGGGCTGCCGTGCGGACTTTCGAATCGGTGGAGGCGGTAACGGCGGTGGCGGTTGGCAACCGGGAGGCGGTGGACTGCAAGTGGTCACTTGCTCCTCCGACGACATGCGACGCAATTTTTGCGGCGTGAACACCAGCGGCGGCGTTCGCCTGGTTCGCCAGCGCAGCGATGCCGATTGCGTCTACAACCGGACCTGGGGCTACGACCGGCGTGGCATCTGGGTCGACCGCGGCTGCCGGGCCGACTTCGAAGTCGGCAACGTCCGCTACTGACAGATTGCTCCGATTAGAATTGGCTCTGCAATGTTGAGCTGCGGAACAGCAGGCTCGTTCGCCCGATTGTGCTGATTCGACTCCAAGGGGTATCCTCCTAATCCGGCAATTCTCGCGGAGGAACCTCCCGTGCTCCGATCCTGGCAACTGACGCTGCTGGCTGGACTCCTGGCGGCGTTTCCAAGCGCATCGCCCGCGCAAACTGCCGCCACGCAAGCGCCATCCCAGGCCAAGAAGCCATCCAACCCGCCAGGCGGGCCGCCCGCTCCGCAATCTACGCACTTCCCGATTCTGCTTCTTGCTTTCGGCCCAACTTCCTCGACGTCATCCACAGCTGGAGCTCCGTCGAGCGAGCCCGGCTGGGGCATTCGCATCGGCCAAAAGGGTCCCGAGCGCCTCGACCGCCCGAACTATCCACCGCTGATGCTCGAGCCCGTCGACGTCGCTCGCGAAGGCACCGCTGACACCTGGACTTACCGCGCCAAGGATTCCGCAACCGCAGCCGAAGTCGTCGTCCGACTCACGCGCGAATCCTGCACCGCCGACACGACTGGAACGAAATACGCCTTCCGCGCGGAAGCGCAGCATGCGCAACTTGGCAATTTTTCGGGATGCGCAAAAATCGCCGCCGAGCTGTTTCCCAAGCTTGGCACGCAACTGGAAGACGACACCGAGGACGAGAAAAAGGCTCCGGCACCTCTTCCCGCAGATGTCATCAAGTTCAAGGCGCCGGTTGCCTACGCCTACATCAACACCGCCGGCAAAGTGGCCTTCAAGCGCGGCGCTCAGGCCAAAGTCGCGGCACCGGAAGGGACCCAACTGGACGTCTCGCAAAGCGGCCAGCGGCTGCTGTACGCCAGAGAAGAACAGGGCGGAGACCACACTATCGTGCTCTACGATTTTGCCACTGGAAAATCAACGGAGCTGCTGCGGGGCAGCGTGCAGTCGCCTTATTTCTCTCCGGACGACACGCGCCTCGCTTTTCTCAAGCTTGTCGATTCGCACTGGAACTTGTTCGTCGCCCCCATCAATGCGCCGGATTCCGCAACGGCGATATACACCAGCGACCTTTTCGCCCTACACGGGTGGTCCGACGGCCACACGCTACTCGCGGGCAACCAGGGCGGTTTATATTGGATCAGCGACGACGGCCGCGTGCAGCAAACGGTCACAAGCAATGACCTTTTCGGCGTCGGCCAATTCGTGGTTTCGCCCGCAAGCAGAATCCGTATCAATCCGATCAATCCCGACGTCCTGGCCGTTTCCGCCGAGCTGCTCAAGCCGCCACCAGGCACTCCTACCGATCCCAAGGCCGGCACCGGGGCATGCATTTTCCTCTTCGAAGTTCGCTCCAAGCGCCGCTCACTTCTGAGCCCGCCGAGCACTTTCGCCACGCAGCCCGAATGGTCGCGCGACGGCGTGCAGCTGTTCTTCACCAATCGCGATTCCGCGCGAAGCCTCACCGTCTGGCGCATGCTCTGGGACGCCTCGCAGGTCAAACGATATCTCCCAGGCTCGCAATTCACGGTCGGCCAGTAGCGCTACGCCGCAGCAGGCGGTCCGAACCAAGTGGTCAGCGCGTCGGCGAGGCCCCGCCGGGTCAGGTTTCCCACCCGATCTTCTACCCAGGCCACATATCCGTCGGGCCGAATCAACACGGCGGTGGGAGCAGTGACCTCCCCGATTGCGGGAAGCTCCCACGTACCGGCGTACTTGGCGTCGAGCAGCTCAACGCGATCCGCCCATGGAGTGATGTTGAAGCCGCCGGGCTCACCGAGATTGAGGAGCACCGGCCGGGCATCGTGCAGCAGGCTGAAGAGCCGCAGCGGGCCGTTGGCGGCGACCCCGTTGGCGGCGACCCCGTTGGCGGCGACCCCGTTGGCGGCGACCAGGTCGAGGTCGGGCATGCGGCGTCCGAGCAGCGGGTGTCCCTCGCCGAAGTCGTAATGAATGTCCAGACCGGACATCATCGCGGCGTATCGCTTGCGAGGCTCGGCCATCCGCAGCAACTCGGTCACCGTATCGCGCAAGGCCTCGGTGCGATCGTCACCACGGCCCAGCGCGGTTTGCGCCATGGTCAGGCGGAGCACGCGAGCAGCGATGGGGTGGCGCTCGGCATGGTAGGTATCGAGGAGGCTCTCGGGCGATGCGCCCTTGACCACCTGGGCGAGCTTCCATCCGAGATTCACGGCATCCTGGACGCCAATGTTGAGTCCCTGGCCGCCCGCAGGGGCATGCACGTGCGCCGCGTCGCCAGCCAAGAGCACCCGTCGATCTCGGTAGGACGCTGCCTGCCGAGCCATGTCGGAGAATCTGGATAGCCAACTCGGATTACGAACACCGAAGTGCGTGCCGTAGACGGCGATGAGCGCATCGCGGAGGTCGCTAAGGGTCGGCTCGTCGCCTTGGCCGACCTGCGGTTCCACCAACACGACGCGCACACGCTTTCCGTCCTCCAGCTTGCCCAGAGCATTGACTCCCTTCTCACCACGGCGGATGCCCCACGCCGGCTCTTCGGCCATCTCGACCTCGGCGATCAGGTAGCTGGTCGACGCGTCCCATCCCGGGAAGCCGATACCCGCCTTCCTGCGGATCAGGCTGCGACCTCCGTCGCACCCGACGAGGTACTTCGCGCGTAGCGATGCGCCGTCGGACAGCTCGACATCGACGCCGGTGTCATCCTGCGCAAAGCTCGTCACCTCACGCCCGCGATAGAACTTCACCGGCAGCTCGCCGACCCAGTCGGCCATGATGCGCTCGATGCGGTCCTGCCACAGCGCGAGCCCATAGTTGTGGCGAGAGGGGAAGTCGCTGATGTCGAGAGGGATGAATGAGAAGCCCGCGACCTGACCGACCTGCCCTTGTGAAAGGAAGCGCTCGGCGATCCCCCGCTGGTCGAGGACCTCGATCGTGCGTGAGTGCAGGCCGCCTGCGCGCGCGCTGGCGAGGTCCTGACTTTCACGCCGCTCGACGACGGCGACGTCGACCCCCGCCAATGCCAACTCGCCTGCCAACATCAATCCTGTCGGACCTCCTCCGGCAATCACCACCGCATGCTCGGTCATTTCGTGCCTCCCATTTCCGTAAATTCTGGCTTCGGTCGGCAACTATGCGGCCCGGCCCGGGTCTTGCTGCAAGCCCCCCGGTGCGCTATATTCTGGTAGTGGCAAGGAAGAAAGACTCTCTTTTTGCTCGGCCGCTGTGGACGACAAGCCCTTTGCCAAGCGGCGGCGCCGTGGGCGCGGGAAGATCTCCGGTCGGCTACGGATACAGCCATCGAACGAGGAGTTTCCTCCCCACAAGCATCCGCAAGCTGCACCATTAAGCTGAACCATTGCTGCGAACACCGGCGCCCCTATCGCACAGAGCCTAGGGACCGGGCCGCAAGGACAGGTGCCCGATACGCTTCTAGTACTAGTATCGGCCATCTCTTTCACTTCCACGGCCCTATACTCCGGTAATGGGCACCACTCCCGTCCCAGTGCAGCAGGCCCGCGAGGTCCGTATTCTGGTCCTCGACAGTGACGTGCAAGGGCAGGGGGCCTTGCGCCAGATCCTCGATTCCGAGGGTTGGCGTGTGCGCATCGTCCCGGACGACCGGCTGCTGATGACCGAGCTTAAGACCGGGGAATGGTCGCTGGTAATCGCCAACGTTGCGTTAACCGGTGTGGATAGCCCCATCTTCAACACTCTTCGCGAACTCAGCGGCGTTTCCGTTGCCGAAGGCGCGCGCTTGCGCATTCTTTACCTGATTCCGGAACAAGGCGGCGGCCAGTTTGTACGGGCGCTCGAACTTGCGCGACTGCCCTATGTGGTCCGCCCCTTCCATCTCCACGACTTTCTCGAAAAAGTGAGTGACCTGCTGGTGGAAATCAAAGCCATCGAAGCTCCGCTCCGCCAGGTCCGCCACGAATTTGGCGAAATCCGCAAGAAGAAGAAGCAAACAGGACGCTCGAATTCGATGTTCGCTGCCCGCGACTCCTATTCCTACAGCGAGGAAGAGATCGCGGAGTATGAACGCGCCGAAGGCGAAGCCGCCAAGGCCCGCCGCAACCGCCCGCGCACCAATCTCGGCGATCCCGGCACCCGTTAGCTGCTGCATCGACTGGGGTTGCTCGCCAAGTGACCGTCGTCTTCAGAGTAGTTAGAGTTCACAGCATCGATGCCGGCCTCAACCGCTTGCGATTCGCTCTTCTGTTTTTCGTCCGTACTCTCATCTCCTTGCAAGAATTCTGAGGGCCCGCGTTCCAACTTTGAGTGCGTCTGTCGTCCTCAAGGAGGCTGAAATGGAACGCTCGTTCTTCGCCGGAATCGTCGCCGGTCTACTCGGCATCGCCACCACCGTAGGAAGCCTGGGTTTTGTGTGGGCCGCTTCCAAGCTGCCCCACCCAATTCCACCGCCAGCCGATTCCAACTGGCGGCTGCTTGAACCCATCAACTACGAAAACATCGCGGTCTTTCCGGTCATCTCCAGCCTCGCACAGGACACCAGCGGGTTTCTCACCCTTGACGAAGGACTCTCTCGCGGCGAGGTGCTGGTCACGGAACAAGGCGCTGTCGGGATGGTTCGAACCCGCGATGATGGCCGGCGTTATGTCCCTCCTAACTCCGCTTCAGGAGCGTCCGTCAACCAGCTCGTACTGATCAACCGCAGCAAGCGCCCACTCCTATTGCTGGCCGGCGAACTAGTCAGTGGCGGCAAGCAAGACCGCATCATCGGCAAAGACCGCATCGTCCCGGTGGGTGCGGAGCCGTTGCCGCTGGATGTTTTCTGTGTCGAGCACGGCCGGTGGTCCTCGGGTTCGCAGTTTGTCGCATCCAAGACCATCGTGCACCCGAGTGTCCGCGAACAGGCGGCCATCAAGCAGGACCAGAACGAAGTGTGGTCTGCGGTGTCCAATGGCTCGACCGCAAGAGCGGCGGCCGCCGCTCCCCGTGCGGTTTTTTCCGCGGCCGACTTGTCCGCCACCGTCAACGCCGAAGCTCCCACGCAGTCATACGACAAAATCTACAAATCGCGCCGTGTGGGTGGTTCGGTGGATAGTTTCGTCGATGCGGTACAAACGCGTTTTGCCAAAGCCACCTCGCATCTCAAGGGCGAGCAGGTCGTCGGTGTGATCGTCGCTTATGGCGGCGAAGTCGCCTGGAGCGATATCTTTGCTTCGAGCGATCTTTTCGACCAGTACTGGCCGAAGTTGTTGCGCAGTTACGCGGTGGAAGCCCTGGCGCGCCCCGGGTTACGCGAAGTGGCCTCAGCCAACGACGCTCGTGAATTTCTGCGCCGCCTGAACGGCCGCGAAACTCAGGAAAGCGAGCCCGGGGTGTACCGCTGGCGGGAAGTCACCGAGGGCAAACTATCGCTGATCGAGCTGGAGGCCCTGCAACCCAAGCCCATGACGGTGCACCGCCTTCTGCTCCACCGCACCAGCTAAGGGGACGCACAGAGGGTGTAGTTCTGAAATCGTGGCAGGCTGAAACCTACGCGGCGACGATGGGACGAGTTACGTTTGGCAGCGCCGGTGTGGGTTTTCGGTCTTGCACACTTTTCCACCAATTAAATCATTGACGGGAACCGACTTAAACGTGTAGCGTAATAGGGTTTTACGGGTAACGGTTCTGCCCCTAACTGCATCTAAAGTTGGGTAGTTAGCGGCAGCCGGAAGCACGGGAACGCGAGACGCGAGCGACAGCGGGGCGGGCGGCAGCAGGCACGGCGGCGCAGAGGACTTCTCACGACGTTCGGATTGACCGCAAAGCGGCCATCACACATGCGTTTTTCTGAGGGATTCCCCCTCCGACTTGCGCCAGCGCGCCAGACTGCCTGTATCCCACCGCGTCCATTACGTCTCGTTAGACATGTGCGCTTTTCTGCGGCTTTGCCTGCGGTTTGTGGGAGGAATTCGTGGCTGTAGTGGGTCTAGAAGAAAAATATGATGCGGTACGCCAGCTCATTGCCATCGGCAAAGAGCGCGGGTACTTGCTGTATGACGAAGTAAACGATTCCCTGCCGGCAGAAGTGCATTCGTCGGAGGAAATCGACGACCTTCTCACCACCTTCGAGCGCAACGGCATCGAGATCTACGAAGATCAGGCGTCGGCTAAAGCGGCGCGCGCGGTGGAAGTTTCCACCGAGTCCGGAGATCGCGACGCCGTCGTAAAAGAAGACGCTCACGAGGGTGAGAGCGACTTGGACCTTACTCCGGGTTCGCTGGAGAAGACCAACGATCCCGTGCGCATGTACTTGCGGGAAATGGGCACGGTTCCGCTGCTGACGCGCGAAGGCGAAGTGACCATCGCCAAGCGCATCGAACGCGGGCAGCTGGTGGTGATGAAGTCGGTCACGCGCTCGCCGATCGTGATCAAGGAACTGATCGCCGTCGGTGACGATCTGCGCAAGGGCGGCCGGTCCATCAAGGAAATCGTGCAGTTCGACGATGAAGAGCTCACCGAAGAAAAGATCGCGAACAAGACCAAGCAGACGCTCAAGCACATTGAGAAGATCGCCAAGCTGTACGACACCGGCCTGAAGCAGGCCGCCAAGCTGGAAAAAACACCGAAGGCCAAGAAGCGTTCGTGGATTCACGCCAAGTGGGATGTGGCGCGCACGCGCGTGGAGATTTCCCTGGCGGTACGCGACATCGATTTCAATCCGTTCGAGAAGAAGCGATTGATCGACAAGATGCGGGGCACCGTCGAGCGCTTGCAGTCGCTGGAACGGGAAGCCGGACGCCTGGAACGGCGCGTGGACGCCGCGAAAGGCGATGTGGCCGCCGAAGCGCGCAAGGAATTGCGGACGCGCCGCGTCGAGCTGAAAGATATCGAGGAGGCCAGCGAAGTCGGCCTCACCGAGCTCAAGCGCACGTTGACGATCATCCATCGCGGGGAAGCGGAAGCGGAGCAGGCCAAGAAAGAATTGATCGAGGCCAACCTTCGACTGGTCGTTTCGATTGCGAAGAAATATACCAACCGCGGATTGCAGTTTCTGGACCTGATTCAGGAAGGCAACATCGGCCTGATGAAGGCGGTCGATAAGTTCGAGTGGCGCCGCGGCTATAAATTTTCCACCTATGCGACGTGGTGGATTCGCCAAGCCATCACGCGCGCCATCGCCGATCAGGCTCGCACCATT
>Ga0134124_10001093_pt1 | contig 21694 bp, 18 predicted proteins | sample KB304_FD_96880 | JGI IMG/M metagenome (GOLD analysis project Ga0134124, IMG submission 96880) | Terrestrial soil microbial communities without Nitrogen fertilizer from Kellogg Biological Station, Michigan, USA - KB3-0-4 | ecosystem: Environmental > Terrestrial > Soil > Unclassified ... | reverse complement strand
CTGCTGTCCCCGGCCGAGCCGCCCGCCGCCGCCTGGGGTGTGGCCGCTCGGGTCGCCGTCGTGACGATCGTCTGCATCGTCGCCTTCTACTACAACGACCTCTACAACTTCGAGGTCCCGCACGACGTCGGGCAGCTGTTCCGTCGGCTCTGCCGCGCCCTGGGGCTCAGCGCCCTCGTCCTGGCCGGTGTGTACTTGATGTTCCCGGCCATGATCCTCGCCGGCAATCTCGCCTCGTATGCGCTCCTGCTCACGCTGGTGTCGGTCCTGGCCGGGCGCGTGGCCGTGTATGCCCTGGCCAAGCGGTCTCCGTTCTCGCAGCGCGTGCTCCTGCTCGGCGGCGGGCCGCTGGCGGCCGAGCTGGCCCGCCAGATCCGAACCCGTCCCGATCTCGCGTTCCGCCTCGTCGGCGCGGTGGGGCCGCCCGGCGCTCCGTCGACCGTCCCGCGCCTCGGCGACTACGGGGCCGTCGTCGACGTCATCCGACGCTACCGTCCCGATCGCATCATCATCGCGATGCCCGACCGGCGGGGGACCCTGCCGGTCTCCGACCTGCTCGCGTGCCGCATCCGCGGGATCAAGATCGAGGAGGGCACGCAGGTCTACGAGCGCCTGACCGGGCGCCTCGCCGTCGAGTCGCTCATGCCGAGCACGCTGATCTTCGGCGACGGCTTCCAGGCCCGCCCCCTGCCGCTGGCCACCATGCGCGCGCTCTCGGTGGCGATCGCGTTCCTCACGCTCGTGCTGACCGCGCCGCTCATCGGCCTCATCGCGCTCGCCATCCGGCTGGAGTCGCGCGGCCCCGTCTTCTTCATCCAGGAGCGCGTCGGGCTGCGCGGCCGCCGCTTCCGCCTGGTGAAGTTCCGCACGATGCGCGAGAGCGACTCCGGCGCCGACTCGGTGTGGGGACGCGACAACGCCAGCCGCGTCACCCGGCTCGGCGCCGTGCTCCGCCGTTACCGGCTCGACGAGCTCCCGCAATGCCTGAACATCTTGAAGGGCGACATGAACCTCGTGGGCCCGCGCCCCGAGATGGCGGCCAACGTGGCGACCTTCGAGGCGGTAATCCCTTTTTACAACTTCCGTCACGAGGTCCGGCCCGGGCTCACCGGTTGGGCGCAGGTGAAGGCGGGCTACTCAATGTCGACGGAAGAGGTGACGCGCAAGCTCTGCTACGACCTCTACTACATCAAGCACATGTCGCCGGCCTTCGATCTCCAGATCCTCGTCGACACCGTCAAGTTCGTCCTCAGCGGCAAGCGTCCCGGATGAGTTACGACAAACGTTTACTCCAATCTGGCACGCCCAACCCCACAGTGGGCAGCCCGACCTTCCGCCCGCGTCGTCGCCCCGACGACGAAACGTGCGGTGGACGTGGTTCGGCACGCCTCTTGCGGACGCGGGATGTCATGCGAGTGAAAAATCCGCAATGAAGGTCACGAGCTTCGACGCCGCCTCGTCGTTCGCGTCCACTTCGACCGGTCGTCACGTCCTGGTCGTCGAGAGCGATCCCGACCAGCGCCGTCGAGTCCTCGCCCAGCTCGCCCACTGGGGCTACAGCCCCCTCGCGGCCGGTAGCGCGGAGGACGCGCTGGAGGTGCTGGGCCGCACGCGCGTGGTGTTCTCGCTCATCGCCATCCGCCTGCCCGGCATGTCCGGCATCGAGCTGGTGCGGCGGGCGCCGGAGCTGTCGGAGTCGGGGCCGATCATCATGATCGCCGACCCCGGCCACAGCGCCCAGATCGTCGAGGCCATCCAGGCCGGCGCCGACGACTTCATCCGCCGGCCGTACACGGCCGAGGATCTGGAGAACGCCATCCGGGCCGTGGTCGCCCGCCCGCGCCGCGAGGCGGCGCCGGCGGCACCGGCCGAGGAGAACGGCGAGCGGCTGCAGCGTGAGCTGGCCCTGCTGGTGAGCCCGCAGATGCGCGAGATCCAGCAGGTGATCGAGCAGGCGGCCCGCGCCGACGTCACCGTGCTGGTGTGCGGGGAGACCGGCGTCGGCAAGGAGCTCGTCGCCCGCGCCATCCACGCCCACTCCCTTCGCCGCCGGGCCGCCTTCATCAAGGTGAACTGCGCGGCGATGCCGCGCGAGCTGCTCGAGAGCGAGCTCTTCGGCCACGAGCGCGGCGCCTTCACCGGTGCCCACCAGCGCAAGCCGGGCCGCTTCGAGCTCGCCGACGGCGGCACCATCTTCCTGGACGAGATCGGCGAGCTGCACGCCGCGCTGCAGGCCAAGCTGCTGCACGTCCTGCAGGACGGCGAGTTCTCGCGCGTGGGCGGCCGCCACAACATCCGCGTCGACGTCCGGACGATCTGCGCCACCAATCGCGACCTCGCCCGGGAAGTGGCGGCCGGCCGCTTCCGGGAGGACCTCTTCTATCGCCTCAACGTCATCAACATCCTGGTGCCGCCCCTGCGCGAGCGGCGCGAGGAGATCCCGGGCCTGGTCGACTACTTCGTGCAGCGCTACTCGCGCGTGTTCAACGTGGCCGAGCGCGAGCTGAGCCCGGAGGTCATGCAGGCGTTCCTCGCCTACCACTGGCCGGGCAACATCCGCGAGCTGGAGAACTTCATCAAGCGGATGATCGTGCTTCAAGACTGGACGCTGGCCCGCACGCTGATCACCCCGACGGTGGCCGCCACAGCGGGGGTGGCCCCGGAGCCGTTCGCCGCCACCAAGGGGCTCTCGCTCAAGGAGATCTCCCGGCGCGCGGTCCTGGAAGCCGAGCGCGAGGTCATCGGCCGCGCGCTCGAGCAGTGCCGCTGGAACCGCGTGAAGACGGCCAAGATGCTGAAGATCAGCTACCGCGCTCTCCTCTACAAGATCAAGGACATGGGCCTCAAGCAGGACCCGGCCGCGAGCTAGCGCGACGGGCACCGGTAGGAGGATCGAGTCATGACAGTGAAATGGTTCGTCGTTTCCGCAGCGCTGCTGACGGGCCTCGGCCTGGTCGGTGGTGCCGGCGCCCAGCAGGCGTCGACCCGCGCCGCCAACGTCGTGCCCGCCGCGCCGGTGACGGTGCCGTCCGATTACGTCATCGGGGCCGAGGACATGCTGCAGATCTCGGTGTGGAAGAACGAGTCGCTCTCCCGCCAGCTGCCCGTGCGCCCCGACGGCAAGATCTCGATGCCGCTGCTGCACGACGTGCAGGCCTCGGGCCTCACGCCCATGCAGCTGCGCGACAAGATCGCCGTCGCCCTCGCCGAGTTCATGCCGAATCCCGAGGTGTCGGTGACGGTGCTCGAGGTGCGCAGCTACCGCGTGTCCGTGCTGGGCGAGGTCCAGAAGCCGGGCGTCCTGCAGCTCAAGGCGCCGACCACCGTGCTGGAGGCCATCGCGCTGGCCGGCGGGTTCCGCGACTTCGCCTCCCCGAGCAAGATCGTCATCTTCCGCAAGGACAACGGGGGCCAGACCCAGCGCCTGCGCTTCAACTACAACCGCGCCGTCGGCGCCGCCGGTGAGGAAAACGTGACGTTGCGTTCCGGCGATGTCGTCGTCGTTCCCTGACCGCCGAGGCATATCCATGGCAACCCCTGCGAGTCTCCACGACGAGTCCGCCCGCGGCCTGGGCCTGGCGACGGTGCTCGAGGTCGTCCGCCGCCGCCGCCTGCTGGCGCTGCTGCCCTGCCTCTTCGTGCTGGCGGCGGCCGCCTCGATGGCCATGTTCCTGCCGAGCCTGTGGACCGCCAAGGCCACGGTCCTGGTCAACCGCCAGGAGATTCCGGAGGCGCTCGTGCGGTCGACGGTGAGCGCCGACCCCGAGGCCCGGCTGCTGACGCTGACCCACGAGACGCTCGACACCCCCCGGCTGATGAAGATCATCCAGGAGAACGAGCTCTATCCCAACATGCGCCGCTCGCACTCGACGGCCGACGTCGTGGAGCGCATGCGCAAGGACATCAAGATCGACATCCAGGACGAGCGCGAGCGGCGCGGCCGCGAGTGGCGCTCCCTCGTCTTCACGGTCGCCTACACCGCGACCGATCCCGCGGTGGCCGCCAGCGTGACCAACACGCTGGCCGCGCTCTTCACCGAGGAGAACCGGCGGCTGCGCGAGCAGCAGGCGGTCGGCGCCAGCGAGTTCTTCGAGACCCAGCTGCGCGAGCTGCGCACGCGCCTGGCCGGGCAGGAGCAGAGGATCACCGCCTACAAGGAGCAGAATCTCGGCGAGCTCCCCGAGCAGCGTGAGGTCAACCTCCGCACGCTGGAGCGCCTGCAGCAGCAGCTGTCGCTCGCCCACGAGAACAACCGCCGGGCCAGCGAGCGGCGCCAGAACATCACGCAGAGCCTCAACGACCTCGATCTCGCCAGCGCGATGGGCGGCACCGGCGCCGGCGGGGCCATGAACGTCGCCCCCGGCGAGACCGCGGCGGCCCGGCTGTCGATCCTCCGCAACGAGCTGGCCGCGCTCCAGACGACGTACAGCGACAAGTACCCCGACGTGATCCAGGTGAAGGAGCAGATCCGCCTGCTCGAGGTCCGCGTGAAGGAGGAGGAGAAGAAGGTCGCGGCGGCCGCCGCCGCGCCCAAGACGGCCGCCCAAGCTCCGACCACCTCCCGCCGGAACCGCGACCTCGGGCTGGCCGTGAACAACCCCTACGTGCTGAGCCTGATGCAGCAGCTCGACCAGGCCAACGTCGAGGCCAAGGCGAGCACGGACGAGATCGGTAACCTGAACCGCCAGCTCGCCGTCTATCAGCGCCGGCTCGAGATGACGCCCAAGCGCGAGCAGGAGCTGGCGCTGATCACACGCGACTACGAGACCACGCGCGACATGTTCCGCTCGCTCCTGGCCAAGCGCGGCGAGGCCGACGTCGCCGCCGACCTCGAGCAGCGCCAGAAGGGCGACACCTTCCGCGTGATCGAGCCCGCCACCCTGCCCGATCGGCCGGCCGGGCCCAATCGCATCCGCCTGCTGCTGGTCGGCCTCGCCCTGGCGCTCGGCGCCGCCGGCGTCGCCGTCATCCTCGCCGAACAGGTCGACACGTCGTACCGCCGCGCCGACGAGGTGCGGGCGGCCGGCGTGCCGGTGCTCTCGACGATCCCGCGCATCGTCACCGAGGCCGACCGTCTGGGCGCGCTCCGGCAGCGGCGGCTGGCGGTCGTGGCGGTGACGGCCGGGCTGATGCTCGTCGTCGGCACCTCGTTCGTCGTGGCCCACAACAACCAGTCGCTCGTCAGCGTGCTGACGCCCGACACGACGGCGAAGAGGTAGGCCATGTACCTCCAGTTCTACGGACTCCGGGAGACGCCGTTCAGCCCCACACCGGACCCCAAGTTCCTCTTCCAGTCGACCCGGCACCGGGAGGCCCTCGCCCAGCTCCTCTACGGGGTGCGCGAGCGGAAGGGGTTCATCGTCCTCACCGGCGAGATCGGGACCGGCAAGACGACGCTGCTGCGCACACTGCTGGCGCGCCTGGATCACGACACCCACGTGGCCTACATCCACAACTCGGCGCTGGAGATCGAGGGGCTGCTCGAGTACATGCTCCAGGACTGGGGCCTGAAGTCGACGGCCACCACGCACGCCCAGCGGCTGTTCGAGCTCAACGAGTTCCTGATCGATCAGCACCGGCAGGGGCTGAGCCCGGTCCTGGTCATCGACGAGGCGCAGAACCTCTCCCTCGCCACGCTGGAGGCGGTGCGCCTGCTGTCGAACTTCGAGACGACCAATCAGAAGCTCATGCAGATTCTGCTCGTCGGCCAGCCCGAGCTGCGCGACAAGCTGAACACGCCCGAGCTACGCCAGCTCAAGCAGCGCATCGGACTGCGCTGCCACATCGGACCGCTGTCGCCCGAGGAGACGCGCCTGTACATCCGCCACCGGCTGCGCATCGCGGGGGCCTCGGATGCCGGCATCTTCACCGACGCCGCCATCCAGCGCATCACCGAGTACAGCCAGGGCATCCCGCGCGTCGTCAACATCGTCTGCGACCACTGCCTGCTCTCCGGCTTCGCCGACAGCAAGCGCCGCATCGACACCGGCGTGGTCGACGAGGCGGTCGAATACCTCGAGGAGGGCGAGCGGCGGGAATGGAAGCGCAGCCGCCAGATCCGGCTCGTGCCGGCCCGCGGCGTCGTGTGGGCCGCGCGCGGGGGCGTCGCCGCCCTCGTGGTCCTGGTCCTGCTGCTCCTGGTCTTCGCCGTCAACACTACTGGCTGGTTCGGCCATGCGCTCCCATAGGAGGGCCCCGTGAGCAAGTTCTTCAAGGCGCTGGAGAAGGTCGAGCACGAGCGCGAGATGGCCGCCGAGTCGGCGGTCACGCCGCCGGCCGCCCCGGCCGCGACGGCCGTGGTCGTCGAGCCCCCCGGCCGTCCCGTCGCGGCGCCGGCCCCCGAGGCACCGCCGGCCCCCGCTCCCCGGCCCGCGCCGGCCCCACGGCCCGAGCCAGCGCTCCGTTCCGAGCCGGCGAGTCGGCCCGCGCCGGCGCCCCGGCCCGAACCGGCGCTCCGATCCGAGCCGGCGCCACGGTCGGATCCGGCTCCCACGGTCACGCCCTTCACGAAGCCGTCCGTCCGGCCGATGGTCTACGGCGCGCCGGTCGCGCGCGGGTCGGCCAGGCGACACGATTTCGCCTGGCAGATGGAGCCGGCCGCCGACACCGAGAGCGGCGAGATCGACGATCATCTCGTCAGTCTGCTGGAGCCCACGAGCTTCGCGGCCGAGCAGTATCGGGCCGTGCGACTCGCCCTCGAGACGCTCCACCACGAGCGCGGCACCGGCGTGGTCGGCGTGTCCAGCCCGGGACGGGGCGAGGGCCGGACGATGACCGTGTTGAACCTGGCCGGGGCGCTGGGCCAGGCCTCCGACGCCCGGGTGGCGTTGCTCGAGGCCGATCTGCGGCACCCTTCGATCGCCGGCTACCTCGGCCTGCCGGCCGGACGCGGACTCTCCAGTTACCTCGTCGACACCGCGATGACCGTGGACGACGTGGTGCAGCGCCCGGCCTCGATCGCCTTCTCGGTCCTGCCGGCCGGGACCGCCTCGTCGATGCCGTACGAGCTCCTCAAGGCCCCCCGGCTGGCGGCGCTGATCTCCGAGCTGCGCCGTCGCTACGACTACGTTCTCGTCGATACGCCCTCGGCGCTGCCGTTCCCCGACGTCGGCATCCTGCGCGACCTGGTGGACGGATTCATCGTCGTCGTGCGCGCCAACCGCACGCCCCGCGAGCAGCTGCAGGACACGATGGCCGTGCTGGGCCGCCAGCGCACGCTGGGGCTCGTCTTCAACGACGACGAGCGCACCGGCGTGCCGGCCTTCAAGAATCAGGGCGAGGCGTCGTGGCGGCGGCTGGTGCCGCGGCCGCTGGGGGCGGCTCGTGGCTGAGACCGCTCCCGTCGTCAACGTCCTGACCGTGGACGTCGAGGAGTACTACCACGGCGTCGAGTTCGCGAACGCGCTCGACGCGCCGGCGCTGGCGGCGCTGCCGAGCCGGGTGGTCGCGCAGACCGAGCGCCTGCTCGACGTCCTCGACCTTCACGGCGCCCGCGCCACGTTCTTCACCCTCGGCCTCGTCGCCCAGCGCTTTCCGCGGCTGGTCCGCGGCATCGTCGCGCGCGGGCACGAGCTGGCCTCGCACGGATGGGATCACACGCCGGTCTTTCGGCTCGGCGTCGAGGCATTCCGCGTCGACGTCCGCCGCGCCAAGCACGCGCTCGAGAACGCGGCGGGCCGCGCCGTGCGCGGATATCGGGCGCCGAACTACTCGATCCGCCACGACACGCCGTGGGCGTTCGCCATCCTCGCCGAGGAGGGCCACACCTACGACTCGAGCATCCATCCCATCGGCCACGACCGCTATGGGTTCCCCGAGGCGCCGCGCTTCGTCTACGGGGTGCCCGGCAACGAGCTGTGGGAGGTGCCGGTCGGCACCGCGCGCGCGCTCGGCACCAACGTCCCGGTCGGCGGCGGCTTCTTCCGCCTCTTCCCGACTCCGCTGTTGCGAAGCGCGATCGCCAGCGTCAATCGTCTCGATCGCCAGCCGCTCGTGCTCTACGTCCACCCCTGGGAGTTCGATGCCGCGCAGCCGCGACCGCCGATGCCGTGGCTCGATCGGTTCCGCCACTACGTCGGCCTGGCCGGCGCCGAGCGCAAGCTCCGCGCCCTGCTCTCGGCGTTTCGGTTCACCACGATCGAGGACGCGCTGGCTTCGGTCCGCATCGCTCCCGCGGCGGCGATCGTCCGCGCGTCGTAGGTATCGTCATGCGCGTCCTGATGGTGACCACCACGCCGCCATATCTGCCGACGCACGATCGCGCCCGGCTGGCCCCGGCCTCCCTGCTCGCACACCTGGCGGCCCGCCACGCGCTGGCCGTCGTCACGCTCGACGCGCGCGCGGAGACGCCGGCCCAGCGCGCGTGGGCCGCCACGCTCGGCGTGCGCACGATGCGCGCGCCGGCCGGCCGCCTGCGGCATCCGCTCCGGAGCGCCCCCGCCGAGGGGCTGACCGCGCTCGCGGCCGCCGTGCGGCGCGCGGCCGCCGAGTGGAGGCCCGACCTCGTGCACCTCGACGGTGCGCTGCTCGCCCCCCTGGCCACCGAGCTTCCGGTGCCGGTCGTCCTGGCCTGTCGCGAGTCCGGCGTGCGGCGCGCGCGGCAGGGCCGCCGCCGGGCGCGCCGGCCGCACGAATGGATGCGCGCCCAGCTCGACGAGCGCATCGAGCTCGAGTGGGAGCGGCGCTGGCTGCCCGCCGCCGCGGCGTGCGTCGTGGGCTCCGAGGCCGATCGCCGCACGCTGGCCGAGCGGGTACCGTTCGACCGGATCGAGGTCATCCCGCCCGGGATCGACGCGCAGCTCTACGGCTTCCGTCGGGGCGGCGAGCGTGGCCGCCTGGTTTTCGCCGGCCACCTCGCCTGGCCCGCGCATCGGGACGCCGCCCGCCGGCTGGCGACCGACGTCCTGCCGCGCGTGCGGCGGGTGCTGCCGCGGGCCGAGCTGCTGATCGCCGGCGCCGGCGCCGGGTCTGCGCTGCGTGCGCTGACCGCCTCACCCGGCGTGCGGGTGGCCGGGGCCACGCCCGACCTGCGGCCCACGCTGTGGAGCGCCACGGTCGCGCTCGTTCCCGCCGAGGCCGCTCCGGGCGTCGACGCCGCCCTGCTCGAGTCGATGGCGCTCGGCACACCGGTGGTGGCGGCGCGGTCCTGCCTGGCCGGCCTCGACGACATCCTGCCGGGCCAGCACGTCCTCGCCGCCGAGACCGACGCCGAGACGGCCGCGGCGATCGAGCTGGTCATGCGCGAGCCGGTGGTGGCGGCGACGCTGGCCGCCAGTGCCCGTCAGATGATCGAACGCCGGTACACATGGGCCGCGGTGGCCCGCTGCTACGAGTCGCTCTGGGCCCGGGTGGCGGACACACGCCCGGCGGCCGTCGCCGCATGACGGCGCAGGAGCAGGTGCCACCGCTGTTCGTGGGCATCGCCGGCGGCAGCGGGAGCGGCAAGACCAGCCTGGCCCGCGCGCTCCTCGCCGCGCTCGATCCGGCGCGCGCCGCGCTGCTCACCCACGACGCGTACTACCACGATCGCGGCGCGCTGGCTCCCACCGCCCGGGCCGCGGCCAACTACGACGTGCCCGACGCCTTCGATCAGCCGCTGTTCCTCGAGCACCTGGCGGCGCTACGCCGCTGGCTCACGGTACGTCCACCGACGTATAGCTTTTCCACCCACCGGCGCACGGGCTACGCGCCGCCGGTGGCGCCGCGACCCATCGTCGTCATCGAGGGCATCCTGCTGCTGTGGGAGCCCGCGGTGCGCGCGGCGCTGGATCTCAGCATCTATCTCGACGCGCCCGAGCGGGTGCGCCTGGAGCGCCGGCTCGCCCGCGACGTCGCCGAGCGCGGTCGTACCACCGACGCCGTACTCGCCCAGTTCGCGGCGACGGTGCGCGACGCCCACCGGACGTACGTGGAGCCGACCCGGGCCATGGCCGACCTCGTGCTGAGCACCACGGGTCGGATCGAGCCCATCGCCGAGATCGCCGTCGCCGTGGTCCTCGACCGCTTCGCCCGGCGCGGCGGCGACCGGGTGCGGATCGCCTCGTGAGCGGCGCCGCCCTCCGCCACGAAGTCGGAGCGGACGCCGCCGTGGCCGCCTCGATCGAGCATTGCGTGCACGTCCTGCGCGAGCGGCTCGGCTCGCGACTGGTCGGCATCGTGCTCACCGGCAGCTTCGCGCGCGGCGAGGGCACGGTGGTCCCGATCGACGGGCACCTGCGCGTGCTGGGCGACATCGAGTTCCTGGTGATCCTGCCCCACGGCCGCGACTACCGCGCTCTGCGGCCGGCGCTGGCCGGCTGGAGCCGACAGGTGAGCCAGACACTCGGCGAGCAGGGCGTGCGCGTCGACGTGGAGTTCGGTCCGGCCGAGGAGTCGTACCTGCGGCGGCGAGCCCGGCCGTCGATCTTCGTCTACGAGCTCCGCACGCACGGCCGCGTCGTCTGGGGGCCGGCGGACCTGCTGCGGCGCATCCCGCCGTTCGGCGCCGACGCCATTCCGCGCGCCGACGCCGTCCACCTGATCTTCAACCGGGCGATCGAGCAGCTCGACGCCTGGGATCGCGTGGGCGGGCTGAGTTGCGAGGCGCTCTTCGACGTCGCCTACCAGCGCCTGAAGCTCCGGCTCGATCTGGCCGGCTCGGCGCTCGCGTTCGCGGGCCGTCACGTCTCCGCTTACGCCGCGCGGCCGCGCGCCTTCGCGGCGCTGCTGGACGGCACGCCGACGCTGGCGGCGCTGCTGCCGCCGGCCTTCGTCGACGATCTCGGGCAGGCGGCGCGCGCGAAGCTCGCGCCCGGTCTCGCCGACGTGCTGCCGGCCGGCCCGCCCGCGCAGCAGCGCGCCTGGGTGCGCGCGGAGATCCAGCGCCACGTGGCCGCCGTGGCCGCGGTGCTGCGCTGGGAGCTCGGGCAGCTGCTCGGCGGCGACGCACCGCTACCGGTCCTGCTCGAGCGCTGGATCGACGCGCAGCCGTGGCGGGGCCGCGGCCGGCAGTGGGCGAAGCTCGCGCTGCATCCGATGCCGGCGCCGCTGCCGCTGAGCGCGCGGCGGGCGGCGCGTCTCGCCCTGCGCTCCACGCCGCGGGCGCTCACCTACGCGGCCGGCGCCACCGCCTATCTCGCGCTGGGCGCAGACGGACCGGCCACCGGCGCGGCCGCCCGCCTGCTGCCGCTCGCTGGTCCGTCGCCCGCCAGCGCGGCGGACGAGCGCGCCGCGATCACCGCCTTCTGGCGGTGGTGCATCCGTAACGACTGATCGGGGGAACGCTGATATGCCCGCACCGCTGTCGATCTACGTCCTCGTGGACGCACTCGGCTGGGATGTGCTCCGCGGCCGCCCCTTCCTCGACGACCTGCTGGCCGAGCGCCGCTGGCTGGTGACGATCCTGGGGTATTCGTCGGGCGCCATTCCCACGCTGCTGTCGGGAATGACGCCGAGCCAGCACGGCCACTGGAATCTCTTCTATCGTGATCCCGCGCGCTCGCCCTTCCGGTGGACGCGCCCGCTGGCCGGACTGCCGCGGCCGCTCGTCGAGAATCGCGTCAGCCGCCGCCTGCTGAAGATGGCCGCCCGGCGCGCGTCGGGCTACCGCGGGTACTTCTCGCTCTACGACTATCCGGTCGCGCACCTGGCCGAGTTCGATCTCACCGAGAAGCGCGACATCTACCAGCCGGGGGGCCTCGACTGTCGCTCGATCTTCGACGACATGACCGAGGCCGGCATCTCCTACGAGTGCTACAACTACCACGGCCACACGGACGCCGAGATCCTCGCGCTGGCGCCGGAGCGGGCGGCCCACGCCGACACCCGCGTCCTCTTCCTGTACCTCTCGGGCCTCGACCATCACCTGCACTACCACGTGCACGAGCCCGACTCGGTGACGTCCATGCTCGCCTGGTACGAGGCGGGGCTGCGGCGCGTGTGGGAGGCGGCCACGTGGGCGGGCCGCGAGGTGCGCCTCTTCGTCTTCTCCGACCACGGCATGACGCCGATCCGCTGGACCTACGACCTGCGCCGCGACGTGCAGGCGCTGGGGCTGCGCGTGCCCGGCGACTACCTGCCGGCCTACGACTCGACCATGGCGCGCTTCTGGGTGTGGAACGACCGGGCGCGGGCGGCGCTGACCGGGCTGCTGGAGGACCATCCCTGCGGCACGCTCCTGAGCCAGACCGAGCTGCAGCGGCTCGGCGTGTGGTTCGACGACGATCGCTACTACCAGATGCTCTTCCTCATGAAGCCGGGGATGCTCCTGTCCCCGAGCGACATGGGCACGGTGCGCTTTGCCGGCATGCACGGCTATCACCCGAGCGAGCCGACGGCCGACGCGGTGTTGCTCGCCACCGTCCCCGTCGACAAGGCCGTGGATCACATCACCGGCGTGCGCGGCGTTCTGCTGGAAGACCTGGGGCTGGCCACCCGGGAGCGCGTGGCGTGAGGCGGATCCGCTTGTTGTTCGTCCTGACCTCGCCGGTGCGCGGCGGCGTCGAGGAGGTCGTGCTGGCGCTCCTGCGGCGCCTCGACCCCGGGGAGTTTCACCTGGGGCTGGCCGCGCCCGGGGCCCTGCTCGACGCCCTCGGCGGCGACCTCACGGGAGTTCGCGTCGAGACCGAGGCCGTCGCCGCCGAGAGCGTGCGGCAGCCACGCGAGGTCCGCCGCCTGGCGAGCTTCATGACGCGGTTCCGACCCGACATCGTCAACTCCCACCTGTTTCGCGCCACGGTGGTCGCGGCCCCCCTCGCCCGCTGGCACGGCGCGCGCGCCGTCGAGACCTACCACGGGCGCGAGGGCTGGCGGCAGGGACCGGCAGCGCTGCGGTTCCTGCCGGACCGCATGATCGGGCGTCTGCTCGATCGCGTGATCGCGGTGTCGGAGGCGGCGCGCGCGTTCCTGATCAGCGGCAAGGGCTATCGCGCCGACACCATCACCGTCGTCCCCAACGGTCGCGACCTGTCCGTCTTCACGCCGGGGCCCGCGCGCGAGGCCGCCCGCAAGGAGCTGGGCCTCGACGGGGCGGTCCCGCTCGTGGGCGTCGTGGGGCGGCTGGAAGCGCAGAAGGGCCACACCCATCTGCTCGACGCCTGGCCCGCCGTCGTGCGCGAGTTTCCCGACGCGCGCTGCCTGCTGGTCGGCGAGGGCTCGCTGCGCGCCGCGCTCGCGGAGCAGGCCCGCGCCCGCGGCGTCGCCGCCTCGGTGATCTTCGCCGGCTTCCGTGCCGACGTCCCGCGCGTGCTCGACGCGATCGACGTCCTCTGCCTGCCCTCGCTCTACGAGGGCATGCCACTCACCGCCATCGAGGCCTCCGCGATGGCGCGGCCGGTCGTGGCCACGAACGTCGACGGCACACCGGAGGTCGTGCGCGACGGTCACTCCGGGCGACTGGTGCCGCCGGCCGACCCGGCCGCGCTGGCGCGCGCGCTCTGCGACGTGCTGCGCGATCCCGAGCAGGCGCGGCGGATGGGCCAGGCCGGTCGTGAGCTCGTGCTCGAGCGCTTCGACCTCGGGCGTCAGGTCGAGGCGACGGCGCGCGTCTACCGGAGCCTGGCGCGATGACGGCGGCCGTCGCCTTCTGGCTGGCCGGAGCCCTGCTCGCCTACACCTGGGTCGGCTACCCCCTGCTCCTGCGGCTCCTGGCCGCGCGCCGGCGCGCGCTGCCGGCGCCGGAGCCGGCGCGGCCGTCGCTCTCCGTGATCGTGGCCGCCTTCAACGAGGCCGGATGCATCCGCGAGAAGATCGACACCACGCTGGCCCAGCGGTATCCCGCCCAGCGCGTGGAGATCATCGTCGTCTCCGACGGCTCGACGGACGCCACCGACGCCATCGTCGCTCGCCATCCGGATCCACGCGTGCGGCTGCTCCGGCAGGAGCCGCGGGCCGGCAAGTCGGCCGCGCTCAATCGGGGCGCGGCGGCGGCGCGCGGCGACCTGCTGGTCTTCACCGACGCCAACGCGATGTTCGCGCGTGAGGCGCTGGCGCGACTGGCCGCGCCCTTCGCGGATCCGCGCGTGGGCCTCGTGACCGGCCACGGCCTCTACGCCGACAGCGCCGGCGACGCGCGCGCCGTATCGAGCGGCTACGTGCGGTACGAGGCGCTGCTCCGCGTCGGCGAGAGCGCGCTGGGCTTTCAGTCCAGCGCGGACGGCGCCATCTACGCCCTGCGCCGCGGCCTCTACCGCGAGCTGCGGGCGACGGAGGTGAACGACCTCCTGCATCCGATCCAGGCCGCGCTCGCCGGCTTCACCTCCCTCTTCGACCCGGTCGCGTACACGGTGGAGCCGCCCTCGAAGAGCGGCGGGCAGGAGTTCCGGCGCCACGTCCGCATCGTCGCCCAGGGCATGCACCTGCTCAGCCGCTGGCTGCCGCCGCTGATCGCCGCGCGGTGCTGGGGACCGGTCTGGATGCTGCTCTCGCACCGCGCGCTGCGCTGGACGAGCGCGCCGTCGCTGGCCGTGCTCCTGGCCGCCAACCTCGTACTGTTCGATCGCGGGTGGCCGTACGCCGCCGCGCTGCTCGGCCAGGGCGCGTTCTACGCGCTCGCGCTGGCCGGCTGGGCGGCCGAGCGTACCGGGCGCGGCCTGGGCCGGCTGGCCATCCCCTATTTCTTCTGCCTCGTCGCGGCCGCCGGCATGGCCGGCTTCTACCGCTTCGTCCGCGGCGGCGTGCAGGCCGTGTGGGCGCCGGCCGGCACGCGCGTCACCGAGCGGGCCGCATGAACGTCCGCGTCGCACTGGTCCGCAACACCGCCTGGTACGCGCTGGTCACGGGCGTGGGGCTGGTGTCGGGCCTGGTGATGTCGGTCATCCTCGCCCGCGGCCTCGGCCCCGCGCTCATGGGCTACCTCTCCTACGTCACCTGGGCCGAGCGCACGCTCACCGCCGTGGCCACGCTCGGCTACACGTTCGCGACCGTGCGCTACACCGCCGAGGCCTTCGCGCGCGGCGACGTGAGCCGGGCGTGGGGCGTGGTGCGGCTCTTCATGCGACGCCAGGTGGTCACGACCGCGCTGGTGACGGTGGTGGCCGTCCCCATCGTGCTCGCCTTCGCCGCGCCCGAGCTGAAGGCTCCGCTGCTGGTCGTCGTGGCCACGCTGTTCCTCATCACCATCGAGAGCATCTACACGCACGCGCTCCAGGGCGCGCAGCGCTACGACATCACCGCGCGCACGAGCACGATCAAGATGGCCCTGCAGCTGCTGGTGGCGGTGCTGGCGATCCACCTCGGCGCCGGCCTGGCCATGCTGATCGCCGGGATGGGGCTGACGCTGGTCGTCTCCTGCCTGATCCAGCGGCGCCGGGTGCTGGAGATCTACGAGGGCTCCGCGAGCGCGGCGCCGGCCCCGATGACGAGCGACGTGCGCGCATACCTGCTGCCGCTCTCGATCGTCGCCGTGCTCGACGCCATCGTGTGGGATCGCTCGGAGGTCTTCTTCCTGGGCCTCTACGCCTCGTCGGAGGACATCGCCTACTACAGCCTGGCGTTCGGGCTGGCCACGCGGATCATGATCATCCCGGCCATCGCGGTCGGTGCCCTGCTGCCGGCCTTCTCCGCGCTGCACGGCGCCGGCGACCCCGAGGAGTTCGGCCGCCTCTACAAGGGCGTGCTGCGCTACGTCGCCCTCGTGGGCGCGCCGCTGGCGGCGATCGTGGCGGCCCTGGCGCCCTCGCTCGTGGTCTGGCTCTACGGCGACGCGTACCTGCCGGCCGCGTCACTGGTCGGCGTGCTGGCCGCGGTCGCCCTGCTCTCGGCACTGCGCCAGGTGGCGTGGGCGGCGCTGCGCGCGGTCGGCGACCGGCGATGCGCCCTCACCGCGACGGCGGTGGCGGCCGCGGTCAACATCGGCCTGGCCGCGCTGCTGATTCCGCGCTGGGGCACGGTCGGCGCCGTCGTCGCCAATGCCGCCGCCCAGATCACGGCGACGGTGTGGGCCTTCGTCGGCATGGCGAGCGTGCATCGCGCCGGCTTCCCGATCCTCGACATCACCAAGACGGTGGCGGCCGGACTGCTGGCGTGGTTGGTCGCGTGGGAGCTCACCGGCGACGCCCACGACCTGATCCGGCTGAGCGTCGCCGCCGGGGCCGGATTCTCGACGTTCGTGCTCGCCTGCGTGCCGCTCGGGCTCATCGGGGCACGCGAGTGGGGGCTGCTCACCACCTCGACGCGCCGGCTGCTGGCGATGTGCGCCCCCGGCGCCACCACTCCCTGAGGAGCCTCATGGAAATCTTCGTCATCGTCGGCGCCGGCTTCGTTGGATCGCACCTCGTGGACGCCTGCCCGGCCCCGGGTCACGAGACGGTGGTCGCATGAGCTACGCCCTCGTCCGCGTCGTGACGTCGCCGGCGACGCGACCGACCGTCTCGGCGATCGTGCCGACGAAGAACCGCCCCACCCTGCTCGGCGTCGCCGTCCGCTCGCTGCTGGAGCAGACCGTGTCCGTGAACGAGCTGATCGTGGTGGACCAGAGCGACAGCGACGCCGGGCGACGCCTGGTGACGGCGCTGGTGGCCGAGCTGCCCGCCGCACGTCGACCGCGCCTCGACTACGTGCTCGATCCGACGATCAACGGCGCCGCCGCCGCCCGCAACGCCGGCCTCGACCGGGCCGGCGGCGATATCCTGCTCTGCTGCGACGACGACGTCGTGGCGGACCCGCGCGTGGTGGACCGCCTGCTCGCCCACTATCGGGTGGCCCCGGAGTGCGCGGGCCTGGCCCCCGTCATCACGAACTATCCGATGCCGGGCCGCCTGATCCGGCTTCACCGCTGGCTGTTCTATCGCGGGCCCTTCCGCGACGAGCGCCAGCCCGTGTACTGGCGCTGGCGGCGCTACCGCCAGCCCACGCGCGTCCCGGTGCGCATGTTCACCGGCGCGATGATGTCGTTCCGCCGGACCGCGCTCGGCGGCCTCCGCCACGACGCCCGCTACCGCGGCGCCTCCGTCGGCGAGGACATCGACCTCTGCTGGGCGCTCGGCCGCCGCGGCGGTCGGCTGGCCATCGCCACCGACGCCCACATCGTGCACAACCGCGCGGCCCGGCCGGCCACCCGCCCCGAGGAAGCGCAGATCGCCGCCTGGGGCTTCCTCTACCACAAGCACGTGCCGCAGACGCTCGCCACCCGCCTGGCCTTCGCCTGGTACGTGACCGGCGTGTTCGTCGGCGCCACCCTCAACACCGTGACCGAGCGCACGCTCGCCCCCCTGCGCTCCGCGATCGCCGGTCTCCGCGCCCTCCGCACCGACTACGCCGGGTCCACCTTCCTCAGCTCAGCCGCCGACTCCCAGCCCCGCGCCCGCCGCACCTAGCCCTTCGAAGCGCGACGCTCCGACGCCCACCGAAGGGATGACAATCCGGCGTGGAGGGGCCCGACGAACGCATCACCGCATCGATGGAATCACGCAGCCCACACATGGAATCCACGCTCGTGGTTCGCAGACCCCCTCCCCGCCGCAGTCTCAGCCCGGAGTCGCGCGCGGCGTGAGGTAAGCTTGGTGCGCTCAAATCCGGGCGACGAGGAGCGCGATGGCCAAGCGCGTGGACGGGAAGGCAGCGATCGTGGTGGGCGGCGGTCAGACGCGCGGCGAGACGGTCGGCAACGGACGGGCCACGGCCATCGTGCTGGCGCGAGAGGGCGCGCGCGTCATCGTGGCCGACCGTCACCTCGAGTCCGCCCGTGACACCTGCGAGATGATCGTCGGCGAGGGCGGCCAGGCCTGGCCGTTCGAGGCCGACATCACCAACGAACCCGCCGCCCGGCGCCTGATCGCGGCCGGCCTCGAGCGCTTCGGTCGGCTCGACATCCTGCACAACAACGTCGGCGCCAGCCTCGCGTTGGGCGATGCGTCGGCGACGGAGCTCACCGAGGAGGCGTTCCAGCGGAGCTTCGACGTCAACCTCAAGGGCATGTGGCTGGCCTGCAAGCACGCGCTGCCGGCCCTGCGCGAGACGAGCGGCTCGATCGTCAACATCTCCTCGATGGCCGCCCGCAACGCGTACCCGCTCGTGGGCTACAAGACCACGAAGGCGGCGGTCGTCGCGCTCACCGAGAACCTGGCCGCCGCCAACGCCCGCTACGGCGTGCGCGCCAACGCCATCCTGCCGGGCCTGATGAACACGCCCATGGCCATCGAGGCCCGAGTGGCGCAGGGCACGAGCCGCGAAGAGGTCATCGCCGCCCGTGACCGCCGCGTCCCCCTGCGCCGGCGGATGGGCACCGGCTGGGACGTGGCCTACGCCGCGCTGTTCCTGCACTCCGACGAGGCGAGCTTCGTCACCGGCGTCTCGCTGGCGGTCGATGGCGGCGAAGGCGTGAGCTGGGGCTCGTAGGGCGTCCGCGACCAAGTTTCCGCTTGACCAGACCGGGCCCGCTGACCACAGTATCCCGTTGGCGCTCGGCGTGATCCTGCGAGGAGACGGACCAGGGGGACTTGGGATGGATAGGTGGCTGGCTGGGATTTTCGCCTGCGTGCTCGGTGCCGTGTTGACCGCGACGATGCCCGCGCTGGGGCAAGGCATCACCGACATGAAGAAGGGCGAGGGCGGCAGCGCCGTGCAAGGCTCGGCCGGGCCGAGCGGCTCGTCGGATGCGGCCTCCGACCTCGAGCACTGTGAGAAGCCGATGGGCACGCTGGCCGTGGTCGAGCCGCAGAGCCACGTCCTGTCGAGCCTGTCGCGCTATCGTCTCGGCTCGCCCGTGGGCCTCATCCGCCTGATGATCCAGCAGTCCAACTGCTTCCTCGTCGTCGAGCGTGGCGTGGGCATGCAGAACATGATGCAGGAGCGCGCCCTGGCCAAGAGCGGCGAGCTGCGCCAGGACTCCAACGTCGGTGGCGGTCAGATGGTGTCGGCCGACTACATCCTCACGCCGGGCATCGTGTTCTCCGAGAACAACGCCGGCGGCGTGGGCGGCGGGGTCGGCGGCGCGGTCGGCGGCCTGTTCGGGCGTGGCGCCGGCGCGGTGATCGGAGGCGTGGCCGGCGGGCTCAAGTTCAAGGAGGCGCAGACCAGCATGCTGGTCGCCGACGCGCGCTCGGGGATCCAGGTGGCGGCGGCCGAGGGCAGCGCCAAGAAGGCGGACTTCCGCCTGGGCGGCATGCTCGCTGGCGCCGGGATCGGCGGCGCCGGCGCGGCGGCGCTCGGCGGCTACAGCAACACCAACGAGGGCAAGATCATCGCGGCCAGCTTCGCCGACAACTACAACGGCGTCGTCCGCTCGGTCCGCGGCAACCCGAGCCTGCAGCGGAAGGTCACCTCGCTGGCCGCCGAGGCGGGCACCGTGGTCAAGGCCGGGGCCACCTACAACGAGGGCGACGTCCTGCGGCCGAAGATCGCCAACATCAAGCTCCTGAGCAAGCCGGCGGACGACGCGGCGACGGTGCTGACGCTCAACAAGACCGACGAGCTGATCTTCATGGGCAAGGAGCAGGACGGCTTCGTCAACGTCGAGACCGGCAAGGGCTCGGGCTGGGTGAAGAAGGTCCTTATCAGCAAGTAACCCGTAACTTGTCGAGAAGCTTGAGGTCCGGGTCGACGCCGAGACCCGGCCCCTGCGGCACGGCGATGCGTCCCTGGCGCGGCTGGATGGCCTCACCGAGCGGGTTGTCGTCGAAGTCGCAGTAGAAGCGCTCGACCAGGCTCTCGCGCGGCATCGCGGCGATGCAGTGGATCGAGGCCAGCAGTCCCGGGCCGAAGTACGCCGAGTGCGGAACCACCTCCACGCCGAACGCCTCGGCCACGGTCATGACCCGCCGCAGCTCCGTCACGCCGCCGATCTTCGTCACGCTCGGCTGCGCGTATGTCAGCGCGCCCGCCTCGAAGGCGCGCCGGAAGTCCCACACGGTGCCGTAGTTCTCGCCGGCGGCGGTCGCGATACCGCCGCGGGCGCGGACCTCGGCGAGCCCGGCCACGTTCTCCGGCGGCCACACCGGCTCCTCGAGCCAGTGCAGATCGAGCGGCGCCAGTCGCCGCGCCATCGCCAGCGCCTCGGCCACCGTCCACGGACAGTTGGTGTCGACCATGATCGGGACGCCCGGGCCGGCCACGTCGCGGGCGGCCTTCACCTCCGGCACGGTGATCTCGTGAAGCTTGATGTGGCGATAGCCGCGGGCCAGCGCCTGCGCGGTGTAGTGCGCGACGCCCTCGGCGGTGCCGTAGCGCAGCAGGCTGGCGTACGCCGGCAGGTCCGCGCGCGGGCTGCCGCCGAGCAGGCGGTAGAGCGGCTGGCCGGCGATCTTGCCGGCGATGTCCCAGAGCGCGATGTCGATGCCGGAGAGCGCGTAGATCGTCGGGCCGTTGCGGCCCACACCGTGCAGCACGCGCTGCAGGTCGTCGGTGAGCGACGAGATCGCGCGCGGATCGCGGCCGACGCACATCGGTCCCAGGAGCGTGTCGAGGGCGGCCTTCGTGGCGTGGAAGATACGATGGCCGAACGCCTCGCCCCAGCCCGTGATCCCGGCGTCGGTCTCGAGGCGAACCAGGAGCGTGTCGATGCTGGTCCGCGCCCGACCGCCCAGCATGGGCGTCGCGCCATCGATGACCATGGGCAGGTTGACGACGAGGGTCTCGACCCGGGTGATCTTCATCGGATCGCGTCCTCGAAGGCCAGCATGAACCGCTGCATGTTGGGACGGGTGCCGATGGTCAGCCGGAAGCTGCCGTCGATGACCGGCTTGCCGGCCATGCTCCGCACCAGGATCCCCCGCTCCCGCAGCGCCTGCACCACGCACTCGACGTCGCGCCCCGGCCACACGAGCATGTAGTTGCCGCCCCCGGCCGCGTGCCGCACACCCAGGCGCTGCAGCTGCTCGATCGTCCACGCCCGGGCCGCGTGCACCTCGGCGACGTACCGGCGCATGTGCTCCGGATCGGCCAGCGCGGCGTGGCCCGCCACCACGGCGAACATGTTGATGTCGTACGGTCCGGTCACCCGGCGCAGCCGATCGAGCACGGAGGGGTGGCCGATCGCGAAGCCCAGGCGCAGCGCCGCCAGGCCCGCCGCCTTCGACAGCGAGTGCAGCGCGACGACGTTCGGCAGCTCGCGCGCGGCCGTCACCACCGACTGTCCGGTGAACGCCACGTAGAGCTCGTCGACGACGATCAGCGTGTCCGGCGCCGTCCCGGCGAGCTCCACGATGGAGGCGGGTGGCAGCAGCGTGCCCGTCGGATTGTTGGGGTTGCAGATGAAGAAGAGCCGGGGCCCGCCCTGCAGCCGCCGGGTGATGGCCGCCAGCGGATACCCGAGGTCGTCCCGGTAGGGCACCTCGTCGATCACCATCCCCTGCTGCTGCGCGCAGGGCTCGTAGTACCCGAACGTCGGCACGGTCGTCAGGAACGTCGCGCCCCGCTCGCCGTAGGCGTCAAAGATCGCCCGGATGGCGGCATCGACGCCGTTGAAGGCCTCGACGCGCTCGGCGGCGATCCCGAGCGTGGTGGCGAAGGCCTCGGTGAGACCGGCGTACTCGGGATAGGTGCCGTACGCCGACGTGGGCAAACCGCGGACGGCCTCCACGACCTTGGGCGAGGGACCGACCGTGCTCTCGTTGAAATCCAGGCGCAGCATCGAGCGGCGCCCCTCGAGCGGAGCGACGTACGGCTTGAGCGCCTCGACTTCGGGCTTGGCCCGCGGCTCGCTCAAGCGACCGGCCTCGACGTCGCCCCCCGCCCCTCTTCGATCGCTCGGAGCGCCGCCCAACCGCCGGGGCGCTCCTCG
>Ga0134124_10001092_pt1 | contig 21697 bp, 16 predicted proteins | sample KB304_FD_96880 | JGI IMG/M metagenome (GOLD analysis project Ga0134124, IMG submission 96880) | Terrestrial soil microbial communities without Nitrogen fertilizer from Kellogg Biological Station, Michigan, USA - KB3-0-4 | ecosystem: Environmental > Terrestrial > Soil > Unclassified ... | reverse complement strand
GGCATGAACTTGCTGACAATCCGCAGCGACTGGTTGAGATAGCGCAGCGCTTCAGGCTCATCCCCTTGCAGGAATTTTTCCGTTCCGTAATTGGCATATGCCAGAGCGGAATTGGAGCCCATCTCGATCGCCTTCAGGGCAAATGCTTCCGGATTGCGGTAGTTACGGCTGAGCGAAACATTGAAGAGTGCAAGATAGCAGAGCAGCATGACGACAACTGCCTTGAATGAGCGGCGCTGCTCAAGCTCAAACTCTTGCACGACCTGCAGATTGAGAAGCAACAGCCCGAAACAGATCAGGTAGGATCTGTGGTCCACATGTTCATTGGAAAAAGAGTAGAAACTGGGATAGTAGGTCATACCGGGGAGAATAAAGAGGAGGAACCATGCAAGGAAAAAGAGAGCCTTCCGCTGTCGCAGCCTCCTGCAGTAAAGACACAGGGCCAGCAGCCCGGTAATGATCACGATCCCGCTCAGGGTGGCGGACAAAGTGTAAGCGGGCAACGTTGACATATTCACCGGCAGGTAGAATTTGGCCACCATCTCGGGAAGCAGGCGAAGATTCCTGATAAACTGGATCACCCCTCGCTCATCGCTGGAGTCCGCCACGGCAGCGGTTTTCAGCAGCCAGTAGAAACTGCCGGCAACCAGGTAATAAATCGGCAGCAGTCGATGCCGTCCCGTCAGATCTGCTGTTTTTCTGTAGGTCCAGATATAGGCGGCAAAGACAAACGGTAGAACGATTGCACTCTCCTTGGCAAACAGTGCCAGGGTGAAAAACAGGATATGGAGCAGCAGATTGGGCCAGTCTGCCTGTTCAAGAGATCTGATCAGGGTCAGCAACGCAAGGAAGGTACAGAGCGCCAGCAGCAGGTCCCCCCGTGCCGGTATCCAGACAACCGCTGTCATGAAGAGGTAGTGCGCCGCATAAATGAGCGCACCGATGCAGGCAAGCTGCTTTCGGAACTCCAGCCGCAGGAGCAGATGATAGACCGTCAGGCAGGACAGGATGTGCAGCAGGAGGTTGGTCAGATGGACGAAGAAGACGGTGTCCCCACCCCACTGGGCATCTAGTATATAGGTCAGCGACTGCAGGGGCCGGTAGAGATCGATCTCTTTATGCAGGTAAAAGGCATCGGTGGTGAAAACCTGCACGACATTGCCGAGGTGACGCAGAAACGGCAGATTGCCGGTTATCATCACCTCGTCATCCGCATTGGTGATGCCGAAGAACAGGCATCTGCCGTAAATGGCGATGCATATGGTAATTATTGTCAGGTAAAATATGGAGTCATTTTTTTCTTCGGACATAATCTGTATGGCACCATCGCTACGGGTTTAGAAAGCGGATAGCCCGGCGAACACCAGCTTCCAGAGAGATTTTGTCACAAAATCCGTAAGCCTCTTGCTTGGACGTATCACCGGCACGAGCGAAGACTCCGGCCGGCTTATCACTCATACCACAGACTTCAGGGGTAAAGCCGCATTCCATCGCAATCATGGTTGCCAGGGTTTTAAAACTCGTGAAAATTCCCGTCGAAAGATTGAGCGCATCGCCATTGTCGATTCTGTCCATCGTCATAAGGATCCCCTGAATACAGTCCTCAATATGGATAAAATCACGCATCTGATTGCCGTCGCCCCATACCTTGAGGACACTCTTGTCAATGAGACTCAATGCTCGCTTGCAGATCCCGGTAAAGGGGTAACTGTCGTCCTGGTCCTCGCCATAACCGGAAAACGGGCGATAGCTGACTGATTTGATTCCGTATTTTTCATATGCCAGCTTTGCCAGGAACTCGTGAGTGAGTTTAGCCCAGCCGTACGACATATCAGGCATGCCAAGATCCCGCTCAAAGCTGATCATTTCTTCTTTAAGCAAAACGAAATTCTCGCGACACTGATACGAAACAGGATATGCTGCACTTGAACTGAAGCAGACGGTTTTTTTCGGCTTCGTCTCAACAGCCCACTGCCAGTATTGGGAGTCGATCGAAAGGTCGTCGGCGACTGCCAGGGGTCGATTTTCTATCATCCAGCGACCGCCTACGACAGCGGCAAGGTGGAATGCGTAATCAAAATCGTCATCCTTCACGCGGCGGAAATAATCCCGGCAGTCCTCGTCGTAGAAGTGGAAGTTTTGGTAATCGCAGGGCGAATACAGGGGCCACTGTCCCGCCCTGCGCGGATCGATCGCGCCGGTCCCCTGCATGAGGCTGTCGACGCAATGGACCTCATACTCTTCTTCGAGCAATCGCTTGATCAGATGCCGTCCGACAAAACCTGCTCCTCCGGTGACAAGAGCCTTACGCATAATCGAAATGTCTCCTGTAAGCACGCAAGGCATCAACCGAACGCGTTGGCAGGTAATCGAGGATCTTTTCAGGGTCCTGGTAAAGATCATTGACGAGCTTGAGATTGTTCTCGTAGCCTATGTATTCTTGTTTCATGTCCCTTACATCATCGTGTTCATTCCGGTCCTGATAAACCGAGGCCTTGCCATAGACAACCTTGAAACCTTTGGCCTGAACATAGAATGACGCCCAGATATCATCCATTCTGCCGATGTGCGGGAACAGGAAGTAATCTTTTATAACCTCACGCCTGATAAACGTATTTTGTGAATTGAACGGTGCAATCTTGTTGCTCGCAATGGGAAACGCATTCTCGTCAAAAGTGCAATCCGGCGCATGTTCCATACGACAAATTGCATCGACATCAGGATCTCCATTCCAGAAATCTGCCTGGATGTCCGGGGACACTGTGCGCTTGCTGCAGCTTGAATAGTCACGTTTGGCCAGAAGTTGCAGCGGATAACCACGATGCCAGAGCTTCTTTTCGTTGGTCGCGCCGACGGGATCAAAAGCCGGGAGACCTGTCTCATAATAGTTCACTTCAGTCGGCTTTCCAAGCATCAAGTCCTTTCCCCAGTCCGGATAAGGAATGTTGTCGTCATCCACCACGGCGATAATATCTGCGCCTCGATCAAAAGCCCACAACAGCCCGAAATTGCGGCGCTGAATACAGTTCCAACCGATTGCATCCGATAGCTCCTTGTCATATTCTTCCTGTTTTTCCGGCGTGACATAGGTACCGCGGCATAATTTATAATCGACAGGTGTCTTGAGATCCCCGATGACAACGAGTTCCCAGTCACTCATGTTTTGAAAAAGATCAACCGCTTTCGTGACCGGGTTGATGGTTGTCGTAACAATGAACTTCTTCACGCATCCTCCTTTGGATGAATCGGCAAGAGTATTCTGCTCTTGGGTGTAAACCGGACTTTGATCCCGGTCCAGAAGTAATAAAAGTTACGGAAAAAAGAATTCCGGGATTGACCTTCGATCCGGGCATGCCAACGCGTCGGGATCTCTATTACCTCAACTCCGAGGCGAAGCGGCTTAATCAGGGTTTCAAACAGAAAATCATGGCGAAACCCTTCCCAACGGATGGACTGGACAAGGCATGTCGGGAAAATACGATAGCCGTAGGTTAAATCGGAAAGTCTTGTGAAAAAAAGCGCACGGAAGATCTGCTGAAACATGAAGTTGGCAACGAGTTTAACCGGGCTGTATCCTTCAAACTGCACACCTGAAACCCAGCGCGAGGCAGTAACAATCGCGTTAGGTTTTTTTTTCACGAGCCTTATCATCTCTTTTACATCATGAGGATTGGTCTCAAGATCACTTGCCATCATGACTACATGGCTCCCTTGCGCAGCCCTAAAACCATCACGGACAGCACCTCCAAGAAACGGAAGATTCTGTTTGACCAGCATGAACCGGTTAGGGTTAGTGGCTGTAAACCGGTTACAGATGTCGATACTGTTCTGTTTGGTCCGATCACAGACCAGGAACAGATATTCCAGGATATCTGCCCCACACTCCTGTTCTATGATCTCCACCGTCTGAGCCAAGGATTCGGTTTCATCCATAACCGGCAAAAGAATCGTAACACGTTTGAACATGCCGCCATATGATGTTTCACAGCCAAAAGTCATGAGCTTATTTCGGGCTCCCTTGCAAGGCGGTACACCCCTCCACGCTGTTATGAAGACATGCTGCCTGAAACTGCTGTGCGGCCATATCCGGCCTGCCCAAAATCCGGTAACAGTCCCCGGCCTCCAAATACGCCTTGACCAAATCAGGAGTAATTGCAGTCGCCCGCTTGAAGTCAGCGAGGGCCTGCTCACAATTATTCATTTGCTTATATAATATCCCCCGGTTGCAATAAGCTAAGGAAAACTCCGGATTGAGAGCGATCGACCGGCTGTAATCGGCGAGAGCCTGCTCCAGCTGCCCCAGGTGCCGGTATGCCGCTCCCCTGCTGTTGTAGGCCTCAGGGCTGTCAGGAAAGAGAGCAAGGGTCCTGTTGTAATCTTCGATGGCCCGTACAAAATCTCCGGACTCCTTATAGGCGATCCCCCGGTAAAGGTAGACCTCGTAAAATTCCGGATTGAGTGAAAGTGCTGTCGAGTAGTCACGGATCGCCTCATTCAGATTGCCCAGTGCCATGTATGTCTCACCGCGCAGGGAATAGGCTTCGGCATATCCGGGCGCAATAGCAATGCACCTGTTCAGGTCCGCAATGGCCAGACCCGGTCTGCCTGTATGCAGATATGCCTTCCCCCGATTGTAATACGCCAGATGATACCTGGGCTGAATCGCCAGGGCCATGGTACAGTCGGCAATGGCCTGTTCGTACTTTTCCAGCTGCAGGAAAGCCATGCCCCGGTTGTTGTAGGCGAGCGGAATTTCGTACGGGCCTTTCTCAATCACATAACTCCAGAGTGACACCGAATTGTTCCAGACCCTGATCTGCCTGAAGAGTGCCGTCGAAATCAGGACCAGATAAAGTGCCCCTATCACGACAATACCGCGCCTGACAGCTGCGTGGCCTTTTGCTTTTGACCAGAGCCACGTAGCGGCCAGCCCGACAAGAAAAAGAGGTCCTATACTCGGGAGGTAGGCAAACCTGTCCGCCATGTAGAACCCCCCGACAGGAACAATACCCGACACTGGCAACAATGTAATCAGATAGCAGAGCCATACGCAGAGGTAGACTTTCATCTGATTGCGCAGGCAGACGGCGAGGATACTCAAACCTGTAACCGTCAGGAAGCATGTCAGATATTCAGAGGCAAAAAAAGATATTTTGTCAGGGTGCGGGTAATAGGGAATTATGTGCAGCGGCACCGCCAACTTCCAAAGATACGTTGCGGTCCCTCTGAAAACGGTCATTATCCGTTCCGGCAACGTAAGAAAATTGTAGGGGGCCAGAGCCCCAAGATTTTTCTGCCCCAGAAAGCCGATGACGGTTATCAGCAGACTCAGAAGAAGAAATGGTATTTTTTCAACGAATGCCGCCCGCGCATCTTTAAACGATCGGAATCTGGCAAAGGGGTAATAATCCAGAACGAGTAATACCGGGGTGAGGGTTACCGCTACTCCCTTGCTTGCCAAGGCGAGCAGAAACAGGCCCAGGCATGCCACATACCAGCGGGAATACTGCCGGGCCGTACCGACAAGCGAACCGGCAGACTGAATGCAGGCAACATATTTGAGATAGCAGAGTAAGCTTAAAAGAAAGAAAAATGCGCACAGCAGGTCTTTCCTGTCGCTGATCCAGGCAACCGATTCCACATGCAGAGGGTGGAGCCCGAAAAGCACCCCGACAACACCACCGGCGATCAGTATCCCGTTACCGCCTAAAACAGATGATTCGTCATTGCCGGTTTTTAGGGATTTCGCGCATTCCATCAGACGCACTGCAAGGAGAACAACAAGCAGGCTGTTGAGTGCGTGGAAGATGATCGAGGTAAGATGGTATCCGAACGGTTTCATTCCCCAGATGTAATAATCACATGCGTAGGAAATCCAGGTGACCGGATGCCAGGAACCGGATGCGCTGGTGAATGCCCAGGAGATGAAGTCAAGGTTGAAAGAGCGGATATGTGTATTGTTGAAGACATACGTCGGGTCATCCCATACCAGGAATTCACCCCGCAAGGAAGGCAGATAACAGAGGAAGGTAATCACTGCCACCAGGCAGGCGATGATAGCCGTTGCCTGCCGACCGGCTCCTGACTGCCGGGAACTATCCATCTTCATTGCCCCTCCCCGTTGTCAGTCAGTAATAACATATAATGCTTCATTGCCGACAGCGGCAATCAGCCTGAAGCCTGCCGGCTCATTCTGTTGCAGTTCCTGAAAAAAGGGGAACTGCACGAAAAACTGGTTGTGCGCCCCATCGCCATAATCAAGGTAAACCAGGCGGATGTTCTCAGCCTGCAGGCGCTTGCTGACAGCCTTTGCGTCCAGACCGCGATCGAACACGAACCTCACCGCAGGGCTCCAGACCATCACCGGCCGGAACCTGGTCTCCTGTTGCAGGATCACCCCCAGATAGGCATTGGAAGTGAGTACTCCGCCTGCCGGCAAGGCGGAATTCTGCAGCTGTTCCGCCAGAGTGCGGGAGTCGGCGCAGATCTCCGGGACACCACTGTGTTGATAGTAGATGGCTGAAAAAACTTGCTCCGGCGGGAAAGGATGGGCCAGTGAACAGGCCAGCGCATACCCGGCAGAGAACAGAAGAGCTGCTGTTGCGGCAATTCTGCCAAGACAAGACTTGCAGCAGTCGCGACCGGACAATTCTCCTCCCGCAGCACCGGCGTATATGGCAAGCACCACGAAAACCGGCGTAATAATCAGCATGCTGTAGACCGCACCCGCATCACCGGTCACCCCCATTGACAGCAGCCAGAGGATAACAAGCACTCCTGCAGTAAACAGCAGCGGCAACGAATCGCGCCACTTGAGCAGAGCATAGGGGATGCCGCCCAAAATCGCCAGAGGCGCCCCACTGGCCAACACCCCCAGAAAACCGAGCCACTGCTTGAAAGAATAATGGTAGAAGGAAAAACTCTGCCTGAGAATCTGTTGCGGCGCTTCGTAGATGTCATTTACCGGAAAGAGCCCGAGCAGAGGGCGAGGATAGAGCGGATTACCGGTAACCACCCAGGTTCTCAGGTACCATGGGGCCGAGATGATGGCCGTAGTGACGCAGAAGAGACAGAGGTAGCGCCGGGTCTGCGGCTGCCAGGCGAGGGTCAGAAAACCGGTCAGCGCCAGTGCAGGGCCGTAGTCGCGCGTCAGCGCCCCGAGGGCGGCAAACAGGGCGGCCGCAATCACAGACCCGGCATGCGGACGGCGGACGGCAAGCATGGCAAAGCAGAACTGGCCGGCAACCGCCAGCGATGTATATCCGGTCTCTTGACCGATGGCAAACCCGTTGATGAGCAAGGGCGATGTGGCAAATGCCAGAAGGGAACAGTATGCTGCCCGGCTGCCGAACGCCAGGGATGTTCCGAGGAAGGTGAGCGCCATGGCCGACAGCAGTTGCAGCGCCACCGGGATGGCCGTCACCTGCATGAGAGGCTTGCCAATTGCGGCATAGAACCACCAGTAAACAGTCGCCACAAGTGGCGGAATACCGTCCGGGATCAGGTAGGTTGCAAAGTCCCCGGCAGTGACCGGGGGATAGAAGCTGAGCGACTCATGCTGCAGCATCAGGCGGGCCAGGCCTTCCCAACGAAAAAACGTGTCGAAGCCGCTCAGCGGGTAGAGAACAGCCCGGAAGCCGACAGCCATGACGATAAGCACAGCAAAGCCGAGAGCGCACTTCTCGATCAAGGAAAAAGGAGCTTTTACCATTTCCGGCTCGACAGTATCCTGCCCGACCTTGCGGAACTTGAGCAGCAGAGAACAGATGACCGACCAGCCGAGCAGCATGAGCGCCATGGAGCTGAAACGGAGCGGAATCCCGGCAATGGCAAAAAGGATGGTGAACAGCGTCAGCAGCAGTGCGGAGAAAGGGAAGGCGACTGCCCAGCCAGCGGGGAGCCGCAGCAGGCGAGCTGACAAATAGCCAGGCAGGGTCAGACCGAGAAGAGCCGGTAACAGCATACTGATGGAACTCATCAGGACGTCACCACATCTTCTCTAGATCGGCGCTGGAGTATAGATGGTTGCGCTCGCAGTAATATGAGCCGGACTCTTTCCTCGCCAGTCGCAGGGGGTCACGGTTGAAGAGCCGGTAGAGGCAGGCAATTGGGGCCAGGACGAGATAGAAAGCGATCGTCAATATGATCCTGTTGTTGACTGCAGCCATTACCCGTGAGAACTTTCCCCAACCCAGGGTGATGAAGCGCGCCAGGGGGGGAACAAACAGGGCGATGAGCAGCGCGGACATGGCCGCATAGAGTAATGCCTGGCGCTGAAACTTCACTCCCAGGAAGAGAAAGACCAGGGCAAAAACCGCCATTGTCTCCATCTGCCTGACCCTGGTCACCCGCTTGTCCTTACACTCCATACCGACCTCTAAAAAGCGTTCCGCGCCTGTATGCCGGCAGAATCGCCTGGCATCCAGCAACGCCTCTGTTGGGATTTTCCTGAAAATCGCTTCCATCCTTGGAAAAGTCTCGCATGCCGATCCTGGCTCAGAACAGCGTATATATGAACGGCCCCAGAGCCGAACCGCTGGTCATAAAAATCAGTATTCCCAAAAAGAGCAGGAAGAGAATGATCGGCAACAACCACCATTTTTTCCTCTCCCTGAGGAACTGCCACAACTCTTTGATAATATCCACTTTCCACCTCGCAATAAAATGCTCCACACTCCGGAATATTCACCCTGTCAGTCGGGCTGGTACTCCTCCCGCCAGGCTTCCGGTTCCTGCCAGGGCGGCTGTTCACTCTTGGCAAAGACAAAATTGCCGATCACCAGGTAGTCCATCTCCGTACGCATGAAACAGCGATAGGCATCCTCCGGAGTCATGACGATCGGCTCCCCGCGGACATTGAAGCTGGTATTGACTAAAACGCCGTAGCCGGTCCTGGCGCGGAAAGCATCGAGCAGCTTCCAGAAATTCGGGTTGGTTTCCCTGTGAACCGTCTGGATCCGGGCGGAAAAATCCACGTGGGTCACCGAGGGGATGTCGGAGCGAAGCTGATAGAGCTTGTCACGCACCGATCGTTCCTGGTAATCCGCGGGCAAAGATTTGCGGCGACTCTCCTGCAGATCCGCCACCAGCAGCATATAAGGAGAGGACACATCCAGGTCGAAGTACTCCTGCAGGCACTCCATCTGCACCGCCGGCGCAAACGGGCGAAACCCCTCGCGGTACTTGATCTTCAGGTTCAGCTTGCGCTGCATCTCCGCAGAACGGGGATCGCCAATGATGCTCCGGTTGCCGAGGGCGCGCGGCCCCCACTCCATGCGCCCCTGGAACCAGCCGATGACATTTTCTTCTGCCAGCAGACCGGCCGTCACCTCGCAGACTTCGGAAATGGATTCGTAACAGTTGGCGATCGCACCGAACCTGCGGCTCATCCGCCTGATATCAAGCTCGGAATATTCCGGTCCGAGATATCCCCCCTGCATCCGGTCGCTTTTGCCATCGGCCCTCCGCTCCTGGCAGCAGCTGATATAACCGGCCGCCAGGGCCGCCCCCAGAGCGCCGCCGGCATCACCGGCCGCCGGTTGGATCCAGATTTCGTCAAAAATGCCGCTACGCAGCAGTTTGCCGTTGGCCACGCAGTTGAGCGCCACCCCCCCGGCAAGACAGAGTCTGCCTGAGCCGGTCAGCCGCCTCGCTTCAGCAGCCATTTTCAGCACGACGTCTTCCGTAACCTGCTGGAAAGCCAGCGCCAGATCGCAGTGCTCCGCCAGCAGCTCCGCTTCTTCATCACGGCGGGGAAAGCCGAACAGCGTCTCCCACCTGGCGTTATCGGTCATCTTCAAGCCGATGGCAAAGTCGAAATACGCCATATTGAGCCGCAGTGAACCGTCATCCCTGATATCGACCAGATGCTCCCTGATCAGACCGGTAAAGCGTACCACCCTTGCCGAGCCGGGATTGCCGTACGGGGCAAGCCCCATCAGCTTGTATTCGCCCGAATTCACCTTGAAGCCGAGGTAATAGGTTACCGCCGAATAAAGCAGCCCCAGTGAATGGGGAAACTGCAGCTCCCTGCAGATGGTGATGCTATTGCCTTTGCCGTGACAGATGGAGGCTGTGGCCCACTCCCCGACACCGTCGATGGTGAGGATGGCCGCCTCTGCAAACGGCGAGGGGAAGAAGGCGCTGGCCGCATGAGAGAGGTGGTGTTCCGGGAAGAGCAGTTTTATCTGCCCGCGGCTGATCCCGTCGAGGGCGGTCAGTTCGTCCAGGAGCTGCTTTTTCAGAAACAGTTTCTCCTTGATCCAGACCGGCATTGCAGCCAGAAACGATGACACCCCCCGCGGGGCAAAGGCATAGTAGGTTTCGAGAAGCCGCTCGAACTTGAGGAACGGCTTGTCGTAAAAAGCCACTGCCGTTATGTCCGCCAGCGAAATTCCGGCATGATCGAGACAGTACCGCACCGCATTGGCCGGGAAGGACGGATCATGCTTCTTCCGGGTAAAGCGCTCCTCTTGGGCAGCGGCGACAATTTCGCCGTCCCTGACCAGTGCTGCGGCAGCATCGTGATAATATGCGGAAATACCAAGAAGATACATTCAGGAAACCTGTTTCGAGCATGACCGGCAGCTACGTCAACATGCTCAGGGTTGTATGCAAAACTAATGCGTTTTATCCGAAGGAGCTTTGAATTGCCTGGTAAAGTGAATATCAAGTTTTTTGGCACTATCGAAAAACTTTCCGATGGGGAACAGGTACGTACCGGAGCACATCCCTTCACCGCCGGCATGACTGTATTCGGCAACACACTCCAGGTTGAACAGTTCATGCTGGCGGACATCCCGATAAACTCTGAAATCCCAATTATTCCAGTAGGCAGCTGCACAGAAACACCATAAAAGAGTCAACGCCGCTGCTCGCTGCCGGCTTTTCTGCAGCGCCAACCACCATGCAATGGCCGTATAAGGGATCAACAGGTAGCCGAAAATAACATAACGGGAGACTTTAATGCCGATGGGCATATTCCCCCGCCCTACCACCAAAAGCCCGATCACCGCGAGCGTACCCATAATTGCTGTACCAACCTGCCAGGTAGCAGTATCCCGGCGTCTATCCTTGTCCAGCATCAATAAGATTAATGGAGCAAGTACAATGACAAGACAAACTATCCCTGGAAGCGGGCTCTCCAGTTCGAAACCGAAAGCGTAGCTCAAAAGGTTCAGATATTTGTCCCAGAACTTTATCTCGAACGGCAGGAGCCATTCAGGCACCCCCCAAACAGCTTCCGGCTTTTTGAAATCAATAAGCCAGAAAACCATGCCCGTCCCCAGAATGATCCAGGCAAGCAGCAGGTTTTTCCATCCGGGCCATGGTTCTTTACTTCCTGCCGCAGCTAAAAACGAAAAGATCGTGCCACAAGCGAGAAAAACTATCACATAGACGAATCCGGCGGATAATGAACTCAAGGCAGCTAAAGCACAGGCACAGAAAATCAGCGTTGACTTCAGGGAGGATTCAACACCGACAAGATAGTTGAGCATCAAAACCGAAAACAGTACTACCGCGGTCTCTCCCGACTGAAATGAAGCCGCATGTACTTCAGAAACGATCGGAGAGAGCAGAAATATCATGAAAAGCGGGAAATATTTGAAACTTTCCCGTTGTACTTTATGGTTAAAGCGGGCAACGGCCAGTAATATGCCGCCGAACACCGCATAATTCATGATCTTGAGCCAGACAAAGTCAAGACTGAAAAGCTTGTAATTGATCCAGGCCATCAACTTGGTGAAAGCCATCATTCTCTGGTGACTGAGCTGAGAAGTCAACCATTGCCACGACAGACCGGCGGGCAGGGCAGCTGAGTCAAAGAATAGCCACTCTTCCCAATAGGGGATATCCACTGCATAATCTGCAATCAGATAAAGCTGGAACCCGTAGAGCAGGATGACCGCCAGCCAGGCCGCTCGCACGGCATATCCGGATGAAAATGGGATCCACGGGCCTGCCTTTAACAAAAAAGAACAACTGAAAAGAACAACCAGTGCCAAACCTAACGCAACAGCCACCCTTTTCCCGAACGGATTGACAAAGTTGTCAGCAGGCAGAGAAATGATGATGGAAGAATCCGTCTCGGATGAAATTGCCGGCGCATCGCCGTCACAAATCTTCTTTTCTGCATTGGCTCCCGAAATCTGCTGCGCTGTGCAGACCATCTCATTGTCCCAGCTGTATTTCACCGTACTGCTCACAAGCTTGATGCCGTCTATCTGATATCTGCCGTCTGGTGCCAAGGGAGGAATCCTGATTGTCTCAAGCCTTACCCGCGGCAGCTCCATTGCATAGAAACTGTCAGCCCCCTCGGAATCACCCAGTACAAAGGTAACCTCTCTGATCTTCCGGGAATTGCCATCCGCAACATAAATGCTCCGCTCCCCTTTCTCAAACGTCTTGACCAGAAGAACCAGCGTCGCCGCGTCGTATCTGCTTTGCCAAAAGCCGATTATCCCGACAACGATCGAAAGCACCACTATAATCAGTAGCTTTAGCTTGCACATACGAGCTGGCCCTTATGACTTTCTGCAGGCAAACATTATCTTCCAATCGACATCAGATGCCGCCATGTCAAACCTGAAAGGAATACAGACCAAAAGCAGATCCAGGCCCGCCTCCTTGAGGGCAGCCTTTATCCGGGCAGGGGTCCAGAGCCTGTGCTCGATCCGGTAGTGATCAGACTCGATCAGCTTCCCGGATTTGGCAAAAAGCTTCAAACTATAATTCAGTATGGCCGTCTCCCTGGCAAAATCGGTCTTGGTTGTCAGATGACAGCTCAGCTTCTGCCCGTCAATCTGCTGCTCATAGGATTTTGCACCCGGCGGGTCCTGCAGTGCAGCTGTACCATTCCAACAGTCAAATATAAACAGCCCCTGACTCCTCAGGCTCGCAGCTACCCCGGCAAAGAACTGCTGCAGTTGCTCATCCGTGCAGAGGTAATTGACCACATTGAACAGCGCTACGCACAAGTCCGTGTTTTTTGCCGTCTGGCAGCCGGCAGCAAAGGTAATATTGATCCTGCGGGCAACTGCTGCTTTTTCTGCGGCCAGGGCCAGCATTGCATCATCATTGTCAACCGCGGTCACCTGAACACCGGCGTCTTTGGCCAGCTCCAGCGTGTGGTTGCCGGTGCCGCACCCCAGCTCAAGAATGTTTTCCAGCGGCTGGAGCGGATACTTGTGACAAAATTCCAGAACGGCTGCAACTTCGCCAGCATAGTCCTTGGTGGCAAACAGGGTGTCGTAGTATTTGTAAAAGAGAGGGTTATCCATAAAACTCCCTGATGGTTGCACAGACATACTCGATCTGCTCGATGCCAAGAGTGGGGAATATCGGCAGACAGACCCCATCCTCATAGGCGGTTATGGACTGGGGGAAATGCCCGTCCTCCAGGGAGTGAGAATAGCTGGAGTCATCCTGAAGATAACGGAAGGCCGGTTGGCGGTGAAGCGGAAAAAAGAAGGTCCGCGATTCGATCTCCCTGCTTGTCAGAAACGTCATCAGGTCGTGCGCCCGCTCACAAAAAACAGGCGTTCGGAAGGGGACCCACTCCGCGTGTGCCGGCGGAGCGAAGAACCGCACCTGCGGCACCGACTGGAGCAGCTGCCGATAGAGTGCTATGATCTCCTGCTTGCGCCGGACTATCTCCGGCAGTTTTTCCAGTTGGACAATCCCCATGGCGCATTGCAAGTCGGTCATCCTGAAGTTGTAGCCGATTTCAGGGTGGATGAAAGTTCCCCGTTCCTTCCGCCCCTGGTTCCTCAGGAAAAGCAGCTTTTCATGAATGGCGGAGTTGTTGGTAACGACAAATCCTCCTTCGGCCGTTGTGATGGTCTTATCGGCAAAGAACGAGAAAATCCCGATGTCGCCGAAGGTGCCGGCATGCTGTTCCCGGTAATGAACGCCGATCGCCTGTGCTGCATCTTCAACCACAAGCAGTCGGTGACGGTGGGCAAAGTCCACCACTGCATCCATCTCGCACACCGTCCCGTAGATATGCACCGGCATGATGGCCCTGGTTCTCGGCGTGATGGACTTTTCGGCACTGGCGAGATCGATCTGGCAGTGTCCGGGATGGACATCACAGAAGACCGGCCTGGCTCCGGCCATCTCGACCGCATTGGCTGAACCGATAAAAGTAAAATCCGGCACGATAACTTCGTCACCGGGACCGATATCCAGGGCTCTGAGTGCCAGATAAATAGCAAGTGTTCCGTTTGGGGCAAAAACCCCGAAACGGACCTGCATAAGCTCCAGCAGTTTTTCCTGAAACAGCTGTGTCTGCGGGCCTTCGGTGATCCAGTTTCGCGCAAAGCAGTCACCTATGGCCGCGTACTCTTCTTCACCTATCCAGGGAAGGAACTGGGGGACCTTCATACGGAAGTCGCTCCTTTATCGATTATTCTCTTGTGAACAGAGCTGGACCTAAACATCAGGAATCCACGCACCGCCATCCGCACAAGGTAAATCCCGTGAAGCATGACGCGCGACTTGGAAACGCCATAGGTTCGTGGCCGGTAATGCATGGGAATTTCACAGAAATTGAGTCCGAAGCGAAATGCGCCATACAGCAATTCGAAATCGCCGAATGGATCATCAAGACCGAGAAATCCCCAATGGGCATGGATAGTCTCATATTCCTTCCTGGATATAGCCTTGATGCCGCTCAACACATCGGTGGTATGTTGGCCGAGAAACCAGGAAAACCAACGGGCAAAAAAGATGTTGCCGATTTTGTTCAAAACCGGCATCGACCGGTCGTCAAAAGGATAGATAAATCTGCTCCCCTCGACAAACTCGAACCGCCCGGAACCGAGAGCATCGTAAAAATATTGTATGTCGTCGGGCGTGGAGGTTCCGTCTCCCTCGTAGAGGATGATGATATCGCCACGGGAGGCCGCGAACCCGACGCGGATTGCATCCCCCTGCCCTTTACCGGGCTGCACCAGGAGCCGGATATTTTTATCCGGATATAATGCCATTACCCGTTCTATCTCCTCCCGAGTGCCATCTCTGGAGTGCCCTTCAACAAAAATAATTTCCTGATCAACACAGACCTGCGGCAATGACCTGACAATGGGCTCGATATTGCCCCGCTCATCGCGCACTGTCAACACGATGGACAAACTTTGCGCAGGCGCTGTCACGGGTTCCGGGGTAACCACGGGTCGCGCCACGATGAACTGGTTAAGCTTGAGAAAATCAAAGCAGGGGATTACTGCCCCCAGACTGTTCAGCAACGGGCCCAGAATCCACAAACGTAACGGGCAGAGAGTCTGCCGGAATGTTCTGACTACCTTAAAGCCCATTCCGTTCAAAAAGGATGTCAGGTCACGCACCGAAATCCCGTTCTGGATGGCCCCCCTGCTGAGGAGATGCAGGTTTTCGGCAAGATTGATTATTCCCTGCCAGAGGTAATTATGCTGATAAATAATCAGCCGTGTAGACGGAGTGCTCGCTGACAGGATATTCTTCAGCAGGCCGCAGATATCATGGCTCTCCCCCAGTGCCCCGTTGAAGATAATATAGTCAAACGTCTCGCCGGGCAGAAAAGCATCGTATCCGGAGAGTACGAATTCGAACTCGCCCCCATCCATCGCTTGGAGAGTGTCGGCATCAATTTTGTCACGGCTGACAACAACACAACGTGATGCCTTGAGCTCAGGAAGCATTCCCGGCAGAAACCGTCCATAATATAGAACTGACTTCCCCTCAGGAACAAGAAAACGAAACGTCTGATTAACAGCCCGATGGAAATAACGCAAGATTTTGTCATACGGAGAAATAGGCAGTATCATATGGGCCGATAATTCTGGTAGGGCTGATACCATGAATAGAGCCGAATGAGCTCGTCAATCCCATCTGCAATGGTAATTGCCGGCTTGAAACCCAGGGCTGTGATTTTGTCAAAATTGATGATGAAATCACGCCGGTCCGGATCTGCAAGCTGGGTTTCGATGATCTCGTTGTGAAGGAACGACTGAATGACCCTGGCCAGTTCCAGCTTGGAGAAATTCATGGTATTGGCGCCGACATTGTAGATCTGGCCGGCCATGGAGCCGGCATGGCTCAGCACCATGCAGTAAGCCTGAATGGCGTCACGCACGTGCAGGAAGGTACGCACACTGTGGGAGTCGAAGAGCACGATACTGCGGTCATTGACCGCCCGATAGACAAAATCGTTGAGCAGAAGATCGCAGCGCATCCTGCGGCTGGCTCCGAACAGTGTGGCAAAGCGGAATGAAATGGCATTTTGCCGCTGCATGCAGACCGTTTCGGCCGTCCATTTCGTGATGCCGTACAGGCTGCCGGGCGCCGGGATAGCGGTCTCCTTCAACTCCTGACCGCTCATGCCGTAAAGAGAGGTAGTCGAGGCATAGACGAGAACCTGGTCGACAGACAGCATCTTTACCAGTTTTTCCGTACTGACAACATTGATCATCTGTGCGGAATGCGGGTTGGCCTCACAGGCCGGATAGCCGCTGATGGCAGCAAGATGGTAAATGATATCGTACGGTTTCAGATCGGATTCAACCAGATTGCGAATATCATGTTTGACTATCGTGCAGTTTTTGTCCGAAGCAAACCCGAGTACCGATTCGTAGCCATAGAGGAAGTTGTCCAGAATGGTGGTTTTGTGCCCGGCTTTCAGCAGATGCTCGGCGAGAATGACCCCTTTATAACCGGCACCACCGGTAATGAGAATGTTCACCACGTTGCTTCCTTTAACAACCGACTTGACATTAATCACCCTTTTTCGCTTATGCGCAGAAAACTGCCTTTCGAACCATACAGCACACGCAGACACCGGCTACTATTCAAACAGGTAGCCCGCTACACACTTGGAAATGTTATCATAGCCACGCTGGTTAGGGTGCCCGTCGCGAGTGTAAAACATATCCATTGACCAGTTGCATTTTTCCAGCGCTGGGAAATAATTGACTCCCTGTGCTGTAACCTGCTCAGCTATATTGATGTAATATTTTTTCGTATTCACTTCATATTTTTGTGGCAGATGGATTAATTGTATACTGACTGAAGGATAGTCGTCCTTGATTTTCCTTATCCATGCAGCGGCATCTGATATATCGCCCGACGCAGACTGACGTTTGTACCTGTCGTATGCTACCTTTGAATAGAAATATATTGATGATTCCTCCAGAAATGAATCCAGTTTAGAGCGGAAATTGTTTGAAGAGTTCAGCTCTCTTATTCTAGCACGTATTTCCTTGTACTTTTTTCGCGATATTTCCCTGATATCAGCTACGGACGCGGCATAAGGAATTATTGAAGCAATAGGAACAGGCTGGCATAACTTATGATCACCACTTTCGTTGCAAAAGGAAATCGTATCATTCATGATGAATGGATGCCAATATGCACGGTAGAAATCGTCTGTGATCACCACCAAAACTATATTCGTAACGGCAACTCTGCCCTTCATGTCATGCAGCACTCTGTAAAAATGCTCAAAACCGGTTCCAGCAACCCCGAAATTGTAAACTTCTGCATTAATCTTGTTTGCTCGCAGTCCGGGAACCCATGGAGTGCCGCCATTAACTCCTGCTGTAAACGAGTCTCCGACAAAAGCATAATATCTTTTATCGGGAACTGATTCATATATGTAATCCTTTGAATCAATAAACCCGATATTGTTTGTCCTATAGTTTACATCATATTCAATCTTGTCAGCATATACAGCAACTTCCCTGATTTGAACTTTCGGGAAATACCGCACCGAACCGCCACTATAGAGCTTAAATGCAGGGGAACTGAACAGGAGACAGCGGTCGCTGTAGTCATAAATCGGAATAAACCAGCGTAGACATATTTCGCCGAATACCACCGCTATAACAATAGAAACGGTAACCAGCACGCCATTCTGTACAATAATCTTCAGCCTCATATTTTGGAAGTAATTCATCCTTGAAAATGATATTGCGTACATCACTGTGAGCAGTAATAAGGCATGCCGATTAACTCTAGAAGCCGATATTTTGCCGACAGCCCCGGCACTATAATATAGATAATATTCACTTACGATGATATAGTGAACAGCATAATTGCTTAAGTTATCACAAATTGCTAATTCCGGCTTCAAATAAAGAATGAAATCAAGTTGACGAGGATCGAGGCGAGAAAGCCTGCTAACTGTACGTTGAGGCTGGAATACGAGCAAACTGAGATCCGAATCACACCCATCAGGTAACCGGCACACATGGCACTTTGCTAGCCAGACAATTGACTCTCAATCACCCCAAAAAGAAGCATCCAATGAAAGTTAGTCTAATCTTTACACCGAACCAGTTGAATCCTAACTTCAGGGAATTGGCATTCCGTGATGACAGCCTCGGTTTTGTTCCTCCGCTCAGCCTGATGCATGTGGCTGCCTTGATGGAGCAGGCCGGGGCGCAAGTAGAAATAATTGACATGGTTGCCGAGCGGCTCTCTTATCCTGCTGTATTGGATCGACTGCGGCGTTTCTCTCCGGATCTGCTCGGTTTTACCATTACGACTTCAAGCTTTCACGCAGTCCTTACCTGGATTAACCGCTTCAAGGCTGACACCGGGCTACCGATACTGGCAGGAGGAGAACATGTACGGCTTTACCCTCATGAAACCATGTCACACTCTGCTATTGATTTCTGCATAGTTGGCGAAGCAGAATATCCGATCCCCCTCTTCATCAGCGCATTCAAGAACCGCAAGCCCTATTCCGGTATCAAGTCCTTCGGCTATAGATCTGCCGGCGCAGTTTTCATTGATTGTTCGGTAAAGGCAATTGACGATCTTGACTCTATACCTTTTCCAGCACGCCACCTGATAAAGAACAACCTCTACGAGAATATTTTTACGCGCAGGAAAAACTTCACTGCCATGATCTCTTCCCGCGGATGTCCTTTCAATTGCGCTTTCTGCTGCTCCAATCACCAGCTCTATCGTACCCGGTCACCACAAAATTTCGTCGATGAGATCGAGCTAAACCTGAGGGAATATGATATTCATGACTTCGACATCTACGACTCCACCTTTACTGCCGACAGACAGCGGGTTATGGAGATTTGCCGGCTGATTCAGAAACGGCAATTGCCGGTAAGTTTTACAGTCAGAAGCAGGGTCGATGTAGTCAACAGGGATATGATCGATGCTCTCCGCTCCGCCGGGTGTCACGCCATCATGTACGGCATCGAATCCAGTAATCCTGAAATTCTCGCTGCCATGCACAAGGGAATATCTCCTGGACAGGTCATGGAAACCGTCGCGTACACAAAAAGTCGCGGCATCGAAACGCTTGGATTCTTCATGTTCGGCTTCCCAGGCGAGACTCTTGCCACCATAGAGGACACCATAGATTTTTCACTCAGACTTCCTCTTGACTACGCCCAGTACACCCTGTTGCTCCCGTTTCCTGAAACCGAAATATATTCATATTACCGGTCTCGCGGCCTGGAAGACTATTGGGCTGAATATACCCTGGATGCCAGCCGGGAACGTCTCATCGAGTTCATTGACACAGCTGTCACCAGACAGCAGGCGTCTGCCATGGTGTCTTTAGCCTACAAACGTTTCTATTTCAGACCCGGAATTATCTGGCATCGCCTGTTGCGTCTCAGATCGACCCGCGAGCTGAAAAGGCTCGCAGGTGGAGCTTTTGGCATCCTGACCAACTCCAGAGATAATGACTGAAGTCCCCACTTACCTCCTGTAGACCGGACAGCAACCTTTTCTTACGATGAAAAGCAGAGCAGGAAGCAGGCTATTGCCTGTTCAAGTCATAGACAAACATACTGTAGCCTATTCTGGCTATCGGTTGTCTGCCCCGAAACCATTTGAATTCGTCCGGATTTTCCAGATAAACCCCTTGCAGATTAGTGGCACTGATAACCACCGGTTGATTCTGCGTCAACATGACGGCCTTGTCAGGTTCGGGGTTATAAAGATAGTGGCTGGGCAGCCAGTCATACTCGATACCGTACCTTTGTGGAGAATCGGTACCGAAATAACTGAGACTGATGCGCTTTGTCCCGCTATCTACCATATATTTTTTCAATAGCTTCAAGTCCTGCCCCCAGTCAAGATTCGAATCAACCAGATACCTGTAACCGTTTGCGGCCCCCCCGACCAGTTCATTGAAATAGGAAAGATAATGTGGGGTTATATATAAAGTGCCGACCATTAGCCAGCATATCATGCCGAATATCGCCAACTGCCCCTTTGCGCGGTATTTTGCCAGTGATCCGCACAAAACGAAAATAAATGGATATATGGGCAGAAGATAGCGCGTTCCAATAGCAAAATTCGAGGCACTGCAGACCAGAAGCAGCCCGATTACAGGCGTTACGAGGAAAACCGTACCAAACCAGTCGCTCCTGAAACGTCGGACCGCCATAACCAAAGCAGCGAAGAGAAGTATCAGTAGCGGTAATGGCGTCTTGATGAGCAATACCGTCGGATAAAAGTTCCACCAGCCGTGGTTCGCGAGTTCACCTTGAAAAAAAGCCGACTGTCCGGCAGCCATCTCCAATTGCAGCAATTCAAACGCCTGAAGTAACGGCTTGATCTGACCACCGAAACTGAGCAATAGAACGAGTCCCGCCGCCAGAATTACGACCAGAGGCTGAGCGGAGACAGTTCTTTTATATCTGGCCTGATATACCACGTAAGCCAGCAACAGAAACGGCACCAGTAAGAGAGCAGTAAATTTGGTTGCTATCGCCAGACCAAGTACCGAACCGGCCATCAGAGCCTTTGCTAGTGACTGATGTTGCAGAAATTGCCAGTATTGGTAGACCGCGAGGAATGAGAACGCTGCGAGGGGAAGATCCTGGGTAGCTATCCCCGAGTATGCGAGCATATTCGGGCAGAAAATATAAAGCGCCAGAGATAGTATAGCTCCAGACTCACCATAAAATTCCCGAGAGAGGAGATATATATACCAGCCGAGCACCAGGGCGAGCAGTAACACGGTTAGACGAATTGAAATCAATAGCCTGTCATTGGCATTCTCAGGTGCGGACAGCAATCCCTGGCCGCGAACGACATCAACCCCTCCAAGAAAGAATATATCGCGTTTTTGTTCCTCGTATTGCCATAACGAAGCATTATCCTTGACAAAGAGCAGCGGCAAGCTGGTCAGATAGAAACCAATCGGAGGATGAACAATCGAACCCATGACATCCCAGCGCTGCGTAAGCAACAGATATTTTCCTATGCCGAAGTTCTGGACCTCATCAAAGGTTGCAGAAGTCGTCGTAATGGCGCTGAGTGACATGACGCTAAAAAAGAGCAGCATAGCGGCTACTAACCAGATGCGCCCCCTGAAGCCAGCATATTTTTGACCGGTCTGCTCTCTCATATCAACTCTACCCATAAAAAAAGGGTGAGATTGCAATTGCAACCTCACCCTTTTCAAATCAACATCTTTTTTTAGCAGGGATGAACAACTGCACTACCTGTGATTTTCGGTGTTACGTAGCTCTTTTTCATGGTCGGCACCTCCTTTCATAATGTTCATGCTAATAGCACCAGATTTTATGGCGGGGCGCCCGAAGGCGCCCCTTTACTTTTACCAGCGGGACTTCTTGTTCCAGATCTGCTTGGTCGGATCGTATGTTGTTCCGCCGGAATTAGTGCTGTTGTGACACTGCGTATTCCCGAAGTTGGTCGTGGAATCAGCAGTTGACGGCGG